>Ga0208795_1000013_pt1 | contig 71534 bp, 59 predicted proteins | sample CB_VirMetaG_6_FD_184541 | JGI IMG/M metagenome (GOLD analysis project Ga0208795, IMG submission 184541) | Freshwater to marine saline gradient viral communities from Chesapeake Bay - CB_1508_2 Viral MetaG (SPAdes) (version 4) | ecosystem: Environmental > Aquatic > Marine > Coastal | place: USA... | reverse complement strand
TGTGTTTACGAGTAGCGTTTTATTGAAACCTAATTCAATAAACGCATTCGCCATTTTGTTGCCTCCACCGCCGACGCCAACAAAGCCCACATTCAGAGAGGAAGGCGCAGTGTTTTCTGGGAGGAGATCTTCATCAGAATATTCCATCTGTAATCCGAAGTCCTCAACCATTCCGAAATCTTCTGCTTCAACTTCTTCATGATAGTGGTCTTTCTCCTGATTAAAGGAGGGAGGTGGCTCTGCGGGAGGCAGAAAGTCAAACTCGTTTTTATTATCATTATCGTTCATTGGTTTACCTTTGCGAATCCTTCTTTTTTATCAATCATGATCTGCATATCTACGCAATCTTTAAGTGAGTCAAGGTGCGAGATAAGCAAAACATTCTTAAAATATACCTTAATTAGTTCCAAGATCCGAATAAAACCTTCCATATTTTCTTCGTCTAATGCAGTTCCGGGTTCATCCAACACAAAAATATCACCAGTTGGTAGCGACGATACACCTAGAAGCGCAAGACGTATCGCAATTGCAGACAATGATTTCTCTGCACCCGAAGCCATTTCAATGGGACGCTCATCATAACGCGGGTGTTTAATGAAGATATCAAACTTGTTTCCTGATGCTTCGAAGAACACCTCGAACTCTACAATATTTGCTAACACCTTTGCTATCTCGGAGTTGATGACGGGTATCTTTTTCTTGATAATGTCGTATGCAATACCGTTTGAGTGCATGCAGCGCATAAACAAATCATATGCAGAGAACTCTCGTTGTAGTTCTGTGTATTCTTTCTTTTGCTCTCGAATGTTCTCTACCTTTTGTTCAAGAGAGCCAACTGCTTTTACAAAGTCAAGCGTTGCTACTTCACACTTATCGATCTCATTATTTGTTTGCTTGATCTTGTAATGACATTCGTTCAATTGAGACAATAGCGTTTCAAGGTTTTCAATTGCTTCTTTGTTCTCTTCATATTCATCTCTCTTGGCTCGGAGAGTGGTTAGTGAAGCCTCGATTCTGTGAATGGAGTTTTTGTTTCTTTCTATCTCCAAGTTTAGATCTGCTATCTCTGATGTGATGGTGTTCTTGCTGTCCTCCATCCGAGAGTATCTATCAAGTTGGTTGCCGACATCAACTGGGTCAAGTGCTTCTATTTGACTTGTGATGTTGCTGATGTTGTTTAATGTTTGTGCTTGCTGTGTCTCAACAGAATTCTTTTGTGCGACGGCTTCGTGGGCTTCCTTAACAAACTCATTATCACAGCAATACTTGCAGTTTGGATCATATTCGTGCTCGTGTAGAAGTTTCTCTTTCTTCAAGATATTGTTGTGTGCTTCTAGAAGTTTATCGAGAAGGTCTTCTTGTGCTTTCAGTTCTGACTGGTGTTCGGTTATTTGCTTTTGTAAGTCTTCGTACTTGCTTAACTCAAACTCATTTAAGAATGCAACAACCTTTTGATATACACCTTGCTTTGTTTTTAATGTTCCTTCGTCTTCGGAGATCTTTATATCCAACGCTGTTATTTCATTTTCTTTGCTGCGGATCTCGGTTGTGATAGCAGCAATGTCTATGATCTCTGCTGGAATAGAGTCAATTATCTTTTGTGTTTTGCCGCAGTCTTCATTTAAAGTAGCTAGTGTGCTCTTCAAAGCTGCGCAAGTTTCTTGTTGTTGAATTAATGACTCTCTTGCGGTTTGTAGTTCTTCCGTATGCTTTTCTATCTCGTCGTCATAGTTCTTTGTTTCCATCCGCTTTAAAGCACCTTTCAGATCAACAGAGTCTTCTTTTGCAAGTTTGAACTTTTGCTCAAAGAATTCTAGATCCAAGAACTTGGCGATAATTTCTTTCCGTCGTGTTGAGCCCTCGTCAATAAACGTGAGGGCACCGTGTTGGGACGACAAAGAAGAAACAGAGAAGTCGTCTAACGTACCAAAATGCTTACGAATATTTGCATCGGTCTGTGTCCTAGTCAAGCCGTTTAAAGACTGAGTTTCGCCCATTACATTATCATAAACTTCAAAGTTTAGATCTGTCTTGGCTTCTAGTGTTTCTTCGCCTTTAAGTCGCTTTGTATACTTATCGGATCTTCTTTCAATAGTATAAGTCTTTTCTCCGATATCAATTTGAACTTTGCCGGAAGCATAGTTTTTATTTTGGTTGATAACGTTTAAGTTCTTACGCTCGTTCTTTGATGTAGAGTTGAACATCGTCCACAAGATCGCATCAATAATAGACGACTTACCTGAGAAGTTCTTTCCAAAGATGCCGACAATGCCGCTTAACTCTTCAAAATTGACTTTATTGCCGTCGCCATAATTAAACAAATTATCAAACTCAAAATTATTAAGGCGCCAATTAACATTTCTTGATACATCTTCGTTGTCCTCTACGATCTTATTGTATCTTCTGTTTAGTTCAAAGACTTTTTCCATTGTCGCTTCTGGAACTTCATAGTCTACCAAATACTCTTCGATAAGTTCTTCTTGCACTGCAACGTCGCGAAGGTTATCATTACCAAGTTCATCCGTCAAAGCCTCAACAGAACCACGCTCACCTGACGCTCTGTTAAGAAACGATATAGTCTCTGGCTGGAACCTGTGCTTTGCAATATCAACTGCACGGCGCATTACGTCTAGTGGTAGGTTGTTGTTGCTAACTAACCGCAAACGAGCACCTGTTGGTATCTCTGTGTTCTTCGGCATCCTGCCTTTGCGAGTAAGTTCGATAGTGATGAACGGCTTTGGGTTTACAAGCGAAACATGTCGCGTGTTCCACACATTCTTATCTTGGATGTCCCAAATAAGATAGCCCTTGTCGTTAGACTCTCCGTGGTTTTGCTGCACAAGCGAGCCGGGATACCTTGCTCTGCCGTCGTTATCTACCTTTTGATCTGTCTTGTGAATGTCTCCAAGCAATGCATAGTCATACTTTTCAAGTTCATCAAGCGAGATGTCGCCGTGCGTCATCATCCAACCGCTGTCTGTTACAGACCCAACAACAGAACCGTGATAAAGCGCGATGTTTACGCGGTCTTGCGGTAGTTCTGTTTTCCAGTTCTCTGGATCAACAATAGACAACACATGTAGATCAACGCCATCAGCAACCTCCACAACGTCTGAATACTTGTGGAAGTGAATGTTTGGATGATTAAGATATTCTACGATGGGCGAAATAGCATCAAGACGACCACTGTTCTTTAAATTCATATCGTGGTTGCCGAGGATCATATGGTAAGGCGCAATGTCTGCTAAGTCTACGAATAGATCACTCATCATCTTAATTGCTTCGGGCGACATATCCAACTTTGTGTGGAAGGTATCGCCTGTGTTTACGATAATGTCTGGCTTTTCTTCTCGCAGCTTTTCATATAACTGCTCGAATACTGCTCGGTACTCCTTATGGTACTTTAATTTGCGGACGTGAATGTCCGATACGTGCGCGATCTTGATGCTCACAAACTCTCCTAACTAATTGCTTTGCATAAAAAGAGGGTACTGCAAAAACTAATTAATAGAACACTGACTTGAAGAATTAGTATTTTAAAAATATAACTCTGCATAAGTCCCTCCTTACGCTTTTAACATATCACTACCAAATGTGGCTGTCAAGCATTTTCTTTCGCAAGACTTTTGCCTTTGGCGCCGCGTTCGGCAGTCTTATCTTGAAGTGCTTTGTATGCGATAGACCAAGATGCAGGAAGAAGCTTGCCTACTTCAGAATCATAGAACTGTCCCGAGCCTTCTGAGCCCCAAGAATTAAAGTCAGTAACTAAGTCTTTGAGATCTTGTATATCCATTGTCTGGTAGTATTGCTTGAGATCCTCTTTTTCGGCACCTCTGGTAAATGTGTCCTTGTATCCATCGGGTAATGAGTCGTATGGTACGAAAACCAAATACTGGGCTCCGCCGGGTCCTGCTTGTGCTTGCCCGGTGCTCTTTACTGCGCCTTTCTGTACAAACTCTGTCTCTAAGCGGTCCATCGCGATGTCCTTAGCGGTATCTGCGCTGACACCTTTTTGCAGGTCGGCAGAGATCTCTCCTTCACGAGCACTGGCTTCAATTGCCTTTTCGATAGCGTCTGCACGTGCTTGGGAAATGTTCTGTGAAGCATTGATAGCATTGCTGATCTTTTGTGCTGCCGCTACTGTGGTGCCCACACCCTCGTAGTCTTGGAGGTCTGCTGCTACTTGGCTTCCAAATGCTAACGCAGCCATAACCAAAAGAGGTAGTCTTGCTTTTCTTGCTGCCTTTTTAAGTGAGTCTATAATGTCTTCTTCTAATAACTGACGTTGTTCTTGCGTCAGGTTTAGATTCATTTCATCAATTACTTCGGAAATTGTTTGCTTTAAATATCTGATCTCCGCTTCTTCGCGAATGATCTCTCTTAACCTTGACTCTGTAATGCGCATTGTTCTTTCTGCAACTCCTTTGGCGTGTCTAGCGGCTTGGGCTCTCTCAAAGGCTGCTTTATTTTTCCAGCACTGACGTTTTCCACCGTCTTTCTTGATGGTCACGAAACTACCGGGTTCACCAGAAGCGTTGGTGCATTTTTCATTTCGCTTGTAATAAGGCATCTTTATACCGCAGACAATAAGTCTAGCAGTAAATAGTTATCACTCTCGATAAAGGTTGCGTTATTCTTTCTTTGCTCAAACACTTGTTTGGGCATTGAGCCTACGTCTTCGTAGCCCGAAACATCGATCTTATAAAGTTCGATATCGTACTCCAACAGCATTTTAATAATCCGGCGTTCTTTTTCTGCTGCGTCTGGGTCAAGGGCGATGTAGATCGGGGTGTCATTTCTGACGATTTGACGCAAGAGATTTGATCCTTTACGTAAAGTTGAGCCAAGTATCGGGACGGCATTTCCTGCAACCACGGCATCGAATACTCCTTCGACCAGTATTAGGTCTTTATTCCAGTCAATAAATAGTTCATTAAACACCACATCTTTTGACGCTGGCGGGTTTTTATACTTGTAGCTATCACCTGTATAGGATCTGGCGATAAAGTAGCTACAGTCGCCATCTGCATCAAAAGAAGGTATAATAATTCTGTTGCGATATTCTCCACTAAAGCAGAAGCCGATCTTCCACTTGAGAATATCTTCTTTTGTTACTCCTCGCTTTTGGAGATATCGGAGCGCATATGTGCCGGTGGCTGGGATGGAGTCTTTGCAGAGGCTTGTGAATTCTTCTGGGAGTTCCACTTTGCTTTTGTCTTCTGTACGCTCTGTTTCCATAAAGAGTTCAGTAAATTTTTCAAGATCACTTCGCTCCGATATTGAGTCCCATTTCTGTAGTTGGTTATACGAACCATAACTTCTAACAACGCGCCTAATATTACGACCGCGATAATCGCAAACCCAACAATGATAAGCACCTTTAGTGAAATTAATAGCGAATTTACGCTTGTGGTGATCGCACGCAGGGCATTTAAAATAATGTTCATCTTTTGATGTTATCTTATCGGGTCCCAGAACTTGACGGAGTATCTTCAGAGCAGCTTTCTTGTTTTTCATAATATTCTTTAAATCTTTCGTATCGATCGATTGCTCTCCTGATAGTCGTTGGGTGGACCTTTTGTTCGTTTGCTATTTCTTGAAGGGTTTCGCCATTTTCATAACGAAGATAAAAGTTCTTTTCTTCAGTATCGGTATATCTTTTATTGCTCTTGCTAATTTTTCTATTATGTTCTTCTTCTAATTTTTTACCATACCAATAATTTTGCTGTCCGCTGTTTTTAGTGCTTTGGTTTTTTCGAGCACATTTAGTATGTTTTTTACCAGTAAATGGCGCAATAGGTTCATTAGAAATATTATACCCACTTGGAACCACTGCGTCAAGTAAAATTAAAAACTTCTTTTCTTCCTCCAGAAGCGCCCTCTGAACCACTTCCTTTAAAACAATATATTCAAATGCTGCTTTTCCATGTTTGTTGTAAGAACGTTGCAAATGTGCATTAACATGGGTGTCGCGCTTTAAGCACGACCTGTGATGGCGCCATCGGCGTGCAATATCGTTGGAACTTCCAATGTAAACTTTATTATTTTTTTTATTGCGAATCATATAAATGCCACATATAACTGATTTTTTCATAATTACCTCTCAGTAGTAAATAGCAATCACAAACCCATAAAATACTAATTTTCTTACTAAATCACATACTCAAAGTGGTGTCAAGTAAAAGCGCCCCTCCGTGTGTAAACATCAGAGAGGCGCTCGCGGTTGCAGCAGATTGTTACGTTTATTGTGCTTCAAGTGCTTCGATGATTTGTGCCTTTGTAGACTTGGTGTTAACATCAAGCCCAAGACCCTTCGCTACATCGAGCAGTTCAGCCTTCTTCATACTTGGATTCCAAGTGGTGTCAGTGGTTTCGCTGCCATTGACCGCCAAAAGTTCAATCTCAAAGTTGAGATCTTCGCCCGCAAGTGGGTGGTTGAAGTCAAGAACGACCTCTTCTTCGCGCTCCTCCAAGATCCTAGCGAGAAATGGACCCTGTGGACCGTTGCCTTGGACAACTTCGCCAACCAAAAACTCAAACTCTGGTGGGAATGCTCCTCGTGGAACTGGTTGCACTGCCTCTGGTTGGTGTTGCCCATATGCTTCGTCGGCACTCAAACTAACGCTCTTTACGTCTCCGATAGACATACCAACAAGCGCGGCGTCAAAACCGGCAATCATTTGTCCTGAACCAACTTGGAAATTAAGAGTTTGTCCTCTAGTCTTCGAGTTGTCAAATTCAGTACCATCACTAAGTGTTCCTCGATAGTGGACACTAACACTATTTCCATTTTGTACTTTCATTTTTTCTCCTACTGATGAAAAGTCACTTAAACTATAACACACAAAGGCTGTGCTGTCAAGAAGTTTTTGTTTCTGTTTTATATCCAGCGTGTGCTATCACAATTGCATCTGCTCTGTCGTAAGACTCTGGCTTTGGATTGCCTTGCTTGGTATATTCTATTTTAAATGCCGGCTCGTTTTCTAATAAGTGTTCTAACACCACTTGTTTTGCCTTCTGACCTCTCGGAACTTTAATGCCGACCTCCTTACGGGCAGCAGTCGCTCCGATGTATTCTGGGCGAATCTCGAACACCTCATACACAATCCAAGAAACAATGCCGTTAAACTTCTGTAACGTAGCCATTGTTGCAGCAGAAGAGCCGCCAGAGTTAAAGAATGTGAATGGCTGTTCGATGTAAATGTGCTGTATTGGATATTTTGACTCCCCAAGAGCAACTGAATAGTCTTCGTCATTACTCAGTTGATACATCTCGTATAAGTCTAGTATCTTTTCTTTCATTGCTATTGCTTTATCAAAAACATTTTTGTGCTTTCTCAGGTCAATTGAGTCATAATGAACCAACTGACCATCTGCGACAACAGCAAAGCCTGTAATGCTTGTGCTTACATCTATTCCTAAAACCATTTTATACCTTGTATTTACGCCAACTATATGGTTTTCTGTTTTCTAAATAACTTTTGTTTGCTTCTTGTGCATACGCTTCTTGCTCAAAGCGGATCCTGCGATAAGCCAGTTCTTTATCTTTGTGTTTCATGAAGCCTCTCAAGTAGTCCCAACCATATAACAAATAAAAGAATATCACAAGTAACTCTTTTTGTTGAGCAATATGTATGCTTTCGTGTCGCAAAGTGTCTTCCGACATCTCTTCTTTGCTGATAATAAATGGAAACAGTGTTATGGCTGCTACATCAACAACCCATGATACTGCTTTTGTGAACTTTGGGGAAACTATTATTATTGGTATTTTCATATATCTAACTTCAACTTAAAGGTGTAATCATCACCTTCTTCTTTTAAGATCGGATCGGCTAACGTTGCGACTCCAATGAGGTTTTTGTCTTTGTCGTATATGCCGACTCTGGAAATGTATACTTGTCTTTTGAAAGGCGCATCGAATGTCGCGAAACTAGAAGACACCGTGTTCTTTATTTTTCTGTTTGGGTTCTCTTCGTATACCATTGAACTTGTTGTAAACAATTGATCCTGACCATACTGTAAGAACGTTGGGTTGTTTGAGTAGTTTACTTCGCCTCTTCTTGCGTGCGCAAACATTGTTTGAACTTGTGTCTCGGTCTGTCCGTTAAACAATATCTCGAATGATGCTGAAGCAAAATCGGCGTTGATCACATTTGGTTTAATAATATCATTAGCGCCGACACCGAAGTAAATCCACTTTGAAGTTACCACATCTCCACCGGTGGCGCCATCAATTAACGGCAGTTCTTGGTCATTTATTTCCCAAGAACCCGTAAGAAGAATGATACCTTCGTTATAAAGTACCACACCCGCTACGTCTCCATCGTTTGCAGAAGACATAGTTCCTGAGTACTGTATCAACTCTCCGTTTTCTTTTGCGTCTCTTAACTCTGCTTGCAGTGTTCCGCTAACATAATATCTAAGAGATACGGAACCTTCCTGTATTCTTGAGCCATAGAATATAGATGGGATGCTGATCATGTTGATTGTTTGTTCTGCCTTGTTCCAACCAAGAGAGGAAGAAACAACATAATGCTGACTCATGTAACCATAACTATCAAGTCTGTTTTTGAGTGCATAGAAATGACGATATACTGGAGCACCACCGCTTAAAAATTCTCTATCGCTATCAAACGTATTATAAACAGACTCTCTTGCACCTGCGTTAGGGTACATAAACTCTCGCGTTATAGACGCAGTCAGCGGATAATCTGAATACAGCGTGTCTCCATAGCGAAATTCATTGTTGTAACTTGTTTTACCAACGGTTTTGAATGAGGCACGAGCAGAATCTTTTGTGATATATGGAATTATCGGCGGGTTTTGTCCAGTTGTTATCAATGTTCCATCAGGTTGTAACGTAGTTGTTCCTTTGCGATCTATATTATATTCGTGCAGACTGATGCCGCCGTCAGTACCTGAGCGAGTGGCGCCCGGTAAACTTGACGACATACCAAGTATATTATCCGAGAAGGCACCCGATTGATGCGGCGTGTTATTGTAGTATACTTTGAAGTTATACACGTCAAAGCGTACTTGTGGAAATGCCCTCATTGTGTTCAGCACAATATCATTTGGGCCAAACTTACGGAAAGACATTTTTAGTAATCCAATCTTACTCTGATCGTCAACTCGTTTTGTGGGGTCTTCTTGAGCGGCTCAGACAACTTAGCAACCGCCAGAAGTTCGTTACGTGCGTTGTAGAGACCAACAGTAGTCACATATGATACAGGTAAGTCTCCTGCCTCATTCTTGACTCTAAGTTTACTAGCGGAAAGATATGTTGGGTTTGCGCTGTAGTTGAACTTGTTGACTGGAAGTCTACAGAAATAGATCGTTGAATTTATCTCTGTCGAGTTGTTGAACGTAAGGTTTGTAACTCTTTCTCTCAGTGCATCAGCGGAACTTGAGATAGAACCGGTAGCGATCGAAGCGGAGCAACCAAGAGCAGGACCAAGAGAAGACGTAAATGCGGTCGCAGCCCCAGAAGCGAACTGACCGTAGCCAGTAGATGCCGACATATCAAAAACTGACGAAGAGATAACTGCAATACCTGCTTGATAGAAAATAACACCATGAGCGTTACCGTGAACAGAACCAGTAGCAAGTCCGGAAGTCGCATAAAGAACACCGTAGTCGCCACCGATTGTGTTTGTGGTGCCGTCGCCGTTTGTTGATGCACTGATATCTTGGAGAGTGACTGTCTCAGAGTGCCTGTCGCCCCAGGGACCGGTACCTAATTGAAGTGAGAAGGTGCCTTTCTTGATTTGGTCTTTGGTAATCAAACGCGAGAATGAAACTACCATGACGTTTTTCATCGAACCTGTTTGATCCAACTTCAGGTCATTCTCAAACAATCTAACCGTGTTAGCAGAACCAGTGTAGCCAAGCAGAACTTGAGAGAACTGGTTGTACATATTAATTTTCTTGCTGTTCTGCACGTTTGTAGATGCCGAAAGTGCTGAACTTTCGTCGTATCCACATGTGATATCAAAGATATGGTTTGCAGAAGAACTTAAATATGGATAGTCATATACAGACTGGAACATGCCGTGTGTATAGTTTTTGATGTTTTCGTTGTTATACGTACCACTGTTGATGATTGTACCTGTTAAGGGGATGACCTCATGAAGGATCGTCTTAGTTGTTGTTACATCTGTGTTTACGTTTAAGGGTTCATAAGAAACAGGCATTCATTTTCTCCGTTTATGTCTGAGCCAATTTGATAATTCTGATAGGCAACTGGATATTGGCGTTACTTGCAAGTCCTTGTACATAGACAGTAGTATCAATAAAGTCATACAATTGTCCGCTGCCGAAAAGGTCGTTAGAAGTTGTACCAAACTTAACATAGTCCGTTTGGGTAATATCGCCTCTAATCAAAAAGTTTAGTGCAGTGAAGGCGCCGCGTGGACCTGTAACTGCTGAATACTGAGTACTGGAATCTACAGTGGTGCCGGTTGTGCCGACGTTAGAGTACACTCTGTTTACTGCGGCTCCAATAGTCGCTTCGTTGTAGTTTTTCAGTGAAGGAGATCTTCTTGTGTTTCCAGAGCCACCAAGTGAGACCTGAAGGGTTGCTCCTTGCTGAGTACCATTTGAAAACTGTCCGCCTGAGTTTGCTCCCAAGACAGTTTGAATAAATCTATTATCAAACCTAACCATGAAACCACTATCCATTAAACCAACAGAGGTAATGTATGTTGCTTGGTTTGTTGAAGAGGCAGCAAGATCTGTGCTATCAATTCCAGTCTCAATCATAATAAACCTACCAGCAGTGTCCGAACTAATCAAAATGTTTGCTTCGGGAACGCTGTCTGTAGCGGTCATAACTTTGCTTGTTGGTACGCCGGAAGCGTTTGTTTTTGTGTTATCAGCCAAGAAGAAGACGTTCTTGCTTGTAGAACGAGATGCGATTCTTGGGTTGAAGGTTTTTTCGTTAATTGTAGCAGAGGGAATGTACAGTAAGTCTTGTCTAGCATAAGACACAAGACCATAATTAATTGCAGCATTTTGCTGGGTAAACGCTTCAAGGACCGGTGTTTGCAAAATCTCCAGATCGTAGTAAGCGGAACCAGATGGATGATCTTTGTTATACAGACTGTAGTCAATCTCATCATCACCGAGAGTAAACTTGGTGATTCTGAAGTTACCAGCAGCCATTCTCTTTCTACCCACATCTGTGAGTACGGCGTCTAATATAATGTCGCCAGAGTTATCTAAAAATGCCATTTAATTTCCTCTCTCAATAAATAGTATTGGTTTTTTTATTCTTCTAAATTTATATCAGGGTCACTATAAGTAATGTTTAAATCAATTTTTTTGCCTGTTTTCTTTGATGTTAAACGAATCTTAAAAGTCTTACCCCATATTAAATCTTCCGCAACTCCAACTTTAATATTCTCGTATTGATTTTTAGCTGTGTCTTGGAAATTCACTTCGTCTGTGTTTATCGTGACTTGGGACATGTTGGGCACCAATTGGAAAATATTCTTGAACGATGTTGATGGAAAAGTAAATTCTTCTTCTATCAGATCTTCCTCAAAAAGCACATCAAACAATGAATACTTGTATCCACCATCATTTACCAATTCTGCTTCAACTATTGTATTAACATTTCCCGGTACTCGGTTATCGTTAAGAACCCTAAACAAGTAGTAATACTTATGGTTTGATTTAATAATATCACTAAAATTAGCTGTTGTATAAGCGAAATCACTTCCCTCTATTTTTAAAGATACTCTTCTTGGTGTAGAAGCTGCAAAATCTTCAAATGATTTTGGCTTTGTATCTAATCTGTAAATTTCAACTTCACTTGGATACGATACTGTTTCTTTTTGAATATGAGTTGTGTTAGAAATATCGTTCCCATTTATATATTCTGATTTCACCATCTTATCATTTTCACTAATTGCTCTGGGATACTTATATGGACTGAATGTCTCATAATTAATCTCAAAAGTTATTGTGTTGTCGTTGTTTAAAGTGTAAGCCGGTACAACATCTAATTTATTTGGTGGATTATCTAATATTCTATAAATTTTGCTCAGCAGTGGTACTTCGATTATGTTTATTGATGGCTGCAAAGTGACGTTAAACTGGGCTACGTATGGGGGGTAGGTTTCTCCCGACTCGCCCTCAAAAGAAGATAAGCCGATTCTTTGAGCTTCCCCAGAAAGACTTGAAATTCTTTCGGCAACCTCGGTAGATATATTGTAGGTAGCAGCATCTGGTATCAAATAATCAGGGATAGCATTGTCTGTAAACGGATCGTAATATTCTAAACAGTACCCAAGGGGAGGCTCAACTGGGGCGCCATCTTCTCCGGAACCAAAGGCAGCAGGACCAGCATAACCATCTGCACTAACTTGTCCTATAATTCTAGTCAATTGCAAATCTGAGTACCTGTATTTGTAGCCCTTCACGGCGTAGTAGGCGTATATTTTATATTCATAGTTGGTATCGTATTTCACTTGGCTATCAAGAAGCATTATTTCTTCTTGCGAAGCATTTGGAAACATCCAGAAATTTTGTATTACGCCAGTTGTTTCAGAATCGCCGCCCGGAGTTCTATTTAGTTTTTCTACTCTATAAGCCACTACTTCAGTTGTAGCTGGGACCGGTCTCAGTGTTTCAATCGAATCTGGATCGCGAGAAACATTTTCATACTGACAGTTTAGAAGTGAAGTGATGTTATCGATTTTTGTTGCAGAATCATCATCACCAAATGTCTTATAGATATCCACAATTAAACTTGATAACTTTTTACTATTGACCGATCGATATATACCGCGAGTATCTACCGCGGCGAGCAAATCTGTCTCATTAAGACCCATTATCTGAAAGTCATTGGATTCATCCAGCACATTTTCATATCCGTACATGAGCATCTTAATCATATCCACTGTACGGTATGCTACGGCTGTGTTTGATGTAACTTCGCTATCCATCATTGTATTATTAGATGGTGCTTTATATTTTGAAGTTTTCATAAACTGCGTCATTTTGACTGGGACACCGTTATCGGTTTGCTCAAGAAAAGCCTTCTTTAAAATCTTCATAAAGATTGTATCGCTTTTATTATCCAATATCTTTTGTTTGAACATATTAGAAGTTTCTGTTAGATCAGTGCTCACTGTAATTTTATTAAAGTATGGAAATGCATGAGAGGTTTGTGCGTAGTCTGAACTGGGGTCCAAGAAGGTGCGGGTTTCGTTTGCAGGAAAAATAATGTTCATGTTTCTCATATCTTGTTCGTTTCGAACAGCAGCAGGTATCATATTATAATTTGCTGGAAACATAGAATTAATATAATACGAAGACGACACCATCTGCTCAGTCCACGGATCCGGTATTCTTGGTTCCTCAGACAGTGCTGGGATGGTAGCCATGCGACTATAAAGTTCTATTAATCCTATCTTTTTGTTGAAAGTATAGTAATCTAAATTGTGATTTTGCACAAGCGTTCTTGAGAAATCTTCGTTAATTTCCCCTCCAAAAGTCGAAGGCACGCCGCCGGCAAGAGAGGTATTTGCAAGAACATACCAATTTGGTAGTTTTCTTTCGCTATCTATTAACGCGGCAAAACTCTGGTAATTTGCATAATACCTATTGTAGTCATAAGTTGCGCCAACAAAATCATATAACTCTTCCGAATTCTTTAGATGTATTTTGTTTTTGTTATTGTATGGAAGGTTAATTACAGTATAGTTGTTATCATACGTCCCTGTGTTGAACATTGCAGAAATATACTGTCCCCCATAAGTTCCGCCGACAAACAACGACTTCCAGTATTTGTTACCTTTTAAAACGTTTTTCAAATCTCCATATGTTGGGTCACCCTCAATTCTGCATATAAAAGTGGTATATGGTATTTGTGTTTTACGAAAATCTGAATATCCTTCCCCAAATCCTCTTTCTGATTCCGGGCTTTGTACAATATCGCCAAATATAGATTCTACTAAAAGAATGCTTGGGTGGATATTATTAATTGGATTCATTTTTTCAAATGACGGAGGAACATTCAGTAGCCCGTGGGAATCTGTATCTGTATAAAAATATCCTCCGAGAGTGTTTCTTATTCTCTCGCTTGAGCCTGAGACAGTGTTTAAATCGACAAGGGAGCAATATTGTTTTCTAGGATCTGATGATTCTGACATTAGTATGCTCCTGGTGTGCCCGGTGCCGGCACAGACTCACCGGGCGCTGGTCTGATTTCTTCTTCAAATTCACTATCGACAAATTCTGGATCGGCAGAGATTTCAGCCGGCTCTGTTCCGACTGATGTTGATGGTGTGCTTGTCTTTACAATTTGTTGGACGAGGCTTGTACTTTCCATTTGTTCCGAGTCTGGTATGTACTCGTAATTATCTCCATAATCAGGTCTTTGGGCTATTTTTCTTATGCCTTGTCTTTCGGAGAAACCTGTCGCCAACAAGCCTGCAATTTCGGACATTTCTTGTTGTATATGGTATCTAGCTACATTTCTTTCGGTATTACTAGCCATTGGAGGAATGGTTCCATCAAAACCAAATTTTGTCTTTAACGATACTCTTTCTGCCTCATCATAAAGCCACGGATCAGGATATATGTATGTCTGCACATCTTCGGAGCCAACAGAAGATTCGTCATCGCTTATTATTGGTTCACTCATGTCTTCTGGGTGATTAACGTGCCCATAAAGGACTATGTTTTCTGTTTTAAGATCGTTTTCACCATTGTCCTGATCTATATACATGCTGTTCACTGAGATGGCGGTTAACACTATTCCACCGAACCCCGACTCTGAAATAACATCTTGTTGTATTTGACTATACCACGCCGGGATAGCGGACGGAGTATCTGTCGCATACGCAACAGTCGTGAACTCGGTCGCATATTCAGTATTTATTGTGTCTCCTGTTGTAGGATCCATATTTGAAGATATGATGTCTCCAAGAAGTATCTGTTGCAATCCTGTTTCAATAATCGTTGTCTCATCAATAGAATCACTGCCGATCGTGATATTCTCACCTAACCCTTCAAGTTCAATTGAAGTATCTAGCCCAACAATAGTTTCTGGTCTCTCTGGGTATTCTGCTGCTAGCTCATCTGTGGGGCTGGCGCGCTTAGGATCTGGGGCAACTGGTGCGGCGGGCATTGTTTAGCAATTCTCCTTAGAAGTACTTAGATTTACCGTGATAGGTAGATTTTTGATTTAAAATTGTTAAATTAGATAGAATAAAAGATAAGTCTGGCTCTCTCTTGAAGTCACCACCAGAAGTCGTTACGGTTTTATAAACACGCGGTGTGCGGATAGACTCATCTAACTGATAAAACGGGTCATTATTATGAGGGAACTTATCTTTTGCAACCACTTGTAAATTTATTGTGTTCTCAAAATCTTTAACATCCATAATTCTATAATTGCGAACTGTGTTTTTATCTGAATTGTCTTCTAATAAAGAAAACGTCTCTGTGTGCTGAGTGGCTGTGACGTTGAGTTTTGCGAGTGTTTCGCGTGCAACTACATCTCTTCTGTTACTTTTGATTGATTTTGGTTTTCTTAATTCTTTAATATCTTGAATTGGACCAGTTTTAGCTTCAACACTCATCCTTGCTGACTCAATATTGAACAGCGTAGGTTCTTTTGCGGGATCAACAATCTTGTCTATAAAGATTTGTTTTCTATTTCTTTTAGAACTAATCGGAGCTTTTGTTGGCTTTATTATGGATGTCCTAAGTAACATTCTGTATCCTCTTTGGAATAATTAGTGTTTATGATAAAATATCAATTCGGTTTAAAAGTCTTCGTAGTCATACAGATCTTCGTCACCACCAAACTCTGAAATACGAGGATCTTCAAGTCGGTCTGAGTAATCTCCGATGTGATCGATAATCGGGGCTCCAATAACATCTTCATATCTAAAAACAAACTCTTGTTCCAATTCCTCGCTTCCCAAAAACTCTTCGCCTGCTTCGAGTGTTGCTAAAGTTGCAAGACAGGTATCATAAAAGTTTCTAAGCGATTCTAAGTTGCCGGTTTCAGGTCTAATCTTTTCTAAAATGCGGTCGCCAGCCTCAAACATCAATAAAGTGCTTCCATCAAATTCATCGGACAGCATGTTGCGATATATGATATAGTACGCAACCATCTTGTGCCATGGTGTATTGGGTGGTGTCGGGTATTTATCAGTCATTTGGTTTATGAAAAAATTGTTAAACGATTGATCAAAAGAATTAAATGCACAGGCTTCCTCTGCATATTCAACGTATTCGTCATTAAAATACTCCAAAGCGACTCTAAATTGTTCAACTATTTCATAATATGTTTGCTCTGATCTATCGTTTATTCGTATTTCAAAAGCCACATTATCATAAGAAACATTTCCATCATCTAGTTCGGGATCTCCGGAAAATCTAAACACATCATCATCGTCTACAAAAAACTGATATCTAAACATCATCATACGATAATCTCGGCGCCAAGTTTTGCCGGCTTTTAATGAAAGATTGCTATACCCAGGAAAAGCATAATTTCTCATTACCAAATTAGAATGTATTTGCTTGGGGGCGTATTGACTAGCTGGTGCTGTTAAATCTTCTATATCCACTTCTTGTCTTGCAATCTGCATTTCATAAGACATAAGGCGCTCACGCGCTTCTGCTAAAGATTCTCCCAGCGTAGCATCGGGTACGTCCGTGGTGCTTGTTTCTCCACCTCCACCTACAGATATATATCCTATGGTACCAGGAGCCCCACTGGATCCACCAGAGAGCGGGTCGGTGGTGGCTGTTGCGGAGGCAGCGAGTGCGGACTCAGAATCAACAATAGGGCGATCATTTGTAAACTCTGTTATTTGTTCGAAAGAAATTCCTTGCAAAGCATTTATTTTTCTGTAGACGAGTGGTCGCTCTGTTACTGGCTCAATCGGAGATTCGAAAGTCATGTTTTCAAAATTGTATGGCTGTGATTTGGTTAACATATCGCTTTCGTTTTTAAGAAGCGTGAGTTTTGCGGCTTTTGTGGTCGTCGAAGTACCAGTTAACGGATCAATACCAAAGTTGTCCAATTCTACACTAGCCTCTACAAGGTTGCATGCTGCATTCGTCATAAACCTAGCAGACGCAAAATTATCCATAAATCTGTCCACATTTATTACTTTTGCTAAATGCGAATTGTTTCTTATGTATTTCTCCATATCGAAGAAGAAATAGCCATACTTACTGACCACGATATCAATTTCCGCCAATGCTGAGTGGATACCAGTATCGCTTTTGAAACCGCTAAACAGTGCGCGGCGACTAATGTAATTTGATATCAGTTGTTGTATTTCGTCTCTGTTTTGGTTGAAGTTTTCTACAAGCAGATTTATTAGATCTTGTCCAAAGTTTTTGTAATATACATTTCCTTCTGAATATTCTGCCGAGGCACCACTTGAAAGAGTTAAAGGACCCCACACCCCATAAGCAATGCTGCCGTGCAAGTTCCCAGAACGCTCCAAAGTTTTCATCCCGACATCTGGAAAGCGATTACCGTATACTCCCGGTGTCGGTTCTCCAAATGGTGTTACAGAATGACGTGCTGGGCGTGCGGTGCAAGCATATATTTTACAGCCTTTAGTAGTATAATACGCTTCCGCTTCATCTAATATTTTTTCGCCAAGTTCATTAATATACAAAGAAGCAGCAACTCGTCGCTCTGCTTCTGTATCAAAGTCATCGGCAGGTCTACTATCAATTTTTTCTAAAATGTCTTGCAGTACTTTTTCTACTATTCGATATGGACCCTCGGAAATATATCTATCCAAATCTGTTTCTGGGTTGGTGTCTTCTCCGGCGGGTCTTCCAGAGATAGCCCCTGTGCCTCCGACAAACTCTAATGTTTCTGGATCGATGCCGTAGAAGCTGTAGAATATTTCTTTTACTTTGTTGTAGATTGAATTATACTTCCTGCGTGCGCACCGCCACCATATTAATTGCTGACTAGTAACATCAAGTGTGCTGAGTCCTCTTAAACCACTTGGAGAACTATCGTCGTAAGGATCAGAAAGAGTGTTGGAGTGAAGCACCTTGACTGATCCAACTTTATCATACTTCACCGACATATACATATCAGCATGTTCGCCATCGGGATCCCAAGCAAATTCGCCATCTCGTTCCCATTCGAAGTCCCCATATTCTGTTAAGACTCCTACCTTATTTGGTACAAAAAATTCGATTTGCTCTTCTTGTTGTGCTAAAGAATATAGTCCGTTAATCTCTTCTTGAGAAACCGTAGTCCAAAAGAACGGATCAAACCAATACCATGTTCTTTTTTCCCAAACATCAGATTCTGCTTCACCCCTTGAGAAAGCAGGTTTGCTATACTTATCTGGTAGTTTGGCGGATGTCCAAGAAATTTGGTAAGACGGTCCATTATTGGGGGGCGAGTTATCTGGTCTGCTTGAATCCGGAGAGGGGATGTATCCGAATCTATTTGTTATTGTCTCCGGGCTGCGTCCTTCAATACTATCGTTATCTGGGTTGTCTTTTGAAATTCCAGACCAAATCCCGTTCGTTTTTCTCCATGGAAATTTAGGTAATTCTCCACTTCGCCCAACGGTGCCTTCAACTAAATTTTTCCAACGTTGCACCTCATTATCATGAGGAGCCATCCCATCTTTTAATTTTGACCACTCAATGTAATAAAATTTCTCGCCGTATCTAGTCTTTTCTGTGATGGTGTATTCGTCTTTGCTGTAACTCCAGTTCCAGTACCATCGACTAGATTCCACCAGTGGATCGTCGCCAAAAAGATTCGGAGTAATATAGTAATGAACACCAGCATGACCATCAGCATTTTGATATGCTTCATGGGTACTACCTTTAATAAACTTACCAGCCCAACCATCAAAACACCAACGTGCAGTGTCTTCGATTGCGTCGTTAATCCTATCTAATAAAGGTGCGGTTGCAGAACCCTCAGTTGAGAAAGGGACTAATATATTTTGCAGTTGCTCTCGAATGAGAGTTATGTCTTCTTTGTATTCTCCAACCATTTCCGATGGAGACACCGGTAACTCTGCTTTTCCGGGGTAATCAGAACCAGCAGTGACCATTGGTACGTAATTTGCTATATTCGTGTTAAAAACTTCTTGATACAAAAAATCTCTATCAGTAAGACTATCGTTAAATGATGGCGCTGATGTTTCTGATACTATAACTGTTCGAGAATCTACGATCTTATAATTACGAAAAACTCTTCTTACAACTTCTTCTTGAGAGCGCAGTACGGCGTCTGCGTTGTTTATCAGTATTCGCAGTCTTTCTGTAAATCTTATTGCCTGCGAAACTGGGTTGGTTGCTGTAAATCCTTGGGCTGCCTTGTTAAGACTCTGTAAGAAGTCTATTCTATTTTGTTGTGCAACCACAATTGTTTGTAACTCATCTGAAATAGTTTGCAATTCCTCATCTACCATTGCTCTGGTTTTATATTCGCCTATCAAAGCAAGCACCGAGTTTGCTATTTGTTTCTTTCCAAAATCATCTGTTTTATAGTATTTACCATTTATTGCCGCCATAGGCTTGTTCGGGTATTGTATACCGTTGCTATCAACATATGTTGGCTCTTCAATTATTGATATTTTACCGTCTTTGACTATTGTTTCATAACTAATATCACTGTAGTTCATTGAAATTGTAATTGGATCCAGCGAAAAAGATGTTGGCGTTTTTATTTCATAAGGATGTCTTGAGCTAACAGCACAAAACACATTCATGTTTTCTTGACTCTCAAAATCTTTTAGATATGTTGTGATTTTTATGTTTGCTATTCGGATTACTGCGTTGCCGTCAGCATCCATTTCTGGCGTTAGTTCTGCAACAGTCTCATAATCAGACAACGGAACAGATATCAAAGGAATTACTTCAGAGACACCAGTAAAAAATTTATTGCTTTCAAATCTGTTAAAATCAATTGTCCCAGGCTCATAAGCCTCAGACATTATCATATCGCGCAACATGGGAGATGGAACAAAATTACTTACAATATCAGTTTTAAAAACCGACTCATTATCTCTTATTCGGTCATACGATGTATACAAAGTTAAGTATAACGATCGATCATCACCATCTGTATCCTTTTGTACATCGAATAAAGCCTTTTCAATGTCTTTTGTGTTGAATTCTTCGTCTGTTGAAAACAGAAAAGAAACGTCGATGTCTACCTTAATAACATCAGATAAAAAACTCTCCACTTCGATTTCGGAACTAAAGTCTGAATCTTCAGTTTTTATCAGTTCAATAGCTTCTTCCTTAAGAGAGTCTGGAAGATTCGATAAGGTAATCTTATCAATTGTTGGTGTGGGAAGGTTTCTGCCGTAGTAATCTATGGCTTGTTCTTTTGTTAGTCTAGGCATATCTCAGGCTCCACTTGGCTTCCGTAAATATCAAAGTATACATCTTCTGTCTCTGTACCCGCGCAATCGATATCCAAGTCAATATAATACGATGTTTTGTTGTAATTTTGTAGTTGTCGGCAAACTATATTTCTGTCCGCTAAACTATCACTATTAAAATCAAAATAATATTCAACTGCTGTTCTTGGTATTTCACCACTGTATTTTGGATCCGGATTTGCTTTTATCATCATTCCATTTACAATTTGTTCGTCAACAGTCTCAAAGAATTTTCTTTGCAAATCCGGTGGACTTCCTGCTGATGAAGACACGATAAATACTTCTACATCATAGTTTTCAGTTAGCAATTCTGTGTTAACCTCGTCGATATATACTATTGGATCTTGCGCAGACAAGTAAACAAAGTTTCCATCTTCAAATTCTGATGTGCTGGCGGCTCCTGCGCGGGGTGAAGATCCGTTTGGAGAAATTTGATCAGATTGTCTAGTTGGATATCTGCTGTCTCTAATTTCTTTTTTGTAATCAACTGTTATGTTTACTTGCGGGATAGTTCCCGAAACGTTTGCTTGTACTTCAAAATGAGTTTGTGTGCTTGTTATCTCTCCATTTAGTACAATAACTTTCCAAGCTGGGGCTGCGTCTGTGTCTTTGGATTCTAAAAGCGCATCCCCAATTGCGGCGCCGTATCTAAAGATATCTTTACGCGGCGCGTACTTAATCGGGGTAATATCAGAAAGAAAGTAATTATCTGCTTTCATAAATCGATAGGCTGTGCCCGTACCGATGTCGGTCCTGAGTACTTCCTCCGTATCGGTTTTTACTAATTGCTGCTGTAAACCGTCGATATTTTCAAATAAAGTTAGCGTGCTTATATATGGGGTTTCATCTTTAATTCTTTCGTTAATTGAGTTCTGTGATTCACTTATGTTATTGTATTGGTTGTCGTATACAATGTTATCATCGTAAAAAGCATAATACTTTGGCGCATACTGACCTACTGACATCAGATACTTGCCGTAGCCAGTTAACTGAAAATCTAATACTGTCTGTTTCTTGTCGAGAATCTTCGTCATTTATGGTAATTATGCCTTTGTATTATTTTCTATATTTTGTCGATGTACGAGCAGAGCGTTTACTAGCCGACTTTGGCTTTACTCCCTTATCGGGAATTTCTTTTGAAACTTGTTTCTTATCCAATTTCTTCATAGTCATGCCCGGTCCACGTTGTTTCTTATTCAGAATTTGGTTTTGGGCGCCGATGTTTCTCATCGTATCTGACTTCATTTTCTTGGTTGTTTCTCTATCGTATTTAACATCTACATCAAAGTTGATTGTTTCGACAATGGAAATGTAGTCATATGGCCAGTTATACAGTAGAGGATAGCCGCTTGCATCGTTTTCAGCAAAACCGGGCTGGAAGGTGGACTCGTCGATTTGACCAGTGATCATGTCTCGGTACAGCGTTTGTCCTCTTTGCTTGACCTTGAACACCATCCATCGCAAGTTCGGGTTAGATAACAGGTTTTGCTCCGTAAGCAACTCTGTGTTCAGAAGCTCGTGCGCAACCATATCTTTCTCGAATGTAGCCTTTTCATATCCTCTTGGTGCAAGGTTTTGCCAGATGTAAGCAAGATCATTCTTGTCCAACTCATACTTGAACTCAAAGATATACATAGCGATCGGGTCAATGTCTTTATTGTTCAAGAAGTCAAACTGCGGAGGAAGCACGTATCTTTCCATCTGCTCCGCAAGACGGCGGATAGATGCTCCAGCAGTGTTGAGCGAATCTCCTTCAATGCTGCCTTCTTCTTCTTGACGAGCGTTTTTCCATCTCTTCGTTGGAATGTTAATAAACCTCTTTCTAGTCTTGGCGTTCTCTGTTGTGGGTTGTGTTTCACCCTCCGTCAAACCTTCGACCAGATACGGAATAGCAACAACTGCTTCTCGAATTGTTTGTCTATCGGCAACTTCACCAAGTCTTACGCTTGAGTTGTTCTCATCAAAGCCACAAAGTTTAGAGAATGACTTCATGTTCTTGTAGAGGTTTGGATCACCGCTAGCAGCGTAATTGTTGTAAATTGATGACCCAGTCACAACTTCGTAATGGTTCTTAAGCCAGTTTGCTGGAATATCTCCGATTTCCATGAAGATGCCTTCTGTACGTGAACTTGGAAGTGTTCCAAATTGATGCCACATACCTCGTGGTACTGATTCCGATCCAAAGTTTTGTGGTATCGTAACATTATCGGTTGTTAGTGGTCTTACGCCAGAGTCGGCAAAGTTCATCATTGGGGTCTCAAACTTAGGCTGAATAACCCATCTTTGGCTTGCTTGCTCGTTGTCCTTTGATATTTGTAAGCCGAACTTGTTGGTTTTTGCTTTTTGTTCGTATTCAATACCGAATAAGTTAAGACATGAGTCCAACTGCATTGCATTGTCGTTGATGTTTTCACTAGCGTATGGTGTGAAGTTGCTTCCAAAATTTGTTTCCGATGGAACAATCTGCGAAAAACTATCGAAGTAACTATCTAAAGACCCTGAATCAGACCATATCATTGCTTGGTCTCGGTGCAAAGTGCGACAATAAAATCCTTCTATCTTTTTGTGTCCTACCATATCGGAGCCGGGATCATACCTTCTCTTAACAATTCTTGTTTCAGCCAAGATTCTTGTGAGATCGTATTCAACACTAGCAGATGGTCTGAAAATAAAGTCAACCCAAGCTTCGCCGTAGTAGTATGGGGGCGTGAACGACCAGTTGTAGCCGTTGAGAGAGTCTTTCACGCCATATGCTGATGCTGATAAGTTGAAATCAGAACCTGAGACTTCTATGCCACCAGTATCTGCACTCGCAACTCTTCCGGGCAGCAATTCATATACATCTTGGCGACCAGAAACCGCTGGACCAAACGCTGTGGGCCTGCTGTACATAACAAAGTTGTGTTTAAAGCTAGTCTGTCTTTCTGGATCTTGTGGTAATTCATATGAGCCAGAAATGCCGGTGATTTCCGAGGCGGCGGGAGTACTAGCAGTCGTGTAATTCTTAAAGAATGCCTGAGCACCATTGGCTGAATAGAAATAGTTGGTGCCGTCTGAGCCAACCTCGTTTTCATAAGTTCGCGAACCTTCGTAGGATGTTCTCATCCTTAAACGAGCGCCGTATACCTCTTCACCGGTGAACTTTTTCTTACCTAAATCAACACCAGTTGAGCGAAGTTTGGTGTAATCGCCACCTTGTAAGAAGAACTTTCCGACTTCTGCAAAGAAGTTTGAAGACATTCTGTTATATTCTTCGCCGGCATTTTGTGCATTCAAAGATGCTGATATCGTGATTGGAACTCGTGATTTGGGATGAGGCTCAATATCCGGCAGCGAAACACCATTAAGATATCTAGCTGGGTTCATAATCGCTTCAAAAGGAACCCTTAAATCCCAGAAAGCGCCAGATGTATAATCAGAGCTTCCGCCGCCAATATCCACACTAGAAGAGAATGTAGATGCTATCATATAGTTTTCTGGATAATCTCCCGATGCATCAGCAGCACCAGTTACAAGCTGATTTAAAACCTTCCAGCCATTTGTAACAACTGGATAATCAACCGCCAATCCAGATTTAATCGAATTATACATAATTCCGGGCGCGAAAAGAGGCTGGATCAAAGGTCTTGTAAATGAAAACTGTATATTCCTTGAATCAGCGATAGTGCCCCAATCAGTGCCACCGGGACCGGTATAACTAAACGATATACTATCAGCGTAAGACCTTGAGAACTGACTTACTAGATCTAATGTTCTTTGCGCCGGATAGAAACCCTTATATGGGTTGAATTTAATTGCAGCCTTGCAGGTAAGTCTGATTTCAGATGCTTTCAGTCCAGACATACCCTTAATGTCCAAGAAGTTTTGCATGAAGTCAGAGTTGGAGTAGTCTTTGTAGAACGTGTCTTGTGAACTGCTTAAGTTCGTTCCGGGGATCTCCAAGTAATCGAATATCTCGCCATCGATACCAACCTTACCATATTTCTCAATTTGTTCCGAAACTCTGAACTCTGGTACGACTCCGTAGCCCTTGGCCATTGTCTTGATATCGTAACGGAAGTCGTCATAGTCGTTGTACCAAGGCTTAGACGGACTAGAAACAAAGCCAACAACACCATTCGATGTTGTAAGATAACCGGCAAGTGTCGGTGCTTGCCATGCGGCCTCACCAGAGCCCGTAGCAAACGAAGCAGTCACACCAGCAGCAACAGGTTCAGAAGGAAGCGCAAGGCGTGTGTTGTTTGCTTCCATGCCGTCTACTAAGTTATTTGTAGATGATGATATACCAACTGGGTTAAATGCCGACAGTGGGGAGTTAAGCATGTGCTTACGAGAATATAATCCTGCATTTCTGATAGTGCTGCCGATATCGAGACGCTTCTGAAGCGTCAATATAGATGTATTAAAGTGATATAAACTGTATGTGTTTTGTAATTCTCCAGCACTATTTGATACAATCAGAGATGATTCATAATAGTCAGATCCATCGTAGAAAACAATGGGGGGTGCAGTTCTAGTTTCAAAGTCAGAAGGTTCATCAAGAGGCCAAATACTTTGTGTAATGTATCTTACCGCACCATCGGGATCTGTAGAACTCGGAGTAAAGTAATTTTCAACTCCAAGAGAGTTCGGCACACCCATTCCGCCTGTTACTCTGTTTTCGATGGTATCGCGCCAGAATGCGTTGTCGTATCCAACACGAGTCGTAGAGGAGGAAATAAACTCTCTTCTAGCCGAGGGGAACAAGTTCTCTGAGTAAACAATCCAGTTTAAGTTGATGTTGTTTCTCGCTCTCATCGCAACAAGTTGTTCGAACGAAGTTACTTCGCTATCAAAGTTAATGTTAGCAAATGTGTTTAATTCTTGCTCATTGAAGCCGATCATCTCATTGTTGTAAGTTGTTTGAAGTGTTACGTTTTCTACTTGCTCGCGGTAGCCGCCGACTGACGTAGAGAACGAGTTGGCGTAGTCCATATTAAGCAGGACTGGGCGGCCCTTTGTGGAAACTGGAGGCAAAGCGAAGTGCCTCAAAGCACTGCCTGTGTATATTGTCGAGAGTGTGTTGTTTCTTCTCTCGTTAACTAATATTGGATGATCGCCTTGACGCATGCGAACCCAGTTTGCGCCGGCATATTGGTTGCCTCGCTTCCACATTAGGTTATTAAATGCTGGACCATCAGATACGACGCCACCTAGTACTAAACCTATATTAGAAGTGTTCAAGTATTGTGTATTGGCTTCTGTCGTGTCCGTCAGAGGAATCGATGTGGGATAGCCCAAAGTGTTAGTTGAAGCCGTCAGTGGTTCATAAATATTTGAGTTTATCCCAGGGGTCTGCGGAACGAATGCATTAACATAGGTTCCAGGCTGATTAGCATATCTAGGGAACCAGATCGTCGAGATTCCTACAATATTTCTTCCAACTTCGCTCGCACTAACAAAGTTGAGAGGCTCTATCATGGTTGAACCGCTTCTGATTTCGAACCTTGCAGGAGTAAAGCCACAACTCCACCACGATGCTGTCGATTCAAGCGAAGCAGCGATCCAAGCGTATTGTCTTGTGTCGCGAGGGATCTGGTGTTGGATATTAAAGTTGTCGTAAAGTGGCTTGTTGCCGATAGTTGAAATTTCTTGGTAGGCATCTGGGTTATTGTCGCCATCGAGGTCGACATGGTCAATGTTTGTGGAAAGGACACGGAGACCACATATGTTATTTCTATGTGTCTTGTGGAAACCGGGGAGTTCTTCATATGATGTGCCCGGAGCAGTCACAAAAAGTGAGTCGCGACCGAAGCGAGCAGTGTGGCGAGCATAATGCGAGTTAAGACCGTAGTCTTTGCCGTGGATGTCGTATACACGAATACCGGTGGTACCACTGCCTGTCGCTTCTGAAATGCTCCCAGACGGTCCCTGAGAGGGTTTAATGACTGTTAAATATCTGTTATTAATAGCGTTGTAAGGAGAGAACGTGTTAGAGCGGAAGTCTCTGTATCCTGTTCCATCTGTAAGTGCCCCACCAACGGTGCTAAAACGAGTAGCAATGATAGACTTGTTTGCTGTGCCTGTGAGGTAGTGAGTGTTATACTCGTCAACAAACTGATAGTGTCCTTCATCAGTTCTGTGTAGATCTAAGAATGTTCTTGTCTGCGTTGAACTTGTTGAGTTATTTTGGAATATTTGTGTTGGAAGTGCTGGCTGCGTTTCAATGAACTGTCTTGGGTTGGCGTATGTATCAAACGAGTGAACAACTTCATAGTTATGCTCGTAGTTTCCAAGGATCGTTGAGCCAGTACGCATAAGAATGTTACGAATGTTAACTGGGCGCTTTGCAACAAAGTCACGATAGTAAACTGCTTTGTGAGATGCAGTCATCGGATAAGGCGTTTCGCCAACTTCGTTTGCTTCTGGCCATGGATAGTCGGCACTGACTAAGCCGATCGCACCAGACAACCATACGTCGCCCGGACAAGGACCACGAAGACCCAAGAGGATCTTCCATGCTTCTGCTCTATTAGTGTAGTCGTCGGAGCCAGAGTTCAGGCTAACGTGTCGTGACTGATGACCACCAACAGCGTATTCCGTGAATGGTCCTTGCATTGGCTTCTCAAGTTCGTCACCATATACATCGTTGTGTAAGTTTGTGATTGTGACGCTCGACGAAAGGCGTGCAGAAATATAATCATCTGCTCCACCCTTGATGGTGCCGCTCATTATGTTGAATGGGAATGCAAAATTGCTCTTTATATTTGTATAGTTATATCCGCCGTCATAGTCTCTACCTTGAACAACACCAATTGTACGATGGCGCTTCTTGCCAACGTTTCCTTCTTCGTTCCACTGTTCTATGTTGTCTATTGGAGTAAAATCTTCCGTGAAGCCAAGCAGAACGTTTTCAGGAATGAAAACACCATCGGTGGTGTTAACGGGGCCAGCAGGGTATGTTGACGCATATGCGAATGCGAAACTCTTGTTTGGTGGGAAGTTAACGCCACCCTTAATGGTTCTGTTTAACTCAGAGTTTCCAAAACTAACTGTACCGCCTAGTTGTGTTTGTAATCGATGGTTTCTTTGATAAGTTGTGCCGTCAGCCTGAGACAGTGTCGCATTTGACGCTGAAAATGCTGGTCTGCTGTGCATGATGTTTCTTAATTTTACTCTTTGCGCATCAACTTCAGCGTCTCCGGAAGAAATCTCAAACGAGCCGGTACCTCTCGCTCCGGGTTGGGCGCGCTTTTTCCAATAGTTCTTATGGATATTTGTCGGACGAGGAGATGCCTCGACGCCACCAAACAAATCATCAATGTAAGATAACCTTAATGCTTCGGCCCCGGCAAGACTTGCTTCCAGTTCTGGTGTTTTAAACTCTATGGTTGGGAACTGTGACTTGTATTTTGGTCTTTCTAGTATGTGGCTCTCGACAACGTTATAAGCATCGCCTACAAAGTTTGCTGATGCTGGGACAATTTGTTCAATAATGTTTGCAATTGCGTCGTCAAACCACTTATAGTATTCTGTGAATGCTTCAACAGTTCGGATATTGTTGAACTTTTTGAAGTAAATTTCTCTTAAAGTTTCGAGTGGTTTGTAATTTTCTCTATAACGATGAACTGGATCGCCAATGATATTGTTGAAATCGACTGCGCCGGCAAAATAGTCAAGTATTTCTTCTGATATTGCAGCGTATAAACTCTTCTCTACAGTGTGAACATATGACGGCACTTCATCAAACAAGCCGTACAATTCATCATCAGCATCGAGCACATTTACCATATCATCAGATGTTACCAACTCTGGATCAATAAACTTGTATTCGTTTACCAACTCATTATTGACCACAATGTCGCTACTGGCTCTAAAGCCATGACCCTTACCGGGATGTGGATATCCAGATATCTTGGCGTTCCAGCCAAAGTTGTCTCTCACAAAAGCAGAACCCGAACTGATGTCTGTTGAGTAGAAATTTCCGGATGAGTCTGAACCTGTGATAGTTCCGAAGTGCCAGTTAAGCGCGAGGGCGTTTAAGTTATAGACATCGTGCGTTGTGTTCTCGCTATCAAATGGTGATGTATTTTGGTAAGATCCTGAAATACCTGCATTTTCTCTATCCAGAGAATGTTGTTTAAGACTCAAGTCATCAATATATTGAGTCCAATATTTTAAGCCATTAAACTCAACGTCACAAGGATATACGTTAGCACCAGTTAAGTTTGTATTTTGAGCACCAACATACAAACGCTTGTTAGAACGAATCATGTTCTTTCCAGCTTCAGCAGTTATTGATGCACTAACAGCAAACGAGTTGTTTATTGTTCCCAGCTTATTGTTGAAGCCCCTGAAAACAACCTCGTAAGCATAATCATCGGAACCCGAGACAAAGCCTGAGAACTTCTTAGTCGGGCGCAAACCAACAGATAAGTTCCAGTTTTCAGAGTTGTACGCACTCATAAATGTTTGCGACTCTAATGCATCGAACGGGTGAGGATCGAAGGACGAAGTTAATTTAAACCGAACATTTCTAGAGTTTAAGTCATCTCGGATAGCATACACTTGGAAGTTTGCGATGTCTTGAGCACCTGTAAGCGATGTTGTGCCGCCGGCATATCCAGTACCAGTCGAGCCCGTAAAGACCGTCTGCATACCAAACAGAGATGCTGTGAAGAAGTTTCTTTGATAAGAGTCTGCAATGTTAAAGAATCTAGGGAAGTAGATGCTAGACTCTACCGTGAAGCCGTATCTATCTTGTGAACCTGTTGCCGAAGAAACACCTGCCGGTACTCCGTCGATTGCAGGCTGACCAGTACCGCCTGTTATAAAGCCTTGCGAATCTGGAATAGCCGGATCGGCGTCTTGATACATCACAGCATGCGCGGCAGACGCAGTATTGAAGTTTAGTCTTTTCTTTTTCTTGAGTGTTTGCTTGACATTTGTGTTCAGTTCATAAGTTTGATTATCGGAATACGTCTTAAAATAAACCAAGTTATCATCAACATTGAAACATCTCAATACATTTCTAATTGATCTTTCTGTGCCCTTAGATTTGTATATCGAAGTTAAACTGTTATAGAGATTCTGATAGATGATATTCTTGGTATCGTTGAGTTCGCTTTCATACAACTCAGAATCATTTCTGTTTGCAAACTTTTCTAACACATTCCCGTCAACAAAAATCTCAGGCATCATTAAGCCTAATGATTCCGGAAGATGTTGTGCGAAAGGAAGCGGTTTGTAAGAAGAACTTGTATATTGTTCGTGTCTCAGTTTTGGTAATGCTGAGATCTGTAAGTATAATTTGTCGAAGTATGCACCCATGATATGAGAAAGCTTCTCAAGATCGCTATCTCCGTCTGCGCCGCCATCGTTTTGCACTTCTTCGAGAACCCATGATGGAATAAGATTAATAAATTGTGTTGAGTTTTGGCGATCGTGATAGAGCCCCTTCGCTTCAAGATCACTCTTGAGTGTTACTACATCTGGGTGAGTATCATAAATAATAGGGTCTAAATACTCGAAGTTGGCTGCGGATGCAGACACAATAGCAGAACCAGTATTTCTAGACACCGAAGAGTAGCCTGTCCAAGTACCGTTACAAACACGACCACCGTAGTCCAGAACAACACTATCAATGCTTGAAGTGCCTGTGATACCTTCGTTGAACTTGTAATACATACCCAGCGTTGTGTTAGCGATGTCGGTGTTGACGCCACCACGTATTTGAGTAAACCAGTTTCTACCAATTTGTTCGGCATTGCGCGCAGTCTTCCAAAATCTAAACTCATCGATAGAACCACTGAGTTTACCGGCGCCGATGTATGCCGATGGTAGAACGCCCCCAACAGCTAATGTTGCCGGCGCTGTTAATAGCGCACCGAGGCGCCCTTGCATTGCATTTGGAGTAAGTTCTCCAATTGTAGTTGACGTATATATGTTTGTATCTTCTAGTTCTCCATTAACATAAAGTTTGGCATGGAAATCAGAGCCCGAGTTTTGGAAAACAAATGCATAATGTTTCCAATCTTCTAAACTGTTTAAGTTGAGTTCTTGTCCTAAAGTTTGTTGAAAAATTCCTGTTGCGCCAGACTGGACCGTAATTAACCACGGGCTAGCGGCAGCAGTACCATCTAACTCAATTGTGATGCGACCATAATCAGCACTAGAACTGGCGTTATTGTTCCACATATCAAAAACAACTTGTTTTTCTGTGCTAGAAATCTCAATGGAGCCTGTTGATGTCCAAAATTCAACCGTCACGCCGGTATCAAAGTCTGACTTTAAGTTAGATTCGCGTGTTCCAGAGCCGTAGTCAGATGGATAACCATTATTAACGTATAAGTTGTCGTCATATAAGTTGTTGTATTGAAACTTGCTATTTGTTGGATCAGGAATTAAAGTGCTGAGTTTTCCGGTTTCTGAAACCGTGTTAGGTCCGCCATTAAAAGTAATATATTCAAGAGTTGTTGGAAGCCCATAACCATTACGCACAATAGATGTTGATGTACCGGCTGTAGATAATTTTATATATCCTGTTGTGCGCGGATATTTTTTATCAAAAATATATTTCTCTATATCAAGAGACTTATTGTAGAAAGTGTTTATCTCTGCATCAGAACCATCATATGGATAGTAGTTGATAATACGTTCAATCGCGCTTTTGTAATACAGATTTGCAGAACCGTATTTAGCAAACGTATCAGGATTATCGTAATCAACCTGCGGGACAAAGGAGTCTTGCTTTGTTTTAATCGCCTTTAAGTTGTCTGCTGATTCTATGTCTGATGCTAAATCTTTTTTGTTTTTATCAGATAGGACTTGCCTACCAAACAAATCCTTAATACTCATTACCCGCCACCCTGAACTTGAATATCTTGTCTTGCTCTAACCAAGAAGAAAGTTCGTCATCGTAAAAAGCAAACTTAAAGCCGTATTCGTACCCTGGCTCAAGTAACTTCATGTTAAAGTCAAAGTAGTTACCAGACACATCATAAGACAGACCAGTTGCAAAATCGCTTCCTGTGTTATGAGGTACCGCTTCCAGTGCATCGATGATCCTAACAACACGATATGAAGCACTCACGATTGGGACGTGCTCCGGTGTTGCAACAGCCTTGGTATAGATCGTTGGATTCCAGTTCTTGTTTCTTACATATAAATTAAATCGAGCGGTCTCGGTTGGGCTGTATCTGTTTTGCAAGTTAGTTATGTTTATAAAATACACTGGCTCGCGAGTGTTAGACGTTGCCGAGAAAGCTTTCGCACTGATAGAGCCAGTATAGAACTCTGTATTGTTTGTCGATGGATCCTCACCAGAACCAGAGAACCACACATCATAAAGCGTTGTTATATCACTGAGTGTTCCAGTTATCGCTATTGAACAAGAATATATACCTGTCGAAACAAACCCGCCTGTAACCGCAGTAGCGCCGTTGTAAAGCGTAAGTTTTTCAGAAGGCTGTGAGTTATCTGACGAACCAGAATATAAACTCACCATGATAGAGCCTGTCGATCCGATCGCAGGAATGTTTGTTAATTTACCACGAACGTAGTTGTATAAGTAAAGTGTGTTTAAGTTATCAGGACCGGGTGCTAACGAACTGCTGAAGTAGAAATCGCCGCGGTCATCTCTTGTTACGGAATCCCAACGGGCTTCAATAATAGGCTTCTTAAAGAAATATTGCGTTCCGCGACCAAAGAAGCGCTTTGTGTAATATGAAGTTGTAGCGCCACCGGTATTGTTCAAGATACTACCTGTATAATAAGGATCATACCCTTCGTCATTCGATGCCGAATAATATGCTTCGTATGATGATGAAAGCATGATTCCAACACCATAGTTGTCTTTAGTACCTGCTATCCAATGCTCAACGAGAGGAGAAATATCAATCTCTAAGTCTTCTAAACCACTAGCAAAAGTTTGTTTGAACTGAGGATCTGAAGCTCCAGTCAAATACGATCCGCCAATAATCTGCTCTCCATCCGGACGTAACCATTGGGAAGAATTTGAAGCAGACATCCAGTTTGAGCCAATGTTTCCTCTGGTAAGGTCAGAATAGTTTTCAAGATCGAGTCCACTACCTTCTTGCCAGTCTTGGGCGATCGGAAGCACTTCAAGTGCGTAGTTCCTTGGGACAGTCTTGCTTGTTTCTGCGTTGTAGACCTTAAGATAGAAGTTAACTGAACCAGATGCTGGTATCTTACCGGCTGATCTGTCGGCAGTGATGTCCGTTATTGGGAACTTAATAAGAATTCTAGACAACTCTTGTGAGCCGCTGGTAGCAGAGCTAGACGCTTGCTGACGACCGTATATCGAGTATGTCTCCAATACATCTGCTTGACCTGCGTTTGAGCCCGTACCACGTGTTGTTAAGTTAGGCTGATAAGCATTTACAATTGTATTATCAGCGCTTGCTGTATACCTTAATATCGCCATTACCTAACCTTTCCTATTATATCAACATCGGGGAACTTAAGTTCCATTATCGCATTGTTCGGGACTGCTAAATATGAACCATCAGGAGAAATGTTCTTGTTTATATCGATAGATGCGGTTGAGTAATTTCCGCCGCTCTTAAGAAAGACATTTACCTTCACTACGTCTAATACACCAGTCACGTCCTTGAGGACTTTGTAAATATCACTGATGTACAATGCTTCTCCAATAAAAAGCGGCTGTTCGAAATGTCTTCTTAAAGCCTCGACGCAGTTATCTATAACAATAAACTTATCAGACATTTTTTGTGGCTTGACGACAAAGTTTATACCGAAGTTCAATATATACGGATCGAGAATATCGATTGTGTCATTGATCATTCTATATTGATTCAGCCATGTTTTTAAATTATTTTTAATGGTTGAGTTAGCCAAAACTAACTTGCCAGCGGTATCTTCCGATACAACATACATGTTTAGGTTTCTCTTTTGCGAATCTAAGTCCTTTTGGACGGAGCATCTCTTGATAGCGCCGAACTTCGAGTGCATGCGATAAGCTAAATTTTCGTAGTCTGCCTGTGTTACCGCTCTGTTTTGTGTGGGGAAAGTGTCGTAAATTCTTTGTTTTACTTCATTTGTGGTCGGATATGCAACATCGCCAGTTATTGGCTCTTCGTTTGTTGCCTCTATCGAGCGCTCAACTGCTCTAACCTTTGATGTAACAAGTGTGTCTCTATTATTAAAATCAAAGTTTGCTGTTATGACGTTGGTAATTCCACCGGTAGCAACATTCGAATTGATACCGTTTGTTGTTCTGTAAGTTACAATAAGTGTGGTGTTTGTCGGCACAACTCCAAAACTATCGTTTTGGCTAAGACGGCTTGGATCAAATGTCGTTGTGTTTGTGTATGTTTTTCCGAACACATCTACAGCAAAGTTTTGTGGATTAGCAACGACATCTGAGTTAGCCAGCTTTCCACTACCAAATTGAAGGGTGACGGTATCTCTAATCATCTGAGTTACGAACTTTCTGGAAACCAAGGTCGGCTTTATGATCGATGGTACATTATCGTTCTGGAAATTGGAATTTGGTATTTCTTTAAAAATTGTGTCTTGCACAAGATAATCAACTTCAAAATATTCGTTGCCTTCGGTATCAAACACAGATATGATTTCAGCAACATTTTGTGCTTCCAAAGTTACTGTCCTGAATCTTTCAAAAGCACCCACAGCAATTCTTTCTTGTCCAAAGTTTCCAGAAACCACTTTACCGTAGGCTTTAACTGCATAAAAGGTTGGAGCACCCGTAGATGGATCCGTTCTCGCCACTACAAATGTGTTTGTTGGGTTTGCAAAATCAACGTTCTCGGTTAATACAAAACTTAAGCCGTTATCAGTTCCCATAACTGTGCCGCGCTTCAATATCGGTAGATAATCAGTATCTGGTCCGATACCAGCGGTAGTAGCAGGAGCTAATATGAAAAGCGCAACCTCGCCATATGTAGATGGCCGACCTGTGAACTTATACCCAAGCACTGCGCCATGGCGAACGACGTTGCTGTACTGATATGCTGTATCTAAGAATGACTCATTGACGTTATAGTCAAGGTAGAAAGAAAGCTGGTCACCAACATATGAAACCGCATCTATCATGAGCGAACCAAAAGAAGCCTCGCTGAAGTCTTGGAAAGAATCCGGATAAAACCTCTCTGCTATCTCCAATAGATCTTGCTGTATTGTTTCAAAGTCGCGATGAGTATAATCTATTGGAAGAAGTTTCTTTTGATTTTTAGACATAAAAAACCCTCATTTTAAATAGTAAATTCTAATAAATCTTGAATATTTAAATTTGGTATTGAATAACGAATTTGGATACCCAACTGGTTTTCGTCCATTAGTGCTGTGTTAAATCTAATTTCGTTTATATTAATAACGGGAAGATATGTCTGTGTTTGACTAAAAATATCTCTTTCTATTTTAGCAAAAACACTTTCATTAAAATTTTCAAATAAATATTTTTTTAATCCGACGCCAAAGTTCGGTTCCATTACTCTCTCACCTGGGCTAGTCAAAAGCAGCATTTTAAAATTCTGTCTTATCATGGTTTTGAAACTTTTTATCATTCCATAACCGTCACCAACATCACGCGCTAATGGTAGTTTGACTCCGAGAGATGACATGTTCTTCCTCTTTTAGATATTTAGATCTGTGTTAAATATTACACTAGCCCTTTTTCTTACACTCGTTTCCGTTAGCATCAAAAACATTTCCGCGTGCTTGCTTCTTCTGGAACGATGGAAGAATCTTGTAAGCTGGGTTAAATCTAAACTTCGATGTGAGCCCGCTTACAAACTCTGCAACAGGATCACGTCCTCCATAATCTGGTGGTGTCCACTTTCTGTTGCGGTAGTGCGTGTGGAAGGCATTTTTCATGTAGCGTGTTGTCTTACGAAGAATTTCTTGATCCCATTCATCATAATCTAAATATCCAAAACTTGAGAACCAGCTATTACGATCATCTTCTGATAACCAACCTGGAACCGCGTCTGTCGTTGCTATATAGCTCTTTGTATCCGGATCCCATTCATAACCAGTAACGTACATACCGGGTTTTTCTTTTGGCGGTGTTCCAAATAGAGTATCAATAGCACCTTCGGCTGGGTTCGGTAGCTTGGGCGACTTTAAGGTTCCAGACGGTGTTACCCACTCACCAATAGACGGAGTAAGCCCAAGGCTGTTGTACATTGCAAGAAGAGACAACGACTTCTTCATAGAGAAGATATAATCTACGACAAAGCGATAACGCGGTTCGTGTTGGAGTTGATTTATTAGGCACCACAATATTTTACTGTTTGCTTCAATACCAATAAAACGGGCGCACTCTACATCAACCGCGCTCATCTTCGTAGAAGCCATTGGTATTTTTTGGCTTGAGCCGGGATTGATCATTCCAAATTCCAGCATGTATTCTACTCCGAGGTTACCTGTTACTCCTATGGGGCGACCTTCTCCAATTACTTGATCATCTCTTATAATTTGCTCTTTAATCAACCTCATATCTCCAGGGAAGTTATCTGATATAAAACCTCTATTGGATCTGACGGTATTGACGCCTTCCTCGTTGTTGTACTTGATTCCATCAATAAGAATATATTTTGCTAAATAAAAGTTCTTTGACGTATCTGAAGCCGGCATAATATCTCCGAGGAGTTCCTCGCTGCCCGAAACTGAAAACTTATTGCCGTCTTGGGTGACCACTTCTTTTGTTGAGACTACTTCAAGTTCGTGAGCAAACGGAATAAGCCTGTCTTGCTCTTCTACTTCGTTATGCTCTGCACCAGCCATATATATCAACTCGCCGTCAATATCAATATGTGTGTGATATTCGCCAACGTATGGATCGCCGCTCGGTAGTGCAAGTTGATCGCCGGTTGAATAGTGGCCGTAGCCTGACGTGGGTAACGAGTCTTTTTTGACTCTAAATTTATGTTCTCCATGGAGCGCCAAGTTTTCTCCACCTGCACAATACTTGTTAAAGAAATAGTAGTTCATATTAACATACTTTGGACTTAAGCCTCCGCGGCCAGCGTTCTTAATAAACAATTTACCAACAGCAACCAATTGTTCGTGGACCAACTCTTGTAATATCAATTTAGCTTCATCCTCAACTCTTTTGACTGCTTCAAGGTTTTTGCTCTCTCGGAAACTCTTCATTGATTCAAATGTGCCGTAGTCCTCGCTATTGAAGTCATCGAAATCCCATGGATACTTATAATTTTTTTGTAACCTATCAATTCTTTCGAGGGCCGCTCGAATAGAATCAGACATATTTTCTAATGTAATATACTCATCATTTGGATCATCTAATCGATCGATATAATACTGAACGCTCATTTCTAAGAAAGCATACCAGAATTCATTATCGTTGAATGGATTGAGCCAGTTGCCTCCGGTGGTCATGAATGATTCTTTCATGATTTCCACAATAAATCCAGAATACATCTTGCTGTAGTTTTCTTCAAAGTCGGGAGCAAACGTCGTAAATGTCCCCAAACCTCTCATTATTTCAACGTTCGCAAAACAACGAATACCAGCCATTATAAGTCCGCGGATAGCCGATTTTCCGGTTCTTGTTAAAATTCTATCGAACGGTACTTCTCTTGTACAATCCGGATCACCATTTATTCGATCGTCTTCGGATAGAGATGCATATGTATCGCGAACCATCTTTTGAACCTCACCAAAGCCAGTTATTCCCTCTTGTTTGTTTTTACAAGTGCGCGGGCTTTGTTCTGGGAACATAATGTCTAACATTCCAGTCCAGCCTGTGTTGGGGGGTGGCTTGGCGTATACAGGAGGAAAGTTATAAGAACCGCCGTATTTTGCAGGTTCGAGATAAAATACTCCTATTTTTTCTGGGTTATTTCGGTTAACGTGAGCGTTATAACTTATACCCAAGAATGCTTCATCAGACATCCACACAAATGTTTCCCCGCCTTCTCCGTCAGACACTTTAAGATTCCACCAAGGTACCCAAGTACCAATCTTATCGTCGCCTCCATTAAAGCGCGCCAATTCGGCATCGAGTGTTACGCCATACTCAAAGTCTTTGCGTGTGTAATTTGGATATGTGGCTCCGAACAACCAACCAGTATCGTTGTTATAAATTTCTGTAGCGAAATCTTCGAAGAATTGTTGGTTAATGGTGTCGTACAGAGTTTGTGCTTGACCATCGCCAATGTTGGTAGTGATACCATTTTCTCTTTCCGAAAGATTGATCATATCCACTAAGCCAAGAACTGGTGGAGACATTGTCTTTTGTGTCTCAAAGCTAGAAGCCAAGAGAGGAAAGTCTATTAAATCAACATGGTCAAGCGTATCATCAACAGATAAAAACTCAAATCTTTGTGACGTGATGACCCCTGGATCTTCAAGATCACCACCATTACTTAATGCCTCGTTTTCTTGGCCGGTTGAAATAGATGGGTTTCCAAGCCCATAGGCGGAGTTTACATTAATTGCCGTCATCACCTCTACACGGACACAGTCGTCTGATCTATTAAAAATGTTTTCGTCTTTTTTGACCAGATCTTGGTAAAACGCCCTTACTTCATAGCCAAACCCCCACTGTGCAGGCGAGCCGCCAAAATAATCCCCCAGTTTATTCCAACCAGAGCGGTAGCCCTTACCATTATCTCGATAAGTTAAAACAATATCAGGAGTATTTTTTCTGCCTTTCTTAGTGAATCTAACGCGGTCATTTGCGAAATCAACCTTGGCGGAAACATTGTAACCATAGTTTGCTGTATCAACCAACTCTACGTCTGTGTCCCAAAAGAAGCCCTCAAAGCCTAACTTATCAAAACTTCTAGAAAAACTCTTGTCTCGGCGCCAATTATTTGTTGAAGAAAATCGCATAGACTGTACTGGTAAACTCGTTCTCTCATCGTATAAAGCGAACGAAAAGCCACCTCTTAATTCAGTATTAAAATCTGCTGGTCCATATGCAGGAGCAGACGCTTTGCGTCCTTGCCCTGCGCCGGCTGGATTAAATTGCTCATGTAGGTATCCTGCAATCCACTGTGGGTATGCACCGCGTACATCACTAAAAAATAACCAGTTTATTACTCTAATGATGATCTGTAAAGGAAAGAGTATTGCCCATACGAGTAGCGCGCCAAGCCAGCCCGGTATTGCAAACGGGCTGCCCGGAGGAGATGGTGGCCCCTCCCACACATCCTCACTAGGCTCCCCATAAAAGGACACCCAACGAGCATTTGCTGCAACCTTATCTTGATGGACAGTCCAAGGATTTCCATATGTATCTGAAAGGACCATGTTGAAAAATCCCCAATCATCTTGATTGTCGAAAAGAGAAAAGCCTCCATCAGCTAACATATCTGACGCAAACATCATTTCTATTCTCTTTACATCGCCCTCAACGGTGAGCATTGCTGCTTCTTTTAATTCTTCCGGCTCATATGGAAGCATTCCATTATTACACCCAGGATCAGAGAAAACCGGGGGCATGTTAGCCTCAATCATATTTGGAAGTCCTAATTGTAGCGTCTTAGCAATGTCGTCCAGATCTTCAAGTAGCTGTCCTCTCGCGCTCTCATTTAAAGCCTCACACTGAGCGGGAGACATTCTGCCTTCCAAAAGTGAGCATCTTTGTTGTTCAAAAAGCTGGAGTTCCTCCGGAGTCGAACACATAGACGGGTTTGCTGGAGTACCCAATTCTTCTGGGAACGCCTCAAGAATATCTCTCATGTCTGCTCTTGTTTGTGCCGGAATTAGTACACCAACATTTTTAAAGAAACTTGAGAGCGCTGGTTTTCCCGGAAAAGCATCACGATATTCTGGGTAGTCAAACTCAATAATATTGTCCATCAAATCAAGCGCAGTGTCTGATGGTCCATCCAGAAAGGCTCCTAACACCTCTTCTCTCGTCATTGTATTGATTGAGTCAGCAAAGAAGTTTACTGCTGTTTCTCTGTCTGCTAAAGCAGCACCACCGACACCAAGTTGTTCAACAAGAGAGACAACTGTATCCTCAACTGTTTGCTGGTCAGCGTCGGGTCCGCAGATGGTATCTCTAATAACTCCATACAAAGACTCTCTTCCGCTTAACAAGGCAGGAAGAGAACCAGCTATAGCGCCGACAGTTTCTAACGCCTTACAAATAGCATCTGCAATGATTTCGCAAACCTTTGCGAGAATCATCAAAAGAATCTTCATAAGCAACATTATCAGCAGCTTTTTCAATACTGCAAAAATTAAACCGAGGATATCACTTATTTTTGGCCATGCACGGAAAGGGTTTTCCAATCTTATTGATACGATGGGCGTAGGTTGATTGCAGAACGGAAGGGTTAGACTCTTAATAAAGTCCATAATACCGGGATTAAACAACGGAGGTGTTGGACAGTCGAACAACGCTATAACTGCTGAAATAAGCTGGGCGCCTGGGAATGCGCTTAAATGGTCCAAAAGTGCGAGATAATTATCTTCATATACTTCGATCAAAGCCAACACATAAGCATCTAAAACAACGCTTGGATCCAACCCATCCTTCGATGCAGACGAGGGTCCACCAAGTTTTTGTGCTAGTGTTCTTCTTTCTTGTGTTGGGTCATAGCCAGAAATACTTTTAGATGCTTGTGTGTCTCCAAATGGACCGGGGCGGGCTATTGCTTGCTGGTGTGCTACAAACTCTTCGTTCTCCCATGGTTTTTCGATTTTGAATCCGCCCCAGAATGGTGCATCTTCAGCAGCAGGAGAACGGTCACTTAAGTTTTTAAATGGTTTTCCTTCTCGTAAATTCTTTCTTACTAGTGCATCTAGTTCTGCTCTTTTATCTGGAGGCAGCCCAACGAATAGGGCACCAAAGTCCTCAACTCCCATCGCTTTGAGAGCAGTTAATAAAATTCTACCAAGAGCTTGTTCTAAGGTTAAGCCTTTAAACAAACACTCTATCGCTTCAAAAAGCAAATCAAACAAACCGCAATATGTTAATGGACCAAGACCGTGACGGTACAATGAATCTAATTGCGCCATACCCATTCCACCAAAGCCGGCGCCCAACAACGCTCTCTTACACATATTAATAAAAATGGGATCTTTTTCATTAACTGTGAAAAAGTTTTGCATTTGTGACTGGGCTTGCATGTTGAATAGATCTGTGAATGTAGTTCCAGGCTCCAGTCCTTGTGCGGCTAAGTCTTTTCTTACTTCATCTGGATTTGAACGACAAAGTGACTCATGGAATTGTTTAGCAATTGCGTCTCCAATGCTAAACACTTCGTCAAAAATGTCCTGTCCAAGTTCTTTGAATTCGTTTTCAAGATTGTTAGCCACACAATCGCTGATGTTAGGCTTGCCCACTGGACCTTCCGCAGGTTGATAAACATAAATTTCTGGATATGTATGCTCTTGCAAAAAGTCCAACCAAGGCTTTGGTCGTCGGGCTTCTGCATCACGAATCATGTTCTTCTGGTTAGCAAAATATGCTACGGCTGTTCTATCTCTCCAGCCACTTTGTCTTCTTAAGGTAGCAAGTCTTCTTTGTTTGTATACGGCGGCAGGTTTGTCTCTACAGCCTTGAGTATACACTTCCAATTTTTTGATTCTGTATTGACCACTAAACACCATTCGCATTTTAGTTATAAGTTCATCAGAACTGAAAAAATCAAAAAAGCCTACGCCAAGTGTATAACCTCTACCAGCCAACCAGTTGTCTAATTGATTATAAGTATCCGCTAAAATACCATTACCAAAAAGACCGTTATCGCCGTAATCTCCAAGGTTGAATATTCTATCAGTTTTCTTAAATTTTAGATTACCACCCTCTGTGGCTCTGTAAACCTTGAGATATCTATTGTAGAGATCTAATGTTTTCCTTAGCTTAACGATATCACTATTGATATTAGCAGCCATCATTGTTATTACTATGTCGTCCGCTTCGGCTTCCTCCTCATCTGTATCAGAGAAATCATCTTCAATAGGAGGCAAATCATAGATGTAATCAAAATCTATTGAATAAAGCAATTTAAGTCTTGAGCCGGCTCTTGCCTCAAGATAAAAATCTGTATAATCTGTTACTTTTAGAAGATTCTGTATTGTCTCGCGAGAGTCGTCTTTCTGAAAATATTCGACGAGTGTTTGCACTGCTTGATAAGCGTATTTATCGTAAAGAGATTTTAAGACAGCGTCTGCTTCTTCATCCGTCATACCTTCCAAGAAGCCAGTCGTTGTCTCAGGAGTAACGTAGGTTATTTGATACTTACAGCTTTTTTCATTAAGAATGGGGTTCAACTGGTTTCTATTGCGCCAATTTGAAACGATCGAATATGGATTTGGTATACACTGTCTACATTTTTGAATTGGGATTGGTCCATCGGCACACACATCATCGATACCATCGCCATTCTTATCTTGAAATCTGATGAATGGAGATTGCGCACGAGGCGTCATTTCCATCTCGTTAGATGGGACCATAGTCTTATTAAATGTTACAAATTTATCTTCAGCCATTTCTTATCCTACGTTAAATGCACGTTTCTACTGCAAATATACTTGTAGCCTCCAGAGTTACAATAGTTAAAATTGATGAAATTGAGTGTTGTTCTTAACTGATACAGCGAGTGCAGTACCCAAGGGTTAATCATAGCGCCATAAAATGTGACGTTAGCTAACGCAGCCGGTAAATTGTAAAAGGGTACCAGGAAAGATAAAAGACTATTGTGAATCATATTTGAATATGTGTGTAGTGTTATAATAGACATTAAATCTTCCATTATTTCAGAATACTCTAAGAATGCGTCTCTTGTTAATTCACCTCGCACTGCTGGCTGAAGGTTTCTAATTGTCTCAAGAGGATGATAAATACCACCAAAAGTGATGTAAGTGCCCGTATGATTTCCAGCAATCAAGTTAATTTGAGGCACTCTTGTGACGATTCTTCCACCCATAGAGTTTGTTTCGCCGGTCAACCCATAACCTTCAACACCTTGTGCTTCGCCTGTAACAATGTTTACACCTTCTCTGCCGATGACTCGTACAGTATCTGCTTTTAATGCAATTGATGCACGGGATTTAGACGGACCTAGATTTCCCGCTGCTAATCCAAAGTTTTTATCTACATCTGTTAATTGGCTTATGAGTATGCGCGCAGCGTCAGCATACATAGAGTTATCAACTTCAGCGTCACCCTCTTTCAGACCCGGAGGGCCATTTCCCCCATCAGCATTAGCCATTCTACCAACAACCAAATCAATAGAGTTAGCTTTATCGGAACCCATGGCGCCATATCCACTAGCCATTGAACTGGGTCTATCAGTTCCCAATACAATAGAGGCACCTTCGTTTTGTATAGTGTACTCATTAGGGGCTACCTTAAATTTTGCAAAAGGTCCAGGGTGTGGAGTGTGAAATATTCCGTCTTTTGCGTGGGTTGGAGGGTAAGGATATATTCCGTCTGCTTTGTTTGTAGTTGGTGATTCGTTTATTTTTTTAGTCATAAAACTCTCTATTATGAGGTAAAGAAGTCCAAGAAGCTCTCAAAAAAGGATTCTGTTTCAGCAGTAGCCACTGTCGCGGAGGGCTTGTCTGTTTCATTATATATTTGTCCGTTTTTCTTTAATACTATTTCATATTGTCCATATGACTGGTAATATCCTTCTTTAGTTAAAGATAGTGTTGTTGCTATTTTAGCAGTTTGTTTTCCGGACACACCGCCGCCAAGATTACCACCTGCTAAATATGCCTTATTATTTTCTATTTTATACACCACGTCACCATGAGTGGCGGTGTTCACAGGAGGATTGGGAGCTTTTGAACCTCTTCGGGCTTTGACTAGCACATCACCAACTTGAGCGGTTATTTTGTTTTCTCTTGTTTTCCAAAGAGTCCATGGTCCTTCGCTATCTTTTACTGATTCGGAATATAACCAGTGAGCATACGAGCCGGGAAAAGTTCTATCTGATTTCATTACAACATAAGATATAAATGCCGCGGACCACGCTGTGCCTTTAGCAGTCCATTCTTTCACGTCTAGATTGTCCCAATATAACTTGAGTCTAGGTTTTGCAGATTCATCTGTTTCTATTTTATCGCTCCAGAAATCAAGTTCTGTTTCGACGATACCTTTTAATTTCGGTGAAACCGGAGCGGAAGACGATATGTATTGATAACTTTCTAAAGTTTCAGCATCATTTAGTAATATTGTATAGATATTATTATTGGGAAATTGAACGCCTCGGTAGGCCGGGTCACTGTTTGGCGTTGTGAGGGTTTTCTTTTTCTTCTTAGGATCTTTATGGGCTTTCATAGGGCTACCACAACCTAGTTCTGCTTCTCGTATGATCTTTTCCGATTCACGAGCACCTATTACTCCCTCTATAGTTCCTGTATCTGTATCGTATCCGAAATCTTTCCTTTCTAATCTTACCAGCACAACAGTATTAGGAGATAATGAACCTCCGCTTTTATCAATAGCATAAGTATACATTGATTGTATCAAATGATTGTTTCCGATATTTGCTACACCGGGTGTTCCATCTGGGCAAGCATCAGGAAGATATCTATGAGGAGAATCTTCCAATATCTTAACAAAATAAGCACGGGTACCAGTTGAACGAGTTCCATTTCCTTTTACTTCATCGGCACCTTGAACGTTCGCCATAGTGGTTTCTGATAGTTCTTGTCCGGAGACTGCTCTTAAAACCAAAGCCTTAAAAAGCGTTTTGTTGCTGCTAGCATCCTCGCCTAATGTTTTTCTTGCTGCATCTGCTAATAAGTCTATGCCGCCTAATCCAGAATTCAAATCAGGAAATGATACAAAATCTTTAGCCATCAGCGGTCTCTCCCTGTATCAGGTTAAACAAATTATCTTTATCTTCATCTGTTAACTCAAATGACGTTTCCTGATCTTTCTTTTGTATAGAAATAATTTTTACAAGTTGTTCGTTTGAGCGTTGTAGAGTTTCTATATGCTTTGCTGCTACAGGGCTGAGGTATTTGTTTTGATCTGGTGATGTAGCGATACAGTTCGCTATCTCATTGAGGAACTCTCTTGCTGACTTTCGGTCATCTCGGATGTTTCCCAGTGCTTCTGCTATCAATGATTCCAGATCGTTTTTACTCATAAGACACCGCTATTCCAACTTTGCGTGAAGTAATAATATTTCTTTTTAAATTTCTTAAGAGAGTTAACTATTTGTTTTGTATTCAAACCAGTCAGTTCTCTCAGATATAAGTAAATAGCTTTTTTGTTAAAAATTTGGATATCTTCTTTTGAGTCAAACAGAACGCAAATGGCTTGATAAACCTTCAAGTCATTTTCTTTCATTTGGGATGTGTCCCAAGATTTTAGTTCCTTATAGAACAGTTTCCAGAACTCGTCTTCCTCTCGCTCGGTAACATATGACTCATCTGTGGAGAGATACTGCTCTTCGTAGTTTTTGGCTAGATTATCAAAGTTAACTTCTGTTTTGTTTTTGCGTTGTTGCTTTTTGACTTTGTGAATAAACCAGTTCTTTGTAATAACGGAAAAATAAGAGAATGCCTTTGAGCCTTTTGCTGGGTCGTACTTATCTAAGATCGTCATTAACCAAACCTTACACTCGTCTCTGAGGTAATCGATGTTTGGTAAATTTGTGAACTTGTATGTGAATACAATCTTGTCAACCATTTCATCAAAGGCTGGTTCGATCCATTTTACATAAAGTTCGGTTCTTTCACGGATACACTTCGTCTGACAATATCTTATTATTGCATCTTCGTGATCTTGTGTGAAATAGTGATTTTTCTTACGACGTTTCTTCTTCGGTGTCGGTGTCTGCTGCGTCGTCTGTTTCGTTTGGGGCATCTTCTTCAATTAGTCCATAAATATATTCGAAGGTCTCTAATTGTTCATTAAAGGACCTTGCGTGCTCCATAAGTCCCCCAAGTGTTTCATCTCCGTAGAACATTTCAAGTTCGTAAACTTGTTCTAAGTGTGTCGCAAAGTTGTCCGTCATTGTCTTGAAGTCATACATCTCTTCGGATATAGACAAAAGACGGACAATAGCGTTTCTGACGTAATAAACAAGAAACCCATTTAAACCGATGGACAATAAAAGTATTGCTGATAATATGATTTCAAGACTCGTCATATGTTTGTTCTTTTATTTCCTTCTTTTGTTGTTCGAGGACTTCTCTATTCTCTTCAATAAATTTCTTAGTTAAGTCCCCAACATTGTTTGGGTTTTCTTTTTTCTTGGTTATGTAAGGCTTATTAAGCAAACGGGTCATGTGACCCTCCTCATTACAATGAGGACAAGTAAGCAAATTGTCTCCTATCATGTGCATGACGGTTGTGATTTCTTCACACTTTTCACAATTATACTTAAAAATTGGCATTATCGTTGTGCCAGTTTTTCGAGGTCTTCTTCGGTGATGGCTGAGTTATCGCTAACTCTAACAGTTGGTGGGTTTTCTACAACGAGACCACCATCTGTCTCAGTTAACTTGAAACCGCTCAAAATTGGAACAATGTCCAACTCGTTTAAAAGTGACTCTTGGAGCGCCATCATAATAGCTCCAAGGGCTTGATTTGATAAATGCATCTTATTTCTCCTGTAAAGATTGTATATCGTATTCACTTAACGTTATTATATCATTAAATTCGTTTCTGTATACTTCAAAATTTGTATACTCAAACACACTCCCATCGGGTGAATTGTATGAGTATTCTTTAATATCAATTATTACCCCAACACCGACATTCTTGATAGCAATACCATCAGCGTATCTTTCGTGCCAAGTAATAAGTTGTCCTTTGGAAAATTTACTATTTTGCGCTGGCTTTGAGGTCTTCGTCATACATCATCCTAGCCAGTTCTTTGAACTTGACTTTTGGTTCCCATCCAAGCTGTTCCTTGGCTTTTGTGGGGTCTCCTAGCAGAAGAGGTACCTCGTGAGGTCTAAACAGCCTCTCGTCTATCTCAACGTATTTAGAAACGTCTAAACCAGCATAGTCAAACACTTCGTGAAGAAACTCTTCAACAGTGTGCGTCTCGCCAGTTGCAATAACATAGTCATCTGGGTTTTCTTGTTGTAGCATTAGCCACATTGCTTCCACATAGTCGCCTGCAAAACCCCAGTCGCGCTTGGCTTCAAGGTTACCAAGATATAATTTATCTTGCTGTCCTAGACGAATACGAGCAGCAGCCTTTGTGATCTTTCGTGTTACAAATGTTTCGCCGCGGCGGGGGGACTCGTGGTTAAACAGAATACCGCTAGAAATGTGCATACCATAACTTTCTCGGTAGTTTCGACAAAGGTTATGGGCAAACACCTTAGCGCAAGCGTAAGGCGAAGCAGGCATCAAACGTGTGGCTTCTGACTGTGGGTTCTCTGGGTTGTCGCCAAACATCTCGGAGGACGATGCTTGATAGATCTTCACATCAGGACAAATGTTTCTGGCTGCCTCTAAAAGCCTAAGAGTACCCATACCAACTATCTCAGCAGTTTCCTCTGGTGTATCAAATGAGACTCGGACGTGCGACTGGGCGGCTAGGTTGTAGATTTCATCTGGTTTGTGGTCCAGAAGTAGGCGATGGATGTTTCCAGCATCAATCATATTTCCATAAACTAAACTAAAATTGTCCATCTTTTCTAAGTCTGAAAATACATGATCGATCCTATCTGTGCTGATAAGCGATGTTCTTCTTTTGACTGCTACAACCTCGTAGCCTTTATCTAGTAGCAGATCGACCAAATACGAGCCGTCTTGACCCGTGGCGCCTGTTACTAATGCTTTCTTTTGTTTGCTCATTTATTCTCCGAATACCATTGGTATGTTTTGTGTACTCCATCTCTAAAACTAGTGAAGTCGAATGGTCCTATGAGTTCTAGTAGACGACCGTTGGAACCGTCTTTACGGAACTGTCCATCCATATTCCCATTAAATAATGTTCTCACATTTTTGCCTGTTTGTTCAACCAAAGTTCTGGTCATTTCCAAGATAGAAAGGTTTTCATTTGGTGCAACTATCAAAGGAATGCTAGTGTTGTGCTTTTCAAGTAATATAGGAATGATCTTGCATAGGTCATCAACATACAACTGTTGTCGTAAAGGCATTCCAGTTCCCCACATCTCTACGATATCACCATCAGTTGCGTTGTATATTTTGTGTATAAGTGCTGCTACAAAGTGTGATGCTTGACTTCCGAAATGGTCTTCTGGTCCATATATGTTTGACGGACAAAACGTAGAATAGTTCATATTATATTGTTCACGATAAGCGCAAGACGATACGTGAAGCATTCTCTTCGTCATTCCATATGAAAAGTTTGTTATTGTTGGCGGACCATTGAAAAATTCTTCTTCAACAAACGGAAAGAACGTTACTTCTTCTGGAAACGCGCATGTGCTCAAAGATGAAAGAACGCGAGGAATACCAGCCTTGTACGCCTGATGAATAACATTTGTGTTCATCATTGTGTTAATGTGATAAAAGTCTGCTTGGTTTTCTATGTTGTCTTTGATGCCACCAACACGTGCAGCCAAATGCAAAACAGCATCTGGCTTTGTGTCTCCGAATAGTTGCTTTACTTGTTCGGGATTGGTTAGGTCGCAGTCTTTAGAAGAGATGTAAGTCCAGTCTGGTTTCGACAACTTAAGTCTTCGTCCAAGAAAACCGCTACCTCCGGTTACCACAGTCGTCATCCAGGCTTATCCTTTTTGTCTTTCACTTAAAGTGGCTCCCAAGATTCCTCGGTTGATTTTCTTAGTGGGGAATCTGCGAGTCTGTCTTTCTCTTGCCTAATCGATGGACAATGGTTACCTGTTCGATGAATAAGATCGTAGAAAATCATGAGAATAGATACTTCTACAGTGTGGAAATAATTGCATTTAATCGGCAACTCATCGATGTCGTCTCTCAATACCTCGGAATCAGCGCCACTAATCAAAAATGTAGCAAATCCTTTGTCTTCACCCCAGTGTAGTGTGTCGATAACATTTCCAGAGTTACCAGAACATGAGAGCCCAATAATTAAACACTCCTCTGGATTTTCAACACTTGCGATTGTCTCCAACCACCTGATAAAGATCTGGTTATATCCATGATCGTTAGCGTTGGATGTAATAAACCCAACACTGTCGAAGGAATAGACTGCTTTATTAGGTATCAGTCGTGATAAATCTGTTGCCATATGACTCGCAACATAGTGTAACCCGCCATTACCAATAAGAAATATCTTCTTAGCATTGTTTACTTTTTCCACCAGAATAGCATATTCGTCGCTAGCGGCTGCGGCGTTACACTTGTCCTCGATGTTTTCAAAATCTATTAACATTGTTCCATTGTTCCTTTAAAAATTTGGAGTGCGTGGTCAACCTCATTCTCATTCAAATTTAAATTTGGTCTTAATCTGATCGATCTAACACCCGTTTTGTTACAAATTAGTCCGTTTTTATACAACTTTTCTACCAATATATCACGTTTTTGAGAATTTGGTAAATCAAATCCTATAATTAATCCACAATTTCTTAAATTTAGTATTCCATCTATATCAGATAACCCATGGACCAAAGTGTTACTTTGTTTGTTTACATTATCCAGTATGTTGTCTTCTTCATATGCTTTCATAATATATTTGCATCTTACCATATCAGATATATCACCATCCCAAGTAACTTCAAGCCTGATAGAGTTTTGTGCGCTGAACATCTCTCCGTACTTTTCTTGTGCCATAATCCCAGAAAGTTGTGTTTTCTTGCCGAATATAACAATGTCTGGTTCGATACCTAAATGTTCGTAGTACCAAAGCTTACCCGTGCCTCCGAAACCAACTTGAATTTCATCAAACACAAGAGGAACGTCATGTTTGGTGCATGCCTCTCTTAGGGCTTGGAAAAACTGCTTGTCAAAGTAGACATCTCCGGCACTGCATTGTATAGGCTCAACAATCAAGCAGGTAACGTCGGTTCTCCCAAGGGTCCTGTGTACTTCTCTAATATCTGGGTATATCTTTGTCGAGTAAGCCTCTGGAAGACCATCTAATCTAGCATCGGCGCCGGGGAACCTTGAAGTCACAAAACCGCCATAACCATTTATACCGTGAAAGCTGTTGTTGAAAGATACGACATTTAAGGTGTGGTATTTTTTGTACTGTAGGCATGTCTTGATTGCTGCTTCAACCGCTAGTGCTCCTGTGCAGGAATAGTGAAAATGTGAGAAGCGACCCTTTCCAGCATATTCACTAAACATTCTATCAAATTCTTCAGTCTCATCCGATACAAACTCACAGTTGTTGATCTTATATTTTGATACTCTCAAGTACTCTTCTATAAACTCCGGTGTGGAGAATATAGGGTGACTATAACCCAAGGGCAACGAGGCATACATCCCAAAAAAATCTAGATATTCTCTCTGTGTTCTTTTGTCAAACAGATAAGAATCGTGACTTTTTTCAAAATCTACCTTAATATTAAATTTAGTGCTTCGTGCTATAGACATAAATTACCCGACATGTATTCGTGGATGATATTTTTTAGTTCTCGATGATCGGTGATTTTTGTTACTCGTATGTCTCCGATACCATAAGGTAACACACAAACTATACAATTGCCAACATTTTTCTTATCTTTCATCAACAGAGAGTAGTATTCTTCTTGTAAGTTTGCAGGAACTCTGTAATCAATCAGGTTCATCACTATTGCTGAATGCAATTGATCGTATTCATTTTTGTTGATAAAGCCTTTTCTGAGTGAAACATAGTTAGCCAAATTCATACCAATAGTCACTGCAAGACCGTGGGGTATTCGATAATTGCTTATCGATTCAATCGCATGACCAAATGTGTGTCCGTAATTAAAGACCCTTCTCTCGTTTTGATCAAACTCATCTCTCTCGATCATATTCTTTTTAATTCTCAAACTCTCAGCAACATATTTAGATAAATGACGCACAGGATCCAATAATATGTTATTGTAATCGCTAACAAAATTAAGAATAAGTTGACTATCTTCAATCAGATAATAATGTAGTATCTCACCGATACCAGACTTAATATCATCAGTGCTCAGTGTCTTCAAAAACTCTGGGCAACAGTTAATATAAGATGGTGGATAGAACGTCCCTAATGAATTTTTTGTGTCTAAGAAATTTATAGAACTCTTACTCCCAATACAACTGTCTGCTTGGGCAAGCAATGTTGTAGGCATAAACTCCCACTCAACACCGCGATAAATAACAGATGCAGTAAAAGCAGTAACATCTTGAGTTATACCGCCGCCAATTGCTAATAACTTATGGTTTCTCTTGAAATTGCTAGAAATCAAAAAACTTATTATTTCTTCACAAGTTTTGAGTGTTTTTGTTTGTTCGCTTGCTTCGATGATGTACATATTTGATGCATCAAAGTATTGTTTAAATATAGGATATTTCTTGTATATATTTGAATCGATTATGATGCGCGTACTGTCATCATAGGAACTCAATAGTTCTTTGTTTAGATTGCAGAAATCCACTGTGTATTCTCTTCGATATGACTTAATCTTCAGTGAATCAATCTCAAACATTTACAAACCCACCATCAACAATTATGTTTTGACCTGAGATGTATGAGTTCAGTTCGCTTGCTACAAATAAAACTGTTTTTGAAATCTCTTCTGGTTCTGCCATGCGGCCCATGGGAATGTTTTGTGATATTTCCTGCATTTTCTCTGAACCAAGTACTTGCCGAGTTAAGTCAGTCAGTGTAAATCCGGGCGACACAGTGTTAACAAGTACATTAAATTGCGCTAATTCAGCCGCGGAGGCTAGTGTAAGACCTCGTAAGCCAAACTTACTGGTAGAGTAGCAGGCGCGCTCAGCAATGCTGATAGAACCCCATATAGAGGATATATTCACTATTTTGCCGTAGCGTTGCTTAATCATGCTTGGAGCAACTGCCTGCTGCACAAGAAATGGGGCCGTTAAGTTAACTTTCATAATGTTGTTCCAATCCTCTCGTTCAACATCACAAAATGAATCAATCTTATTTATCCCAGCATTGTTTATGCAGACATCGTATGTTCGGTTTGAAATTTCTTCAATAAACCTATTTGTATTGTCGTCATCCAGAAAGTCTACCTGCATATATTCCACACCTGTGAAATCGACTTCAGGGCTTCGTCCAGTGATAGTAACATCCGCACCGAGTTCTAGCATATCTTTGGCAATCTGCCTACCAATGCCTCTGGTTCCACCCGTGACAAGGACTTTTTTGTTTTCAAAATCAATCTTCATTTTCTTCTCTTATGATTTCATCAAAAGGGATATATCTAAACACTGAGTTAAGAGGTGAACCGGGGGTAGCAGATATAACTTCTGGTGGAATAAGGCCGGCTTCGGAGAATGCTTCGTTTAGTAAACTGATTACTTTCTCCCACGGCTCAGTAGTAATGTTTTCGCGAGAAGGCGGCCCATGAGTTCTGCTTTCATTAAATGACTCTACATCAAAATACTTTGGATGGAAGTGCGACAGGTCCTCTCCGGATTCTACGCTTTCTTTCCAATCAACATATTTTAGATCCACCCCAAGTAAGACAACTCTCTCATACCCCATTAAAACAGACATAGCTGTAGCAAATACTCCACAATTCCCATATGCCGCGGTATGAACTATGGTTTTGCCTTCCAAAATTGAAAATTTATTATTTTCTCTATTATTGAGGAACTCTAATTTTTCTTCAGTAAACACACTTGAAAGTCTTTCAACCACCATAACATTTGTTTTACAATCAAACGGAGGATCTTGATATTTGTCGAGGTTGGTAAGTCCAGTTTGGTAGTTGTTTGAAAAAATATATTTACTGATACTACATTTATCATTGTTTATCATATTTGGCTCAACATCGTCTGCAAACACGGTTTTAATAAGATTACGATCAATCATTGCGTAATAAGTTGGATAAAACCCCCAGTCTTCATAAGCAATATATTGTCTATTCATACTAAAAGTGTCTTTGTCTTTCAGTAAGCTCATGTCAATTTGTTTTAAAGAGGGCCCAGATCCAATTATAAATATTGTTTTATTTTTCGACATTTTCCATATCTCCATCTGGGTAAACATGTGCGACATCTTCCCTGCTGACCGCAAGCCTGATTGCAGGCTTGTCTCCGGTGGCTTCAATCCTATGAACCACTCCCTTCTGGATGAATACTATGTCATCTTTTTTGATTAATTTCTTTTCGCCGGCAATCTCCCAAATCCATTCTCCGTCAATAATAAACCACCATTCATTCCAATCTGGGTGGTAGTGGCGACGGTTTCCTTGTCCGGGCTGTTGGTGAATAATGGTAGCACTGTTGTTTTCGGTGTTGACTACTCTGTGGCTCCACGATGTGCTACTATCAAAAGACGCTCTGATATCGTTAACACTGACGATCTCCTTATTCGCATCATGCAAGTTATTATTCATCACCCCATCCTTTGCTAAGATTGATGGAACATCAACTTCCGAGTGTTCCTCGCCATAGTATTGTGGTGCATACTGTTCAGAGGATAGTGAACGTGCAACAACTTCTGCTAGCTGGAAATCCTCTTCGTTATCAACGTCAACAATTGCAAAACCATCAAGTGTGTAAAATCCGATGTTTCCATCTCCACCATGGTATCCGCAATCATATTTACTCATATTGTTCATATAATTTTCAGTTCTCCAGCCCATCAATCCACACGCATAAGGTTGAATTGGTGTCAAGTCTTGCGAGGGAGGAGACAGTTTCTTTTGATCAAAGTTAATCGGACTACCGTTGTATACACATTCAATTTGCTGGTTTGTAACAGATATAAGTGTATCTAGGTTGTCATCAATCATCTTTCTGGTGAAGCTTTCAATATCGTCTTTTGATATAAAAGGAGAGGTCGGTAGCAATTGAATAAGCACATCGCAGTCAATATTGTTCATAAAGTCTGCTGTAAACTCATCGTTTGTTGCGCGATTCGTAGAAAGCGCATCTGGCCTTTTATAAAACTTTACTCCCTCTTCAAGCGCAATCTTGCCCAAGATGTCTGATTCAGAGTTAACGTAAATCTCATCAAAACAGTTTGCTGCTTTTGCTGCCCTGATAATATAGCTTATCATTGGAACACCGTTTAGCAATCGAATATTCTTTTTTGGAATTCTAGTGCTGCCCATGCGAGCAGGAATCATTGCTACTGTCTTCATTTTCTCTTAATCAATCCTATTGTTTTTTTAAAGTTTTCTTCCAGATAATCATCTAATGTGAGTTTTCTGTCATAGTGAAAATAAACCATCTTGTGAAAATAATTTATTTGTGGAACTTGTTGATGAATGTCAATCCGAAGATCTGCAAAATTGGGGATATTTTTTGATGCTTCGTTAAAATTACCATTTTTTAGAGCTTCCTCGTAATACTTCCCATAATATACTTGCCCAAATGTGTTCATGTTGAAGAAGGTCATACCTGTAACGTATACTTCTTTTACATCATAGTTTAAAAGTGTTATGACACCCATCAGCCCAGTGTTGCAAGTAGTCCCCACTTCTTTGAATACTTTAAACAAATAACCATCACATACATTATGCCATGGTGTACCGGTTTCGTCAAGGAAATCGTTTACTCTCTGAATATCCCACATGGATACCATCGGGCACACAATATATTTTAATGAGCGTGCGTAATCCATATTTTTGCGGAGTGCATTGATCTTGTTTATGTTGAGGCAGTTCATCAATATATCAGTCCGTTGACCGTAATCTTCCCAGTCTTCTTCGCGCATGTGGTATGCCTGATTAACTCTTACAACAAGATCATGAGAATCAATATACTCTCCCATCTTCATTCCTTTCAAGTGAGGAGATGGGCAAACATAAGCGATTCTTTTGCCTTCGATTAATTTTGCTAACTGCTCATCCTTCACGTAATCTCGGAATCCATCTACAAATGGTCCGCGTGAACCCAGGTCAGCCAATTGCAATTCTGGTCGTGGTGGAGATGAGCGCCATCGCGGCGCCTTCTTCGATAAAGGTATACCTATAATGGTCTTCTTCAATCCATTGTGCCATTCAGTTTTCATTATTCACCATATAAAATTATTTTTGTAATATTCTACGATGGACCTAATTTCATCATCAAAAACTTTTCTAGGAGACCACCCTAAGTTTCTCAATTTATCATCATTTAAAGCATATCGTACATCTTGTCCTTCACGAGAATATGAGAAATCGACATGTTCTTCCCATTTATAATCACTTTCATGATAACAGTCAATTACTTTTAATACTGTCTCAATATTTTTTTGTTCGAATCCACCGGCAACATTATAGATCTCATTTACATTTCCGGAGTCTATAATAGCCATCACGGCTTCCGCAGTATCATCTGCATGAAGCCAATTTCTAACTGGAGTGCCCCCGTTGTGCAAGCGTATCTTTTTGTCTCTCATAAGGTTTTTAACAGACAGAGGTATAAGCTTTTCGGGATACTGTCCAATACCATAGTTATTCGTTGGTCGCAATATGACGTATTCTAAGTCATAAGTCCTCGCCCAAGCAAGAACAAGCATGTCTGCCGCGGCTTTAGCGGCAGAGTAAGGGTTACTAGGATGAAGCAAATCTGTTTCCGTGTGCTCGCCTTCAACAATGTCTCCATATACCTCGTCGGTACTAAAATGGAAGAAAATTGGACGACGGTTACAATTAACGGGCTTATTTTTGATTAGATCGAGAAGGTTTTGTACGCCAACAATATTGCTGTTGATAAACTCTTTGCTATCAATAATACTGTTTCCAACATGAGATTCAGCGGCAGTGTTAATAACATAGTCACAGTCATATAGATGGTCTAGGTCTTTTATATCAACATTTAAATAATGAAAGTTGTCGTGAGCAAGAAACTCTTGTAACAAAGACCTGTTGGCGACATATGTTTCCTTATCAATGCCGTAAACTTTCCAGCCGCGCTCAAGACACTTTCTAGTAACATACGAGCCTATAAAGCCTAGACATCCAGTCACATAAACGAGTTTCACTCAAAGTCTCCCAAAAAACCATCAACCGCTTCCTTGATATACTGAATCTTCTCGTCAGTCAGACCAGCATATGTCCCCAAGAAGAATGAGTTGGTTGTAACCAACTGAGCATTAGGGAATGTAACGTTCATGTCGCCATACTCCTCAGCCATGTGTATGTAACCGGGGTGAGCAAGAATGTTTCCAGAGAAATAAGATCTTGTTTGGATCTTGAAGCTTTCTAGGTGCTCAACAATATCGCTTCTGGAGAACGGTGCATCCTCTTTTACAGTCAGAAGAAAAGCAAACCAGCAAGGATCAGACTTTTCTGTTGCTTCTGGAATGTGAAAGAAACGCTCGTAAGGGGCGAATATTTGCTTCATCTTCTCCCAGTTAACCCTACGAGCACTATCTAGCATCTCAAGCTTATCAAGCTGTTGCAGACCCATTGCAGCCTGTAAATCAAGCGGCTTGAGGTTATATCCAATTTCGTCAAAGACATAGCGATGATCATACACGGCTTCCTTAAGCCCCGGCAACCAGTTCTTAAACCTGTTTCCGCATGCTGTCGCGCTTGTTACGTTTCCGGGCTTCTGCGTGTTGCAATAACAAGCACGACCCCAGTCACGAACACTAGCAAGAATAGTCTTTGTCCTCAAACTGTTTGTTGCGATAAAACCACCTTCACCCATCGTCATGTGGTGAGCAGGGAAGAAAGAGCAAGTAGACATATCGCCAAACGAACCAAGTTTCTTACCGTCGTAATAAGAACCAAGAGCATCACAGGCATCTTCTAAAAAGACAAGATCATACTTTTCAATAAGCGCCATCAAGCGGTCCATGTCTGGCGGGTTTCCAAGAACATGAGCAAACATAATTCCTCGGATGCTTGGGTCTGCCTCAAGGGCTTCCTCAACTTTGTCGAGGTCCAAGTTAACACTGGGCAACTCAACATCTACAAATACTGGAACCAAATTGTTTTGGATGATGGGGTTGATGGTTGTCGGAAAACAAACAACTGGTGTAATGATTTTATCACCGTCTTTCAGTTGTTTCTTGAATCTATTGGACTTTGTAGCTGCAACCATAAGAAGGTTGGCGGAGCTTCCGGAGTTTGTGAGTGCTCCGTACAATTTTCCAAGCTTTGATGGAAACTTTTGCTCGAACTCACTTGCGTTCTTTCCAAAGATCATCCAACCGTCAAGCACTTGCCTAATAGCCGCAAGATATTCCTTATCGTCAAAGACCGGTCCAGAATAAGAAACCCAGTCTTGACCGGGTATCCACTTCTCGTTTTCTTGCTTCTCAGCAACATACTCAGAAACTAAGTTTAGGATTTGCTCCAATTTTTCAGACATTCTTTTATACCCTTTTCTAGTCCAACGAGTTCGATATTTAATTCTTCCAGAAGAAAATTATCTCCGGTATAGGAATATGCAATCTCGTTAGACTTAATAATAACATCTTCGGTGTTATTTGTCAATCTTTTTATCATTGCAGCATGCTCGCTTAGTTTGTATTTTTCTCTGTAACACAGATTAAAGTCCGGTGACATTTCCCATATGTCGTGGTTTGCAATGATGTACTCGATAACACGACCGATATCCTGTGCGTAAAAATAGTCCATATACTTATCTTGGGTTATATTCGCGTTTATTCCCTTTGCAAAGTTTTCATAACATGTTTTAAACAACCTTTGTGGTTCTTCATGTACCCCAAAACATCCAAATAATCTTAAGTTATAGATATTGGTATCAAGTTCGTATATTCTTCTAGTTATTAAATTTTTTGATAAACCATACATGTCCACAGGATTTGATTTAAAAACATCTGTCTCTATAGAATTTTTGATATCAAACCTTCTATCAAATTCAGCACCAGAACCAAAATTAAACATTACTTGAAACTTGTTTGAGAATTTTGATAAATTATCAAACATTGCAATATTATCAAAAAAATTACTTGTGTTATCGAAATGCCCACGCTTTCCACCCTTAACAGCAGTGTGTATAACAACATCTACGGTTACATTATCAAAAAAATCTTTTACATTCTCATAATCTGTAGGATCTAGCGTGCTTCTATCAGTGACCATCAAGGTGTATTGTTTTTTGTCCGAAAAATAGCGCACCATCTCTTTTGCAAGAAAACCCTTTCCTCCGGTGATTAAAACATTCATATTCCCATTATCTCTTCTAATACTCTGCTTAGTCTTATCTTTGAGTCATGTTCTTTCAAAAACCTTTCATGACCTGCTTTTGCTAGCTTCTCAGCTATTTGTGGTTTGTTTTGTAAGAAAGTAACTTTTTCTCTAAACTCTTCTGTTGTTTCGAACGTTATTATTTCTTTATCTATCTCAAAGTATTCTTCTATACCGGGGTGATATTCAGTAACAAGCAACCCAGCACCAGCGGTAGTTTCAAATATTCTTTGTTTCATTTGTGTTTTCAGTTCTGGATCATTGTAGTTTACTGATAGGTTGATTCCAAATTTTGTATTTGAAAATGCATGAAACATTTGTTCCTGAGTTAAGTTGTGTATGACTTGTATTTTTACTTTTGTTTTTTCAAGAAACTTTATTCTTTGTTGCGAAAGTCTACCAATAAAAGTAGTTTCAAATTTCTTATCTTGAAATTTTACACTTGGAAAATACTCAGAAGGAGCATGCCAATTGGCTAATATAATATTGTCGTAACCTATTTCTTTGTATTTTTGTAAGTGGCTCCTCTCTGGAGTCGAACACACCGTGAAGTTCTCGCATGCTTTTGAAGAAAAGTTGTCAAATCTCCATGTATCATCACAGAACCAATTAAATGTTTTAGTTCGACCAGACTTCGTTTCCTTAAGAAGTTCTTCCCATGGCTCATATGGCGTCATGTTTTGGTTTCCTGTTGTAATACAGAACACCAGATCTGGTTTAAAGCTCTCTAGAACTGATGTAAAAGTACCAGATGGATCGCCGCTAACAGTGTCGTAAAAATACACCTCATGCCCAAGACTTTTCATCGGGTCTGCGAAATACCAAGAAATACTATCTGGGTTTCCTCTGATAGTTTTATTTGCTACTAACAGTATCTTCATTTTAAAACTGATGTTCTTCTACTAGAATAGTCGAAACTCCATCTGTGCGTGTGTACGCCTTGATGTATTCTTCCATAACTTGTTCTGCCTTTTCTAGCTTCACAATATTAATATTCTTTACAATTTTCTGAAAACCTTCTGTAAAGTCTCCAACATGCTGTTCTTGTGGATCCACCGGCTTTGTTACTCCGACTGCCACTCTTATAATTACTTTTGGCTTATATTGCCCCAAAGTCATTTCCGAAAGTTTGTCTAAATGATTCACCAACTGGTCTGATGCCAAGATCAAAAAGTTCCATCTTGGATACACGGATATCGGGATATAACCCGTTAACGCCATTCCAGTTGAGATGCCTAACTGTAGGTTTTCTGCGACAGGCATCTCAATTCTTTTTTCCAAAGGTATAGAGTTAAATGAATTAGCGATAGCAATTCCTCCATATACCATGCTTTGTCCAAGAAAAATGGTATCTTCCTGTTCAGAAAGATAAGACATTGCTTTGTTTAATTCTTCTGCGTAGTTTAAGTTAGTCATTAAAATAATACCTTCTCTCCAATTCCAGCATGAGGGAAATGGTTTTCATATTCATAATAGATGCATTTCTTTGAGTTAATTGCAAGTTCCTTAATATCATTACCCCACACTTCTTCTGTCGGCGTTTCAACGCTTTTGTGATTATTAGCTACCACAAAAGTAATTGGTAAGTCATGTACTTCTGCGTACCTTAAACTTTCCTGTACGCTACCTGTATAGAACGACATATCGCCCACGAAACACCATACGTGTTGAGTTGAACCTTTCATCTTCAAGCCTTTTGCTATACCAACGGCGATCGGCGCATTTCCACCAACAATTGCAGAAGACAAAATATTGTATTCTTTAAAAGATAGGCAAATAGATTTATTTTTCAATATTGCTTTCTTTAATTCTTCTCTTGGAACGCCTTTCAATAAACATTCTAAATGGCTAGCCCAAGTCGCAAAACAATAATCTTCGTGTTTTATATTTTTGAAAATTTCTATTAACTGTTTCTCGTTTCCGCCACGCAAATGGATTGGAGAATGAATTTTTTTATTCTTGAATAAATCAAATATTTCTAATTCAAAATTTCTCAAGTCTTCTTCTGTTAAGTTTGTGTCCACTTGTTTCTCCAATAGTCTTTGATTTTTTGATCGAAGTTAGTTTTTTCTTTGTGCATTCCCCAAGTACACTGATCTTCGTGCCATCTATAGTAGTACCCAATCCATTTCGGAAAAGGATATATGAAAACATTATTATCTGTCAAGTTAAAATATAGCTCATAGTCGCATGCGCCAAGGTATTCTTCTGACTTCCATCTAACAATTCCACTATCATACAAAGATTTTTTAAACACTATCGTCGGTGTCGTTACTGGGCATCGAATGAAAAGCTGTTCTTTAAACTGTTGCAGATTTTTATAAGAATGTGAGATCTCCCCTACAAATGTTTTTTCTACGCCCTTCACGCCCCTTACCGGAGACTGTAATACGGAAATTTTATCAGACTTGCTTAAAATTTCGGCTATATTTTTTATATAGTCTTCATCGATGAAGTCATCAGATCCCAATATTGTTGCATATTCACCGGTCGAAATACTCAGCGCCTTTTCTACTGGTTCCTGATAAGAATGTTTGTAGATGTTTTCTGCTGTCTCGACTACTAATTCTTTGTGAGTTTCTTGTATTCTTTTTGCTATTTCTAAACTTGAATCGGAACTTTCATTATCAACAAAAATTACTTCTTTGTTATCATAAGTTTGGTTTAGCGCAGACATGATACATTCTTCGATCCACTTCTCTGAGTTATAGCAAGGTATTATGATGGTTACTTTGGGACTCATATTTTCAGCATCTCTTGCAGCCTGTTCACATAGGTGTGGTTCTTTAATATATCATCTTTGTTCTTTTGACGCAACTCTTCTCTATCATTTTCCGGCATTGCTAATATTTCTTTCGTAATTTCTACGAGTTGCTTTGGTTCCAAACTTGTCCTTACATCTGGAAATATTTGGTTCAACTGTCCGACCGTGTCTGATACCATGAGCCCGTTAAGACCCAAAGACTTAAACGTCCTCTCGTTTGTATCGTATCCAAGAACTCTTTGATAAGCATCATGAATATTCAGTGTCAGCTTGCTATTTGCTAAAAGATTACATTCTTGTTGGTGAGTCAGATTTTTGTTTACGAAAAAACCACACTTTAAATCAGTTTCCATAAAGCTCTTGAAGATATCTAAAATTATCTTTCTTTTCTCATTAAAACCATTGTCCGCCCAACCGCCAACGAAACATATATCGAACTGTTTCATTTTCTCAACTTCTTGTGGCTTATAGTTGATAGAGTCAAATGCTAATGGGAAAGTGTGTATTTTTTTATCCCATTGAGTAAAATACTTTTGCTGGCCTTCTTCACTAACATTTGTAAATGTCCACAGAATAACATTATCTAATTTACTTATCTCATCAACCCATTGCTGCTCAAGATTGCAAACATAGTTTGGGTGTCTTCCCCATGGTTCTGGAAATACTTTTGGCTGTACAAACAAAAACGATTTTTTCGAATGCTGTAGGGCTTTAATACTATCAGAATCTCCAAAAAGCGAGGCAACAGACATCATGTAATACTCTTCGCTTAATAGTTCAGAGTTGGTCGGGATCAGAGAAAGGCAGGTCGTTTGAGAATTTTCAGAATCTCTCCCGACTTGTAATTCGTAGCCAAGGTGTTCCCAAGCACTTTGATATCCATCATATATCCATTTACCGGCATGTTGATTATAGTCAAGGCAATAAACTTTTTCTTTTTTCATTTTAAACTCTCCAAAACCTTGTTTGTTATTTCACTTCTCTTTTGTTTCATCACTTCTATCAGTTCGTGCCCTTTAAGAGCGTACCAAGGCTCGCTAGCGGCTCCTATTAACTTATTGGTAACAATCCCCATATTCATCATCCGAGCCTCTACAACTATCCTAGAAAGCGTTTCTGGGGTTTCTGGAAGGAATACTAGCGACTTGTTTTCTCCCATTGCTTTGAGAAACTGCTTGTATTCTCCACTTTGGATCAAAGTGTAATCATATCCCTTTGCATTACAAAACTTTATTGCACCAGCGGTATTCTTGTGTCTTATGTTTGAATTCATTATAGCGTATCTACCGTTTTTTTCTACATCGGCTTGTTCGGATACAAAGTTCAATGAGTCTATGTCCCATATGTTTCCACCAAGATTTACAAGGTTTGTTAGATTTGTGTTCTTTAGTGCGATGTCTGTATGGAATGCCGACTGACACAATACTGCTTTGGCGTTCTGATAAAATTCCAAATTAATGACGTGCTCGCTTGGTGCTTTGAAATTAGGAAAAACACCCGGATTGCGGGTGCTTAAATACTTGTGATCATGCTCGTATATTATATACTGCTTATCATAAAACAGTTCTTTGGCTCCATGAGGAAGTGCTACAAAGTTAGCAATTACAAACTTGTGATCTTTTCTTTGTTCAACGAATTCGCTTGTTACAACATGGCTATTAACTTTCTCTACAGAGTGTCCTTGTGAAACTAGTATATTTATTAGCTCCTCGTTGTTTAGTTCTCCGCCGCCAAGCACTTGATCAGCAAAGAAGTCAGCGACAAATACTATTTTCATTCCATTTCTTCGATATCTAAATCATTCAACCAAGACTCAACGTTAAAGGAAGCTTCAACATCCATAGCCGCAATAAATTGTTCGTACATCTTGCTCTCGTTGAATCTTTCTTTAAGGGCTTCAGCATATTGCTGATATTCATCTAGCTTGCCTTCTTTAGCGTCATTGTAGCATGCGCGCATCTTTTCTTTTGCGGAGGTCTCACGAGCATATGCCCACATTGAATTTTTAAGAATAACACCTTGCCAAACCGCCTCTTCTTGCACAGGATTCAAATCGAACGCAACATTATAGAAATGTTCTTTTCCATTTTCATCACACAAGAAATCCATTTGCCCTGACCAGCCTGGGGCGATTACAGGAACACCCATATAAGCTGCTTCAAACAACGGAAGACCAAAGCCTTCACCATGTGTTAGAGATAGGGCAGCGAATACTTTATCATTTAAATAAATTTCGTGCATCTCCTTATCAGTCATATCGCCATGGAGAAGGTATATTTTACACTTCTTATCTGGATATTTTGACGTTATTCCTTTTAGACGACCCTCACATGCTTCTCTATCAATGAGACTATTCTTAACAACATTAGTCTTTACTATCAAGCCCACATCGGCATCGTCATGGAATTCCTGAATGAACCACTCAATGGTATTTTGTAGGTTCTTTCTGGGTCCAAACTGAGCAACACAAGCAAAATTATAATCGGTGGTTAGATTCAAATCTAGAGCACTAAGATCGTCATAGTTTTTAACTGGGTAATTTACTGCGTGCGTCTCTACGGTTGAACTCATTTCTCGAAGTTGGAAATTGGGATCTTGCAGTATCGGATCGTTTTGATTTTCAATTACTTTTCCTTGCCCTTGAGCATTAACGGCAACAATATGAGTTGTGTTGTCGTATACATTCTTGGAGTGACTTGAAACAAAAATTATCTCATCAACAGAAGAATTTGCTTTATCTATCCACTCTATCGCACACTTTGTTGTTTCTATTCCAGCAGTGTAACCGATGTTTGTGGTCGCCAGCTTCTCAAACTCATTAGGAAGTGCAGATTGAACAGAAATATCAAACGTACCGCCATTTTGGACGTAACTAATTGTCTTCTCTATCTTTTGATCAATCCACTTTCTTTCTTCATCAGAAGAAGAAACCCATCCGGTTTGTCCCCATCCGAGCGGATGAATAAAAATATCAAATATATCCTCGCGACTGCGCAATGCTCTTAAAGCAAATCTAGTTTGCTCTCCGTATCCGGAGCGGCTGAGAACTGGTCCTCTCAATAATACAGTTTTCTTCATTATGCCACCTCCATGAGATACCATCTTTTGTGATTGGTTCTGTTTTCCCAAGAACCGTGTTTTTCTATAATTTCATCCATTAAATTTACCCATGAAGTTTCATACTTCTCAAAGCTATAGTTATCTTTGACGTGTTTCAGTCCCGCCTCGACCATCTTTTTATATTTCGGAGCGGTCAATTTAAGTGCGCTTTTCATCACCTTATTGAAGTCTTCTTGGCTTATGCGGTCCTCATAAATGTATGGAACCTGCAAAGAGCCGATGATAGACTTACTAGCCGGTTGAATTCCCCATCCAAACCAGTTCTTTCCATCAGTAACTTGCTCTTGTAACCCACCAGTCATGTTAACAATGATAGGAGTACCACTAGACAGGGACTCCAAAGTTGATAAACCGAAGCCCTCTGCATCACTAATACCAATAGTGTAGTCTGCTGCACGGTACATAGATGCTAAACCATCTGGTGGAACCTTCTGCGACGAGAGTAAAACTTGACCGTCTGTAATTCCAAGGTGTTCGATAATATGCGGCAAATCTTGTCCATGAGGATCTCGCGGATCTGTGTGCATCAAAAGGGATGCCTTATCGTGCCCAACTTCATCAAGAAACTCTTTGAACCACCAAATAAGTGTTCCGCTTTGCTTTCTACGTGCATTTCTGCTGTTCCAAAAGAAAATCTTCTTGTTTGGGTTCTTCATTGAACTAGAATCAAAAACCTGTTGTCTGATTTGTTGCGCTGAAGCCTTTTCTTCTGCTGTTTCAGCGGGTCGGAATACCGTGTTTGGGACAGCATGTGGGAGATAAGTGCTATCAACATCAGGCGCGGCTGCTTGTACAACTTGGTGAGTAACCTTAGAAATACATGCAATATGATCATTTGAGCGGTACCAGCGTGCGTTAAAATGTGGTACTGGGAAGTTATCCCAAACATGATAGTACACCATCGGTACGTTAGCTCTTACTTCATTCTCGATCTCCCAGAGCCACTCGTAGAAACGAGGATCAGTCATAAACCAAAGTACATCTGGTCTTTCTTTTTGCATTATAGATCTTACAATCTCATGGTTCCCGTAGCCATCTACTGGAAAAATTCTCCAGTCATCGCCCCATGGGTCAACCCTGACTGGTGTGTAGTCTTGGTGCTTCATAGCGCCACCTAAACAAACAAACTCGTATCGACCGGTCTTAAGTAATGCTTCGATCATATAACGAGTTTGTGTTCCAACTCCAGAAGGAGAAAGCGGATGGTCAGATAAGACCAGTATTTTTTTCTTTTTCATTTATTCCTCAAGGACAGTGTTCTGTCTTATAAAATTTACAACCATAACCACCGGTACACGACAAACGGTTCTTGATGTATCGTTGGTTTTTAATATTGTACAATGCCGTATTTAAAAGTTTAAGGGCATTTTCTGTTTTTCTTGGACCGCTAGTAACTCTAAAAAACTCCACATGGTTTTTCTTGGCTGTACGTTTAAGTAGTGCGAAGTGAGTTTCTATATCCTTTGGATCTACTTCCATCTTTTGGCAGAAGAAATGCTTATAAAGAGTAAGTTGATATGTGATCATCTTGTCGCTTTTCTTTTTAGAGTCCCAGCCCCACGAACAAGTCTTCCAGTCGAAGATGTGTACTTTTCCATCGGGTGTAGCAACAACTGCGTCGATAAAGCCCTTAAACTTGTGTTCGTGACCGTCAATTTGTTCCATCAAAGGCATCTCAACTGCAAGGACTTCATACTCCTCAAAATATTCACTAAGAGCGTCATCAATTTCAGGAATAATAGCATTCCCTTGCTTCATCATCTGGTGAACAAGCTTGTTATCAACTTCCTCATCCAAAGCAGCTATATTCTTCTTTAACTCTTCAACAAAAAAGTTTTCAGCTATCTCTTCTTGAAGAAGCTTCTTCTCACACACAGAGTGAATAGCAGAACCAAAAGCAGTGTATTCGTTTCCGGTGAAGCCGTCGATACCATCCACACGAGTGAGCTTGTGGTAGAAAGGACAGAAGCTCCAATCCTTTAATTCAGAATATGATATATGCGACATTTTGTCTCCTAACTTTATATCATAACCGCTTTTTTTTAAAAGTCAAGCTCTTTCATATCTTTAAGCATATTAATTTTATAAAATGCTGCTGGAGAGACCTTCTTTAAAAACTCATGGTTCGAGTCCAAAAAGTACTCTGTAAAGGCTGTCGCAAAATATTCTCTCAGAGAAGTCGCAGCGTATGGGCTGATAAACATACCAGACATTATGGTTGATAATTTATCGTACCCTATCTTCTTGTACAGGAAGTCATCAAACTCTTGGTTGAACTCTATATCTTCAAAAAAAGACAGCGGGGCTCTGTATCCTAACTTCCACAAAACATCGTGAAGGTATTTTCTCTTTCTTAAGAACTCATCTTTGATGTCTTCGTCGGCATATATCTCATATCCATATGCTTCTTCTAAAGAGTGTGCTATTTCGTGTATTAAGTCATCGTATAAGTCGGCTGCATCATCTTGTAGATGCGAGACGTATATTGCGTTATCGTTGTAGAATGCATTGATATTCCTCTCTTCAAACTCATCAAACCATCCAAAGATGATCATTTCTATCTCGTCTCTGAAGTGTTGCGGCAATACCGTTTCCATTTTATGGATAACTTCTTCCACATCGACACCATCAACTGGTTGTTGCATATATACATGTAACCCAGTCGGAGTATAAAAGTCCATGGACTTACTCTTCAACTGTTTCTGCTTTTCTTGAATGTAATCCGTCAGCATCGCTCAACCCTTGTTCATATCCCAGTAAAAAATTCTCTTCTGCTAAACTAATAACAAATTCTGGGAACTCTGTTGCTAGTACTTCTGTAATCATCTCTACCGTCACCAATTCATTATTCAGTTTCGTACCGACATACTCTACTAAATAGCTCTTCAGGGCGGAGTCTTTTTCAACAATTATGGATGGTAAAGGACTCGTATTTAGTTCTGCTTCGTTTATTAATGTTGCTTCAGTTTGTGCTTGCTCGTTAGTCATAATAAGACACTCCTTTCGATTAATATAAATCAAAAATTAAGTTTTGTTTATAATACTTTTGATGCTAGTGTAGCTAATTCCGAACGCTCACCCTTTCGGAACGTTACGTGACCAGCTATTCTGTATTCTTTGAACTTTTCGATTGCGTGAGCAAGACCGTTTGATGTCTCATTTACGTATACATTATCAATTTGTTCGACATCACCAGTTAAAATAATCTTTGTGCCCTCACCAATACGAGTAATAATAGTTTTTACTTCGTGTTTTGTGAGGTTCTGTGCTTCATCAATAATAATGAATGCGTTTGCTATGGAGCGACCTCTGATGTAGGTGAGGGCTTCGAGTTCAATCTTTCCTTTTTCCATATACATTTCAAGAGATGTTCGATCGCCCATCAAGAACTTGAGGTTATCCTGAATAGGCATCAGCCATGGTAGCATTTTCTCCTCCATGGTGCCTGGAAGATATCCGATGTCTTTTCCAAGGGGTTGTACCGGGCGAGACACAATAAGGCGGTTGTAGTGGTTATTCTCGCTTCGTAAACCTATTGTCTGTTGCAGACCAGCAGCAATAGCCATCAAAGTCTTTCCTGAGCCTGCACGACCAACTAATGAAACTATTTTTATTTCTGGATCCATCAACATATCGATAGCAAATGCTTGTTCTTTGTTTCTAGCATCGATCTTCCAGTCTGGTATGTTTTTGTGAATAACATTTTCTAATGGCTCGTGATGACTCTTAAACCGAGCAAGTGCAGACTTCTTTTCATTTTCGTTTGATACTAGCATTACATATTGATTTGGATACCAAGGCTCCTGAATGTCTTCTTCATCAATGAAAACATCCTCGCCAGCATAATACCTATCAATTATCTGGTCATCGACTGGCTGAACCACAAAGCCGTTATAAAGTTCATCAGAAGACGTTACGGCTTCTTCCGATGTGTAGTCTTCTGCTTGAAGCCCAAGAGAATCACAAATAACTCTCATGTTGATGTCTCTTGAAACAAGAACAGTCTTTCGTTTTGGCTCAAGCATCTGAGCAGCCATTGCAGTCGCTATTATGGTGTGGTCTGGGAGACGTAGATCTAAGTCAGGTGGAAATATAACATTATCCAAAGACGAATAAGATAAAACTCTTACCGTTCCCAAGCCCTTATCTATTCTTACACCTTTTTCAAGAGAACCTTTTGCTCTTAACTCGTCAAGTATTCTGATAAAGTGTCTTGCGTTGGAACCAACCGAGTCTTGTCTTTTTTTGTGTCCGTCAACCTCTTCGAGAACTTTAAGTGGAATGAAGATGTCGTGATTTTCAAATTTAAAAATAGAACTAGCTTCAGTTAAATAAACACTAGTGTCTAGCACATAATTCTTTTTTGGGGGCATAAATGACCTTCTGGTTTAATTAGTGACATCTTTTTATTATTTGATTATCAAACACCCATACTTTCGGTTTTTCTTGTTTATTATATGGTACACCATGAGAGCGCAACTTGTTAACTTCCTTGCTATCCTCTATGATCGCCTCCCACCCTTCAACACCAAGCTTATGTTCGGCTTTAGACGGTAGATAACGTTTAACAAGGCGGACACATACGTCAGGTCCAGCAAATGATTTAACCAAAACTTTATCGTTTTTGGTATAGCGTCTCTTCGATTTCATAAATTTTATTCATAGCGGTAGTTGTGTTTTTTGGAACTACTAACGTCTTCATACAAAAAAACGCAACCAAGAACATGGCTAACGCCAGTACTGTTAGTTCTACCACTGTTTCCACATAAGTATATATGTGTTATTTTAAAAGAAACGGTTTTTTGTCTAGAACTAGGATAACCGTAAACCTCTGCCTACGTTTGGGTCGGGCAGCCCCCTCCCGCTTATTGAATGCGCGAGCAGGACAGCGCGCACTATGCGTCGAAAGTCAAAGTGCCGTTGTCTGTTTCTACTGAAACCTTCCAGCCAGTAATGTTTGGGTTAACCTGTACGAAGTTAGCAAACGGGATGTCAACTTCTGCTGTAAGGGTAGTGAAGCCGCGCTTGTGGTCATACTTCTCAGTTGAATATTCAATTAGATCAACATCGTAAAAGTTATCGCGGATGGTTTCGGCAATAAAATTCTCAAAACCGTATGTTCCACGCTCATAATCATCAAGATAACTTTCGTTGCGAAGGTGCTCTAGAATATTTCCAGACCAACGATTTCTAACATCCAACTTTGTTTGAGCAACGAGTGAAGCAAACTCATAAATAACGCTAGTTTCGTTGATTGCATCCTCTACTTCTGTATCATTATGTACGAATACATCTGCTCCCTCTTCGTATGTAAGATGAATCATTGCATCGTCTGCAAGGTTAAGTGATTGAAGTTTTGTTACAATAGACATTTTTTCTCCTATGAAATTATTATTTTTCTATCCAAACAACAATGTTTTTGTTTTCATTGCTATCTTTCAATATATCATAGGCTGGATCGTTGTCAAGTTCCATTGGAATAATACACGACACATTTACCTTTACAGGTTTTAAATCTCTACTTCCATGAACCCAAGCAAGTGTTTCGTATTTACATTCAGATTTCATTATTGCTTTCTTATTACTAGGATATTGAAAGTTTCTGTGTCCTAATTCTGATAGATAGCAAACTTTGTTTTTAGTTTTCATTTGTTTCCCATAAATAGTTTTTCCATAAATCACTAATTTGTTTTTTGCTTACTGTTCTAAGAACGTTTGATTTTGGTCTTTTTGGTTCTCGTAGTAAAACCATATTAGCTTCTTTTGGAGTTCTGTTTCCTTTTTTTTGATTGCATTTCTTACAAGCAGCAACTAAGTTTTTCCAAGTGTTTTCACCGCCTCTTGAACGAGGTATAACATGATCTATTGTTAAAACTTTGCTTTCGCATTCTTTTGAGCAATATTGGCATGTGTTTTGATCTCGCCAAATAATATTTGCCCTATTTGGAGTCATGGAGTGAAAACGAAGTTTTACATATCTCGTTAAGACTATCACTGCTGGAAGTTTGAAAGACTCTGAAACAGATCTGACTTCTTCTTTGTAAGTTTCGATGGCGTGCGCTTTTCCTATTATGCACAAAACTAGGGCTTCGAGAGCATCAACTATCTCAAGCGGCCTGTAAGACGAGTCTAGCTTCAAAGTTTTAGTATTGGATGTTATATAGTCCATAAACGAGAGCCCTTCGTCTAATTTAACTAGTGCTTGTTTATGTAGCACACCGTCACCTACCTTCCAGAGTGTTTAATTTTCGAGCGTTGTGGAGCAACTTCTACATTTTCTTGTTCTTTTCTGAACCTGTTTACTAGTGTTGAAGAGGCGTCTGCTTTGTAGTCTCCGCCAATACCCCACAGTAATTCTACTCCCATTTCTTCACAAACGTCTTGTTCGGGGGTGTTTTTCTTTCCCCTGTCACCGCCATTAGCAAAATAATCTGGCTTGTGACGACGAATTGCTTCACAGACTGTACCATCAGTATCATCGACAGAATCGACTAAGATAACACCCTTGAGTGCGCTCAAAATTTCAGACCTTTTTTCAAACTCCATAAAAACAAAGCCCTTTTTTCTATGTAACCAGTTATCAGAATTAGCAATAACTATCACATCTCCATATTGAGCCGCTTCACGAATCATTCGGATGTGTCCGACATGTACAGGATCGAAGCCTCCTGATACCATTACTGTTTTTGTTTCTTCACTCATGCTTAAACTCCTTATAACATGTCTCTTAAGATGTGAAAATCTATTATTTCTATTGTTTCTTGAGGGCCAGACGTTTCAAACGCTCGACCGGTATGCTTGAGATGCTCGAATATTTCATAGTCATTTCCTTGCGGATAACATCGGTCTCCAACAAACCAAAAATTCCAGTCGTGCTCATTAAAGTGTTTGAAAGCATATGTCTTGTCCCAACCATTTGGATAAATATCAAATGACGTATCACCGCCAAGTTTCAAAGTTAAGCCAATCTTTCTTGATGCAATTTCTTTTGAGAGTATATCAAAATATTTTCTTCTTATACCAAGCTGCTCATCTAATAACAGGAAGGCTTCGCGTGCTTCACCTTTCGCTGCTCTTCCAATAGGACACCAATTAACCATTGAGCCTCTGTTTTGAATAAAATTGCCCGTCAAGGGAATGCTGTATTCTTGTACCACTTGTGCTTGCATTTCGCAAAGCACCTTAAGCAACTCTCTCATGGAGCCATCGCCAATTTCGTCTTCCATCGACGCTTTTGAAATGTGGTTAAAGATAAGTTCTTCAATACCATCAGTTATAACGTATTCGGTACCATTGCACGGTAAAAGATGGCTATTTTGCTTTATAATTGGATCATTTAAAGCAGGCCAAAGCTGCTCCTTAATGTATTCAAGCCCAGAACCAGTGAGAAACCCTATTTCAGCGTACCTACAAAGCTCTCTGAGTGCCTTGAGCATCCTAACAGAGATAGCATCCCTTGCTTCAGTCAAAGTGCCGTCAACGTCAAAAAGAACGAGATTATTCATTTATTCCTCAAATAAGTATTTTTTATAATACTACAAATTTATTTCATTGTTCAACTGGAAATAATGAATCCTCACGGACCTTCTTGTATACACCAGTTTCTTCTATATAGATCTCGTAGTCATAATAATCACGCTGAGAACATATTGAAAGTATTACTGCTTTTTTACGATAATTGCCTGTCGTATCTTGCTCGGGTAGGAAATCGTAATAAACCCACTCGTCAACCTTGTATTTTCTTCCTTTCATTTTCTTTTATTTTCGTTACTATATCATGTAATACGCTGGGTGATAAGTCTTTTCGTTCATAAATTTTAATTGTCTTCCAGTCAACAACACTAGCAATTCTGAGAGCATATGCTATCCACTCGCTGCAATACCATCTGTTTTCTGTTTTAATTCTAAAAGGTAGAAACTGAGATAGCAACATTCCAAACCAGTCATATTTGCTTCCTCTTGTTTCGTTAAAGAAGTCTAATATCGTCTTATATTGTTCCTCGGTCACTTCCAAGGGTATAAAGTCCCACTCAGTATGACTAGCAAAAAACCTTCTTGTAGAGTCTATCTTGCTGAGAAGCTTTGGGCTGATACTGATCCAA
>Ga0208795_1000002_pt1 | contig 111037 bp, 156 predicted proteins | sample CB_VirMetaG_6_FD_184541 | JGI IMG/M metagenome (GOLD analysis project Ga0208795, IMG submission 184541) | Freshwater to marine saline gradient viral communities from Chesapeake Bay - CB_1508_2 Viral MetaG (SPAdes) (version 4) | ecosystem: Environmental > Aquatic > Marine > Coastal | place... | reverse complement strand
ATCCTTGATCCAATTGTAAATGATGAAGCAACGATGATGAAGACTAAACGTGATATCACAGTAAGTGCCACAGATGCTGTTGTCAGGGGAACATCTCCTTCAGTGACTTGGTATATCCGCTTCTCAACTGACAGAAGTTCTGGTTCACCATCAACAATGAATTTTGGAACAGCAACCAGCACAACAACTGGAAATAATGACACTTCAATGGTTGATTCAACAATTCCAGCAGGAAATTGGGTATGGTTGGATATCACTGCTACTGGTGGAACAGTTGATGAATTTTCAATTCAGATGACTTATAAGGAGGATTAAAATATGCCAACTTTTACTGCAAATGTTGAAATTGGTTCTGATGACGGAAGCGATGTTTCCACCTCTACTGATTATATACGAGCATATTACCTTGATGGTTTCCCAACACCAACAGAAGAAGTTGGCTTTGCCAAAATTACCACATCTGGTGTAACAGGACTTGGAACTATAACTGGTGCAACTTTATTTTGGTGGAATCATTCTTACACCAAATCTAGATCAGCCACATATAACAGAGAAATTTTAATTTGGAACGGTTCATCTTATTCCTCAATTTACACCAGCACAGCAACCCCAAGCACTTTGACATGGGACTCACATGCACTTACATCAGGTGAATTGGCATATATCAACAACTTCAACTCCAATACACAGACTTTATTCCACTTTGAAGTTGGCGACCCAGGTGGTGGATATAATAGGGAGTGGTTGACAAGAGCATACGAATATGGAACAGATGGAACTTACAACCCTTATTTGGAAATTTATTATACTGCCGCAACTGCTCCAACTCAAAGAAGAGGTAGAATAATCGTTATTGGATAGATATTTATATCTGATAAAGGAGATTATCATGGAATTTTTAACCGATCTAATAGCACTAGGAGCAATTGTTTCATTTGTGCTTACTATATTAGCCAAACTTTTACCAAATGATAAAGTATATGCTTTTGGGGTAAAAATTGGACAAGCATTAAATAGTTTTGGTCATGCAAGAATTGGAGATACTTGGGAAAAAGTAGAAGATTTTTTCGTAAATTCTCTTGGTCAATTATTTTCTGGATTAAAAGTTGGGCTTGATTTAGAAATTATGCCCCCAACCGATGAGAAAAAAGTGGAAGAAAATACTAATGTCAGAAGATAAATTATTGAAAGAAGAGCTTTCAAAAGCAGATGTAGAAGAAATTAAAGCATTAATTAGAGTTCAATTAGTTAAGCTTTTTTACACTCTATATGTTAAGAAAAATACCTGGACTTAAAGGAGAAAAAAATGACAAAAGAAGAAGTTAAGCAATTGACTTTAGAGTTGTTTGATGATTTTGAAGATATTAAAATAAGACTTGGTCGAATCGGACATTTTAGTCCTGAGGCTGTTTCAGAGGTTTATTCAATTATAGTCGAAGTTGTTCAAACAATCGAAGTATATTCAGATAGTGTACGTACTCTTACTGGAGAGGATAAAAAAGCAGTAGCAGTAGAAATGCTAAATGATATTGTGGACATTCCATTTATTCCTGAATTCGTTGAAGGAGCATTAATTGGATGGTCAATTGACCTTGTTATTATGCTATTCAACAAATACATTGGTCAAGATTGGATTAATGTTCTTTTCCCTCCGGAAGATGAGGACCCAGAGGTTCTTGAATAATGGAAATATGCACTCTTTGTCTTAAAGAAATTGGTGATGAAGAAACAGTTGTCGTAAATGAAAGACTTCGTCATAAGAGTTGTTCAGAAAATTTAGAAGAAATGATTTTAGAATTAGAAGAAATTTATGAGTCAGATCAACATAAAGAAGATAACGAGGATATTTAAATAGGAAGCAGATTGTTTTAAGAGACCACAGAATATATAGGTCATTTTTCAAAGTTCTCTTGCTGATTTGCTTTCAATATGTCCGGGAGGCATTAGACCTATGTGCCTCCCCCCTTTTTTAATTCTAGATTAAATTCTTTTTAAAACCCCTATACTTTACCCTTACCAAATATATTCAGCCTTATAAACTCCAATATTGAGACTTAAAATTATTTGTTTATAATAACTTATAACTTTTTTATAAAAAAGATTTACTTTTAATTAAAATTTGGGTATAATGTATCTCTAGTTAAGATACACCCTTTCCCAAAGGACGTCCAAGTCATGGCGTATCGTATGGAAACAAAACCCAGAAAAAGAGCTCAAGAATTGGATGAAGACGTTAATCTCATTGCTGAAACGCTTTGCGAAATGTCCGGAAATACCATTCCCCCCGATGTTAAAATCTATGCTGTTAATCAAAGGCGTGGATACTGGACACCAAGTAGACGATATATCACTATTCCCACTTGGGTTTTTAAGGAAAGTGAAGGAAAAGATGGAAGAAAGAAAAAACCAGGTTATGATATTTATTATATCGCACATGAATTAGCACACATGGTTGTGACTGAAATTGAAAAGGCATATCGTGCTAAAGGAATGCGTGTTTATTATTCTCCTCATGGTCCTGAATTTATGAGAGAATTTAAGAAGATTTGTCCTAAAGAATACTGGCATTATGAATTGAATTATAAGCCTCGTAATGCAAAGGCGGCGGGAATATCGGAGCCCCGGTAGCTCAATGGATAGAGCAACAGCCTTCTAAGCTGTAGGTTATAGGTTCGAATCCTATCCGGGGTACCAAAATTTGGAGGTTACAATGAAAACTTCTTATGGTAAATGGAAGTCCCAAATTGAAAAAGAGCTTTACAATCTTTGTCAGATGAAGCTTAAGGATTTTCCTGATTATTCGTATCTAAGAAGCTATGAATTGGGATATGAGCCCATGGAAGTTGTTCTTAGAATATTAGAATCACATTCGTTTAGGATGAAATTTGAAAAAAATTAAATTTTTTATTTACATTGATCAATACATATTTTAATATAATTAAACATTCAGATAAATTCAGTTGCTGGTCGGCAAAGGAACGTTACACAGTGTGGGAACGCAGATGGCCGGTAAAGGGGTGGGACCAGTAGAATTGGAATTGTGGCCGAGTGATGGAATGGTAGACATACCGGACTTAAAATCCGTTGGAGCGTTGCTCCGTGAGGGTTCGACTCCCTCCTCGGCTACCAAAAAAATTGTGGGGGTATAGCCAAGTGGTGAAGGCGGTGGTCTTATATGCCATGTATCCAAGGTTCAAATCCTTGTGCCCCTACCAAAATCCAGTGGTGATTGCCACTGTACCTTCACGGGGTAGATTAGGTAAAACCCCGTCACAGAATAAGTCGAGGCAATGGGACAATGACTGTAATAACCTAAGTGATGTCATTGGATAATGGGTGGATTTCCCTCCTTCTTAGATGGACGGCGGGAAAGGTAGACTTTTAAAAATTGTGGATCCGTAGCTCAGTTGGCAGAGCATCCGCCTTTTAAGCGGGTTGTCGAGAGTTCAATTCTCTCCGGATCTACCAAAAATTAGCCCACGGACATCCTGATAACCAAGGGGTGCTGGCCAGACTTACAAGAGTAAGTTCCTATACCGAATCAACGGGTGGGCCTAAAATTGTATGGAGGAGTTAAGCAATAAGAAATTATTGTGTTATCGTATAAGAGACCCATACAAATTTAATACTGCCGAACATCAGAATGCCAGAGTGTTCAAGGGGATTCGGTAGGGGTGAAAGTCCCAATCTGGTATTGAAAAGTTTATGTCCTCTTAGCTTAATTGGATAAAGCGGTTGGCTACGAACCAATCAGATGCAGGTTCAAATCCTGTGGAGGATACCAGATTTATTGTGCCGTGGCGAAAAGGCAACGCAGCGGACTTTGACTCCGTCATTTCTAGGTTCGAATCCTAGCGGCACAACCACGATTTCTTTCATGGTGAAAGAAAAAATGAGCATAAAGCTCAAGTTTTTTAAACGAAAGGTTGATTATTATGACGAACACTGTTAGGTTTACTATTGATGGTTATAGGTTCCATGTTACCCCCAATAAGACTCGTGTCTATGCACGAGAGGGTAATACTGAACGCGCTGTCAGTCCTCAGAAGCGTACGGCTATGATCCGTAAGTATTCTGATACGATTAATGAAGTTCGCACTGCTAGCTTCTAAATCGTAAGATCACAGGTTTTTTATGGTTGTTCCTGTATATTTAAAAACAACCATTTTTAAAATTTTCGGGATGTGGCGTAGTTCGGAAGCGCATTCGCTTTGGGAGCGAAGGGTCGGAGGTTCAAGTCCTCTCATCCCGACCAAAATTGAGGAGTTTACTTTGAATTACTGGCATTGGATACGTTTTAAAATTTGGTTTGCAAGAAAACTTTCAAAGATTTTAAATCGTCCGATTTTTATAACTGTTCGAGGCCACAGAACCAAAGTAAGATAAGATGCGGGTATGGTGGAATTGGCAGACACGCCAGATTTAGGATCTGGTTTCATTATGAAGTGGGGGTTCAAGTCCCTCTACCCGTACCAAAAATGGTCAACCCGTTGAAATTGACCACCTAAAAACACTGCACTTGTGAAGAATTTAGGTTTCCGATAATTCGGATAAACAAAAAACGGGGCAAATTATTCTGGGCCCTTAGTTCAGTTGGGAGAACGCTACCTTTGCACGGTAGAAGTCATCGGTTCAAGTCCGATAGGGTCCACCAAAAAACTTGAGGCTACGCTGGTAATTATGGTGGGAACATGCCTCATAATAAAATACACACCGTGATGTCGGACACTGGATACCGGATACGCCGAGCGGGAATTGATTTGGAAGTGGTATACCTGAATCAATTCGTGTGTATAAATATCTCTGGATCCACCAAAATTGTTATGGTGTCCTCTGGCAGATAAACTCGCAAGGTTTATCCCCAAGACAGGCAGAGCGAACATTTTCGTCATAGGAACTCAGGAGCCGATGATTGGCGAATACTGACCGAACCCTAAGACCTGTGCGGGTTCCCATTGAACAATAAGTTGCAAACCGTTCTATAAGTGAGTCGGTATAAATGGTCTTAACTTTGAAAGGAATTTCTAAATCCCAACTTGCAACTTTGAAATTAGAAAGACGCCATCCGTTATGTTGAGTGTGATTCTCAAATAGGATGTCAAATAAAGAATGGTCAAATGCTTGCGGTGGTGCACAACCAAAGAGTACAATTCCATAGCTTTAAATGAAACACTTTGAAGAAGCGTTAAACATATGAATAATAAAGAAATAAAAGAAAAAATTGATAAGATTTATAATCTTTTAAAGAAACAAAAAGGTGATCCACCAAGTTGGTTTAAAATTCCAATGGATCCACCCAGTGAAGAAGTGAAAAAGGAGCGTATGATGAAAAAGTATATGCACATCAACACGGGTAGCGTGGATACACTTGACGGTTGGATCGCTGACGCGGGCCAGGAAGAAATTGAGCAGTGCCTCGCAGACAGGACGCTGGTGCAAGTCGTGTACGCTGACGGGCACTGGCAGGCCATGGCATACATCGACGACATGGAGAAAGACCATGAGCATCGCCAAAATTAAAGGAGTTTGCTTTGTGGTATTATAGATGGATTAAATTCAAAATTTGGTGCGTTGTCCCGAATGGTAAGGGAACTGATTGCTAATCAGTCGAGGTTAAACTCATATAGGTTCGACTCCTATACGCACCGCCAGAAATTAAAGGAAATTAAGCGGGTGTCGAGTAATGGCTATCTCAACAGCCTTCCAAGCTGTCGCCGCAAGGCACTGTGGGTTCGAATCCCATCGCCCGCTCCAAAATTAAAAGAGGTTATATGAAAGAATTATTAGCAGAAGAAATTGTGATGTATTTGAGTGCGAGAAAAGCTATCACATACGATGACGTTCAAATTGTCCCAAGATATTCAGAAACAAAACATCGAGCAGATATAAAAACAGAATGTAGATTAGTCAAGGATATTATGATTACTCATCCTTTGATTCCAGCAAACATGGACTCAATTTCTTCTATTGATATGTGTATGGTCGCTGAAAACTTTGATGGGTTTTGTTTTCTTCATAGATTCAAAGGAGACATTCATGAATATCTTTCAGAAATAAGGGAACTTTGGGTTGCTGGTCATAATGTAGTTGGTGTTTCTCTTGGAACATCAGATCATGATAAATGGGTTGCTGAACAAATTGTTCAAGAATTTAGAAATAAGAAATTAAAATTTGTTTTCCTTATTGATGTTGCACATGGACATCACGTTTTGGTCAAGGAAATGATACACCACCTTAAGGGAAGTTATCCATGGATTCCAGTTATTGCTGGAAATGTTGCTACATATCAGGGGGCATATGATCTTTGTGAATGGGGAGCAGATGGAATTAAGGTTGGTGTTGGTCCGGGTTCACTTTGCACAACAAGAATAAACACAGGTGCTGGTGTTCCACAATTTTCTGCTGTTGCTATGGCAAGAAAAGCAGTTGATAATTGGTGTGAGAAAGAGGGAATTCCCCTTGAAGTAGATGGTCCGACAATTATTGCTGATGGTGGAATCAAATGGCCAGGAGATATTCTCAAAGCAATTGGTGCTGGTGCTAATACAGTAATGAGCGGATATTTATTTGCAGGAACAGATTGCACTCCTGGAAATATTCATCTTAAAGGTCTTTTTCCAAATCAAACAGAATGGAAAGTTTATCGTGGATCTGCATCAAGAGAATCAAAGCTTGATCGTGGGGAAACTTCAAACATTGAAGGGGAGTCAACTGAAATTCTATATAAGGGAAGTGGTTCAACTGAAAGAATATTCATGGAAACTCTTGATGGAATAAAATCAGGTCTTTCTTATGCAGGTCATGAAAATTTGAATGATGCGGTTGGGGATATTCATTTCACATTGGTTTCAGATTCTTCAATAACTGAAGCTGGCCCTAATGCTCTTTATAGAAATTAATTTTATTTTTTATTTACTTTTAGTTTTAAAGTATGTATAATATCCAAGAATTAAAAACTCAATACGGGGAGTTAACGAGGCGTCCGGTGAAAATCCTGTCACGCCTACAAAACCGAAAGGTTGGAGCCCGTATGGACATAGGAGCCCGTGAAGCTCAAGTGGTGGAGCAGGGGATAAATCAATGGCTAGTATTCCATGGAATACATTTTGATTTTCATCCTGGGGATCATGAAGGCCATGTGGCGACGGTCACAAATGAATATCGACGGATATTCTGGCTGGATGAAATCTCGGAAACCCCTAAGAAGGTATAACGGTTGTCGGTTCGACTCCGATCCCGGGCAGCATTTCCTTAAAAAGAAAGATTAGAAAAATGGAAGAATTCTTGATTTGTGAAGATTGTGGACGTTCTGATTCGACTGTTGAAGAATCGTTTTGTCCCTTCGCTGAAGAAATTTATGGAGAAGAAATTGATGTTGTTCTTTGCATAGATTGTTACAATGAAAGAGCAGATGATATTTAAATTGTAGCGGGTAGAATCAGTATTCAATCTGGTCTCATAAGCCAGACTCCGAGGGTGCAACTCCCTCACCCGCCACCAATTTTGGCTCAGTAGTTCAGTGGAAGAACGGTGCGCTGTTAACGCATATGTCGTAGGTTCAATCCCTACCTGGGCCTCCAAAGTTTCGTTCCTGATGTGGCCAAGTTGGTGAAGGCATTCGGCTGATATCCGAAAGATCAGAGGTTCAAATCCTCTCATCAGGACCAAAATGTAGGTGAACAACGTGTGTCCATGAAATGACATGGAGGAAACTAATCGGGTCGAAAGGTCCAGCGTTGATTTCACCATGAGTGGGTGCAGATAACAAGTCAGAGTTTTAGACAAGTTCACCCTTGTTTATGAATCTCCAGACCGCCACTGCACGGTGACACTCTAAATATTGTGTGACCAGACTCCAGTTGGGGAGAAACGTTCGTGGTTCGACTCCATAGGTCACACTCTAAATATTTAATTGGGAATGTGAGCGAAACGTCACATACTAGTCCTGACAAAGTAGTTATGACCATTCCCAGCGCACTGTGCGGGTGTAGACGAGTGGTTTAAGTCGCCAGCCTTTCAAGCTGGAGAGCGTGGGTTCAAATCCCATCACCCGTACCAAAAAACAGAAAGGAATAATAATGGCTTTTCCTTGGAAGAAAATTGTTGATGGTTGGGATTATAAATTCGAACGTCATAAGGAACGATCCAGAATTAAGCGTCATACTGAAAACGTTATCAATGAAGAAATTTATGGAGAAACTTCTAATAAGAGGTTGGGAAAAAAGAAAAAGAAAAATATTGAAAAACCATATAAGATTCTTGTAAAGTATAAAGAAAATTATGGCGTATTTTGGTCAAAATCTGAAAATTGGAGATTGGAAAACGAATTTTCTAATAAGAACGATAGAGATCATGAGCTTGCTAAAATGAAAAGGTCTTGGTATAATAATATTTATGATTTTACAAAAGCTGATAATGATGAAGAATATGAAAGACTTTTAGCAAGTTAAATTTTGGAAGATTGGCGCAGCTGGTTAGCGCATCTGCCTTACAAGCAGAGGGTCATAGGTTCGAATCCTATATCTTCCACCAGAATCGGGTTGGTGTGATACCCAATTTATTGAGCGCACAATATTTTGGGCTACTTGGAAAATGAATTTCTAGGGTTCACCCAAGGGATGACCGTGGCCAACCCTTATATTTTATGCCACTATAGCTCAACTGGCAGAGCGGCGCACTTGTAATGCGTTGATCGGGGTTCGATTCCTCGTAGTGGCTCCACAAATTATTCGAACCTTTATCTAAATGGATGGACTGATATAGACAGATAGTGAATAATATTTAATGATGGTACAGGTAGGCAAATTGGTTAAGCCCACAGACTGTGAATCTGTTGATTGCGAGTTCGAATCTCGTCCTGTACCCCAGAAATAATGGAAGGTACCGCCAACGGTGGCAAAGTCGGCTTGAACCCGATGGGCTGTGGAAGCAGTGGAGTTCGATTCTTCTACCTTCCTCCAGATATTTAAATATATGATAAGAGATCGTAGGTTCGATCCCTGCGTATCCAAGGTTGCCTTAATGAGTTTTAGGATATTTTGGATTCGCAATCAGTCTGGAATATATCTGAAACTTTATAAGTTGGATATGGTGTAAGGGGAAACATACTTATCATGGACCTGGGCACTCCTTGGAGGGGTCGATTGATTGCAAACCAATTTGTTTGGAGTTCGAAACTCCACAGGTCCTCCACATAAAGAGGTGATGCCGTATGCTTGGCAATGATGTAAAAAAAATTCTAAAGTTATTTTCACTATATAAACAAGTCATTAAAATAGCAGATGAAATAATTAATGATGATGACTATAGACACGTATATTTTAATGATTATGTTCAAAAAAGAAAAGAATTAGAAGATTATAAAAATGAGATTTTTAAAAAACGTGGGGGTGGAAATGGTTTCGACAGTAATTAGAACCCTAAAAGGGAAGTTGCTGGACACGAGTTCGATTCTCGTCACCTCCACCATTTTTTTATTTTTTGCTATTCCATCAAATGCAATTGAAGTAAAAGTTAAAGTTGATGATGATGGAAATGTTGAAGCAAGGGCAGGTTGGTCCCCTCCAACTTATGGAACCCCTGTTGACCATTATGTCCTTCAACACTCAATAAATGATGGACCTTGGTACTATTACGCTTCGGCAATAGAGGATACGACATTGAAAATGACAATCAGTTTTATTGACAATCATCGGGTAAGGGTTGCAGGAGTAGATGCCGAAAATAGACAGGGTCCTTTTTCTCTTCCAAGTAATTATTATTGCCCTGCAGATTCATTTCCACAACAACCTGGCCAGCCAATCAGAGAATAAAAATGAATTTTTTTATTTACTTTTAGACCAAAATTATATATAATAGAGCTGTCAGTTAAAACCCGTTCTTTTTCAAAGGGGCTTTAAAAAAAATGGCTAAGAGAAAAGAAATAGAATTTCCTGATATCGTTAAAAACTATCCTTCGATGACAAGGAAGGCTTGGCTTAAAGCTCGGAATTCTAATTCCAGGAAAAATTCTATTCGAGCAATGTGTTTGCTCTGTTGCGGTGGATCTGCTCAGGAAGTTCAAATGTGTACTCAGCCCGATTGCCCACTTTACAAGTTCAGAATTACAGGATAGGAGAAAAAATGAAATGGCTTTATGGTTTTTTTGAGGGAATGGGTGCCGCAATAATTGTGGTTTTGGTTATTGCATTTATTGTTGGACTTTTCCTTTTTCCTCTTGCTCAAATTTGGGCACTGAATACTTTATTTGGATTGTCCATTGCTTATACTTTCAAGACATGGCTTGCCGCTCTTGTCCTTGGAGGAATTGCTGTTCGTGGACTTGGCACTCAAACAAAGAACGGGAGTAGTGAATAATGTTTAATGATGAACTATTTAATATTGATCCTATAGTTGATGATGAACAATTTGCTTTTATTATTAAAAATTGTTCAGAAGAAACTGGGGAACCTATAGATGCAAAAGCTGCAGAGAAGATTTATGAATATATGGAAGAATTAGAATTGAAGAATATTTTGATGCAGATGGTTCTTGAAGGATATATTATTATGTCTTGGGACGAGAGTCAGAATAAGATTCTTTATTCCAATTCAAAAAAGGGACAGGAATTAGCCGAAGCACATTTCAAATCTCTAGATAAACAAGCTATTGAGAATCTTTTGAAAGATGTAACAAAAAACAATTAAAACTATATAAAAATTAAAATTTAAAACAACAGAGCTTATATGCTCTTCAGGGATATTTATTATCGTTAGAGGAGAAAATATATGAGCTCTGTTGTTTTTTATAGAGATTCGAGTGAAACATTTGAATGTGATATCAAAATTGAAGGAACATCTTATTCAAAGACAAAAACTCGACTAATATTAGAATTTTCAGATAGATCTTTAATGTTCCCTGGATTTATATCAGAGGGACATGTTTCTATAGAGATCCCCCGATTATCGGGTATACAAGATAAAATGGGAAAAGCTATATTAGAAGTGATTGCAGATTCAACTTATTTTGAAGCTTGGACTTCTGATTTCGAAATTCAGAATAAACAATCAGTCCAAGTTTCAGAAGTTAAAATAGGTAATAAAAAACCTTCTATTGTAATCGAGAGTGTTTCTAAAGAAAAAACAGAGAAACCTAAGACCAAAAAGTCTCCAAATATATGTAAAGAAACCTGCTCTGATAAAAATAAAAAATATGTTTCAGAAACATTTAATAGATTTAATAATATGAAAAAGTCTGAAAAGAAAAAAGTTATGAATGAGTTAAAAACCTTTTCTCCAAATCCAACAATACAAAAATGGGCAGATGTGGTTTTCAATGATTCTTCAACAAAATATGCAAAACTTTGTATGATGAATATTCAGAATAAATTTTAAAATTTTAGTGTAGGAGAATTTAGTGTCACACATTTTACTTAAGGCAAATGTTGGAACTGGTGGTTCTGGGGGGTCTGCATTTTTAAGCGGTCTAACAGATGTTAATATTAGTTCTCCCTTAAATGGACAGGCTATTGTTTGGAGCAGTGGAACATCAGAATGGATTAATGCATATGCTAGTTCTGGGGGAACTGGTGGTGTAACAGATCATGGATTATTAACTGGGTTGGCTGATAATGATCATCCTCAATATACATTAAGTGGAACTTTTGTAAACCATACAGCAGATACCTCTGTTCACTTTACAACTGGAAATGTTGAAACACAAATAACAGGAACTACCCATCTCTCATTTTCTTCAACTTCATTAACATCAACAACATTTAATGTTGCATATATCGATTTTGATACTTCTCATGTTTCAGAATATCCAACTGAAGGTCGTCTTGAGTGGAATAATGATGATGGAACACTAAATGTTGGAATGCCTGGGGGGAATGTTGCACTTCAAGTTGGACAAGAATTAATTGTCAGGGTTAGAAATACAACGGGAACTTTAATTCCAAATGGAACTGTCGTTAAACAAATTGGGGTCCAAGCAGACCGTCCATTAATTTCTGGAGTGAGTGCATCTGAAACTGTTATCCCAGGAAGTGTTGCTATGGCAACAGAAGATATTGATCATAATTCAAATGGATATTGTACGTTCATTGGATTGGTTCGTGATTTGGATACCTCATCATGGACAGCAGGAACAAATTTATATTTGAGCACAACTGGTGGAAGTATGACTGCCGATTATCCAATGGCACCAAACCATAGGTTATGGTGTGCAGTTGTTGTGAGACAACACGCAAATGAAGGTATAGTTTATTTCAGACCAGGACCAGCCCTATGTTTAAGTTGCTTAGCAGATGTAAATGGAACAACTCCAGATTCAACAAATAAATATTTGGTTTATGACCCCACAAATGAATATTGGGATGCAAATCAAATATATTTCAGTGGAATAACAAATACTGGTCATACACATGGAATTGGTGATATCACTGGCTTTACGCCAAGTGATTATACAACTGATGTGGAATTTGATGCTCATACTGGAGAATCTTCAATTCACTTTACAGTTGGGTCGATTGATCATGGTAGCATTACTGGATTAACTGACAATGACCATCCACAATATCGCTTAACAGCCGATACAATTAATTTTTCTGAAATAGGATCAACTGGACATACTCATCTTGTTGCAGATATTACAGATTTTGATCCAACAGATAAAGCAGATCAGAGTGACTTTGTATCACATACTGGCGAGAGTATAATACATTTTACAGTTGGGTCGATTGATCATGGATCAATAACAGGGTTAACTGATAATGACCATCCACAATATAGATTGACCGCTAATACAATTTCTCTATCTGGTGATGTTGCACAAGAAGGAGCAACAACTGGACAAGTTGTAACTTGGGATGGTGCAAATTGGATTCCCTCTGGTGTAACTGCTGGTGGTACTGGATCGGAAACTTTATCTGGATTATCAGATACAACTGTTGTTTCTCCAAATGATGGAGACACCCTTCAGTATACAGGTGGGTCTTGGGTTAGCTCATCGGCGGCAACGGCATATGTCAATTCAACCCCAATGCCAGCGGCAATTCATGGTATAGATGCTGGAACCACATGGAACAATACAATTCAAGAGGTTCTTGATGCAATATTGTATCCATACCAAGCACCAGCATTTACAGCATTTGCAATTAATGGTCAGTCAACAACAATTGAAGTTGGTGCCTCTGCGGCAACTGGAAGTATTACATTTACATGGACAACATCTAATTCGTCTAATGTTGAGCCAAATACTGTTGACATTCGTGATACAACACAAGGGTTTGATTTGGAAACAAATATTGCTGATGATAGTAGCCAAACAAGTTCATATTATGGAACCAGTGGAATTACAAAAACAACAAACACATTTCATAGATGGACTATTGACGCTGAAGATACTCAAGCAACAAACTTTTCTAGAAACTTTAATGTTAACTGGTATTGGAGATTTTATTGGGGATCTTCAGTAACCACAACTGCCGATGAATCATTAATAGAGGGATTGCAGAATAACTCCCTATATAATAGTCGAGGAAGAACATATACTTGTGATGCAAATAATTATAAATGGATTTGTTACCCAACATCATTTGGATTAGCTTCAAGCTTTACAGATGCAGGAACTGGATTTGAGCTTCCAATGGAATCTCCAGCAACAGTATCAGTAACAAACTCATATGGAGTTACAACAAATTATTATGCATATAGATCAACAAACCCAACTGCGGCTGAGTTGGATATAATTGTAGGATAGGAAAAAAATGGCTTTATTTTCTGGAACAGTTAAATTAGGTGGAATAATTTCTCCACAAGATACTACAGATCAATATGCAGTATTTGAGGACACCTATGGTCGTGGTGGTTATAGAGTTGTGTCTGGAACAACTGAAAGAGATGATATAACATCAGACCGAAGAAAACTTGGAATGATGGTTTATGTTACTGGAACCTCCACAGCATATGTTTTAACTGGAGCCACAAATGATGACTGGATGGAATTTACAACTTCATCCCCAGGTGGTTCTGAATCCCTTACTGGATTAACTGATGTAACAATTTCTTCTCCACTTGATGGCCAAAGTTTAGTCTATGACAGTGGAACTTCACAATGGATAAATTCTACAGCTTCTGGAACAGGCGTTTCTGATCACGGTGCGCTAACTGGATTATTAGACAACGATCATCCACAGTACAGGTTGACTGCAACAACCATTAATTTCAGTGAAATAGGGAGTACTGGACACAATCATACAGTTTCTGAAATTACAGATTTTGACCCAACAGATTATACAACTGACGTTGAATTTGATGCACATACTGCCGATACGAATTACCATTTCTTAGAGTCAAGTATTGATTTTGCCAACATTTCAAATACTGGTCATACACATACAGAATTTGATGCCCATACTGGATTATCAAATATCCACTTTACAGTTGACTCAATTGAATATTCTGCTATTTCTCAAACAGCACATACTCATGAGTTTTCAATTATAACAAATACTGGACACAATCATACAGTTTCTGAAATTAGTGATTTTGATCCTAATGATTATACGACAGGTGTTGAATTTACAGCACATACTGGTGACACAGATTATCACTTTTTAGAATCAAGTATTGACTTTTCCAATATTAGTAATACTGGTCATACCCATGATTTATCCAATTTAAATCAAAATGGTGCATCTCACTCTCAAGTTATAGCGTGGAATTCTGGAACAAGCCAATGGGAAGCAACAGATCCAGTTATTGCAACAGGGGATACTGCACTTCATAATTCTCTTGATGGTCTTCAGGGTGGACAAGCTTCTCAATACTACCATTTAACTTCAGAAGAATGGACTTCTCTTAGGAGTGGATCTGCAAATGCAGATGCATTACATAGTCATGATTTTTCTGGGATAACAAACACTGCTCATACACATGCACACTCAGCAACAACTGGATTACAAGGTGGAACAACTGATGAATATTATCATTTAACTGCCGCTGAACACTTACATTTAACTGGGTTCACATATGCATCAAATGAACCAACTGGATTTATTAATACAAATCAAGATGCAACTCTTTCGTTCAGTGCAGGAAATAGAACGTTAACCATAACTCCAACTGGATCTACTTTTGATGTTATGGTTAAAGGTGTGTTGTATCAAAAGACTGAAGATTCAATCCAAATTGATAATACCACTGGATTGCACCATGTTGTATATGATGACACTGGAACATTAACATCTCTTGGAACTTCAATATCTCTTGAAGATATCATTTATAATAATGCTTATGTTGCTAACATATTTTGGAATACTGGACAAACAACCGCCGCAGTTGGAATTGGTGATGAACGCCATGGTGCCCAAATGGATGCGGCAACACATGCATATCTTCACACAACAGTTGGCTCACAATATCTAACTGGTCTTGCCCTTCAAGGAATAACTGCTGACGGAAGTGGTGACCTAGATTCCTCTGCTGTTGTTGGAGTTGGATATGGACAGTATAGAGATGAAGATATAATTCACACTATTGCTGAAACTGCAACTGGTGCGACAATTCCTGTTGTGTATATGTCTGGAACAACTGGAACTTGGTGGAGAAATCCTCCAAGGATTCATCCAGTTATGACTGGTGGAACTGGAAGACTTTTATACAATAACTTTGTAACTTCATGGTCATTGGTTGAAGCATCAAATGGATATTATGTTATTTATCATTTCTTTGCAACAAATGATATATCAACACCAATGATTGCTATTCCTGGGCAAAATCAATATAATAATTTAAGTAATGCAAGAGCCGCCGCACCAAATGAAATCGGAGCATTAGTAACAGAAGGATTGCCAGGACCAGAATTCTTACCAATTGGTTCAGTAATTTATCAAACAAATAATGTATATGCAAACCAATCTAAAGCAAGAATTGTTTCTGATGCAGATGGAAATAGCTGGATTGATTTTAGAACTTCCAAAATAACTGCTGTTTCAAATGTCAATGATCATGGTGGATTGGGTGGATTGGGTGACGATGATCATATCCAATATCATAATGATGCAAGAGCAACAACTTGGATTGAAGGAAAGAATCACACAGTTCTTTCTGCAACAACAATAACTGGTGGCACTGTACTTGGTGTTGATTTCTCTGATGTTTTAAATACTGGACACACTCATACAGAATCTGAAATTTCTGATCTTCAAGATTATGCACTTCAAACAGATTTTACTGCACACACAACTTCTGGTTCAGTTCACTTCACTGAAGCAAGTATTGACCATACAAATATTCAGAACATTGGAACAAATAGTCATACAGATATTGATAATCATATTGCATCGGGAAGTGTACACTTTACAGAAGCAAGTATTGATATTGCCAATATAGTTTCTGCACATACTCATGATTATCATTCTGATTTGACTAATACTGGCCATACACATTTGGTTACAGATATCACTGATTTTGATCCTACTGATTATTCAACATTAGTTCAATTTACAGCACACACTGGAGATACTGATTATCACTTCTTGGAATCAAGTATTGATTTTGCTAATATATCAAACACTGCTCATACTCATGATTATGCGGCAACAAGTCATACTCATAATCCATCTGGAGGAACTATCCTTTCTGGTGGTGCCATTGATGGACAGATTCTTGTGTGGAGAGATTCAATTGATGCTTGGTCTGCTGAAACAAATTCGTCTGAGGCAGTAACTTCTCACACTGGCTTAACAGACATGCCAGATACTGGTGGGACAAACACTGATCATGATGTTCGTTATGTTCCTGCAATTTCTGGCTCAACTCCTGCATTGCCAACTCCATATGCTGGAATGTTCTGGCTTGATACAGGAACAACAGCAACGGCAACTGTTCTCAAACAAAGAAATAAAAAGATTGCATATATTGAAACACCAGCGGCAAATGAAGCTTATCCTATAATGTCTGTACAATTTAATTGTTCCATAACAAGGATAACTTATAAAACAGATACTGGAACTGTTACATTCAATCTTGAAGAAAGAACTGAAACTGATCCTGAAACAAGTGGAACAACTATTTATTCTTCAGATCAAACTGCTGGATCAACAATGTCTGCAACAACTTCATTTAGTAATTCAGGAATAACTGCTGACAATTGGTTGTACTTCTCAGCAAGTACAGTTTCCGGTTCACCAACAAAATTGTGGTTGGGAATTTCATACGAAGAGGATTAAAATAAATGGCAGAATATTGGGTAAATAATCAAGCAACAGCAGGAGCAGACAATGGAAGTTCAGAATCAGACGGGTTCCTGACCATTGGTCAGGCGTTAACAACAGGTCTTACTGCTGGCGATATTGTTTATATAAAGGGGGGTTCAGCTTATACTGAAACCGTATATTTAAGTGGTGTTGGGGCGCAATCAAATGTTATTAGAATAATAGGGTATGGTAGTGTTACTGGTGACACTGGTAAATTTACTATTGATGGAGAATCCATAAGAACTAATTGTATATACTCCCCTTGGGACTCTTCACGATATTATTTTATCAGAAATATGACAGTTCAAAATGCGTCAGATAACGGTGTGGCAAATGGAAAAGCTGTTAAATATGTTAATTGTGATTTTATTAATAATGCTAATATTGGTGCAAATGCACAAGATAACGTTACATATTTTAGATGTACATTTTCTGGAAATGGTAATTGGGGAGTACACTCTGACTGGTATAGTGAAAACATAGAATGCACTGTAATAAATAATGGTGCCGGGGGAATTTACTCTGTTGGTGGATCATTAGTATTAAATTGTTTAATTAAAGATCATGTTGGAAGTCACGCCATTTATAGATCTTCACATGTTATTAACAATACAATTATAAATGCAGATGTTGGATATGGAACCGCTATTGCTGATATATCTATGACCATATATAATAATATTATATATTCTTGTACAACAGGAATTACTCTAACAAGTGAAGGATCCATGCAAAGTGGATCCCACAATTTATTATATAGTTGTTCAACTTTATATAGTGATTATGATCAATATTTTACAACGCATGATTTAACGGGAACAACAGATCCGGGGTTTACCGACATAGAAAATGGTGATTACACCTTAGCCCCAAATTCCCCAGCAATAAATTCAGGAAAAGATCTATCAACAGGTTCAACCGGAATGGACATAGGTGCATATCAATCACAAGATGCAGGAACTAGAAAAATAATTATAGGATAGGAGATAAATAAATTGGCTCTTTTAAAAATATACGATGGAACACAATGGATTGACGTTGCTTCTGCACATCAACACGATCCATCAATAACTGGCAATCTTCTTTCTGGTGGATCTATTAATGGTCAAGTACTAGTCTGGAGAGATTCAGTTAATGCATGGTCTGGTGAAACCTTATCATTGGTTACAGCACACTCTGGTTTAACTGATCTTCAAACAAATCCAGAAGAAAATACAGATCATGACGGAAGATATGTTCCAGTATTTTCAGCGGAAACTCCTGCATCACCTACTCCATATTCTGGAATGTTATGGTATGATACAGATGAAACTGCTCCAGCAACAATTGCAAAACAAAATCATAAAAAAATAATATATGTTTCAAATCCAGTTTCTGGAAATAGTTTCCCAGCATTGTCTGTTCCCTTTGATTGCACAATAACAAGAATAACCCATGTAGTTGATTCTGGAACTTGTGTATTTAATTTACAAGAAAGATCAGAAACAACACCTTGGGTAGCTGGAAACGATATATTTACTAGTAGCGAATCTGCAACAACAACAATGTCTGCTTGCACATCTTTTGCAGACGCAACTTTATCAGCAAATACTTGGTTACATTTTTCAGCGAGTTCGGTATCATCATCTCCAACTGGATTATGGATCGGGATAAACTTTACGGAGGATTAAAATAATGGCTTATACGACTAATACACAAAGTGCCGCATATCAAAATTATCTTGAACAATTGCAAACCATTTATGGATTGATCAGAACTAATTATGCCCCAATTGTGAATAGAATGAATAAAGAGCAATTAATTCAGTTATATCAAAACGATCCAATTTTTAAAGAGGTTATTGATATGGCAAGACAAATAAATTCATTAGCAGATAAGATTGGAGTAGATTTATGATTTCAAATAAGAATTTTTCAAGGAACCCAAATCCTGATGTTGGATCAGAAACCGAATTTGAAAGATGTAATTTTTCTCAGTCTGAGCCAGTCTTTGATGATCCTGATTGGGTTGGAGTTCCAATTTTAACTGGTCAAGGACCATGCATATTTACAAATTGTAATTTGGTTAATTGCGAACCTCCTGCTGGAAGCATAATGATTAAATGCAATACAACAATTAGACGAACTAAGGTTCAGACTGATTCGGATGTTTTAACACTTGATGGTGTTGATATCGTGACCCCAATTTATCACGATATAATTTATGGAAGACAAACAGATGCTGGTGTGTATGAATATCATCCAACTCCAGTGGAGATTCCGAATAATGATATAGATGAGGTTTAGTAATGGCGACAGTCTACGTTAACAACCAAGCAACTGGGGGAGCAGATGACGGCAGTTCGGAAGCCGATGGGTTCCTGACCATTGATCAGGCAATGAATTGGGTAACTACTGCTGGCACTGGCCCGCACAAGATTTGGGTCAAGGGTGGGACGGACTACACTGAAACCGTGACCATTGACACCGCTGGTTCGTCAAATGGCTGGATAGATGTCGAGGGCTACAGCTCAACCACGGGAGACGGCGGCAAGTTTACGATTGATGCAGAAAGCTCAAGACCAAATTGTTTAACCATTTCCGGCATCGGTCAAGCTTACTATCGAATAAGGAACGGAATTTTTGAGAGGGCCACGAACACAGGTGCTGGTTGCAACACACAGAGAATTTTATTTCAGGACTGCGAGGCCAACAATAACGCCGTGGGTGGGTTTTTCATTGGATATGACTCAGCAATTTACGCCTGTAGTGCAGATGGAAACGGGGGTCGGGGGTTTCAGACTGGCGGGGCGAGAGCATGGGTGGCGTTTTGCGTTGCGTCGAATAATGGTGATCACGGTTTTATGACAACGAACGTGCTGTTCTGCAAAATGTTGTCTAATGCTGGTTCTGGCAACTATATGGGTGGCGGCATCTTTGTCAACAACACTATCGACGGCGATGCCCAGGATACGGATTTCGGAATCACATATGGTGGAATACCACCCGTTTTGATAGCGAACAATATTTTCTACGATTGCACGACAGGAATTGATACCACCAATCCTGGTTCATACGAGGTCGTGATCCGCAACAATTTGCTCAACTCCAACACCACTGATTATAACACAACCGTGCCTTCATCGGAGCAGGGCTACGACATCACTAGTGCCCCCGACTTCGTAGACGAAGTAAACGGAGACTACCGCCTGAACACAACCAGCCCCGCTCGCAACGCAGGAACTGATGCATCTGGAACATCTGGCAACGGCATGGATATCGGGGCACATCAATCAGAAGACGAAGGTTCAGGAACCAGAATAGTAATGGCAGGATAAGGAAAATATGGGTAATTTAAAAATATATAATGGTTCAGAATGGGTTAATATAGCGGCGGCACATACTCATGATCCTTCCGTCACTGGAAGCATCCTATCTGGCGGTTCAACAGACGGTCAAGTTCTGGTTTGGAGAGATTCTGCCAACGCTTGGAGTGGGGAAACACTTAATCTTGTAACATCTCACTCTGGTCTGACAGATTTACAATCAAACCCAGAAGAAAATTCAGACCATGATAATCGATATTTAGCCGCTGTTCAATCTGGTACTCCCACACTTCCAGCTTCACCAGTCACTGGTCAATTATGGTATGATACAGATGCAGTTGCAACTGGATCTTCAATAAAACAAACTCATAAAAAAATGTTATATGTAACAAGTCCGGTTGCAGGGGATGAATTTCCTCTGATGACAGTTCCATTCAATTGTACAATAACAAGAATTTCATATATGGTGGATACTGGAACATGTGTTTTCAATTTAGAGGAAAGACCTGAATCTGCTCCATTCACAACTGGAACAAATATATTCGGAAGTGATGAGACTGCATATTCTGCTGTTTCAGCAACAACAACATTCAGTAATGCCACATTAGATGAAAATGATTGGCTTTACTATTCAGGGGTTTCAGTTTCAGGAACTCCAACAAAATTAGTAATTGGCGTAACTTTTACAGAGGATTGATATAAATGGCAACTTATTATGTGGACAATGTAACTGGTGACGATGGAAATAGTGGAACTGGAACCACTGAAGCTTGGGCAACAATTTCTCATGCCGCAAGTGGTCTTTCTACTGGCGATCATGTTTACATTAAGGGTGGAACAGATTATGATGAAACTGTAAATGTCAGTGCATATGGGGATTCCAATGCATATAATATTTGGGAGGGATATACAACAACTCCAGGTGATAATGGAAAATTTGTAATACAAGGGTCTGCATATACAAATTGTCTAACATATTCGACAACTTCTAATATTAGAACCACATTTAGAAATATGGTTTTAAAAGGTGCCCAAGATCACGGTTTAACCATGACAACTGCTTGGGCCCAATCTCGTATGTCTTTTGAAAATTGTGATTTTATTGATAATGGAAATTATGGTGTAAGTTCAATAAATAATAATATTGCATTTATTGGATGTAGTTTTACGGGAAATACTGGCGATGGGGTTAGAGTAAATGAAGGTTATTTTGTAAGATGCAAATCTCAAAATAATGGTGGACATGGATTTTATTGCGGCCGAGGATCTATTGAATACTGTATTTCAGTTGGGGATTTATATGCAATGTACAATGGTAATGGTCCAATAACAAATTGTACGATAGATGGAGTTGATGGGACCACATATTATGGATTACAAATTGCACCTGATGCTGTTTGTATTGGATTAAATAATAATGTTTATGGTTGTGATTGGGGAGTGTATAATAATACCTATAATTCGTCATATATTATTCCAATTAATTATGTTGAAGGAAATAACATTAATGATTCAATAGTTAGCGGATATTCAAATATATTGCAAAGATATAAAGATTTAAATGTTGACGTTGCTCCAGGATTTACCGATGAAGTTGGTGGAGATTATACTTTAGCTTCGGATAGTGAATGTATAAATGCAGGAGTTGATTTTGGTGGATCTGGATCCACAGTTGGAACAGACATCGGAGCGTATCAATCTCAAGATGAAGGATCTGGACCTTCTCAAATAATTATAACTGGATAGGAGAAATCTTTTGGGTGTTTTAAAAATATATGATGGTTCAAATTGGGTTGAAGCTTTACCTTCAACTGTTGGTTTATCCCAATCTATAACTTGGGATACAAAAGCTACAACTTTAAGAGCAACCAGATCTGATGAAAATGTGACCCTTTATTATAATCCAGTTGTTATGACTGCTGTGAGTGCCCATACGGTTTGTGTTGGAACTTCTCCTTCTGTTACTTGGGAATTGAGATATGGAACTGATAGATCTGATTATACTGGAGGAACATTATTAGTAAGTGGAACATCAACAAGTACAACTTCAATTGAACACACAGACATTTCAACTTCTCTTCCCGCTGGCAATATGGTTTGGTTAACAACAACTGCAACAGGTGGAACCTCTGTTGATGAATTTCATTTCACAATGAGTTATAGCGGAGTTTAATAAATGGCAACAGCAATATCTAATTGGGTTGAATTAGCATCAATAAGTGGAAATTTAACTGAAGATTATTATCTTGTTAATGATCTTGATTCTTCTACATCTGGATATTCTGGTATAGGGGATAATTGGCAACCAATAAGTGGAGCTTTTGGTGGAAGTTTAAATGGATCTGGATATAGTATTTCAGATTTAATTATGACAGGATCTTCAGAAGATCAAAATGGTTTATTTAAATATATAAATGGTGGAACAGTTCAAAATTTAGCCATTTTAGATATTAGTCTCCTTTCAACGCACAGTAGAACTGGGGCTATTGCTGGTATAACAAGTTCTTCTTCAATAATTGAAAATTGTTATGTGACTGGAAAGCTATCAGGTTATACTGAAACTGGTGGTGTTGTTGGATTTGTATGGCAGGGGACAAAAATTTCAAATTGCTATTCTAGTGTTGATGTTTTTGGGAGAAATGAATCTGGTAGTGTTGGTGGATTTGTTGGAAATATATCAAATGTAACTGGAAATCAGATCTTTAATTGTTTTTGTATTGGTTCTGTTGATGCAACATATGCTCATGGAGGATTTGCTGGTCAAATTGGTGGAGAAAATGTAGAAATATCTGGTTGTGGCTGGTATAATTTTTCTGGAAATCCAGATTATGCAATTGGAACTGATACTGGATATACTCTTGATTATGAAGAATCAGATGCATCTGTTTTTTATACACACAATCATCCAGTTTATACTGGATGGTCATTCACTGGTTCTTCTCCAACTTGGTTTGAAATTTCAGGTTCAACTCCTGTTCTTGCTTCTGATTCTGGATCTGCAATTTGGAACATTTATAATTGGACTGATCTCGCTGATATAAGTAATAAATTAGATTATACATGTGTTTTACAAAACAATATTTCTTCAGCAACAACTGATTATGTTGGACTTGGAGATAGCTGGGTTCCAATTTATAATGGAACATCTTATTTTTCAGGAGTATTCAGTGGACAAGGATACACAATTTCAAATTTACGATCAACTTGGGATTCTGGTTATGGATATTTTGGATTCTTTAGACAATTAGATGGTGCAACAATTGAAAAGGTTGGATTTGAAGATGTTATATTTACTCCAATCCATGCTCAAGGTGTTGGAGTAGTTGCTGGATATATGGGGACAGATACTACTATTTCAAATTGTTATTGTGAAGGATCATTAACTGGAATGTCATATGCTGGTGGTATTGTTGGAACAATTGTTTCATATACAAATTTTATTAATTCATATGCAAATGTAAATGTTCATACAACAACTTCAAATTCCGCTGGATTAATTGGAAGAATGCCTGGAAATTATAATGAAATTATTAATTGTTTTGCGGCTGGAGATGCAACATCAGTTGGACAATCAGGTGGACTTATTTCAGAAGGTGGAAACCCTGGAACAAATAATATTGAAAATTGTGGATGGTATTCATCAAGTACAACAGAAGCAATTTATGCATGGGCTAATTTGTCGGGAAGTGTAACATATGAAACAACAGATATCTCAGATTTCTATTCTCATAATTATGGAGTTTATACTGGTTGGACATTTACTGGCTCAAGTCCAATATGGTTTGAACATGTAGATTCTCTTCCTACATTCGAAACATCTAATTACTGGACCATTTGGAATTGGACAGATATGCAAGATATGAACAATAAACTTTCATACAGTGGATATCTTCAAAACGATTTATCTTCTGCAACAACTGATTATTCCGGTATTGGAGATGATTGGGAAGCAATAGGTCATACAAATTCTCCAACATATTTTACTGGATATTTTAATGGACAAAATAATTCTATTAGAGATTTGGTGTGTTATATGGGTGCGTCAAGGTGGGGATTTTTTGGATCAATTGATACTGGAGCATATGTAGAAAATCTAGCTATTAAGGATTCATATTATAGAGATTCAATCGGATTGCAATATTTTGGAATATTTGTTGGAAGATTGGCTGGAGCAGTTAAAAATTGCTATACTCAAAACATACACATTAAAGGTTATACCAGAGTAGGTGGTTTTGCTGGATACTGTACTGGCACTGCTGATGCTGAAAATTGTTATTCCGATTGTCTTGTATTATCAGATGGGTATTCTGTTGGTGGATTTGCTGGATATATATCAAATGGAACAAATATTACAAATTGTTTTTCAACAAGTGAAGTTTTAATAACTGGTGGATCTGGAATAAATTTCGGTGGATTTGCTGGTGAAGATTTTGGTGGCGTTATAACAAATTGTGGTTGGTACTCTTCAACAACAACTGATGCTATATATGCAATTGGAAATACTTCTGGATCCGTAACCTATGAGACAACAGACAATACTGATTTTTATACTCACAATTATGAATTTTATACTGGTTGGACATTTACTGGTTCTTCTCCTGTATGGTATGAAACACAAAATAATTTGCCAACACTTCAATCTTCTTTATATTGGACAGTTCATAATTGGACAGATTTAACAGAACTTGAAAACAAATTGTCATATAGTGCATACCTTCAAAATAATATTTCATCAGCAACAACTGATTATGTTGGTATAGGAGATGATTTTACTCCAATAGGAAGATCCGATCCATATTTTAATGGTGTATTTGATGGAGAAGGAAATAGTATTTCTGATATAATAATCAATTATAATTCAAGTGATGTTGGGTTAATTGGAAGAATTATTGGTGGTACAGTTAAACATCTTGGAATAAAAAATATTGATATAACTCAAACATCAAATTCAGACGGTAGAGTTGGTGGCCTAGCTGGTGGTGCTGGTGGATCTTCAACTGTTGAAAATTGTTTTATTGAAGGACAAATTGATGCATATGGAAATGCAGTTGGAGGGTTAATTGGTCAAGCATCTTATACAGATGGAGTAACAATTAATAACTGTTATACAAATGTTAATATTTTAAATGGTGCAACTGGAATTGGTGGAGTTATTGGAATTGTTGGATCATCTGATGTTTCAGTTAATAATACATATACAGTTGGTGCTGTTACTGGAACAACCCATGTTGGAGCATTTATAGGATTAAGAAATGCATTTGCATCATATTCAAATTGTGGATGGTATAACTTTTCTGGAAATCCAGACAGTGGTTTTGGTTCGGCACCAACCGATGATTCAGTAGATACTTGGTCTTCAAATACATTATCAGATTTCTATCCACATAATTACGGGGTTTATTCAGCTTGGACATTTACAGGTTCTTCTCCTGTATGGTATGAATCATTAACAGCACTCCCAACCCTTACACCATCTACAAATTGGTACATTTATAATTGGACGGACCTTCAAGATTTAAACAATAAATTATCATATAGTGCTTACTTACAAAACAATATTTCTTCAGCTACAACTGATTATGTTGGTATAGGAGATGATTTTACTCCAATAGGAGGACTTGACCATGGGCTTTTTTTAGGAATATTCAATGGTAACGATTATACTGTTTCTGATTTAATTATCAATTCAACTTCTGACAGGGTAGGGTTAATTGGTCAAACCAATGAAACTATTTCTAATGTTGGACTCATTAACCCGAATATCACCACAACAAGTGGAAGATATTGTGGAGGAATTGTTGGATATATCGGCACTGGAGGGTATGTTACAAAATGTTTTGTTTCGGGGGGATCAATTACGGCAAACCAGGGTACTGTCGGGGGAATTGCAGGAACAAATTATTCTTCTTTAAGAATTGATAATTGTTATGCTGATTGTATTGTGAGAGGCCCGGCTAGTGTTGGGGGAATTGTAGGGACTGCTGGGGAATTGCGAAATTGCTATTTTGCTGGGACTGTACAAAGAACATGGGGTAGTAATTCAACATTTGGGGGAATAGTTGGTACATTAAATTATAACAATATGTATAACTGTTTTTCGGTTGGAGATATTGATGGTGGGAGTTATCCAGATCGATGTGGTGGAATTGCTGGAACATTTGTAGGAGCATCATTTATACACTGTGGTTGGTATTCTAGTTCTACAACAGATGCTGTTTATGCATTAGGTTCAAGTTCAGGATCCGTAACCTACGAAACAACAACTGAATCCGACTTTTATGATTCAGGATATGGACCTTATACTGGAGGATCGTACACATGGGATTTCTCAACTCCAATTTGGTATGAATGGACAAACGATCTTCCAAAGTTTACAGAACAAGGAATTATTACAGGGCCGATATATTTAGAATATGCAAGGATATTAACAATTTCATAAAGGAGAAAAAATGAATTTAGTAGCTTACTTTACATCTGGTGGAACTCCAGCAACTGGACTTTCACCAACCATTTCTATTTGGGGAGTTGATGGAACTTCTTATGGAAGTGGTTTATCAATGTCTGAAGTTGCTGGTGGTTTTTATAATTACAATTACACTGGTTACGATTATACCGTTGATTATGTTTTCAGAGCATATGAATCTTCACTACCAACAGCAGAACAATATGTTGTTGCGACAAACGAAGCAGATTCAATGAACACACAAGGAATAACAAAACAAATCCTTGGATTGAGCCAAGGAAACTTCGTTATGAAAAATCAAACATATGATGCAAATGGAAGACTTTTGACTTCAAATATGTATACATATGAGAATGCGGCTGATGCTAATTCTGAAACAAATCCAATTCATTCATATTATATAGTTTCAACATATGATGTGAATGGAAACTTGACAAATTATAAAGTTACAGAAATCTAATCATGGCTTTAAATCCACATGCAGTTAATCTTGCGACAAAAGGAAGATTAGGAGTTGCAACTGTAACTGCTACTCGTGGAATTATACCAGAAGTAGATCCAACAAATCCAGATAGAAATTTTTGCGATTATCCACATGCTGTTAATGTGGCAACCAAAGGTAATTTGTCCGATGCTCATATAACTGGTGTTAAGGGTAAGATTCCAAAGATTTGCGACCTTACGCCTCCAATTCCAGGATATTGTGATTATCCTCACGCAGTTAAATTGGCAACAATGGGAAGACTTGGCGCAACGGTTGGAACTGCAACAAGAGGTCGAGTATTAAGAATCTGTATTGAAGAATTCCCAGTAAGAACCACTGGGCCTGGAAGGCGTGGGTTCAGAAAAGAAGAAGAGAAAAAGAAATGTATTCGAATTACAGTATTTGCTTATGGTGAAAAGTTTGTATCTGAACATTGTGTTGAAAAGGATAGAATCGTTAAAGCTTCAGATGTTGAAGTCAGAGATATTGGAAATAAAAAGATTTCCATAAAATTAAAAGGAATTAAAAAATCATGAGAGAAGCTATAAAAGTGGCGTTGATTAGTGCAATTGTATTTCTGATAGTTTCAGTTTTCGCAAACTGCTACGCACAATCATATGATATGGATCCAGAATATTATTTAAAAAATGAAAAACACTCTGGAAATTTCATTGCCTTTTCCAATATGGATTTGTGTGGAACATCATTGGGAAAGTTTTGTAATTTTAGTTTTCCAAACGAAGACCATAGGTCACATGACCACACCTTTGTCATAAATGATCATGACCTAACCATTTATTGCTTTCAAAGAGACTTCGACAATGTTCTCAGATTGGTAAGTAGGCGTTATGGATTTTTCGATGATTCATTTAATTACATAATAATTGAAGGAAAGGTTTACACAAAAGTAGAAGATAAAACATCCTTTCCAGGATGTCCAGTTCCATTGGGCTCAAAAAAATAAAAATTCTTGACACTCATTTTATTTTGGTGTATATTTATTCGTGATAGAGCAAATCGCCTGTCCAATTAGATCAATTTGACTAACAGAAAGGAGCCAATCATGGCACACAAAAGTCTAATTCAATGGGTAAACACATTTAACACTTCATCAACCTCTGGAGAACCAACTTGGTATTATTGGGACACTACCAATCTTCCAGTAGCAAATGACTATTTTCCAAGGTCTATTGAGAAGCAAATTGACGAGGCTTTCAATAAGCTTTGGGCAAATCGAAGCAATCCAATTATCAAGGATGATGCAAAGCTTCCGAAGACGAACATCTATGAAGATGAAAGTGGATTGGTTATTCAAGCATTCGTTCCGTTTGTTCAGCCAGACGGAGATGAACTTAAGGTTATTGTTGATCCTACGACAAATTCTATCAAGATTGAAGTCGAAGCACATCAACCAAAAGAAAAGCGAGAATACTATTTGAATGAAGTCAGCAGAACATCATTCAAGAGGTCTTTCGCAATTGATAAAAAGTTCGACACAGATATTGCTACTTGCGATCACAAGGATGGAATTTTAACAATCAAGGTTCCATTTGAAGATGGAAGCAAAAAGCATACAATTTTTGAAATTACAAATGACTAAAAAATAGACAGGCGATTTGACTCAGGGGCTTGCATTCCGCAGGCCCCATATTTTTTTGTTAAAACCCCCCATTAAAGTACATTTTTTTGAGCTAGATTCAACAATAATATCAAATATAGACCACAATATAGGGCCCATATTTTTTTGGGAAAAATTGAATTTTTTATATACTTTTCTGGGCCTTTAAGGTATAATGTACTTAGTTAAAAACACATTCCCTTTCAAGGAGACCTACAATGTTCGGAACTCCCTACAAACACAAAATGCTCCGGCTCGGACAGATTGTTGTTCCTGAGTGGGATATGGGTGGAAAGTATAAGATCGTTGATAAGTTTCCGGGAGTTCCCGGTTGGGATTGTGACAGATACACCATCGTTGATTGCAATACCGGTGGAACTCATTACGGAGTTCGTGACAAGGATCTGATGACCCGCAAGGAAGCTAAAAAGTACTTCAATTCTTTCTCCCACGGTTGCTAAAGGAGCCTCCAATGTTAAAATTTCAGACTCAGCGCGATTATCTGATTCTTTTTGATTCAGAAACCAACAAGGTTCTCAAGAGCGAAAAACTTCCTACTTCCGGTTCAACTATCATTGCTGAAACCAAACTCCGAGTTTGGGCAAAGCGAAATCATTTCGAGGTTTAAAAATGTTCATTCTGACCAAGACCGAAGCTCAGACCTTGATGGTCAACCATATGTTCGAAGCTGTTTCCACGGTTGGTGAAGATATTCATCTGGTTGCCTCACAGATTCTGTTTCAGGCTGTTCGTGATGGTGACATTCCTTCCAGTTCTCCCGATGCCCTTGAAGCTGTTGAGATTGAGATTTCCAATGCTGGTGGCGTTCGCCAGTGGCAGTGCGACAATACTCACGTTCTTCGCGAAGAACGTGTCAAGCGTCACAAGGAAATCAAGGATATGATGACCGCTCGTAGGGCTGAACTTTCCCGTGCTATGGAAATCAGTCAGGAAGAAATGGAAAAGAAGGCTATTGAACTTATCAATAGAACTTGGGATGGTGAAAAGTGAATAAGGTGAATACAATTTCTAGACTCTGTGATTTAACAGCAAAGGTTGCCGAATTTTATGATTGGACAAAGCAAGCGGATTGCTTTTGTGAAGTTTCTGTTTTTGAACACATGAGTACCCATGATGATATTATCGCATTTATTGAAACTGCGGTAAAGGAAAAGATTGAACGTGAAAGGGATGATCCTTTTCACGTTCGAATGTGAAAAGGATAAGAATGATGGTAAAAATGCGATGGTTTGCTGATGACAACAATTGGAATATCGTTAAGATAATCTTTGTTGGAATTTTGATTCTTGTTGCCGATGGTCTATTTTAGGAGTTGAAAAATGAATGACAGAGAATTGAGAATCGCCGCTTTTTGCGCTCTTGCTGAAATCAAAGAAATTTGTTTATGTGATCAGTATAACAATCAAAAGATTCAGGCAATTGAAAATGTAATTAGAAAAACAAATGATAAATGTTGGGACATTATCAATAAGTCTGAATCGGAGGTAAAAAAATGAATAGTTACACTTTGCCCGCTGGTCGATATTATGTTGGAGACCCTTGTTATGTCTTTGATTGGAATTGGGTCGAAGTTCTGTCAAACACTGATTTTTTCAGGAAGTATCCAGAAGGAGAATATGCTGAAAAGATTTGGGGACATGACACCAAATGGGGTGATGGTTGCTATTACGATGAAAATTGGAATATGTATCCCGTAGATGCTGGTCTAATTGGAGTTGTCCATGAAGATCTTTGTGAAAGTGAAGGCCACGGAAAATGGGTTACTTTCGAAAAACCCTTTGATTGTGGTTGGGATGATGAAAATGGAACCATCATAATTGGACACATTCGAATTAAGACAGATCTAGATGAAGAAGATCGTTGTTGGAATTATGATGATGAAGAAGAGGATTAAAAATGTTTGAAATTGGATTTCTCGTAAAGGTCGAACACCTTTCCAACCATGGAAAGAATCGTATCAATGAGCATGGTGCTGTTTGGGAAGTTGAAAAGATTTCACCTTCCAGTATTCTTCTGAAGTCTACCGATGGAGAAGATTACAGGCGATGGTTTGATTTCAATATGGATAGGGACTTTGCTATTGTTGATGTTCTCACAATTCCTGAAGGAGATTAAAATGAATTACAAATCTCGCAGACCCAATCACATTAGGGAATATCTGTCTTCAGCAGATTATCAAATTTATTCCACTCAATGTCCTGAAGCGGCATTGACAGAAATGAGATTTTTAATGTTTCATTTTATGGAAAAATATGAAGAAGCCCAGAAGGAAATTCGTGAGTTGATAAAGAAGGACAATAGTCTTAGTAATGACTTGATGAAAAAGGGTTATTTCAGTAGGGGAGGGTGTCGATAAAATGAAAACCATACTTTTAATTCTTAGCATATTCATTCTTGGTGGATGTGAATTAGAATATGGTTCAGAAAACAACACACTAGCAAACCCAATTCCTGAATGGGAACCAAGGGAATTCATTCGTGATGGTGACTATGGAATGGTTGATTTTGCTTTGGTGAAAGACAACTCAAATCTGTATCATATAATTGGAATTGATGCATCTGTTGGACATCCTTGGAACCCTGAAAACTATAACAATCCTTATGGGTTTGTTCACGCAATTTCAACTGACCTTGTGAATTGGACAGAGGTTGATTCTATTATTGAACCACTTCGAAATAATTTCAATTACATTTGGGCACCAGATATTATGGAGATTGATGGAGTATATCATATGTGGTATACTGGTGTTCAGGTTCAGAATGACCCTGCTCAACATAGAGAGTTTGTTGTTCACTCAACATCAACTGACCTTTATGAATGGTCTGAACCTGAAATTGTTATGGATGGTTTTGATGATCCGAAAGACCTTATCAAGTGGGGCGATGGATCACCTTGGGCTAATGACTTGCGTGACCCACATGTATTCACCTATATGACAACTGAATTGGGAAATCCTATTTATGGAATGACTATTTCCGTTCGAACAAATTCTGGTGATATGGGAATCGGCCTTGCTATTTGTGGAAGCGACCAAGGAGTTCCAGATAACAATTGGCAACTTTTGCAAATTCTAAATGAAACAATTGGAACTGGTGTCGGTGTTGAGTCTTCAACAACATTTAAATATGACAATAAGGATTATCTATTCTGGACAACTTGGGGATGGGCAGAACCCGAAAAGATTTGTATTTCAGTTGATGGAGAATTGAAATATGAAATTCCTAAAAAAGCATGTGAAATTTTAAAGGACGATGGTGAATATATCTTTGCTTGGTTAAGGGTGAATGATAATTATATTGGAGGATTTGATATTAAAATTGAAACAATGTTTTTCGAAGAAGAATTTCCTTACTTCCAAGAATAATGATATTTATCATTGGAGGTAAAAAATGAAAAAGTGGATATTTATGGTTTTTACTTTTGTGGTTGTTATCTTACTTTCTGGTTGTAATAAATCCCCTTGTAAAGATTATGTACCAGGATCAATTGAAACTGGAAAAGTAAAGATCGCATGGACACCTCCAGAAAACAACACCCAAGATTTAACATATATGGTGCAATTATCAGAAAATGGTGAAGACTATTTTACAATAGGTTCTACCACAGACACATTTTATGTTTTGGATACAACTATGATTGACTATTGCAATTCGTATAGAGGCAGAGTTTATGCTGTAAATTCGTATGGTATATCTGGCCCTTTTTCGAGACAATCAAGACCTTACACTCCAGTTCCAAACATAGAAAAATAGGAGGAATGACTTGAAAAAATTATTTTTAGGAATTATAATTGGAGTTCTTATCTTAGCTGGGACAGCTTTTTCACAGACAGTTTCATCTGTGAAATATACTTGGACTGCACCAACTGAAGGTTCTCCAGCAGTTGAATACACAGTTGAATATCGTGTTGATGGTGGAAACTGGATTGCTGGTGGAACTGCACCCACAACTGAATTTACGTTTTTGAATGTTTTCGAATTTTTCAAAACTTATGAGGTTAGGGTTGCTGGTGTGGATATTATAGGAAGGCAGGGACCATTTTCCCTAGTTTCTGACCCATATATGCCAGACCAAGGACCACCTGGAACACCAGGACAGCCAATTATTGTTGAAGTTATCGAATAACATAATTGGGGGAAATTAATTTTTCCCCCAGATTTTTATTTACATTTTTATTTTCTTATGGTATTATTAGGTCTGTCAGTTAAAACTTTTTAACTAGGAGATTCTAAAAATGACCATTCAAGAAAGCCGGAAGCAATTGGAGATTATTCAGAACTTGATTAAAAGCCAATTTCCAGATGCTAAGGTCGATGAACTCGGCAGACCTATTCTTCAATATACCGATGCCCAGAACCGAACGTGGTGGGTTAAGGTTGACCAAATTTTTACCCCGGAGAAATCCTAATGAACAAGTATTTTAAGAATAATGAGCTTTTGAAGGAAATTCAACGCAAGGAACGCAAGAAAAAGCAAATCGAACGCAAGAAAAGGGATAAGAAAAAGGGAGATAAGAAACGTGCCCAATTCCGAGATTAAAAAAATAGTTTTAGCTTATTTGGAAGGTCGGCCAGGTCATCTTCATACTACTTGGGAATATGAAAAACATATTTCATATGTAAATAACAGCGGAATAATCGAATTTAATTATATGGGAACTAGGTATATTGCACTTTATACAAGAACTGGGCCTTTACATAAGGGGGCCGATGATATTTTTAACGTTAATTATGTTGAACCTTTTTAAGATTTTTTATTTACTTTTTAATTTAGCTAGGGTATAATTGTCCTAAGGTTAAAAAACATCAAATCTGAAAGGTAAAGCAAATGACACAGGTTGAAATCAAGTCGGGTCTTTTCTATTCCCAAGAAATCAACGGCTCTTTCCCCCTCGCTAAGGAATATGTTAACTGTCATACTTCGAAGAAAGACGGTTACATTTGGATCATCCGCGATTCGAAGCAGATCAAGGTTCACGTGGGTCGAAACGATTTCAACATCATCACTGCTGAATCCCTGAAGTCCGATGCTGAGATTTCTCAGGAAATTGAGGATCGCTTCACTGTCATGGAAACTCTGGTCGATGGCGTTATCAATCGTACGATCAAGACAATGATTCTCTCCGGTGCTCCCGGTATCGGTAAGTCTTTCACCGTTGACGAAAAGCTGATGAAGGCTAAGCGTGAAGGTAAGATCCGTTTCAATTGTCTGACCGGTTCTTGTACTCCCATCGGTCTTTATCTCCAGCTCTGGAATCACCAAAATGAGGGCGATGTTCTGGTTCTGGATGACATTGATTCGATTTTCAATGATCAGGAATCTCTGAACCTTCTGAAGGGTGCTCTGGATACTGGTCGTACTCGTCAGATTTCTTGGATGTCCGCTTCTAGCTTCCTTCGGGAAGAAGGTGTTGACAATACCTTTGAATTCAAGGGTACGGTTATTTTTATCACCAATATGAATTTTGATGAAATGATTGAGAAGGGTACTAAGCTTTCTCCTCACTTCGCCGCTCTGGTTAACCGAGCTGTTTATCTCGATCTTGGGATTCACTCGACCCGAGAGATCATGGTTCGTATCAATCAGGTGGTTCGGAATACTACTATGCTCGAGGATCTTGGGGTTTCCAAGATGCATGCTGATGAGATTATGGATTGGATGGATTCTCATAAGGAAACTCTCCGGTCTCTTTCCATCCGCACTATCCTTCAGCTGGCTAGCTTCATCAAGACCAGCCCCCGTAGCTGGAAGATGATTGCCGAAGCTACAATGATCAAGAGGTAAAGGAGCAGTAAAATGGGAAATGAAACACACGGTGCCGATCCTATTGTAATGAATCATTTGGATGATGCATATATAGCACTTCAGAAAGCAGCATCGGCATGTAAATGTAGCGATGTAAAGGCTGTTAGAGATGGAATGGTTATCAATTCTATTTGGGATGCAGAGGACATGGTTACATCGATAATGGATGAACTGTTTGATATGGAATATGATGAAGAAAGAAGGAAAAAATGAAAAAGAAATATGAAAAACCTGAAGTAAAGTCAGTTGAAGTTAAGCTAGGTGTATTTGGCGAATATGGTCGCCATAGACCTGACCATGATGACAATGGGAACCACTTTGGATGGTTCAAGAAATTCGGAGGAAAATAAAGTGTCTCGCATTAAAGAAATCGAAATTGAAATTGCTGAAATTGATCATGAAATGGGAACTTTGAAGGCAGAGTTATCAGAAGAATTTGACGAAGATAGGATCAGTTGGTATTTAGCCGAAATTGCAATGCTTGGTGATGAAAAAATTGCTTTGCTCGAAGAACTTCACCATCTAGAAATTGAAGGAGAATTTTAATGGATTTACATGTACCTGAAGCAAGATTTCTTGCTCTTATTCCTCAAAGGTTTTTAAGAGACGCTATTCAAAATGGAATGAATAGAAATATCACAGAAACAAAGGAAAGAAATCGCAGACAAGACTGGGAAAAGAATTGGATTGGAAATCCTCAGTATGGGCCTTGGTCAATGTTGCTTGGTTTTAGTCGAAAGGCAAGGCGATGATTGATTGTGGAGGAACTTGGTGTTTTGATATAAATTGTGTATCATGTTGTCCACATCATCATTATACGGAAAGGGAACTTTCCCTTTCAACTCAATCATTGAAAGAAGCAGTCATTGATGAATTAAATGCTGAAATTGAATTGGCAAAAAACACCCCTGTTCCTGAAGAATTGTGGGGAAATAAATTTTTTTGGGATACAAAATATCATTGTTGGTCGTTACTGAGTTATCCAAACCATCATTTTACAAAAAAAGAACATATGGAAAATCCAAAATGGGACAAATATATTGAAAAATATGAAAAACATATGGCAAGTCCTGAAATGGCAAAATACAAAAGATGGGCACAAATTGACATGAAAGAACGTGACGATGATGAAATGGAAAGGTTCGTAAAAAGAATGAATGATGATATTCGAAGGTGCGGATGTGGAATAACAGATCAAAAGGAAACAGACCCAATAAATCATCCATCACATTATTGCAATCGTTCAATGGAAGCAATTGACATTATTGAAATGTGTATATCAATTGAGAAAAATCCAATGGTTGCTTATAATATGAGCAATGTCCTCAAGTATTTGCTCAGGTTCAGGGATAAGGGCAAAGACCTAGAGGATCTTCAGAAAGCCCGCTGGTATCTCAATCGTATGATTGATAAAGTCGGTGAAGAAGTGTCCCCAGATTGACCTGTACTCAACGTAAACCCAAGGCCCTTTATGATAGGATGTCCAAAAAAACGCGCGCTTATACACACGTATAGGAGCTCATTATGTATATGTAAAATAATAACTTAGCAAAATTAAATTAAATGGGGTAGAGGATCAACTTTTCCCCATTTTTTATTTACTTTTTTATTGGTTTTTAGTATAATATACATAGTTAAAACAGAATTTTTACAAGGAGTTATTCATGAATAAGCGAGTCAAGACCAACCGGATCCAGTGGGTGAATACTAACATCCACCCCTCCGAGATTCCGGCCTTTGCAGCATGGGATGGCGTGACGGTCCTTGGTATTTGCACCGTTCTGGATCGTCTTCTTGGTAAGAACAATTTCAAGGTTCCTTACAATTATCGTCTTGATTGGGAAACCCGTTCCAAGATCCTGATGGATTGGTGCGAGAAGTTCAATGTTTCCTATTACGCTGCTCCTCGTGAAGAATTCTTTATTGGCCGAGGAATTGATCAAGCTCTCATGGACCACAATGCTTTCGTAGTTGTTGAAGATCTTTCTTAGGAGGAAAGTAAAATGACTTTGTATGGACGTTATCTTCACTGCCGTAAGGTTATCGTTTCAATGCAGGATTTGATTACTGAATTGGATCGAATGCTCAAGAATTACAGTTTCGGAAATGGTAATTTTGATCTGGATCGAATGTGGGAACGAAGGGAAAAGTATTCCGAAATGCTTGATATTTTGGAATCCGAATCTCACTATTGTGAACTGATCATGGAATATAATCAGGATCATTCCTGGTAAGGAGAGAGAAATGAAAGACCTAACTAAAAAGTTTATTCAGGAAATTGCCTTTATTGATTATGGACTTACTGGTTCTTGTGGAATTGAGTTTGAATGGTTTCTTCGAGGTGAAAGAAAAAAGATTATTGATATGATCGAATTCTTTGATCTCGATAGGAATGAGATTGAGCGGGAAGCTAAGAAACTTCAGATGCAGAAAGTTGGTTAAAAATGACTATTCAAGAATATTATGATATGCTGGAAAAGCACGATTGGTATTATTGTTTCTCTGATGACCATCGTTATTGGGTTGCTGGTGAACGTAGCATCAAGGAACTGAGAAGACTTGCTGATGAACATGGTGAAGCTTTCTACACTTTGCTTGAAGGATTTTTTAATCACCATTTCAGTGGAAAGCCTTGGGGAAATGAACAGGCTCCTAAGCCAGAAAGGCCATAACAATGCTTACCTTTTTAGGAAAACTCCCGTGGTTGATTGTCTGGACAATCGCAATTATTATTGCTATTCCATTTTATATTCTTTCTGTCATTGTTAAGATATTTACTCTTAACTGATAGGAGATCAACTATGAAAGATCTAACATTAAAAAATGCTCCCCCAATTATCTCTCATTGGATTATCAAATATGATGACGTATTTGAAATGCCACAATATATTCAAGGGAAATTGGTAAACGATTATAACGGATTTAAAGCAAAAGAAAATATTATACTGGATAATCTAATAGGAGTTGATCTTGGAAAAATCCCCCGAGCATATACTACAGACGGGGAAACGTTTTTATTAGCTGGTAAAGGGAGAAGAATGTTTTTAGTAGAAAATATTCCCCCTGATAATTGGCTTTTAGAGTCAGATGATTTAGATGAAGACTTGGATTCGGACATTTAATCAAAGGTTATTAAAATGATTAATTCACTAAAGGTAGACGGGATCTTAAGAGAACGTTCTTCTAAGACTTTACTTACTGGGGATTATTCCGAAATTGAAATTCAATGTTATGAATGTGGGATCTGGAAATCAGTAAAAAAACTTACAAATGAAATGATCACTGAAAAGTTTTTCTGTGGTTCTTGCAAAAGAAAAAACAAAGCTCCCAAAAAGAAGATCACAAAAAAGAAAACTACCAAAGCAAAAAAATGGAAGAATCAATTTCCAGAAAATTGTCCCCATAAAGCATTTTTTGGATGCAAAGTGGCCAATCAATGCCAGGGTTGCTATTATAATCCAGATAAAAAAATTGCTCTTATGCCAAAATATGGAATTCCCTTTGAACCCGGTGAAAAGAAAAATACTAAGGAACATTGGTTTTATGGGGATAAAAAACATTCAGAAAAAGCATTGGGTTTACTAGAAGAGATAAAATCGGGGAAGGGATTACTTAAAGGGGGAGCTAGATCCCACTTTAAATATGCTCGAAAAAAGTATGATGAAGATGAATAATTTTATTTACTTTTTGACTTAAATACTGTATAATATACAGGTCACAATAAAAATGGTTAATTTACAAACCGGAGGTTACATAATGGAAACTCAAACACAGACGATCACTGAGCCCGTATTGGATATGGGTGAACGTGGAACTCCAACTGAACACATGGAAGCTTATCAATTTACCGTTAGGGAAGAAGAACTTACTACTCCCTCGGGCTTGATTGTTCCCGGGAAGAGGGCGATCGTTCGGGAAGACACTGAAGAGGTTATCGGTACTGTTGGATCTCACTATAAGGTTCTCACTCATGCCGAAGCTTTGGATCCTATTATTCGCAATTTGGAAAGTCGGGGACTTAAGACCTTCAAGAGAGTTAATCTCGTTGATGGTGGAGCTAAGATGTTCGCTAACATCTATTTCCCCGGTGAAGAATTTGAAGTAGGGGATCATAGCAATGATTCGGTTTGGCCTGGCGTATCAGTAGTTAATTCTCTGGATGGTTCTTTGAAGTATCGTCCCGAAGCTACTATTTATCGTTTGGCTTGTACTAACGGTATGAGAATCCCGATGAAGATGGCTGGATTTTCGGCTATTCATTCTAAGAATCAGGACTTTGAATCTATTGTAGAAAAGATCCTGGCTTCTATTTCTGAAGGTTCTCATTTTCATACTTTCCATCGGATGGCTAATATCGGTCGACCGGCCGATACTATTGAGCTTCAGATTGATCAGATTCTTGAAGACAAGAAGTCTACCTTCCCCCGTCGATATAAGGATCTGGTTATGGCGGAAATCGCTAAGAATACCAATATCCGATTCAACACTATTACAGTTTGGGATATCTACAATGCTTTCCAATCTGTAATTGAGCATCACATGATTCGGGAAAAGGGTAAGGTTATTCGAGGACGGGCTCTGGAAGAAGATCTTTTCAAGTACTTCAGTACAGTTGCTTCCTAAAAAATCTTAAATATTTAAACCTAAACGGGGACTTCGGTCCCCGTTTTTTTGTGTAGATATATTAAAATAATTATATTAGATATTTATTTAGGAAAAAGGAGAAAAAATTGGGCATTAAAAAGGGAAGTTCTAGATTAACTAAAAAGGAAATGTATTCTGAGATATTAAAATGCACAAAGTCTTGTGAATACTATCTCCAAAATTATGGTAAGGTTTATAATGCAAAAAAGGGGTATGTTCCTTTTAATCTTTATGAATATCAAAAAGAAGGTTTAAAGGACTTCCAAAATCATCGATTCAATATAACTCTTAAATCTAGACAAACGGGACTTTCAACTTTAGCTGCAGGATATATTGCTTGGATGGTTTGCTTTTTTCAAGCAAAAGAAATAGTTATTGTTGCAGACAAACAGGATAATGCTCAAGGATTTATTAGAAAGGTTAAAACCTTCATTAGAAAATCTCCACAATGGATGGTTCCAACTATCACTTCAGACAATAAGAAAAGTTTAGAATTTGGGAATGGTTCTCGAGTATCAGCCCAAGCAACAACTGCAAATGCAGGACGTTCTGAATCTTTATCTTTATTAGTAATCGATGAAGCTGCAATTATTGAATCTAGTAAAGTTGATGATCTTTGGGCTGCAGCTTTTCCAACACTATCAATGGGGGGGTCTGCTTTAATTATTTCAACACCAAAGGGTGTTGGAAATTTTTATCATAAACAATGGTTGAATGCTATAAATAAAGAATCCGATTTTAATCCGATTGTTATTCACTGGACACAAAATCCTATTTATGCAAAAGATTTAGAATGGAATTGTACAAGTCCCAAATGTGGGAAAAAACAGGAAAAAGAACATATTTGGGACGACAAATGTGAATTCTGTGATGAAAAAATAATGCCTACTTCTCCTTGGTATGAAGAGCAGAAAAAACAACTTGGAGATCCCCGAAAAGTAGCCCAAGAATTAGATATGAACTTTTTGGGTTCTGGTGATAATGTTATCCTTGAAGAGCACCTCAATAAAATGGAAAATAAATACGTCAAACCCCCTATTAGAATTTCGGGATTTGATAATAATTTATGGATTTGGGAAGAACCAATAGAGAACGAGGAATATTTAATAGTAGGTGATGTGGCAAGAGGTGATGGTCAAGATTATTCTGCTTGTCATGTAATCAAATTATCCAATTTGGAACAAGTTGCCGAATACAAAGCAAAACTACCACCGGATTTATATGCAAAGTTTTTATATAAATTGGGCGAAGATTATAATAAGGGATTAATGGTAGTTGAAGCAAATAGTATTGGATATGCAACTTGTTTAAAATTGCAAGAAATGAAATATCCAAATCAATTTTATTCCATGAAGGGGCAATTTAATGCTAGGAATAAAAAAAAGCTAGAGAGAGCTTTTAGGGATAAGGAAAATATGGTTCCAGGATTCCAAACAACTTCGGCATCCAGACCATTATTAGTTTCACAATTAGAAGAAGACGTTAGAAATTTAAATATTAAAATTCATTCGATAAGAACTGTAAATGAATTGAGAACGTTGATCTGGAATAATGGAAAACCAGAAGCAACGGCAGGATATAATGACGATTTATGTATTTCTTTAGGGATCGGATTATTAGTAGTAGCTACGACATTAAAGGACATTACAGATTCGAAATTATTATTGGAAGAAACTCTAAAAGGAATATCGAATAATTATACAGAGGCAGATGAAGTAATTGACAATTTAAATATGTCAATAAAGAAAAACCAACACGGAGTAAATCCATGGGTTATGACGAATTCACAAGGGCAAGAAGAAGATATTTCTTGGCTTATAAAAAAGTAGGGAATAATGGCAAATTATAGAGGAACATCTAGAAATGCAATGGGATTGAAATCAAAAGAGATTTTTGATATTGGTTCCGGGAGATTAAGCGATAGTAGCATAGACCTTCCAGGTAAATTATCAATTCTTATTAAAAGAGGCTTAGGTCAAAAATATATAACTGATCCTGAAAAATTAGATGCTCCGACATTAAAAAAGCATCAATCCTTTCTTGATGATCAATTTGCTAAACTTTCTTATAATCAATATATTCAAACCTTAAATTTAGATGTTGATCGTCGTAAGAGTATTAATGATTTTAGAAGCATGGAATATACACCAGAGATTTCTTCTGCTCTTGATATTTTTGCTGATGAATGTACTACTCTAAATCAAGAAGGAAAAATTCTGAATATTATTACAGATCAAGAACGAATTCAAAACGTTTTAACAAATTTATTTGAAGAAATTTTGGATATTGATCATAATCTTTGGTATTGGATTCGTTCAATGTGTAAATTCGGGGATCATTTTTCTGTCTTAGATGTTCGACCCGGAAAAGGTGTTGTTGGATTTTTAGATATGGATCCTCTTGATATTAAAAGAGAAGAATCATATGATGGATCTATTAATTCTGTAAAATTTAATTGGGAAGAATATGATACACAATTTGCTGCTTGGCAAGTTGCTCATTTTAGATTAACTGATGATCAAAAAAGACTTCCATATGGAACCTCTGCATTAGAATCATCAAGAATGATTTGGAAACAATTAACAATGGCTGAAGATGCAATGATGATCTATCGCATCAGTCGTGCTCCAGAAAGAAGAGTATTTTATATTGATGTCGGAAATATTGATCCAGCGGATGTTCCTGAATATATCCAAAAAATTAAAAACACAATTAAAAGAGCCCCTCAAGTGGATCAAAACACTGGAAATATAAATCAAAAATATAATACAATGGCAATTGATGAGGATTTTATTATTCCTCGTCGTAATGAAAAGAATTCAGAAATTGATACATTGGCCGGGGCATCAAACTTAGATGAAATTGCTGACATTGAATATATGCAAAAGAAATTATTTGCTGCTCTTAAAGTTCCAAAGGCATTCTTGACTTATGATGAAGATATTAATGCTAAGGCAACATTATCAAATGAAGATGCTCGCTTTGCTAGAACAATTAATAGAATTCAACAAGCAGCAATTACAACTTTAACCCAAATTGCTATTACACATTTATTTGCTCTTGGTTTAAGAGACAAAGATCAGCTTATGTCTTTTTCCCTGGAGCTAACTAATCCTTCTTCACAATCCGAGCTTCAGAAATTAGAAATTCTAAGTGAAAAGGCAAGTACTTTTGATTCCCTTTGGGATGAAACAACTTTATCCCCCGTATCATGGGCATGGGGAATGGAAAATATTTTTGAGTTCTCAAAAGAAGAAATGAAAAAGATTCTTGAACAACAATATCTAGAAGGTAAAATGAAATTAGAAATAGAATCTGTTTCACAACCAGAAGCTCCTGAAATGGGAGAAGAAGAAGGAGGGGGAGGATTTACTTCCGGTGGACAAGATCTTCCAGATCAACCCCCAGAAGGATATGAATATCAAGATGCTGAAACTGGTGAAACAGTATCAGAGATGATAGATAAATTATTAGCTATAAAGAGTGCAAAGAGGGAAAAGAAACCGCTTTATTCCTCACATAAATTAATCAACAGTGGAAGATTGAATTCTCAGAATCCTGTAAATTATATCCACGAAATGGAAGATCTTACTGTTGAAAAAATTGATGCTTTAAAAAATAAATCAGATATACCTAATTTTAAAAGGTTAAATGATTAATATTTTATTATAGCTAAAAATATCTTTAGGAGATTTAATAGTGAATTTTGGAACAATTTTAAACTCAATGACAAAAAAATGTATACTTCTTGTAATGGAAGGTAATGAAAAAGAATCTAAAGGTTTAGCTAAAGATTTTATTTCTTATGTGAATCTTAAACCGGTACTTAGAGATCAGTTTAAAGTATATCATAATTTAAATGAATCTTATGTTAACGGAATGGATTCTGCTCAATTATTTGTCACTGAAACCATTAATACATTAAAAAAATATTCCTTCGAAGATATTAAAATCTATAATGCTTTATTAGAAACAAAATTCAATCCTAAAAAAACAAAATCAACAGATATAAATTACCATATAGCTCGGTTAATCAAATATACTACGAGTGAAGATGATTTAGATGTGCATTCATATGTTGAGTCTCTCAAAACAATAACGGAACATGTACAAATAATAAAAAATGATAAAAAACAATTAAGCGAAATTTCTAATAGTGAATTGGCCAACAGCTCTTTGAAGTTTCTTGAGCCAAAACACGTTATTAAGGTTGCTATTAAAAAATTCAATAAAGAATATTATTCAAAGTTAGACGAAAATGATCGAAAGATTTTTAATATTCTCAGAAACAATAATAAATCTAAGATCAATGAACTATTTAACAATCAAATAAAAGAATTGGATAATTTAATGGATAATATCCAAAAAATGGATATTTTAGATGCCGAATTATCCAATAAAGTGCAGGAAAGTATAGAAATTCTTAGCAATGAGTGCACGTCTAAAAACATTTTAAATGCTTATGAATTATTAGAAGAGCTTAGGAGTTTAAATGAAAAAGTCTGAATTAAAAAATCTTATCAAAGAATGTTATCGGGAATTGAACGAAGGAAAAAACAATTGGGAAAATATGAAACAATGGTGGAAAACCGATATTTCACCAGAAGAGAAAAAATATCTTGCAAAAAAATTAAAATTGTCTACAATAAATTATAAAGATATGAAACCCGGCGATTGGTCGACATTAATGAATAAATATTATAAAAAGAATTATGTTAACGAATCTATAAATATTGTTCAAGAAGCAGAAGTTGATACTTGGCGATTTGAAGCAGCACATGGAAAAAAACCTAGAGGTAATGGAGGATGGTATTTTACAAAAACAAATAAAGATATCGACTTTCATACCGATAGAGAAGGCGTTGATTATGTAATGGTTCGAGGACAATTTACAAAGGCTTGGAAAGAAGCCGCAAGAAGACTAAATGCTGCAATGGTCTGGGCTCAATCATAAAGGATTTAAAAATGGATCGTAATGAATTAAAAAAATTAATTAGAGAATGCTATCAAGAATTAAATGAAGAAAGAGAAAGAAGAAAGAACTTTAAAGATTTAAAAGTTGGTGATTTTTTTTATTTAATGAATGATCCTGATAAGGCAAAGTTAATCAAATCCAGCCCTACAAAATATAAAGTGGATGGAAAGGGAATGGAATATCCATTAAAGCCAACTGCATCTGTTATTATTAAAGAGTGCTATATAGAATTAACTGAAGCTCGTAAATCCCATGTTGATAAAGTTGGGGAAAAATACAGGGTTAATATTGAAACTGTAGATGGCAAAAAATTTAGAGGTAAATGGAAAGATTTTAATTCTGCTTATGACGAACTTGGCGCAGTAGTTAAACAGTTGGCTATAAAGGGCGGAGTTTGGGATAAGAAAGAAGCACAAATTGCTGATCCCAATTATTTTAAATTCAGATTTATTGAAGGAAATATGGACAGAGTAAGATATCCTTGGAGTGCGTTATATAATAAAGGAATAACAAAAATGAATAAGGGTGTCAAGCCAAAAAGACAAAAAGAAATTGATAAAGCTTTAGGTGAGTCTATTATTAAAGAAGGGTCCTTTGGCCCAGGAACAAAGGTTAAAGCAAATCTTAAAGATAAGAATTGGAAAGCAGAAATTGGGGCTATAGAAAATAAAAATCGTCCTGAAGCAATATATATAACTTTGTCCTCATGGGTTAAACCAAAGCTTTCAGTTTTAAATGCGAAATCAGTTGCTACTAGTGATCCCGATTCTGTTGCTAAAGTAGCAATGATAGAATTTAAAAAAGAGATTGATATGATGAAAAGAAAATTCAGGGATTGTTTTGATGATAAATTTTTTGATCCTGGTAGTATTATATTTACTTATGACATTGCAGCTGAACAAGCTCGTGCAGGGAAAAGTCAATTTATTGAATTTGAATTTAATATTGATACAGTAAATGATATTGATCATAATGGGGATCCAGTTCAGAGTAAAGACGGAAAAATGAATACTATCCCTTTTAAAGACTTTGTTAAACCTACTGAAGCTGCTATTAATAAAATTCTAGGCTCACAAACTTTTGATCCTAAAAAATCTAGGGTTCAATTTTCAAAGACTAAAGGATAGAAAATGAATAATCGCTGCGTAATTTCTGAATGGTATGAATTAGATTTAAGTCCCGAATTGATTGAAGAATCAGTTAAAGACCCAACTAAGCCTTTACTTATTCAGGATAAATTACTTCAAAAAGCAAATACAAAAAATCATAACGGACGTATATATCCGAGAGAAGTCTTGTATAGAGAAGCAGAAAAATATAAAGAAAAAGTTAAAATGAGAAGTGCTATGGGGGAATTAGATCATCCAGATTCACCAATTGTTGAATTAAAAAACGTTTCTCATTTAATAACTGATATTTATATGCGTGGCGATGAGGTTAGAGGGACTATTGAAGTATTGAGTACTCCACCTGGCCAAATCCTTAAAAATCTCATTCAACAGGGTGTAAAAATCGGGATTAGTTCACGAGGGATAGGATCACTTCAAAATGAAGGTGGTCAAAATATTGTTCAAGATGATTTTGAATTAATTGCTTTTGATGCAGTTAGTTCCCCCTCTACTCCTGGCGCATTTTTAGTTGAAAGTTTACAACATGAAATCGATAGATATAATAACTTGAGGAATATTCTGCACGGAATACTTAAAGACAAATATTTTAATTAAAGGAGAAGCCAAATGGCTAAAAAGAAAACAATTATTAACGATGCATTGGTAACTTTAAAAGAAGTAGAAGAAGCTGCCTTTGATAATGCAAAAGATATTATGATTGAGGCCTTTGCGCCAGCAATGACAAAATTTTTCAAAGAAGCCATTGATGGTGAATTCGGAGATGAGGAAGAAGATGAATTCGAAGTCGATGATGAAGAATTAGAAGAAGGAACTGAGCATGATTCAGGTAAGGAACCTGATGCAGGTCGTGAAGATACTGATGCCTCTGGTGAGGAATTAAATGAAGAAAAGGAAGACGATGGTCTTCCTGGTGACCAAGAAGAAATTGATATTGATGATGATGGAGATGTCGATGCTGAAGATCTTGCCAATTTAAGGGCAGGAAAAAAAGATGACGACATTAAAAATGAAGCATTATCAATTAATGTTTCGGAAGCAGATGAAGACGAAGATGAAGAAGATCCAGAGCATGAAGCTGGGGAATCCGATGAGGAAGAAGCAGCAGAAGAAGATGCCGAAAAGGGTGAACCAGAACCAGATGATGATGATGATGATGATGAAGGTTCTGAATCAGATGATGATTCAGAATCGGATCTGGAGATTCCAGATGAATTATTTGACGATTCGGAAGAAGAAGTAGATGATGATATGGAAAAAGACGATATTGAATTAAGTGACGATTTAGACGAGGAAGATGATGAAGAACTCGACCTTGATATTGAAGATGACGAGATCGATGATCTCGAAGCCACTGATTCAGACGAGCTCGAAACTGATGATGAAGAAGAGGTAGAAGAAGGCCTCTACATTCGTAAAGAAGGCGAATTTAAAAAGATTACTCCTGAAGAGTATTTAAACATCCGTAAGGGCGAATTAGAAGAAGAAAATGAGAAACTCACTAAAGCAATTGGTGCCCTACAAGGTCAATTAAAAGAGACTCATTTATTCAACGCCAAACTTGCTCATGTAAATAAACTGTTCGCAACTGGTGAATTTACTAAGCAGGAAAAAACAAAATTTGTTGAACAGATTGACGAATGTGAATCAATCAAAGAAGTAAAAGCTCTTTATGAATCGACGATCAAGGAATTGAAGAGGGATATTAATCCTCTTGATGACTTCCACGCCGTTCTTAGAGAACACAGAAATAGACCAAAATTGGAAAATGTTTTTGAATCACCTGAAATGATTCGCATGAAGCGAATGGCAGGTATGGATAAAACATAGGAGAATAAAATGAGTGAACTACTTAGAAGCGGTAAGGTTGGTAATATCCAGGTCAAACAACTCCAAGAACAACGTGAAACTGTTATTAAGCGTTGGGAACAAACTGGATTATTAGAAGGTCTTACTAAAGAAAAGAAAAACATCATTGCTCAGCTTATGGAAAATGAAGCTGGACATTTGATGACGGAAGCAAACAACGAATTAAGCAATATTGCTGGATTCGACATTGCTGCATTCCCGATGGTACGTCGTGTATTCAGCAGACTATTGGCAAATGATATTGTATCAGTTCAGCCATTAAACCTTCCTTCTGGATTGTTATTCTACATTGATCATCAAGTTGGTACTACACAAGGTCACGCTCCAGCAGCATGGCAAAGTGTTTATGATGCCCACTATGACAATGGTGGATATGGATACAGTAGGGGTGCTGCAACTTCAAATGCTGAAGCATTAGTTGCAACAGGTACGGTTAATAGCGATGGTCAAATGACTTTAGCTTACTCTGGTGGAGTTGAAGGACTTTCTTCATTACAAATCCAGGATGACGGTGGAAACACTCTTTACTTTACTATTGATCCACAAAGTTGGACAGATGATTTCTTTGCCAACAATCAGATCGTAGTTAAGGTTAAAACTGCTGAAACTATTACTGGTGGTACAATTGGTCTTTCAGCTAGAACTGTTTGGAATAGTTATGCCGATCTTGAAGCTAATTCAGCAATGACTGAAGTCAAGTTAGTCGTAACTAGCACAACCGTGTCAGTTAGCTCACGTAAGATGAAAGCTCACTGGACTCCAGAATTAGCACAAGACCTTGCAGCATACCACAGTGTTGATGCTGAAGCAGAACTAACTGGATTGCTTTCCGAGGAACTTGCCGCTGAAATTGATCGTGAAATTATTCGCGACCTAATCAATGTAGCTGCATTCCAGGATCAATGGAATTACAGTAGATCTGCATCAAGTGTGCGTGTTGATGGTGTAACTGTTTCACCTGATACTGCATCTGGATATGTGACACAAAAAGAATGGAACCAGACATTGATCACTAAGATCAACAAAGTTTCAGCAGCTATTCATAAGGCAACTCTACGTGGTGGAGCCAACTGGATCGTATGCTCAACTGAAGTTGGATCTGTCTTAGAAGATCTTGAAAAGTTCCACGCAGTAAACAAGGATGACGACTTCCAATTCAATATGGGTATCGAACAAATCGGTAGTCTAGGAAGCCGCTATACTGTTTACAAGGATCCTTATTTACCACAAAGCGTCCTGCTTATGGGTCATAAGGGCTCAAGCTTCATGGATACTGGATATGTGTATGCTCCATACATTCCATTCCAGTTGACTCCAGTTGTTCTTGATCCGGACGATTTCACACCTCGTAAGGGTATCATGACTCGTTACGCTAAGAAGGTAGTTAATAACCGCTACTTTGGTTTAATTAGAGTCATTTTCCCAAGCGAATATGATATCATTCATCAAGATCAAATTCCAAGTTAATAACTAGGAATTAATCTGAATGGGAGATCTTCGGATCTCCCATTTTTTATGAACTTAGATAAATAATTTTAATATTTATTAACACAATGAATGGAGTCCATTAAATGGCCAATTATATTTCTACTGACCCCGAAGTAACGGGGATGACAGATTATATTTCTTCTATGCTAGGGGCACCGGTTGTTAACGTTGAATTAGTTGCATCCCAATATACTCATGCATTTAATACAGCAATCGAAGAATATAGTAATTATATTAATCAGTGGGCAATTAAATCTCATATTGCAAATGCTCTTGGTCTTCCTTCTTCACAAGATTTTACTCTTAGATGGGTATCTCAAAATTTTGAGTTTGCAAAATCCTTTTCAAAAGCATATTCCGAACAAGTAAATGTTGGTGGCGAAGTTCCCGTAAGGAAAGATTATATAACTTTAGCTAATGATAAACAAACATATTATCTTCCAAATGATAGACAAATAATAGATGTTATGTGGCATGAACCTGTTGCTATTAATCGATACCTAATTGATCCGAATACAAATCCAGCTTGGGTAAATCAAGAATTTGGCTGGGCTTATATGGGATCGTCACTTCAATATGTAGCTCCAGTTTCATTTACAATTCAATTATCAAATGCAACTGAATTGAGATATAGAACATTGCGTGGGGATTTTTCATATACTGTAAGACCTGCTCCGGCCGATGCTACAAGAACCGGAGATGACTATACAGGAGTAACAACAAATGCTGTTTCAATATATCCAGTTCCAACAGGTCAGTATGTTGGAGATAGAGTCTGGTATTTTTATAAACTAAATGAAGACCTTAATGCCTATGCAAATCAGCAAGCTGGAGATTATATTTCAAATCCAGGAACAATGCCAATTGATGAAATACCTTATTCGGCATTTAATTCAGCATCAAAAAGATGGGTTAAGCAATATTCACTAGCTTTGGCAAAAGAAATACTTGGAAGAATAAGATCTAAATTTAGTGAATTACCAATTCCCGATGCTACAGTAACTTTAGATGGAGATACTTTAATATCTGAAGCTCAACAAGAAAAACAAGATCTAAAAGAATATCTTCTTAATGAACTTGAAGCAATGGACATTGGAAAGCTTATTGCTGACGATGCTGATGCTGCAGAAAATATTAATAGGTCATTAAGTTTTAATCCTGGAGGTCTTTTCATTGGCTGACGGACTACCTATTTGGTTTAATGATGAAGAATTCACCCTTTTTAAAAATTTAGGGAGAGAACTAGTTGAGACATTAACCAATCAGCATTTTATTTTATATTCGATTTCATATGGGGAAACCTCATCAAATCTTTATGGGGAATCAAAACATAAAGTATACTCTGCTCAAACAAAAGTAATAGGAAGAATTCAAATTGTGGATTCTGATATTGTTGAACAGGGGGGAGTAAGACGTATGGCCAAAGGCGATATGACTGCCTGGGTCTATGATGATCATCTCGTCGAATTGGGATTAAGTATTAAAGTTGGGGATTTTATTGGCTTTGAAGGAAAATTTTATGAAATATATGATGCAGGATATAATCAAGATGAAATAAATAGAAAACTTGGTGTAGATAGAGAATATTATCATGAAATAAAAGCTAAAGTTATCACAGACGACATTTTTAAATCCATTGAGGGAGATTTTGAATAATGGAAAAAGATGAATTAAAAGAATTAATTAAAGAATGTATTCTTGAAGAAGCATATTGGGTATCAAGAGATTCAATTGTTAGATTAATGAATGAAATTGAAAGACTATTAGATGGCACATATGAAGATGCTGTTATGGGATGGGCAGAAAAAACAAGTGATAATGTACTTAAAAAATATGTAAAAAGCTTTTCTGAAGTTAAAACTGCATTAAAAGATATGCAAAAATATACATAGGAATAAATAATGTATAAACTTGACATAAATAAAGGCGATATAATCCTTCGTGGAAAATATAGAAATAAAAAAGAAGTTGTTAAAACCTTTGGTCACGATGATAAAGGCCAACCAACAATAAATGGAAAGAGAATTCTCAATTTTAACATTGAGAAATTATTGCCTAAGAAAGAGATTAAAGAGATAATGAAAAAATCAGAATTAAAAGAACTAATTAAAGAGTGTCTTCTTGAAGAAGAATATTCTAAGCGAACTGTTGAATCATTCGCCGAAGATATTTTCTTTGAAATCTATGAAATTGGAAAATCAAATGGATACCCAGTTCAAGAACATGGATTTTTAGAAGAAACATATAAAGCATTGGTTAAGTATATCAATAAAAAGCTTAAACAAGGCAAGATAAGTAGAGGTGGATTTGGTAGATGAAAAAATCAGAATTGAAAACCCTCATAAAGGAATGTTTTCTTGAACTTCAAGAAGACCGTCTTCTTGAAGAATATGACGATCCTTCATTAGCATATTCAAAAAAAGAGCTAAAGAGTATCTTAAAAGATATTGATCAAATTTGGAAGCTAATATCAAGAATGGATAAATCAATAAAGGGAGCATTTAGACCGGGACAAGCTGGAACGACATTACAATGGGATAAATTGTATGATACAGTTGGAAGTAAATATTTTGAATCAGTAAGATATGCTCTTGAGGATTTTCAAGAGTCCGTTAAAAAAGCTTTAAAGGAAATTAAATGAAAAGATTTCCTCCAGGATATCAAGCGTCAACACTTGAAGAACCCGAATGGTTTAAAGATCCGAATCCATTACAAACTCAACAAACTTTTTTTCCGATAGCAATAGGATTGGAAGATATTGATCAAGGGGTTATGGATTGGTTTGTGGAAAAAGAAATAAAAATAGATGGAAAAAATGTTCCTGTATTTTTCTTAACTCCTGAAAAATGGGCTGAATTTAAACACAGTTGGACATATACTGATCAAAATCATAACATTAAATTTCCATATATAACTGTGAGAAGAACTCAAGCTCCTAGATTATCTCAAAATCCAGTTAAAGGTCGTGTTGTTAATCCTAGAAAATTTACCACTTATAAGATTCCATATTATGATAATAATGGAATGACATACAAATTTTATAAAGTTCCTCAACCAATAAAAGTTGAATTGGAATATGAAATTAGAGCTTTAACTCATTACATGACGGATATTAATCAGATAAATGAAGCATTTTTACGGCATTTCGCGAGTCTACATTCATATTTAAATATACAACAGCACTATATGCCAATGAAGATCGAGAATGTCAGTGATGAATCTGATTATACTACGGATCTTAGTGAGGAGAGGATTATCCATACCCTCTATACTATTACTGTGCAAGGGTACCTTATCGATAAAGAAGAGTTTGAAGAAAAAATTGGGCTTAAAAGTACTACTGTTAGTATAACAGAAGCCTAACATAAGAATTATGAAAGAGAGAAAATAATGGCAGAAATATTTGTTTCTCCGGGCGTATATGTTCGCGAGAGAGATTTTTCCTACTATGTATCAAGTGTAAATGAATCTTCATTAGCATTAGTAGGAGAAACAAAAAAGGGTCCAGCATTTTTACCTACAATGATTTCTAATATTTCAGAATTTAAAGAAATCTTTGGTAACTTAGATCCAAATAAAATTCTAGGCTACTCAGCTAAGAATTATTTTAAGTATGCAAATCGAGCATATGTAACTAGAGTCTTAGGAAGCGATTCTTTAAGAGGGACAAATAACATTCTTGCTATTGTTTCTTCTGGGGCTTCTCCAGTTGTATTAGCAACATTCCTTTGCTCTGGGGCTCTTCAAGTTAACATTACAGGATCAAGTACATCTTTAGATGCTGATTCAACTTTCTATATGAATATAGGGGGGGTTTATAGTGGTAATGTAAGCTTATCAGATGCTAATTCCCCAGTATATGTAGAAACTTTATTCCCAAGAACGAATACTGTAAATGCTACAACTATTGCTTTACAACATGTATTCCCAATTCAAACTGACGGTCTTCTTGTAGCAACTGGAACTTCAAGTTGTGTTACTGGAACTACTTTAACTGATGGGCCATTTGATGTAGAAGGATATCTTGCAGCTTCAACTCCGATGATTGTTGGTAATACAGTTGATGCAACAAATGCTGGAACTAGTTTGTTCACAGTAACCACTATCAGTCATGGACAAGAAGCTAATAAAGACGTAAAAATCACTATTGAAGATATTGATACTGGAAATACGACATTCAGTCTTGGCGTTCGTCAATTTAGTGATACAAATGAAGCTCCGATCTATCTTGAAAAGTTTACTCAACTTTCAATGGATCCAACAAATACAAACTATATTGCAAGAGCAATTGGTGATAGTAGAGATGGATCTGGGGATTATGCTCAAGTTTCAAAATACATATATGTTACTGTTGAAGCTGGAGCCCCAGCAACGGCTCTTCCATATGGATTCAATGGAGTTTCTGCACCTTGGAGTGGACAAACTGGATTCCCACAATGGCCAATGGACAAAACTTATGTAACAACTACTTCACTTAAGAAACAGATTTTAGGATTAAATTTTGATGCTATTGATCCAGATCATATTATGGGTGGTTGGTCAAGTTCATGGAATATTGGAGCATCTTCAGATAAAACTCTGACAGGATTCCACTTGAATACTAGTTCAAATGCTACTTTATATCAAGTTCCAACTGTGGATTATATTCCATCAGGTAAAACTTATATGAAGTTTGGTGTACCTCTATTGGGAGGAAATGATGGTTGGGTACAAAGTGCTCAAACAAGATATACTTTATCTGGAACACCAACTGATTCTCTTGTTGCTTCATATCAAACTGCATTTGATCTTATTTCAAGTACAGAAGATTATGATATCAACTTACTAGCAGTACCTGGTGTTGCTTTTGATAATACTATTGGTCAGAATGCTATTGCTCTTGCAGAATTAAGAGCTGATACTTTCTATGTTGGAGATTTCCCAAGTAACTATACCACAGTTGCTGGAGCAGCTAATGTTCCTTCAAATTCTAGTATTGATACAAACTATGCTGCAACATATTGGCCATATGTCAAGATTTATGATTCTGATAACATGCAAGACGTAATGATTCCTCCAACCCCACAAGTGTTGGAAGCCATTGCTTATACCGATCAAGTTTCTTACCCATGGTTTGCTCCAGCAGGAATGAACCGTGGATTATTAACTGATGTTATCAAGACTCAATATAAATTAACTCAAGACGATCGGGATGATCTTTATACTAATAAGATCAATCCAATTGCTACTTTACCTGGACAAGGTTATGCTGTTTGGGGTCAAAAGACTCTTCAAACTAGAACAACAGCCTTGGACAGAATCAATGTAAGAAGAATGCTTCTTTATATTGAAAAAGTAATTGCTGGAGCAAGTCGTTATCTTGTATTCGAACAAAATGATTCTAAAACTTGGGATCGTTTCAAGAATATGGTTCAACCAGTTCTCGATCGAGTTAAGATCAAACAAGGACTATATGACTTCCGTGTAAAAATGGATGAAACAACCAATACTCCAGATATGATCGATCGTGGTCAAATGGTTGGAGAAATTTATATTAAACCAACAAAATCAGCAGAAGCAATTCTGATTAACTTCAACATTATGCCAACTGGTGCAGTGTTTGAGGAATAATTTAACATAATGGGGAGTTTTCGGACTCCCCTATATTTAGGAGAATAAATGAAAAAGTCTGAATTAAAAGAAATTATTAAAGAATGCATTCTTGAAGAAGCTAAAGAAGAAGATGATGCTCAATTTGACTATGGATATTTGGCTGATGTTTTTTCGAATATATGTTCATATGGAATTGATAAATTCGGAAATAGAGAATTAAAAAGCGAATACGATGCCCGTTTTAAAGTGAAGAGTATTGACAGTGTAGGGGGATCTGGGGCTGGCTCAAAGTCTGCACTTAATGTAAAAGTATCTACCCCAAGGGGAGATAAAGTAATTAAGATAGAAATAAAAGCACCAAGAAAATAAAACAAATAAGGAGTTATTTAAATGAGCGATTTACATGATCCTGGCAAAATGAAGCCAGCAGGTTCTTCGGTAGATTTAGAAATGGCTTTTGATGTGATAAGTTTACCTTCAAAAGGATTAGTTTATTCACCAGAATCCAAATTATATAAAAAAGAAACACTTGAAATAAATTATCTGACAGCAATTCACGAGGATATTTTAACTTCTCCAAATTTAATTCAAACGGGGTTAATGATTCCAGTTTTATTAAAATCCGTTATTCGAGACAAACAGATTGATGTAGATGAATTATGTTTGGGAGATCGAAATACAATTCTTATTTGGTTAAGATCTACAGGATATGGTTCTGAATATCCGGTTAGATTAAATTGTGTGGATTGTGGAGCAAATTATACTTATGAATTTGATTTATCTAAACTGGATATAAAAGAATTAGAAGCTAAGCCTGATGATAATGGTTTATTCGAATTTACTTTACCAGTTAGTAAGAAATTAATTAAATTTAGATTTCTAAATAGTAAGGATGAAAAAGAAATTAATGATATAGTATCTTCTAAGAAGAAAAAGCTTGGAAATAAAATTAATAATAGTCTTTCATTAAAGATGTTCAGAATAATTCAAGAAGTTGAAGGAAATGAAGATCGAGGATATATTAGATCTTTTACTGAAAGTATGCCTGTAAAAGACGCCAAAGAATTCCGAAAATATTTGCAGGAAATAGAGCCTGGAGTTGTTATGAAACAAGAAGCTAAATGCTCTGAATGTGGATCTATCCACGAGGAGGTTGTGCCTATTCAGGCGAGCTTTTTTTGGCCTGACAGCTGAGCATAAACAATATTTCTATGAGGAATTATTTAGTTTAGCATATTATGGGAAAATAAGTATTTCAGAAGCTCAGAGAATGCCTATTTATACAAGACAATGGTTTATTCAAAGAGTAAAAAAAGAACTAAAAGAACTAAAGAAAAAACAAGATCAAGCTTTAAAGGGTAAAAAATGAAAAAATCAGAATTGAAAGAGCTTATTAAAGAGTGTATTTCAGAATTAAATGAAGGTAAAAAATATATTGAACCTGAGGATCTTTCGGAATTTGTTCGTGAAAAAAATATATTTAAAAAAATATATGGAAAGGATTTTCAATGGTCCGATAAAATTGAAAGAGATGGAATAGGAAAATCTCAAGAAAAGAAAATGGAAAAATGGATTATGAATAAAACGGATCTACCTGAAAATCCCAAAAGATATGACCCCGATAATTGGGAAGATTATTTTATGCAATTTTGGGAAGATTTTTATTATCGTCAAAACCCCGACTATCTATAGAAAGGAAAAATAATGGGAATTTACAAATCAGGATTAAGCGTATGGCAAAGAAATAGAGCTAAACTTCCAGCGGATCATGCGGGAGATAAAGAAGTAATTGGGGGAGAAACTCCCGGTAAATACTTAGGGGAAAAAGAGACCCCTCCTGCTCCTGAACCTGCACCAAAAGCTGTCGTAGAGGAAAAAAAAGAACCAGTAGCTAAGAAAACTACTCCTAAGACCAAAAAATAATTAAGGGCTTATACTTTACCCTTAATAAAAAAAAGAGCTCTTATAATTCAAATAAGAGCTCTTTAATGTTGTTTGTTTTTAATTAATAAGCTAGGATTGCTCTATCATATCTTATAGATACACTAATATCAGTTAAATCATCAGATCCATGATCTAGATCCCCAAAATCTACAGAAGTGATCATTGCTCCATAGATGACCCATTTTTCAACTTCTTCACCAGCTGGATCTAAGATTTTCAGAGAAAGATTCTTTTTATAATTGGTAGCATATCCCATTTTACCAGTTGAATATTCAACGTGTTGTCTAACCCATTCCATTACCTTTTGGGAAGTAGAAGGACCAATGACATCAATAAATTTAATGTCCATTGATTCCCACTGTGTTTTACCAGCAACCCAAGATGTAGTATTCATATAATCAATTTGTTTTTCTGCAATAGTTAATTTTGGTCTTGCAGCAACTTGAACCATCCATTCTGCAAAATCTAAGTCAGCAGGGAATTCAAGTATAAATCTATTTTTTCTTTTAGGTTCCAGGTCAACTGGAATTGGTCTCAACATTTCAGCCATTATAGTTCTCCTTTATTCAATCTTATACCTCTTAGGGTATTTTTATTTCTTATCAATTATAAATATGCACAACAATTTTTTGTTCTTGAAGTTACAAGATATTTATTCATATCTAACAAAAGGATTAAATATGGCTGATAATAATATTATGAGCAATCAAGAGAATTTTTTAAAGGGATTTTCTAGTTCCGTAACTAAAATGAGTGGAGCTATAGCTTCTTTTGTAGCAGGAGTTGATGCTTTTAATAGTGGAAATTTTGAATTTGTTAGTATGTTAGAAAAATGGGGAAAAACTTTTTCATTTACTAATATAATTTTAACTCTTGAAAAAATGACCCGAGAATATAATGATGCTCGTCTTGAATTAGCTAAAACTTTTGGTGTTTATGGTGAACGAAGAACTGGATTGATGAGCATCCTTCAAGATGAACGACAAGAATTTATAAGATATGGAATAGGATTAAATGAATCTTTAGAAACAACTCTAGCTTTATCAGATAAATTTGGCTCTATTGATTTTGTTACTTCACAGCAAGGTTTAATTTCAACAACAGCTTTAATATCCAAATCATTTAATGTTTCTGCTGAAGCTGCTGCAGAATTAACTTCCCAATTTGCCTTATTTGCCGGTAGAGATGCTTTAGAAATCAAAGATACTATGGAATATATGGCAACAATGGCTGATGCAGCTGGAGTTTCTACTTCTGCTGTATTTGAAAATATGAAAAGTGCTGCTAATGTCATGTATCTTTTCAATCTTCAAGGGGCTAATGCAGATAAAAAAATGGCAGATCTAGCAGTATTTGCTACTGGAATTGGTTTAGATCTTGGTTCTGCAACTACAGCTTTAAAAGCTATGAGGGATCCCATGAATGCTATAAAAGCTTCGGCTGAATTAGCTAGAGTGGGAATTATGACTACGAGTACGGAATTAATGTCCATGTCTTTTGGAGGACCAGAAGCTCAACAATCAGGTTTGATAAACCTTCTTTCCCAATTACAAGGATTTGATCCTGCAATCCAAGCACAACAATTTGAAGTAATTGCGGATAAATTGGGACAATCTCCGGAACAAATAGCTAAGTCCTTTGAAAGAATGGAAAAAGTTGGATTTAATAAATTAATCGCTGGTGATGCTGAAGCTCTTAAAGAATTAGAAAACATGGCAGAAGCAAGTATGGGATTTACTGCAAGATTAGATGCTTTAATGAAGAGTTTATTTACAGCATTAGATCCTATTGCTACAATGGTTTTCCCTGCTTTAGATGCAGTTTTTAAATGGCTAGCAGAACATGTTAAAATTACTAGGGGAATAGCAATAGCAGTTACAGGTATATTTTTACTTCAAAAAAGTCAAGCAGTTAGAAAAGCCGTTGGAGGAGCATTTTCGGGAGCAGCTCAAACCTTATTATTAAAAGGAATGGATCAAAGGGGGGGAACTGGATCTGTTTCGGGATGGTTAGCTGATAGATTTTTTCCTGCTGCTTCTATATCAGCACCTTCAACCCCTTCAGCACCAACTACACCGGGCGGTCCGGGTTTTGGGGGTATTACAGGAAAAGACCTTATGCAAGGAGCAGCAGGAGTATTAATAATGGCCGGAGCATTATTTGTTATGGCTAAATCTTTTCAAGAATTTGAAAAATTAGATAATGGTTGGGAAACATTTGGTTTAGCCGCAGCTTCAATTGCTGCTCTTGGATTAATAACTGCTGGATTAGGTTTAATTGCTACTCCATTAATGGCCGGAGGAGCAGCTTTAGCTGCTGCTTCTGTCGGATTTGCCGTTTTTGGATGGGCAATGGGAATTTTTTCTAATGGTATTTCACCTTTATTGGGATATGGAGAAGATTTAGCTTTAATTGGAAAAGGCCTTATGAGTATATTTGGGGCTATAGCTTTAATGCCTATTGCTACAGTTGGGGGACTTATAGGTAGCATTTTCGGCGGAACTTCTACAATGATTCGTCCATTAGAAGAACTTTTACAATTTGCACAAAATGATTTAACACCACTTAAAGAGTTAGGTGAAGTTCTAACTAAAATTAGTCTAGCAATGGAATCAATTTCAGATTCACAATTATCAGGACTTCAAGCCGATATTAATACTGCCGGTCGAGGTGGGGGAGTACCATTACAAAATAATATTCGAATTGATTTAGATGGTAGAAAATTATGGGATAGTATGTACGAATCAAAAGCAGGTAAGAAATAATGAAAAAAATTCCTTGGACAAAATATAATGAATATGTTGGACAATCTAGACTAAAAAGTAAAATAGACGAGATTAATAAATTTGAATCTACTTATGATATCACTGCTGAATCAGAAAGAGAATATGAAAGACAAAGGGCTTTGAATAAAAGTAATGCAGTAAAAAATGCTGTAGAAGCTCTTTATGAAAAAGGAGCAACGGCAGTAGAGAATTTTGCATTTAATAGTGCAAAATCTGTTTTATTTGGTGGAGGACAAATTCCGGGAATTACGGGAAGTCTTCCCGATGCTTCTACTCTTCTTCCCCCAAGAGCAGTTGGACCACTTGAAGAAATGCCTTATGCAACTTTATTTACTGATTCAATTATGCTTCAAAATGTAGTGTCAAAAACAATGATAGCTGCTGAGCATAGACTCAAAGCTAAATTAGCAACACATAAAACAGCTGATGGAATTGCTCCAAACAAATGGTATAAAGAACCTGGACTTCAATCTCCAGCAGATTTTTTCGATATAAACAGATTTACTTTTGCTATTCGAAATAAAGCATATACATATACAACTGTAAATCCTCCCCCGGGAGTATATCAAGATCCAAATGGAATATATCAAGCATTTCCTGCATATATTAAAACTTTTAATGAAAATCTTGGAGCTACTTGGGATGCAGTTCATTTTATAAATGCAACTGAAGACAAATATATTTATCAAAAAGGGGATAGAAGTTTTACTCTTGAGTTTATTTTATTTGCAACTCATGCCTCAGATTTAGAAAGTTCAACAATTGAACTTGAACAAAGTAGAACTAATAATGCTATGGGGATTCCAGATATAAAATTTTATAGTTTGTTTAGTGCTTATGAATTGGAATTTGCTTTGGAATTTTTAAACAAATTAATAAGACCTAAAATTGTAAATGATGTTATAACTGAAGTTCCTTTCTGTGAGTTAACCCTTGGAAATATGTTCAATAAGCAAAAATGTATTTTCGATGGGGTTTCCTTAAATTATGATCTACTTTGGGATTTGAATATGGAAAGTCCCGGCTATTTAAAACCTAAAATGGTTGAAGTTACTTTAACCGGTAAATTCCTTCATGACAATCCTTCTACAGATACAAGATATTATGCTATTAATTCGAAGGCGGTATCCTCTTGATTAACAAATATAAATCAAATATCGATTTTACAAAAAAAATAAATAGAAGAGAAACAGATGTTTATATCGAAATAAATGATCAAGATAGGTTTGATCGTATTTCATATAGAGCGTATGGGGATCCTCAATATTGGTGGTTGATTCTTCAAGCAAATGGATATCAAATTGAATTTGATGTTGAAGCGGGAGAATTAATTCGAATTCCATATCCCTTATCTGCTGCTTTATCTGATATAGAGGTTTAAAATGAGAATAGAAGGTCTCTTAAATTCTTCGTATGTTCGACTATGGTATACTAATCCCGACTTAGATCAAGAAAATAAATATATCATTGGAACTGATCCTGAAAGACCAGTAAAAAGTAGAATTGAAACTCTTGGAGGAGGAATTAAAGATTTCACTGTTAAAGTGGAAGGTCAAAATATTATAGTTTCTACAGTATTTGTTGTTCCCTTTCAAACTTTAAATTTATCCCAAGATCCAGATTTGAATAATGAAATTGAAAATTTATTTAATTTGAATAATACTTGGGGAGCTCAACTCGGAAGAGGTGAGAAAAATGATTTTTGTTGGATTCCAAATTTAAGAGTTGGTGAATCCCAAATTGAATATTCAACAAGTATTAGAGGAATTGAAATTTCTTTAACTCTTCATGGGGCTCTTTTTTCTCTTTTGAATTATATTAAATTATCCAATCTAAAAAAATATGATATACAATATGGGAGAAATTCTTTTTCTGAAGATAATTTAATTGATCCTTCCTTAGGATTTATAACATTAAGAAATGTTGTAACTGCTATTTTGAATTCTTGTAAAAGATATATTGCTTTGTCTTCAGCAGAAAGATTGGCTATTAATGACCCAACCTTTGTACCTCCTCCAATTATTGAAACTCCTGATTTACCTTTCTTTCAGAATGAAAATGTTCCTTTACCCCCTGGTGTAGAACTTCCTCCTGCTCCGCCAATTAATTCGGAGAATTTACCAGCAGATCAATTGGAAAAATTAAGGGTATATGAAGAGGAAGATGCAATATTAGGGGCTACTCCTGATTTAATTCCTTCATTTTCTGATTTAAGAAAAATTATTGTAGCAAAAACCCCTGAAGAAGGATTAGAAGTTTATAATAAATCTTGGAATGGAAAATTAATTAAAACAAATAATCTTAAAAAGCTTTATGAAGAATTAAGTGCAAATGATAGAACTTCTGTTCAAGCTTATTTGTCAGCTTTATTAAATGAAAAAGCTTTACAAATGGTTCCTGCTCCCCAAATTTCAGTTAAAAGGTCCGGACTGTCTATATTAGTAATACCAATTGGGGCTATTCAGGGAGCCGGGTTTTCGGAATTTGAAGTAAAAGAAGATGGTCAAATTTCAGACAAATATAATAGTTCAGATTATTCAGATGAATATTTTAATTTACAAAAGGTCGGAAATGTGGTATTATCAGTTCAGGCTAGTACAAATAAAGGTGAGCAAACTCTTGCTTCAATCTCTCAAGCAAAAAGACTGGCTGAAAATGATGCAGCAGATCAAGAACTTAGTATTTACAATTTCTTAGAAAAAACTTCTAAAGAGATTACTGTTGAAATGATCGGAGCCCCAAAATTAACTTATTATGATAATGTTAATATAGAATTTTTGAGTTCGGTTTTTACTGGTAACTATAAAATTATTTCTTTCACTCATAAAGTAAATGGAAACCAATTTACAACTGAATTCGAAGCTATCAGGCTTGAAAAAGGAATTTCATCTTCTGCAAATAATGCTGCCGCAGATGAAATTTCAAAGGAAAAAAGAAAAAAAGAATTTGAAGAAGGATTAAATTTCTTTGAAAGAATGTTTGGAAAGTTGGATACCTCAGAAATAAATATTATCCCTGAGGGTCAAACAATGACAGAAGCAGCAGAACAACTTAGAAATGAGACTGGTTCGGGTTTACCTTATAATCGGTGGAGAAGAGATTCGAATTAAAAGGGGGATTATCCCATGGTTATTTGTAATATTGTTTATGACAAGAAAGACGATTGTCTTCAGAAGTATCTTGATCTTCCATTTATTAATGCTGCAGATAAACATTGGAAAGTTAAAAGAAATATTCCAACGCTAATTTATGGATTTAAATTAGCAAAAGAATTATATCCAAATGAAATTGATCCTCATAATAATTGCATCAGAACTAATGGTCTTTTAAATTGGTCGTATAGCATTGAAGAATTTGAAAATAAATGTTGGCTTGATTCTTGGATTACACAATCCATTGAAAAACATTTAAGGTGTGTTCCGAATAATATTGATGTTATTTTTAATAAATCTTTTGAATTGAAAGCTTTTTTGGAAAAAATAGATCCTTTTCCTCTTGTCCATGCAGGTAAACATGAAATTTACATTGCAGAAAAAAGGGATTGGGATAATGCTTGTATTATTCATTCCTTTCAAATGGACAATCTGACTTATGCTGGAATTGATCCAGAAACTTTCTATTACGAATTGTTGAATTATTTCGAAAATAGATGTGTAGTTCTTTCTACAAATGACATTGATTTTACTAGAATAAAAAATACTCCGATCTCATTTCAAGATTTATCTTTGGCTAGTCAAAATGAATCTATAGATATTCAAAAGATAATCAGAACATTTTCTTCGTTTATTCCTCTTTCAAAAGAAATGGTTCTTACTTATTTTCTGAAACATGACCTTTATTCTAAGACCCTTTTTCACAGTTTTTTATGATTTAAATCTTTGTCCATACTATAGTCCGTAGGAAAGAACTAAATTGAGTACAGACAAAAAAAATGAAGAAAAACATATGGTTTTTAAGGAGAACGTATCAATGAATGATACCAAAAGACATTATGATAGATTAATTGCTGCTTCTAAGGCAGAACAGATCTTGGGTAAGAGTAAAATTTATGTAAATGTCCCGGCTTTGAAGATCATAAATAAGCTTAGACCAACAAAAGAACGAAATCAATATCTGATTAATTCTATTGATACAGGATATATTCAAACCAAATATAGTTCTAAAGATAAGATTACTGCTAGGATGTTTACTACTCCCGGGAATTTAAATCTAATCACTCTTTCAGATGAGGATATTTTAAATTGTATTGTTTCAAAATATGGAAGAGAAGGTATTTTAGTTGAATTGGATTTTAAACAATTCGAACCGACAATTATGTCAAAGCTTATAGGATACTCATTTGATGGGGACATTCACACAATAGTAAGTAAAAAATTAAAAATGACTCGTAATGATGCTAAAATATTAAACAATGCTTATTTTTATGGAGCATCAGAAGAAACTATCAACCAAAAATTTTATGTAGGGGGGGATATAAAGGATTATCTTGATATGATGGAGGACTTTAATAATGCAAAAGATAAATTTTTAGAACCCCATTTAGAAATGTATGAAAAAAATGGATATATTATTAATCCTTATGGAAGAAAAGTGTTTCCAAGAGAAAAAAGAAATATATTTAATAACATGATACAATCTACTGGTTCTGATATCCTGATTGATACTATCATCAAATTAAATCAAGAAAACTTAAATGTAATCTTACACCGATTTGATTCTTTATTTTTTGATTTAAAGAAATTAAATATATATTTAGAATTAGAGGAAATAATTACTATAATGACTGAGAATAATTATAACTTAGAGGTCTCAGTTTTAGTGGGAAAGAATTTAAATAAACTTAAGAAACTCAATTAAAATATGAAATCAATACTTCTATTGTCGTTTATAAACAAAGACCAAATCTATTTAGCATTAGATAAAATATCCGAAACTTTAAATATAAAAAAAAGTCAAATTTTTGTATTTAAAATCCAGGATACTGAAGAATTGATTGTAACTTATAATTTAAATCCAAATTATACCAATATTAAATTTAATTCAATTTGGCCAAATACTATTTCTATTCACAGAAAAAAACAAACTAATACATTATATTCTTTAAATGCTATGAACGAACTTATTAAGAAAAAAAATGGTGGGGTTTTTAAAAAAGAATATGCTCTTCATTGGGAAGATTTTAAAAATTCTTTAATGATAATTAAAAACGGGAAACTTAAAATTCTAAAAATTCAACTTGTCAAAATAAACCAATAAAAAAAGATTTACAAATTCCAAACAACGTGTTAAAATAGGGCACGTTTACAACAGTGGTAATATTGCCACAACTCAACGTACAGCGATCAGCGGTACAACTTTATAGGAGGTCCAATATGGACATAAAAGCACTCAAAGAAAAACTAAACAAACTTCAATCTCAAAACAAAAGCGGCGGATCAAATATTTTTCTTAAGCAAACTGAAGAGCCACAGATGATTCGAATTCTACCTTATCCTCACAATCCGGATAAAGATCCATATATTGAAATCTATTGGCATTATGATATTGCTGGCTATAGATCTATTTTCTGTCCTCAGGAAAATCTTGGCGAGCCATGTCCCATTTGTAAATTGTCAGCAGAATTTCTTTCAATGGGAGGAAAGGAAAATTGGAAGATTCATAAACAACTAGAAGCAAAAATTCGTACTTATTCCCCCGTAATTGTTCGGGGTAGAGAAGAAGAACTAGGGGTTAAGCTTTATGGTTATGGTGTACAAATTTATGAGGATCTCTTGACTACTTCAGTTGAAGAAGGGGATATTGCAGATCTTAAAACTGGTCACGATTTAAGTGTCAAGCAAATTCCAGTTGGAGCGCCAGGAAATGACACTACTTATCCAAAGCCTATTTGCAAGGTTCAATTTAAAGAATCACCAGCACTTGAAGACACTGCTCTTTTGAAAAAGCTTTTGAAGAGTATTCCTGATTATAAGGAGGATCGAGAAGCCTTTCCCCTTATGACTTATCAAGAGCTATCTGAAATTGTAAATAAGCTTAAAACCGAAGAAGATGAAAGTTCCTTTGAAGATGATATGGATGATGTTTTTGAGGAAAAGACTGAAAAGCCTAGTACCTCAGTTAAAGCTTCAACCGTTGATATTGATGAACTTGATGCTCTTCTAGAGGAAGATTAATAATGACTAAAAAAGATAACATCAAGATAATTCGCGGAAGTGGATTTAAAAGTCTTGATGGATCATTAGTTTCGGTTATTTCTATGGGGGATGACGGTCGATCGACCGTCGTTCCCTATGGTATTGAATGTGTTCCTATTTCTATAGATTCAAGATGTTTGCAGGATGTTGATATCGATAAAACTTTTTCATATACATTTGAAATTTTAAAATATAATTCAGATGGATCTGGTTATGAAGAACAAAAGTTCTATAAAATTGAAAAAGCTTTAAGAGATGTTCCTTTAAACACCATTATTGAATACTTAGAAACTCACCTTAAACCAATATTAAAGTTGGAGTAAATATGGTAAAAAAAGAAGATTCTTTTGAAGACGAAATGATTGATGCTTTATCGTCTTCATTTAAGAAACAAAGTTCAAATGCCAAGGCATCTTATTTGTGGCAATCATCTTCAAACATTAAAGATTATATTTCAACGGGAAATCCTCTTTTAGATATGTGTTTATCTAATAAGCCCAATGGGGGTTTACCAGTTGGAAGATTGACAGAAATATCAGGAGGGGAAGGTGCTGGTAAAACCTTACTTGCATCTTATGTTTTAGCCAATACTCAGAAAAAAGGGGGTATTGGAATTTTTATTGATACAGAGCATGCTGCATCAATGGAAGTTTTAAAAGAAGTTGGGGTTGATACTGATAAATTAGTATATGTCCAATGTGGCTGTGTTGAAGAAGTTTTTGCTGCTATGGAGACTATTGTTGGAAAAATTGTGGCATCAGGAGCAGGAAAAGAAAGACCTATAACCATTGTTTGGGATTCAGTTGCAGCCACTTCAACAAAGGCAGAAGTGGAGGGTGATTATGATCAACAAACTATTGCTATGGCGGCTAGAGTTATATCTAAAGGACTTAGAAAGTATATTCCTCTTTGCAGTGCTCATAATGTTTGCTTGGTATTTTTGAATCAATTAAGAACTAATATTAGTAGTTTTGGGCATGCTGAAAAATTCACGACCCCCGGAGGAAAAGCAATTCCATATCATGCTAGTATTAGATTGAGACTTTCTCATTATAAAAAGATCAAAGATCCTAAAACAAAGGATGAAATTGGGCGAGAAATTAAATGTGAAGTTAAGAAAAACAAAATTGCTCCCCCTATGAGAACAACATATCATACGATTCGTTGGGGTTCAAAACCTGGTGCATGGTTTGATATTGGTGCTACTCTTTGGGAAGCGGGAATTACTTCTGGACTGTTTAATAAAATTTCAGCTCAAAAATATGGATTTATAACTTCCGAAGGGGAAGAACTTGAATTTACAAAAAAGGTTTTTAATGATCTAGTTAAAGATAAAAATTTCTACAATGAAGTGGTTAGATTATTAGAAGGATATTATATAATTGGACCGGATAATGCTCCAGATCCAGATGAACTAATAAAAGAAGAATCAGATGAAGACGAAGGGATTTAAATATGACAAACTCAAACAAAAACCACAATTTTTTAGTTACATTAAAAATGGATGGAAAGATTATTGCAACACGTAACACGACTGTTACTGAATATAATGACAATGTTATATATTCTTTGAGACTAAATCAGCTCATGAATGAAATGTCTGATTTAATTGTTGAAGCTCTTAAAGATAAAAGTATAGATGAAGCCCATCGTCTTCTTAAGAAGGGACAATACAGTTGAAAAAACGAAGAATAGTTCTAATAGACTATTACAATCTCTTTATAAGAAATTGGCAAGTTTGCCCTTTGACTGATGAAAATGAAGAGCATTTTGGGGCAGTCGTTGGTAGTTTAAATTCTATTAAATCCTTTATCAAGAAAACAAATCCCACTGATGTATTCGTTATAACAGACGGGGAAAATGCTGCATTACGTAGAAAAATGATGATGAAGGAATATAAAGCTAATAGAAAAAAGGAATGGGCCCGAGGAGCTTGTCGGGCCTATGACTTTTTAAATGAACAAGATCAAAAAGACAATTGGACATTTCAGAAAAGAAGACTAGATGAATATCTTTCTGTCTTGCCTATAAAAACTATTTCGATTCCATATCTTGAAGCAGATGATGTTATAGCTCAAATTTCTAATGTAATGAATAATGAGGAAACTCAAATAGTAATTTATTCATCAGACGCTGATTATCAACAGCTAATAAATGAAAATGTTTTTTGTTATAATCCCATCACAAAAAAATTATTGAATGAAGAGAAATTTTTTAAGAAACACGGCATCCCGCCATATAATTATATCTATCTAAAGTGCATCCAAGGGGACGCTTCAGATAATGTTACAGGAATAAAAGGAATTGGTCCTAAAACTCTAATAAAAATGGTACCGGAAATAGTTGATACAAGAATAGATTCAATTCAAGATTTTTTAGAAATATGTCAACATGCAATTGATAGTGGATCTAAAGTCTATACAAAATCAATGCTGAATAAATTCAAATTATTGATAGAAAATGAAAGTAAATTACAATTAAATTATAATATAATGCAATTATCAGATGTTGATATTTCTCAGCAATCTAAGGATTTAATAAATCGGGTTATTGAAGAAGATGTTACACCCTTTAGTAAAACTAAATTAAGAGCTATGTTTTATAATGATGGAATGTATAATAACGTAAAATATCTCACTGATTGGTCAACTATGTTTAGTAAATTAACATTATATGGGAGAAATAAATGAAAAATAAAATCTTAGTTTTTTTAAATAGTTATGACGGGGGAACTTTTTTGGGTATGTTGATATTAATAATTTGTCTTTTGTTTTATCATAACTGTTCAGCTCAAGAAATATCAGGGGATCTTTCAATCTTGGGAAATATTGATGTTACAAATAAAAGCGAAGATCCAAATTCCCATTTACAATATTTTGGGGGAACATTAGATTCCGATAATGCTTTTGTTTCAGCTTCAATGGACAGTACTGAAACTTTAAAATTACGAGAAGCTTATATTAAGTTTAATTATGACGGATTATTAATTCATATCGGTAAAGTTGCTGTTCCATTTGGTTATATGAATTTGGATGATCCGTCAACTAGCGTATTTATTTTGTATCCTCGAAAAGATTATCGTGACTATGGTTTACATTTATCTACTATGTATGATATAGTAAAGTTTGAAGGGGCATATATTGATCACGCCAATTATAGCATTAAATCAAAATTAATATTATTGGGCGGGGGAGAAGTTATATCGATAAGTTATGCAAATAGTGAATATTTGAAGGAGTTAATACTTAATAATGAATTTTATTTTTCCTCCCTATTATTCAATATGTCGAATGTATTAGAATGGTGTCCAGATAATGGTGATTTTTGGATCAGATCAGTATTTGCCCCGGGCATATTTGATGTCTTAGGTTTAACATTAGGATATTATCATTTAGATTATATTGAACAAACATTACAAGATTATGATTTAACTGGTGATGCTTGGACTTATGGATGTTATTTGGATTTTTCAACCCATGCAACTGTATCAACAGAATGGGTCTTTGGTGAAAGTATTAATAAACCAACAGTTAAACTTGTTGCAAAATTTTAAGAGGTAAAAATGACCAGTTTTGAAAAGTTTGGAGAAAACTTTCAATCTAAAATTATATATCATTTGGTAACTGATTCTGATTTCGCTATTCAAGTTCTGGAGATTCTAAAGCCAGAATTTTTTAGTCAAGAAAACCATAGAACCATAGCTCAATTAATTATGAGATGGAATGAAAAATATGGAACAATACCTTCTTTCGAAAATCTAAGAACTCTGTTAGCAAAATTATATAAAGAAGATGAAATTTTATCCGAATATATGACTTCGTTAGTTTCTGATATTGAGTTTAAAACCAACTTACTTGATAAAGCTCATGTTATAGATGAAACAGTGGAATTTTGTAAGCAACAAGCATTTAGAAATGCTATTTTTGAATCCGTTGAATTAGTTAAAAAAGAAAAATACGATGAGATTTATTCTATCTTTCAAAAAGCAATGGTTGCAGGAGAAAAGAAAAATATTGGTCACGATTATTTCCACGATATGAATAAAAGAGTTATGGAAAGAAGATTTCCTATAGCTACAGGGTTCCAAATGCTAGATCCAGTTATTTCCGGTGGATTATCGGGAGGAGAATTGGGTCTTATTTTAGCAGGAACTGGTATTGGTAAATCTATGATTTTAGTTCATCTTGCTGCTGAAGCATATAAGCAAGGTAAAAAAGTTCTTTACTATACTTTAGAACTATCAGAAAAAATAGTAGGACTTAGAATTGATTCAAAGATTGCAGGAATTCCTTTATCAAGTTTATTAACAGATATTGATGGTGGATTGAGAAACAGAATCAAAAATGAAATCACTAAAGAAAGAAACAAACATCAGATTAAACCAGAATTAATAATCAAGAATTTTCCAACTAAAACAGCTTCAATTCAAACATTAAATAATCATTTACGAATGCTAGAAAATAAGGGTTTTATTCCTGATATTATTTTTGTTGATTATGTTGATCTTCTTAGACCAACTAATAGATATGGGGATAAAAGATTTGAGCTTGAAAGCTTAACTGAAGAATTAAGAGGGATGGCTGGAACTAGAGATATTCCTTTATGGTCAGCTTCTCAAACAAATAGAGAAGGCTGGGATACTTCAATAGTGGGATTAAAAACAATTTCAGAATCAGCAGCAAAAGCATTCGTTGCAGATTTAGTTATATCAATTGGTCGATCACAAGCTCTTGTTGATGAGGGAAGAGCTTGCTATTATATTGCAAAGAGTAGATTGGGTCCCGATAAACTTCCCTTTACGGGAGAATTTGATACTTCATTAGTCAATTTTACAATTGATTCGGAAGGTTTTGATGAAGAAGAATTAAGAGAACAAGATCGTAGATTTGCAATGAATAGAGCAGTTGAAAGGGTTCAAAGTCAAGCCCCAACTGAAACTTCAAACAATAATTTAAATGAGATCTTAAGAACATTGGATATGAATATAAGTAATGGAGATACAGAATGAAAAATCTTTCAAATGAAATACTCTCTGATATTACAGTTCACATGAAATATGCAAAATATGTGAGAGAAGAGAACAGACGAGAAACTTGGGAAGAGCTTGTGGATAGAAATAAGAAAATGCATCTTAAGAAATTTCCAGAACTTAAGGAGCAAATTGATTGGGCATATGAATTTGTTTATGATAAAAAGGTTGTGCCATCAATGAGGTCAATGCAGTTCGCAGGAAAGCCAATTGAAATTTCACCTAACAGACTTTTCAATTGTGCATACACACCCATGGATGATTGGAGAGCATTCCATGAAATCATGTTTCTTTTGTTAGGTGGTAGCGGGGTAGGATTTTCTGTTCAGAATCATCACATTGAACAACTTCCAGAAATTAGGAAACCGAATAAGAATCGCAATCGCAGATATCTTATTGGAGATTCAATTGAAGGTTGGGCAGACGCAGTTAAAGCATTGATGAAGTCTTATTTTTTTGGTGGGTCAAATCTTAAGTTTGACTTTTCTGATATTAGACCAAAGGGTGCAGAACTTGTGACCTCTGGGGGTAAAGCTCCAGGTCCACAACCACTAAAAGAATGTTTGGTTAAAATTAAAGGAATGTTGGAGGAAAAGGAAAATGGTGACCAACTCACATCAATCGAAGTCCACGATATTGTGTGTCATATTGCAGATGCAGTTCTTGCTGGAGGGATCAGGAGAGCGGCACTTATATCATTATTCTCCGCAGATGACGGGGACATGCTATCGGCTAAAGCTGGGCACTGGTGGGAACACAATCCGCAAAGAGGTCGTGCCAACAACTCTGCCGTCTTGGCCAGATCGAAAATTACTAGAGAATTTTTTATGGACTTGGGAGAAAGAATCGAAGCGTCAAATGCTGGAGAACCCGGAGTATTTTTCACAAATGACAAAGATGTTGGAACAAATCCCTGCTGTGAAATCTCCCTCAAGGCTAATCAGTTTTGTAACCTTACCGAAGTCAATGTATCAAACGTGGTATCACAAGAAGATCTTAATGACAGAGTAAGAGCGGCAACAATAATTGGAACACTCCAAGCAACATACACAGACTTCCATTATCTCCGTCCAGTGTGGCAACGCACAACAGAGAAGGAAGCATTGCTTGGCGTGTCCTTAACTGGAATTGCCAGTAAAAGAATTTTTGACTTTGATCTCAAAGAAGCCGCAAAAAAGGCAAAAATGCTAAATGAGCAATTGTCCGCTGAATTGGGAATCAATCCAGCGGCAAGAATAACATGTGTCAAACCATCTGGAACCAGTTCACTTGTATTGGGAACCAGTTCTGGAATTCATGCTTGGCATTCACCATATTACATTCGCAGAATTCGTGTTGGAAAGAATGAAGCAATTTATTCATATCTGTCTGAACATCACCCAGAACTCGTTGAAGATGAATACTTCAGCCCACATGATACGGCAGTTATTCAGGTTCCACAAAAAGCACCAGCAGAAGCTATCTATAGGACTGAATCTCCTATTGACTTGCTTGAGAGAATAAAATATATCAATAGAAATTGGATTCAACCCGGCCATAGAAATGGTATGAATAAACACAATATTTCTGCAACCATTTCAATCAAACCTGAAGAATGGATTGAAGTCTTCAATTGGATGTGGGATAATCGTGATTGTTATAATGGAATTTCTCTGTTGCCTTATGATGGTGGATCTTACATCCAAGCACCATTTGAAGAATGTACAGAAGAAAAATATAATGAGATGTTCGATTCACTCACAAAAGTAAACTTAAAGAGTATAATTGAACACACAGACAATACAGACCTTAAGGGTGAAGTTGCCTGTTCAGGGGGAGCGTGTGAGATTGTATGATATTTGATTTACCAAAAAACATGTTTCAACACATGACAAAGGTTGATACAAAAATCGATGATTCATTTTTTATTATTGATTCAATAGACAAGCAAATAGCAAAAGCAATAGATGAAGAATTTTTGAACTTAATCGAAAGAGAGGAAAATAATATGGGAATGTACAGAAAGAAACCAGTCATTGTTGAAGCAATTCAATGGACTGGTGAGAATAAAGAAGAAATTATTGGTTTCGTTGATGGAAATGGATTTTTTGATCATAATGATCTTGTGATCAAAACCCTTGAAGGGAAACTCATATCAAAACCCGGGGATTATATAATCAAAGGTATTGATGGAGAATTTTATCCATGTAAAGAAAAAATATTCAATGAAACATACGAACGTGCCCATGGATATGAAATGGATATAACTGATGATTTCTTATCCCACGATTATAATATGGATACAAAACCGTTTCGAAGCAGATGACAAATAATTGATTAAGATTGGTTCAATCTAAGGAGTTATTATGGGAAAACAAAAAAGTGCAAATGAAATAAGAAATAACAAAGCAAAAAAAAGAGCCTCTAAAAAAAGAAAATATGCAAAACAACATAAAGAAAAGCTAAGAGCTAAAATGAACCAAAGAAGGGATTTTATTGAACAACTCCAAAATGAATATGTAAAGGAAATGGTGAAACGTTATGAAGAGAGCCAAAAAGAAAATTAAAAGGAAACCGGTAAGATATCTTCGTAGAATAAAACCTGGTTATGTTAGAGAAGTTGTTACTTTAACCGAACAACTTAATACTGGTGATATTTTGGAATTTCAATATGGGCGTAAACAAAAACCAGGTCAAGTTGGCGGCTGGAAAAATGATCCTAAACCAAAGCTTTTAGTTTTTTATGATGATAAGATAAAATATATCGAAGGAATAAATACTAATTACCTGAGCGATTGGTATTTAATGAGACTGAATAATATTTTAAAGAAATACCCAGGGATTAATGGCGAAGAGCTTTATGATATAGTTATGAGGAGTACCAAAGGTGCTGTTCAAAAAGGCTATAGAAAATATATCAGAGCAAGTGTTAAGAATCCCTTGAAGCATATTTATAAAGTCGAAGGGGATTAAACGATATGAACGATATGAACGAAATAACGTCAACATATATTTTATTTGGTAAATTAAAAATTGGATCTGAATTTAGAATGTTTAATGATCCTGATAATGCCATTCTTATTAAAACTGGAAATAAAACATATAGAACAAGTAAATCAAAAGTTACATACACTCTTGATCCAAAAACAAAAGTGCAATCTATGGGGGCAAAGGGATATAAATTTGATGAATCTTTTAATATACATTATCCATCACTTAAAAAGCTAGTCGATTTACAATACGATGATCCCCGCACGAAAGACAGCTGTACAATTGTCGCTGAAAAATGCGGAAAGCTAAGAAAAGAAAATGGAGAAGTTATTGAGGGATCATATATTATGTATGAGGATTCTGAAATGAAAGGCAAATTTATCGCAGTTCATGTTTCAGATGCTATCAATGAAGAATCTGGAGAATCCGAAGTAAATGTTATCGCTATTGGTAATAAGAAATCTGTTCGTGAAAGAATGGGGTATAGGATTCGTAGAAATAAAAATCTTGAAGAGGGATTTAAACCTTATTTAGAAATACAATTAAATAATAAATTAAATGAAGTAAAAATTAACAAACAAAAAGTTCAAAATGCAACTGAATATGCAAACAATTATGACTTTAAAAAATCTAGAAATTTTATAGGGATGTTACAGGGATACGGAATAAGCACAGAACCTGGATATGAATATACAATTGATGATGCAATTGATAATTTTGATGAAAAAGATAAACAAATGTTTGTTAAAGATATGAAAAAATTTGGTTTTAAAGTAACTTAAAATATAGAACGATTAACCACATCCAGAGAGATGTAGATCGGAAAAAAATGAAATACTATTGTGAGAAGTGTAAGGGATCTTACACTATTCCAGTAGGGGATAAACTAATCGAAAAAAATGATATTTGTAAATGTGGTGAGAAAGCTAAAAACTTTCAAATTACAGACAATATCATTTTTTTTAAGTTCCCCGAAAATATGATGCTAATTAGGGGTTAATAATTTACTTTAATAGGTTTTTGTAATATAATAGTTGAAACTAACTAGGAGGTTTTAATGATCATTCATATGGAAGGCCCAGATCGTTGTGGTAAAACCACAATTGCAAAATATTTGGCCAAGGTTTATAATCTAGAATATTGGCGATATAGTAATGTAGATGAAACATTAAGAAGAAATCCCGATCACTGGAAATATATTCTACGATATTATTATTCTGAAATTCCTGAATTTGCTAAAATGCTAGAAAATCAAGGTAGTGGTTTAATTTTAGATCGAAACTATATCACTGAATGGGTTTATTCTAAATTATTTAAAAGAGATACATATCCCATTATTTTGGCTGACCTAGAAAGCCAATATGCAGAATTAGGAGCAGTTACCATTTATTGTACTAAAAAGAAATATGATGATTTTGAAGATGAGTTTGTAACAAAAAATCAGATTGATGAAATAAAAGAACTCTATGAAAATTATTTTTTGATCTTTTCTAAAATGCCGGTTCTTTGGTTAGATACAACTAATGAGGATTTAGAAAAACAATTAGAAATTATTGATGAATTTTTAAAGGAGAATGTTAATGTGGATGAAAATTAAAAAATTAAATGGACGAGCAAAATTACCAACAAGAGCCCATTCAACTGATGCTGGTATGGATGTATATTCAATGAACAATGTTGTTATTGCTCCCGAGGGTGATTACTTATTTCCTCTTGGATGGGCTTGTGAAATACCAAGAAATTGGGCATTAATTGTAAAAGAAAAATCCGGTAGGGCTGTTAAAGATAAATTAGATGTTGGTGCATGTGTAATTGATTCGGGGTATCGTGGAGAAGTTCATGTTCACTTATTTAATAATTCAAAAATTCCCGTTGAAATAAAAGAAGGTGAAAAAATTGCACAGATGCTTTTGGTTCCTTGTTGGTGTGGGACTCCAGAAGAAGTTGATGAACTTGATAATACTCCTAGGGGTTCAGGGGGGTTTGGATCTACTGGATTATAGAACAAATTGTTTACATTTGTTGATAAGTGGTGTATAATTGTATTATATACCATTTTTATTAGGAGAGGTTATGGCAAACACAACATATAAAATTTCTAGAATATGTTCTTCGTTTAATTATGGGAGATGGAATATCCATAAATTTGGCTATACTCCTAAAGGGGAATTTGTAAAAGTAAAGTCCGATTTTACTGATTATTTTTATTTTAATTCCGAAGAAGTTTCAAATTTAATTCCCTTTAATAAATTAGATCAAAATGACTATGGGGATTATATGTCGGTTTATGGAAAACCGACTCGTAAAATTGAATACAGATCAATAAAAGAAAAAAATCAAGTTGTATCTCAATATCCTGAATCAGTATATGAAGCAGATGTTCCCCCCGAGTTTAAATACCTTATGGAAATAAAACATGAATGGGCAGATTCATCTGAAAGACATATTCTATATTTTGATATTGAAACATGGGCAAAAGATATAAGTTCTACTCCAGAAAGACCTGATGCTCCCATCACTTCTATTCAGCTTTACTCTACTAGGTTTCAGAGATACTTTTTGTTTGCTTGGCATCCGGAAAAGACTTCGGATTTCTCAGTTCCTAAAATTCTCCAGAATGAAGAAGTAACTTATATCTTTAGTAAAGACGAACGTGGAGTAATTGAATCCTTTATTGCTTTTTTTGAAGAATATTCCCCAGATATTATATCTGGATGGTGGTCTGCTGGATTTGACTTACCATATATTCTTAATCGATGTTCCAGATTAAACATTGACTATAATCGTTTATCTCCAATAGGAAAAGTAAATCACTATCAAAAAAAGGGAAACTGGAAAACCTATATCAGTGGTGTTGATCACATTGATATGCTTGAAGCAATAAAAGACATTGGATATAATCTTCCAAATTATAAACTTGCCACTGCTGCAAAAGAAATCCTTCAAGATCCTGATATTGAAAAGCTTACTGAAGTTACTTGGGCAGATTGGATGGACAATTTTGGGGGCTTTATAAAATACGGTCTTAGGGATGTCGAGATCCTTAAAGAAATAGATGAAGAACTAAAGATTTTTGACCTGTACTGCACGATTCAGAAACTTACAAACATTACTACGCTCGGTGAAGTTATGTTTAAATCGTCCGTTGTAGATAAGTTTATTTTGACTGAAAGCCACGGAGAATATGTTTTCCCAACTCGTTCAACTTCATCTAGACAGAAATATATGGGTGCACATGTGATGGATCCTAAACCGGGTCTTCACAAGGATGTAGCTATTTTTGACTTTGCTTCGCTTTATCCAACATCCATTATGACGTTTAATATCTCTCCCGAGACTTTCATTTGCTCAGATAAGCAACTTGAAAGAAGAGGATTAACAATAGATGATGTTATCGAGAATTTAAACAAAAGAAACATTCCATTTATCGATACAGGATATGATACAGAACTATTTGGAAATAGATACTTGTTTTATTCTCACAGTCATAGATTGGGGATTTTTCCCAAGATCCTTAAAAAGATGTATGAAGAAAGAAAAGCAATCAAATCCGAAATGAGAAATGAATCTGATGAACATAAATTGAATACTTTAGATAAGCATCAGCAAGCAATTAAATTGATTCTTAATTCTGCTTATGGTGCTTTAGGATTTAATTATTTTAGATTATATAAACCTGAATGTGCTGATTCTATTACTTACTTTGCTAGACAAGCATTATATTTTGCCCAGGAAAGTTTGCAAAAAGAAGGAATGGAAGTTATATACCAAGATACAGACTCTGAATTTGCTCTTCAAAATGGGAAAACTGCTACCGAAATTAATATGTGGGTTGACCGATTCAATGGAAGTGAAGTTATTGAATTTGCTCAGCAATATAATAATGGGGAAATAGAATCTTTTGAAGATTATCTTACTCTTGAAATGGAATATGAAAAAGATCTAGAAAGAATTTATTTCGGTTATGATGATAAATTAAAAATTGGTGTTAAGAAAAGATATTATGGGATTATTCGTAATTCCCGAAAGAAGTATATTCGGGGATTGAATATCATTCGAAAAGATACTCCAGAATTCCTAAAAAAGAAATTAGATGTTCTTTCTGAATTGGCAGTCAATGATGCTCTTCAGATAAAACATCTTGAAACAATCAAAAAATTGATAAAGCTTCAGGATCTAAAAAATATCGGAATAACTAAAGCATTTGGAAAAAGATTCGATGCTTATGATAAAACTCAGCCACAACATTTAGTTGCTGCTAAATGGGCAAATGAAATTTTAGGTTGCAATATAAACCATACACATAATCCATATTTGTTTTATGTTATTTCAAAATGTGAAGATCATCTTCCCAAAGGAAAAAGAAATAAAGCAATTTGCTTACTTGAGGAGGATCTAGAAAAGGCAAAAACAAATCCGGATCTTTTCGAAATCGATTATGACATATATTTCAGAAAACAAGTATTAGATCAACTTGAGGAGTTTGATCTTATTCCCTCTGTTAAAAATGTTATTGCAGAATATAAGGAGAAAATGAAATGAGAACACGTTGGGATGAATTAAGAAGAATGGCTGGAGGAATTAATATTCCAGGTCCAGAAAGAATGGGTAAAACCTTTGTTGAACTTTTTTGTCATTGTGATTTTGAACCTTTTGGTCGTGCCTCTGAAATGTGGGAATATGTTTGGACATTACATTTTCCAGAAGCACCAAGAATGTGGAAATCAACAAAAGGTTGGGTTCAATCTCACACTCATCCATATGGAATGCAATTCAGGGGAAGATCAGTTGAAGATGTTATGAAACAAGCAGAAGATTTTTTTGGTGAATTGGAGAAACAAAATGACAGACCCAAGAAGTAAAGTTATGTGTGAATATTGTATGGACACACAAGTATATACTGCAAACCCAATGGACCCACCCCATTCGTGTCCATATTGTACACCAGCAGAAAATAGAGCAATAAGTTGGGATAGTATATGGATGGATCTTGCAAAGTCCATTGCTTTAAGATCAACATGTAAAACTCCAAATAGACAAGTTGGGTGTGTTATTGTATCATCTGATAATTCAAGAGTATTAGCTCTTGGATATAACGGTTCAGCAAAGGGTGACGATAATTCTTGTGAATATGGAACTGGTCAAGCATTTAATAGTCGATGTACATGTATTCACGCTGAAATGAATGCTCTGACTAAACTTGACACAACGAATCCATGTGATAAGAAAATGTATTTAACATTGTCCCCGTGTGATGTATGTTGGAAATTGATTGTTAATGCTGGTATTAAGGAATTAATTTTCGATGAAAAATATGGAACAACTGGTGAAAATTTAAAGTATCTAACACATTTAGGAATTTTGGTGAGGAAATTTAATGGAGATTATTGATATTAAAGAAAACAGATACCAAGTAATCCGAAAATATATAAATCCGGATAAAGAATTTATAGAGAAATTAAGTAAATTCTATAGAGAACAATATTCAGATTATGAACTAATTAAAACAAGAAATAAAAATGAGTATCTTATGTGTCGATTGATACATAATTTGACTTTTGTAGAAGAGAATAATATTTATATATAAGAAGGTTGAGAGGTTAAATGAAAGTCACAAAAGACACATTAAGAGAATTAATAAAACAAGTAATAGACGAAATGTCTGATGATGAAATTATTACTTCAGAAATAGTTTCTAATACGACAGCAAACGTAGCTGGATATGATGGTCCTTTACAAAAAAAACCTGTAAAAAGGAAATTGAGTAAGAAAAAAGATAAGGATTAATAATGGAGTTTGCTGATCTGCTAATAGCAATATTTAAACAATATGGCGCCCCTGGACTTGCTATTGTTGGTGGGTTATATTATATAAAGGCTCTAGATTCAAAAATAGATAGGTTAACAAATTTAACCTATAAAACTTTTGGTGTTATGCTTTCATTAGTTGATGACAAATTTAGAAGAGACTTAATTGATAAGGGAGATGATTAGGCAATGTTATTATTAGATGTTGTTTTTATCGGGTCTATAGTTATTATTCTATTTATATTATTTAAAAAATTAAAGAAACAAAATAAAATATTAACACAAATAGAAAATCAATATGAAGGGACTCTTCTTTCGTTTGTCAATGACAATAATTTAGCGGAAGTCGATATTGATTTTTTAAATCCTGGAGATCTAAAAAAAAAATCAAGGGGAAATGAAGTAATAAGATTTGTTGGTGTTGACATTAATAAAGGATATGACTTTATTGAGGCTAAACACGAAAAGGGTTATATATTTGGACCCCACGTTCATCATAACTCAAGTGAATTTTTTTATGTAGTATCTGGGAAGATAAAAATCACCGAATGTAGTAGGGCTATAAAACAATGTGAAAAATGTAAAGGTGATTGTGGATTATACGGGGGGAATGATAATGGATTTATTGATACCTTTATTTTAAATTCAGGGGACCATTACTTTTTAACTGCTGAAACTTATCATACATTTGAGGCATTGGAGGATTCATTTGTGATTGTTGTTACAATGCCGCCAATTGGAAAATTATATTTAGATCAATATAACATATACAATAAAGACGCTGTTCATAAGGGATAATGCTGTTCATAAGGAATAATAAGTTATGAATATTTGGGTATTTTTTGAAATATTTAATAGATTAAATAAAAGGCTTAGAAAACTTATGTCAAAAAACGAGATTGAAATACAAACATTAAAATTGGAAAGGAATCCAAGAAACCCCAATTGGGGTCAAAGAGATATTTCTTTGATAAATAAAATAATAGTTCATCAAGAACTTGGAGAAGGAACAACTGAGCAAGTTCACGCATATCATATAAGTAAAGAATCACATTTAAAACCAGGTGTTGGAGCTCCGGCCATAGCATACCATTTTACAATTGAAAAAGATGGAACTATATATAAAGTAAATGATCTTACAGATGTCACTTGGCATTGTGCAGGAGAAAATCTTCAAAGCATTGGAATAATGGCTGTGGGAGATTTTGCATGTAAAGATAATATTAATGGAAAGGCCCCAACACAAGAGCAATTGAAATCTTTAAGATTATTGTTAAATTATTTAACCGATAAATATATGATTCTTAAAGCTAATGTTTATGGGCATAAAGACTTTGGGAAAGAATCTTGCCCGGGATTTGTTTTATATGATTTTGTTCAAGATTATAAAAAAGAAAGCTTTAATGTAGTATGAAAGTAAAATACCATAAATTTACAGGTAGTATGCCTATTATTTTTGTAGAGAGATTTTCAGATTTTGCTACAAAAATAGGATGTCGTCGGGAAGAATTAGAAGAAGGAACTGAATTTGATGGTGGAAAATATTTTAGAACTATTGGATTTAAAGGATCTCCACTAAAATTTGCTGTATTTGAAGACTCAATGATGAGAACTCTTTTTGGTACTAGACGAAATGATATAGTTGATGCTACCTTGGCAATGTATGTTTCCGAAAAGAAATATCCATTAAACAGTAAATTATCAATGAATAATGCAATTAAAATGACTTTAGAAAATGATGCTCAAGGAGCATATAGAATTTTACAAAAAGTTTATTTGAATAAATTTAAGGTTGAGAATCCATATCACAAAATAGCTATTCAAGAAGGATTTATCAATGAAGTTCCAGATAAACATTTGAATGAACCCGGTGATGCTGAAAAATATAAAGATTCCCATACTCATGTTTCAGGGGGGGAAGGAAATCTTTATATGGTTGGAAAAATGCCACAAGAAAAGGCACAAGAAAAAGCAAAGAAACAAGGTGCCGATGCTAAACTTGTCAAAGGAAAAATGGTTCCATTATCACCCGAGGAAAAAAAACCATTAGATGGTGATAAACAAAAACCCCAACAAGAACCAAAAGAGCCTAAAAAAAGAGAAGTTAAAATTGTCAAGACAGATACCGGAGAAGAAATCTCTCCTGAAGAATTACCGACTGATACAACGGGAAATGCCGAGCAAGAAAAAACTGGGGGAGGTCAAATTACCCCTGACAAAGTATCAGACAAAAACTTTGATAATATGATTTCGGCAATTAAAAAGTCTGGGAATAAATCAAAGGAAATAGATGAAGTAATTTCTCTTTTGGAAAAAGCAAAAAAAGGTGAACCAATTTCTACTGCCGAAGCTAAATTTATTGGACAATATATTCGACCAACTGAAAGCCCAAAAAATGTTTATATGACACATTCTCAAGTACCAGGAAACCCTCTAGAAGATTTTGGAAAAAAGGGTATTAAAAGAAACTATGATAAAATTGGAAACCCGACATTAAATAGATTATTAAAACAACTTGGAATCCCTGAAGCAGTCCAAACCCTTACTGGTAGCTCTAAAATGAAACCAGAAAAAATATTCATAGATGAAAATGGCGATACTAGAACAACAAAAGTTAAAATGGGGGCAGGATCTAAAGGACTTACTATCAATGGAAGAACTTTAAAAGAAAAGAAAATCCCCGATGGATCTAAATTTGTTGATTATTATCTTCAGCAAGGACTTTCTCAAGAAGAAGCTAAATCTAAAGCAAAAAATGCTATAAGAGCCTTGAAAAAGTATAATAAAGGGATTGAATATTTCAGAAATGTTATTCAATCTGAAGGAACTGATGCTTTATCAACCATAGATATTATTCCAGGGGTTCATCCAACAACATCAGAAAATCGTAGAAAATTAATTGATAAAGCCATTGATGATACAGTATTAAAAATGGCTCAATTAACTGAAGGACATAATAAAGAAGAAATAATTAAAGGATTAGAAAAATTAAAAAAAGCTAATTCCGATAATTTTGAACAAATAATGGATGAAGCTCTTCACCCCTTAATGACAGATAAACTATTAAGAGACGGAGGAGCAGATCTTGTTGAAGTTATTAGCTATGTAAAAGCTTTAGTTAATGGATATGAAGCTTATATGCCTGCAGAAGGAAATTGGCCATTAGGTGATGTTTTGATTTTACCCGGTGAAGATACTCCTTTAAAGACTATTGAAGATATGGCAACACATCTCGACATGATTGCAGTTTCATTAGAAAATCAATCAGTTAAAAAGAATGCTGGGGCTGCCAGTGCAGCAAAAAATAAAATTGAACAGTCATCATTCGTAGATCCACCTCCGGGAGTAAAAGAAGATCTCCAAAAAATGGAAGGTGAGATTTATGATGATATCTGGAATAATAACAACTTAGATAAAGCAGAAGAAGCTATATATGAACTATATCAAAAATATGGATTAGATCCAAAAAAATATTTAAAAGATCCAAGTGCAAAACAAATTGATAAAGTTTTAAAAATGAACTTAAAAGCAAACCCAGAATTGGATAAAAAAGAGCATAGAAGACAATTAGAATTAGAATATTTAAATGGAATGCTTTTACAGGATGTTCATAATGCTTATATTGATACTCAATTTTATTCAAATGAAGTATATAAGGTTCAGAAAAATAATTTTACAACGAATAGATCTAACGGGGTTACAAAAATCGCATATATGAAATATGCCTTTAATAACAAATATAGTAAAAGTGGAAAACCCGATACTAGAATTGCTGGACTTATGGTAAATAAAGATAGGATGAAATAATGGCAGTAAGTAAACCAAATGTTATAGTATCCTATGGGGGAAGATTTCAGCCCTTTCATTTAGGACATTTTAAAGTTTATCAGGCCTTAGTTAAAAAATTCGGTAAAAAAAATGTATACATAACTACTTCAAATAAAGTTGAAGATAAAAAAAGCCCATTATCTTTTCAATGGAAAAAAAAGATGATGATTCATACTGGCGTTCCATCAAATAAAATTCTTCAAGTTGCAAATGGGTATAAAGCAGATCTTGTTTCTAAAGCTGCAGGATTCAATTTAGAAGATACAATATGGATTTCGGCTATTGGGGAAAAAGATGTAAGCAGATTAAGTGGTTGGAATTATTTTTTACCATATAAATCTGGGGGAGCAATGGTAACTGCTGATAAGCATGGTTATTATTATCCAGTTCCAAGTTCTGAAAGCGTTACCAAAGTTCAGGGAAAAGTTTTATCTGCAACAGTTGTTCGTGATGTATTAAGAAAAGACGAGTTAGATAAAAAAGATTATGAATTTTTAAAGGGGGCTCTTGGAGCTCCTAGAGCTTTAATTGATACTTTACGAACTCAAATAAAATTAGAATCTCAAATTAGAAATGGTACGATTTTAACCGAAGGTGGGATGGGTGGACATATGTCTAATCTTTATGATGATCCCACATTAAAATTCTCAGATCTTGAAAAAATTATTAAAGACTCCTTAAGCGGTGAATTAAATAAAACAGAAATTCGAGAAAAAACTGATGGCCAAAATTTATTCGCATCAGTTATAAATGGGGAAGTTCGTTTATCAAGGAATAAATCTCAAACCAAAAATAAAGGAGCTAATTCCCTAGATGCTCAAGGTATTGCTAAAAATTGGGCAGAGGTTCCACAAGTAAGAGATGCATTTTTAGAAGCTTTGAAAGCATTAGAGACTTCATTTAAGCAATTTTCAAAAGAGGAACTAGAAACTATTTTTGACAATGGGGGAAATTGGGTTAATATGGAAATTATGACTCCGAGTAACCAAAATGTTTTCTATTATGGGGATCCCCAAGTTGTATTTCATGGATTAGAAATGGTTGATGATGATGGTAAGAAAATTGGGGTTAATGCAGATCTAACTAAAAAACTATATGATAAAATTAGTTCTATTAAGCCAGGAAAAGTTCCTGTTAAAACTCCCCCGTTTGTAAAATTAAAAAAACGTGAGGATTTTTCGGAAAAAACTTCATACTTTATTTCAAAATTATCAAAATTTAGAAGTCAACAAAAAGTTGGAAGTAATGCAACTCTTGGTGATTGGTATGAAAAATATTTTGAGAAAAAAATTTCCGAAATGGAAAAGAAATATAGTCATAAAATAGATCCAAAACTTAAAGCTAAAATTGCTTATAGATTTGGATGGAACGATAAGTCCTTAACTATGCCAACAATAAAAAAGGAATTAAAATTCTTACCAGTATATGAAGAACTAGCACAATTGAATCGGAATCTAAATGATGAATATAAAAAAGCTAGAGAACCTCTTGTTAGATTATTGATGGAATTAGGTATTGAGGTATTACAGAATCTTGAGCAGTATTTATCAGCAAGTCCTGAGCAAACTATTCAGAATTTAAGAGATAATCTTGCTAAAAAAATAAAACAAATTCGGGGATCTAAAAACCCTGAAGACATAGAAAAAATGAAAGACATTTTAAAGCAGGTTCAATCTGTTGGAGGAATTCAGAATATGGTTCCAACAGAAGGTATTATCTTTGTTTATAATGGCAAATCTTATAAGTTAACGGGGACATTTGCTCCTATAGGGAAGTTACTTGGAATGGGAAGGTATGGTAGATGAGTGAATCGTTATTAAAAATCTTAGTATTAGAAGGCGGAGCAGTTTTTAAAACTACTATATCCGCAGTTCCAAAAGAATATTTAAATCCAACAATGAATAAAGCTCTTAAAGATTCAGGGTTTGGGAAAATAAGATCAAACCCTGTTGGAAATATCTCAAAACCTTTTTTAGGAGATGTTGATATTGCTGTTGAATTTGAAGATCTTGTTAAATTATTTGGATCAACTAAAGATAAAAAAGACTTTTGGGAAAAAGCTGATATCTTTATGAAGAAACAAAAAATTAAAGACTATTCAATAAATAAGGGTCTTCAACAGATTCACGTTCTTTCTCCCTTAGTTGATAAAAAAGGAAAACAATTACCTGCTGTTAATAAAGAAGGAAAAGAAATTGGAGGAGAAGGATGGGTTCAAATTGATTTTATGATTGGTCGAGTAAAATTCATGAAAGACATGCTATCAGGAACAGTTGATAGCAAATATAAAGCAGCATGGAGAAATCAATTATTAGTCGATATTCTAGCTAATACCTCAACTGGTGATGGGGATGTAAAACATAAATTCCAGGTTAATCGTAAAGACGGATTACAATACGTTCGTTATATAGATCAAAACGGTAAAAAGAAGAAATTAAATGTTAAGACAGTATCTACTGATATGGATGAAATTTCTTCTTATATATTCGGGAAAAAATATAAATGGAAAGACGTTGATACATTTGAAAAAATGTGGAAAGCATTTAAAGGATCCGAATTTAGGTGGGCAAGTAAACGTAAGCAAATAATTAAAACCTTTACCGATGCTTTAAAAAGACAAAAAATGGAATTGCCTTCTGAATTAAATGAAGTAGAAAAAACTATGAATAAGAAACAAATTACTGAAATTGCTGAAATCATTTTAGAAGAACTTGAAAATAAAAATGAAAAACTCATTAAGCTTATAAAATCTTATGAAGAAAGATTAGATTCTAGTGAATTAAATGAAGAAATTTTTATTGAAGAAACTGAAAGGGCTCTTAGAGAACACTTGGGATTCCATGATGATACTGAACTAACAAAAGCTGAATCGGAATTAGAGCGTATGAGGAGATTAATGGGATGAAAAAGAAAGAATTAATTGAGCTAATAAGGGAAGTAATTTATTCTGAACTTCCAGATATTATTTCAGAAATCAAAGCTTCTTCTTATGAAAATAATGAATATTTAAAAGAAGAAGACGTTTTTGATGGTCAATCAGTTCGGGAACATATAAGATCTGAATTTAGAAAAGTAAATCCAATTCAAGAAAGACCTAAAGCCCCAAAAGGTAAAAAAATGTTAGTTGATTATAGAGGAGAGAAAGTTACTTCTGGATTGGGAGTAATGGATTGGTTTAAAGGACAAGTAGCAGAAGGAAAAACTAGACCAACTGGTGAATTTAAACATACTGATGATCAAATGAAAAATTTTATGGAACAAAAATTTGGAAAGAAGATAAAATGAAAGTATCAAAAGAAATTTATGATTTAGTTCAAAAGCACGACCAAAAAGAAATTAAAATGGGAATTGCTGTTGAGCGTGAACACGATGTTGGTGACACAGACGTTGTTCAATCTGATCTTGATGTATTGAAAATCGCTCTTGCCCATCTTGAAGAAGACCCCGAATATTATACCCATCTGAAAGCAATGGAAGATAAATATGTCAAAGAACGTGATGGTATGTCTATTGATGTTAAAAAGGGAATGAAACCTTGGACTAAAAAGAAAAAAAGTAGATTAGCGTCTGAAGAAATGGTTCAAGAATGGATTCTTGAAGAAGGAACTGGAACACTTAAAAAAAAAACTTTAAATGAAGCTCCACACATTGAAGTCAACGATAAGGTTATTGATTTCGAATTTGAAAAAGACAAAAACGAAGGTCTCAAAAAAATAATCAAAGCCATTATGAAACAAGAAATTTCCGACAAGTATGGCAACAAATTTAAACTCACATCAGATCGGGAGGTTGAGGAATTCATAAAGAAGATTATGAGAAATCCTCAGATTAAACGATTAATATCTTAAGGAGGTGAAAAATGATGTTTGAATTAATTTGTGGTCTTGCTCTTATTGACCTATTTTGGTGGTTGAAGAAGTAAGAATTCACATGAGCTGAGACGAGACGAGCGGGATACTATACGGAGCCGAAGTAACATTTTTGAAGTATCCCACTCTTTTTTATTTACATTTGAAATTAAAAGTAATATTATATTATTACTTGGAGGTTTATATGGGAAGAATAATAGGAATAGTTGGTTCTAGATCTCGCGATTCACAAGCCGATCTTTTAGCAGTATCAAAAATTTTTAATGAAATATATCAAGATGGGGATTGGATTTGCTCTGGGGGATGCCCAAAGGGCGGAGATCGATTTGCTATTCTTCTTCATAAAGCTTTTGTTACTCCATATTTAGAATTTCCAGCACATTGGGAAAAACATGGAAAAGTTGCGGGGTTTTTAAGAAATAGCGATATTGCTAAAGCTTCGGATATTCTCATTGCATGTGTACATATAAATCGTATTGGTGGTACTGAGGATACGATAAGAAAGTTTATTGAAGCTCACGGAGAAGAAAGGTTATATATTGTATGAATAAAATTAGAGTTATGATGATACCATCAGATCCTTATGGGGTAGGACATTATCGAAATTTCTGGCCAGCCAAAATGATCCAAAAAAATCATAGTGATGAATTTCAAGTAGATGTCAGATTCAGGGAAGCCATTACTGAAGACGATTTAAAAAATTATGACATCATTCATTATCATAGATCTATCCCTGCTGAAGATCCTTTAAAAATAGTAAATCAATTCAAAAATGCAGGAGTGATTACAGTTTGTGATATTGATGATTATTGGGTTCCTCCTTATGGACATCCAATAAGGGAATTAGCTATAAAAAAGGGTTTACCAAAACAAATCACTGACAATTTAAAAATGGCAGATTATGTTACAACTACTACTGATATTTTTAAAAAGAGAATATGTGCATTAGATAAAAATATAAAAGTAAAAGTACTCCCAAATGGAATTGATCATAATGTGGAAATGTGGCAATTAAAAAGAGAACCTTCAGATAAAGTTCGTATTGGATGGGTTGGGGGATCTTCTCATGAAAAAGATCTATCTAAACTTCATGGAACCTTTAATAAGCTTTTTTCAGATAAAGAGCTTGAAGGAAAATTCCAGATTATTATGTGTGGTTATGATACAAGAGGAACAATAACTGAAGTAGGCCCAGATGGTAAAGAGAGAACTAGAAAGATTAGACCTGAAGAATCTATTTGGAATAAATTTGAAGCAATCTTTAATAACAATGGAAATCATTTTAAAGACGGGTATGTAAGAAGAAATACTTTACCTATTAACCAATATGGAAAACATTACAATTATATTGATGTTTGTTTAGCTCCTTTGGTTGAAAATATTTTTAATGAATGTAAATCTGAGCTTAAATTGATAGAAACCGGAATGATGAAATCAGCTCTTATTGCTTCTGATATTCACATTTATGGAGAAATGTTAGAACATGGAAAAACTGGGTTATTAATTCCCGCTAAGAAAGATCATAAACTCTGGTACAAATATATTAAAGAATTAATCCTTAATGAAGAACTAAGAACCTCTTTACAAAACAATTTACATGACCTAGTTGATCCTGCTTATCGTCTTGATGTTTTAACTGAGGATAGATGTAATTGGTATAAGGAGATATTAAATGGGCAATAAAATAATTCTTGAAAATCTAGAAGGAGTTAGATTCAACAAAAGAATAACCATGGGGGACGATTATTCGTGGATATGCAAATCTATTAATCCAGCACTTAAAAATGGATTTTCATCTGAAAATATAGTTTACAATTGGATAGAAACAGTGTATTATAGAACGGATGAATGTTTATACGATGAAGAAAGTAATTCTCTATTGACAATATATCGTCAAAGGGATCTACCAAGGAGATGTCCATAATGAAACAAATTAAATTTTCAACTGACAAGATTATGGCATTAGTCGATTATTTCAATAATAAAATCGATGAAATTGAATGCCCTAAAAATCATGCCGCCGCTCGGGCATTGATTGAAGATGTAGGAGAGCGATTCTTTTCAGCCCCGGCATCCGGTAGATTGATGTATCATAACTGTTGTGTTGGAGGATTACTTGAGCATTCAATTAGAGTCCATACTATTTTTTCTGATCTTTGTGAAAAATATCATGAAGTTGAAAGCAAAGATGACATTATTATTGCAGCACTATTTCATGATATTGGTAAAATTGGAACATTAGATCAAGATTATTATGTACCAAAAAATTCAAAATGGCACGAAGAAAATATGGGTCTTTATTATGAATCAAATCCAAAACTTCGATTCATGCCTCATGCACAAAGATCTCTTCAGCTCTTGGGTCAATATGAATTCAATTTAGTAAATGATGTTTATACTGGGATCCTTATTCACGATGGACAGTATGTTGATGAAAATAAGCCGTATAAAATGAAAGAAGGAAAGTTTCCTCTTTTGCTTCACATGGCAGATAGACTTGCTTGTGAAATTGAAAAAGAAAAATGGGAGGAATTGAATGGAATTTGAAGATCATTTTCCTATCTTATCAGTAATCGATAACGATTTTTATTTTGGAATTGGAGGATTAGGAGATTTTGTTTTATTGCTATCAACTTTTTATGATGACGTTAAAGGAGTAGATATTGTTTTTGTTGCTAATAATGTTAAACAAATAAAAGAATTTTCTAAGTTATTTATCGGTAAAAAGGGAATAAGAAAAGTTTGGATTTATCCTAATGAAGGATTTTTTAATTTTCCAAATGGACGTATTGATGCATGGAATAAAATCGCTAATCATCCTTTATGTCAAGGAACAGGAGTTACTCCAAAAGAGTTTGATTATTATGGTGAATGGGATAAAGTAAAAGAAACGAATGTATTTGAATATTATGGAGTTAAAAAAGATGTAAAGTTTATTACTAAAGCAGTCCCCGTTTATAAAAACATTACTATTCAGCCATTTGGTGGATTAGATGCAAATAGAATTTCAGAAATGCCAAGAGAGTTTATTGAAGGAATAACTGAAATATATAAAGATCAATATGAGATTTTTTTAATCGGATCTCCAAAAGATAGAGATACTCTAGGGAATATTCCCGGAGCTAGATGGTTAACGGATTTGGAAGATTCTTTACATAAAATTGCAATGGCAGAATTTCATGTTGGAGTTAACTCTTGGGCAAAATCTTTATCCGGTATATTAGGAATTCCAACTTATATTTGGCCTAGTAGTTATCGAGATTTAAGTATGTATCCTAATGATAAAGATCCTGCAGATTGGGTGTTTATTGAAAATTGGGGATTTAAAAATGCTTTAGAATTATTACAAGAAGTAGAGATAGAAGATGTCAGTGAAGAGTAAAAATATATCTGTTTGCACTATAGCCAAAAATTGTGCAGATATTGTAGAAACATATCTTAGATGGGCAACTGATAATTTTGAAGAAGTTAATGTTGTTTGTGATTTAGAAAATGATGATAATACTTTAGAAATATTAAATGATTGGGTTCCAAAAATAACTTTATGGACAAATGTATTTGATAATTTCTCTGCTCAAAAAAATAGAGCGTTCTCAATGGCAACAAAGCCTTGGATATTATCAGTTGATACAGATGAAATCTATGAAGAAAATATTCCATGGGATAAATTAGTTGAAGGATTAGAAAAGCATAATCAAGATATTGGATCATTTAACCTATATAATCTTCAAAAAGATCTAGATCATTATCTTGATCAAGTTCTTCCTAAACCTCGTCTTATGAGAACTGAAATAGCCAGAATGGACGGTAAGCCTGTTGACGAAGGAATTGATTTTGCTGGAAAGAAAATTATTTGTTTTCCATATGCACATATTCATTTTGGTCACGTTAGAAATACTGAAGCTTTATTCCTAAAAGGTAAAGATCGAATAAAATGGAAAGATACAGATCTATGTGATGGACCGGGATTAAAAGAACACGGAGAATCCTGGTTCATCTATAGAAATGATAAATGGAATCAACATATAAAAGAAGTTCCAAATGAAATAAAACGAACAATAAGGAGATACCATATTGCCTTATAAAATATTATTTGCTTTTGCAACAAGATCCAGACCCGAAAGAGCTTTATTTCTTTTGAAACAGTATCAAAAATATATTCACGATAAAGAGAATTCCATAATTCATTTATCGTGTGATGTTGATGATGAAACAATGAACAATGAATCTATTATTGAGTTATTAAAAACTTTTAATGGGGTTAAATATTTTTTCGGGGAAAATAAAACAAAACTTGATGCTGTGAATGCTAATATATCTGGATATGACTGGGATATTGTAGTTGGGCTTCAAGATGATTTATACCCTTTAGTTCCTGGATTTGATAATATTATAAGAGAAGAAATGAAAAATGCTTTTGATCCAGATTTAGATGGGGTTTTATTTTTATTTGATGGAGCTTTACAAATTTGCACTACTCCTTGTATGGGAAGACGCTTTTATAATCGATTTGGATACTTAAATTATCCGGGATATAAATCTTTATTTGCCGACAGTGAATTAACTGAAGTTTCAGAAAGACTTGGAAAACTTAAAAGAGTAAATAAAGTTTTATTAGAGCATAAACATCCAACAAGAGCTAATATCCCTTATGATGAATTATATCGAAGAAATGATTCTTTTTGGGATGAAGATCAAGAATTATTTGAAAAAAGAAAGGAAAATAATTTTTATTTATGAATATTTTGGTTATAGGTGATAATTGTTTAGATCGACACATATATGGAGAATGTAAAAGGCTTTGTCCTGAAGCTCCGGTTCCCGTTTTTACCCCAATAAGAACTGTAGAAAATTACGGAATGGCCGGAAATGTTTCTAGAAATTTAAAGGCTTTAGGCAATAAAGTTGAAGAGCTTATTCCCCTTAATGTTCCAGTAAAAACTAGATATATAGATGATCATACCAATCAAATGTTTTTAAGAGTTGATGAAGATGATTATTGTTCTTGGGTAGAATTTAGATTGGACGAAATAGATCCTAAAAAATATGATGCAATAGTAATTGCTGATTATGACAAGGGGTTTTTAACCAAACAAGACATATTATTTATTTCCCGACTACACGATATTACATTTTTAGATACCAAAAAGATCTTAGGTTCCTGGGCAGAAAGACTGTCTTATATCAAGTTAAACTCCCAAGAATATAAACAAAACCTTGATATTCTAAAGCAAAATGAAACTTTAATGGATAAAGTAATAGTAACCAAAGGTCCCGAAGGTTGCGTGTTTAAAAATGAAATTTATCCAGTTAAAAAAGTTGATGTAAAAGATCTTTCTGGAGCTGGAGATACATTCATGGCTGGATTAGTTTCTCAATACATTCAAAATGGAAATCATATAGAAGACGCAATTAAATTTGCAAATGAATGTGCAACAATTGTTGTTCAAAAAAGAGGAGTTGCTTGTTTGTGATTATACGAAGATATCTTGATAAGAAAATACAAGGGGTAGAAATTATCCACAGGAAAGTAATGCATGATCATAGGGGATGGAATATTGAAAGATTCAATGAAGGGGAATTTGATATAAAATTTGTAACCGATAGTATTTCTAAATCAAAATCCCAGACCTTCCGGGGTTTACATGGGGATTCAAAAACTTGGAAATTAATCGAATGTTTATTTGGAAGATTTTGGCTGATTATATACGATAACAGAAAAGATTCTCCAACATATAAAAATTGGACTACTTCAATGTTAACTGGATTTAGTGGAGATCAGATTTTATTACCCCCTGGGGTTGCTAATGGTCACTATTGTTTTGAAGATTGTTTATTCTCTTATAAAATGTCTCATCCATATACACAAATAGAAGATCAATTTACAATAAAATGGCATGATGAAAATTTATCAGAGGTTCCTTGGCCATGGGAAATAGAACCAAAATATATTTCAGAAAGGGATAGATAATGGAAAAAAATAAAAGAGATCCCAAAAGGTTTGATACCGAATTATTTGGGTGGGTAAACACTAATAAAGAAGATGATTATTCTTCTGAAACTTGGGCATATATCATGTTAAATAAAGAATACATCAAAGGCACTGTAATGGATATTGGATGTGCAGTTGGCCTTCATGTTATTCCTCTTGCAACTATATTCGAAGATTTAGATTTGGTATATGGGATTGATATCAATCAAGAAGCTATAGATTGTTCTAATAGTAGACTACCCGAGGAACTTAAAGATAAAGTAAAATATTATAAAGTTAATGTTTTAGATTTAGAAAATTATCAAGAAGAAAGTTCTATTGATACTATGGTAAGTTTTCACACTATGGAACATTTTCCAGAAGTGGATTTAGAAGATATATTTAGTCAGATAAAAAGAGCTTTAAAAAATAATGGACACATAATAATTATTATACCTTATGAACATGCTCATAATGATGGGAATCATAAAACCTTTTGGAATGAAACTTCATTGTCAGAATTTATGGAAAAAAATGGTTTTGAAACAATTAAATGTAACAAAATCCAAAATAACAATCTTGCTGGAATATTTAAAAACAATAAGGAAACAATATGAAAAGAGTTTTAATAACTGGTGGTGCTGGTTATATCGGAAATGTTTTAGTTGAATTATTATTAGATAAGGGATATCATGTATTAGTTTTAGATTCTCTTCTTTTTAATCAAACAGAATTGATTAGATTTTCCAATAATCAAAATTTTGAATTTATATATGGGGATGTTACTAATGAAGATCTTTTATATAAGTATACACAGTGGGCTGATATTATTATTCCATTAGCTGCTTATGTTGGAGCCCCCATTTGTAATAATAATTACATCATGGCCAAAGCAGTAAATCAAGACCACGTTGTTAATATTTCTAGAACTGCCGGAAGTAGAAAAGTTATTTATCCAAATACTAATTCTGGCTATGGGATTTCTTCTAGTGATGAAATTTGTACAGAAGAAACTCCACTTCACCCTATCAGTCATTATGGAAAAACAAAAACAGCAGCAGAAGAAGTAATTTTAGCAAACGATCAGGTTTCATTAAGACTTGCTACTAATTTTGGTATATCCCCGAGAATGAGAATGGATTTATTAGTTAATGATTTTGTTTATAGAGCAGTAACAGAAAGATCTATTGTTTTATTTGAATCTCATTTTAAGAGAAATTATATTCACGTTAAAGATGTTGCTGCAACATTTTTATTTGCAATTGAAAATTATGATAGAATGAGGGGAAGAGCTTTTAATCTGGGATTATCAAATGCGAATCTAAATAAATTAGAACTTTGTGAAAAAATAAAATACTATATTCCAGAATTAATTATCATTGAAAGCCCAATTGGTAAAGATCCAGATAAACGAGATTATATTGTTTCAAATGAAAGATTGGAAAAATTGGGATGGAAACCTGAATATAGTTTAGATAATGGTATTACTGAATTAAAAAGGGCATATGAAATTATTAAAAATACTAGAAAAAGGTTTGGTAACGTATGAAAGATTGTTTATTTATAGCTCCTAGAATTTCTAAAGCTACATATCAGGAACTAGCTGAAAATTTTACTGCAATAGAAACCCCAACTTGGTCATTACTTTTAGCAGAATCTTGTCGATCTATCGGCTTTGATGTTTCAATTTTAGATATGAATGCTGAAAGATTAACTGATGGACAAATGTTATTAAGGATCTCAAATGAAGATCCCAGATTTATTTGTTTCCCAGTTTATGGATCAAATCCAAATTCAGGATCTCTTATGATGGGCGATGCAATTTTATTAGCAGAAACTATTAAAGAGACTTTTCCAAATATTCCCATAATATTTGTTGGATCTCATATGCAAGCAAGACCAAATCAAGTACTACTGGATCATAAGGGAATTGTCGATATTATTCTTACTGGTGAGGGGGTTTATGCTTTAAGGAATTTATTAAAATTGGATTATACAGTTGGAGCCCCTGAATTATTAAATTTGGATTCTGTTAAAGGAATAGGATTTATTAAAGACGGAAATCCCTTTTTAACCCCGCCAGAAAAAATAGTTCCACAAGAAAGAATGGATATTGATCTCCCGGGATATGCTTGGGATCTTTTACCATATAAGGAGAGTCCTTTAGACTTATATAGATCTCATTTTTTCCATGCAGAATATCAACACGATAAAAGAACTCCATTTGCTGCAATTTATACATCATTGGGTTGCATGTTTAAATGCTCATTTTGTATGATCAATCTTATTAATAAAAATGATAATGATTCTATTGGAGTTGCTTCAAATTATTCAGGAATGAGATTCTGGAGTCCCGAGCTTATAGCGGGAGAATTTGATAAGTTATGGGAAATGGGGGTAAGAACAATTCGTATTAGTGATGAAATGTTTTTACTTAATAGAAAATATTATGTTCCATTGTGTGAAATGTTAAGAGATCGTGGATATGGAGAAGAACTTCTGATGTGGGTTTATTCTCGGGTTGATACCATTAATGATAAAAGCAATCTTAAGCTTCTCAGAGACGCAGGAATTAAAATGGTTTCTTTAGGAGTTGAAAGTGGAAATAAAAAAGTTCGCTTAGAAGTTACTAAAGGAAAATTTGAAGAAGTTGATATCAAAGATGTTATTCAAAAATGTAGAGATGCAGGAATTGAACCAATGGCAAATTATATGTTTGGTCTTCCAGGGGATACTTATGAATCAATGTTAGAAACACTTCAATTATCATTGGAATTAAATACAACAGTATGGAATGCCTATGCAGCTACAGCTTTACCTGGTAGTCAACTTTATAAAGATTGTGTAGATAAAAATATTCCTTTACCTCAAACATATAATGATTGGTCATTCTTTTCTGAAAATACTATTGGTATTCCAACAGAAGAATTAACTTCCGATCAAATTATAGAATTTAGAGATTGGGCATATCAAGTTTATCATACTTATCCTCCATTTTTATATACAATAGAAAAGAAATACGGTAAGATAGCAAAAGAAAATATTTTGAACCAGAATAAGATTTCATTAAAAAGGAATAAAATTAATGACTAAAAAAATATGTATAATTTTTTGTACGTGTTCAAGAAACCCAAATCAGGGAAATGCTTGGAAAATTTCAACATTGCAGAATTTATTTTCTCAGACATCAGAAAAATATGAATATACTTTTGTAAGTTCGGATTGTTGTTCTCATCCAGATAATAGAAATAATTTAATTAATTTCAATTTTGATGGAAGAGGTTTTGATTATATTAATCATATTGATACTCCCATATCTCTACAAATGTCATTAAATCATACAATAAAAAAAGTTCACGAAATAGATCCTCACGATTATTATATAATGTGGAGTAGTGATACTGGATTCTTAGATCCATATGCAATTCAAAAAATTATAAACGAATTAGATAATGATGATTCAATTTTTGCCCCGGGGTGGAAATGTGATTTAGCTGGTCCTCCATTTGGAGAAGCTCACAAATATAAACCAGATGTAAAGAAAACTATTTTGCCAATTGGTTATGGATTTAATGGAATATTCGTAGGATTTTCAAAATATCATGTTGAAAAATATAATTTAAAACCATATTCTGATGTTGTTTTAACTAATTGCGGAGAATGTATGTTAACATATCAAGCTGCTGCAATAAAAAAACATCAATCAATTATTAATTATGTTTGCTTAGAGGAAAAAATGTGTCCCCCAGATGGATCTTCAAATCTCTTTATGGGGAGAAGGGAAAATTTAGTAAGAACATTAAATCTTCGAGGTCCTTCTGGTGAATTAACTTTATGGGATAATTCGAAATATAATTTTAAAGAAATGGTTGAAGGGGGATTAAAATATGGATTAGGATATCAAGAAATGGATGCAAATCAATGGTGGTTACATGATCCAAATTGTTATGATGAAAATTATTTCTGTACAAATGATGATTTGTATCATTACATAAAAAACAATTGGTATATAAAAAAAGAAGATTTTGATTATGATGCAAATCATGGTGAATTTAGGAGGTTATAATGGTAATTAGAAAAGCTTTGATATTAACTTATGATAAATTTCAGGATAATGAAGTTCTTTATCCTTATTATCGATTACAAGAGGCGGGATTTAAGGTAGATGTTTCTGCTGAAAAGATTGGACCTATTTTTGGAATCAATGGATGTAAAATGATGGCAACAGTAGAAGCAGATAAAATTAATCCTGATGATTATGATTTCCTTTGTATTCCCGGAGGAGTTAAAGCTTTAGAAAAGCTTCGTCAAGTTTCAGAAGCAATTGAATTTACTAGAAAATTTCATGACGATGGAAAAATTATTGCTTCAATTTGTCATGGGGCTCAAATACTAATTTCAGCTGGGGTTTGTAAAGGAAAGAAAATTTCTGGATATTATAGCATCAAAGACGATATTATTAATGCTGGTGGAACTTATATAGATGAAGCTTGGGCTCGAGACGGAAATGTTATTTCTTCACCTCATTATGATTTTATGCCGGAATGGTTAGCCATAGCTTTGAAGATGTATGATACATGGAGTCTTGTTAACAATGACAGATCATAAAAATGTAATTGTCAAAAAGCCCTGGGGAAAAGAATATCTCATTTTCGAAAATGATGATGTTGGTATTTGGGCTTTACATATTAATAAGGGTGAGAGTACTTCATTGCACTGTCACCCTAAAAAAAATACGGGACTGATTATATTAAAGGGGGAAGTAGAAGTTTCCTTTTTAAATGATTCAAGAATTCATGTTCCAATGGACAAAATAATGATCCGAAGAGGATTATTTCATTCTTCAAAAGCTATAACTGATGCAGTCATCCTTGAAATAGAAAGTCCAAAAGATAAATTGGATCTAGTTAGATTTACAGATAATTACGGAAGAAAATATAAACCCTATGAAGGAAAAGATCAAGAAATAGAAAGAACTGATGAGTTATGGATTGAAGTTCCTGAAGATCACATAGTTAGCTGTAAATCGGCTTTTGGTAAATTATTTGTAACTGAAAGAACTAATACGGGTAGAATTCCCCTTACAACTCACGAATTAGACATAATAATAATTTGTGAAGGAGGAATTATTGATCAGAAGACTGGATGGTATGTTGCTGCTCCGGGTGATGTTATAACTTCAAAGGTTATGAATATATTATTAGAAAGATTTAATCCAACTCAATCATTAGTTACTATAAAAATTCCAGTCGGGAAAGGTTAATATGTTTGAACAAATTTGTTATAATAGATTTTTTGAATTTGAAGTAGCAAAAGCTATTGAAGAAAAAAGAATTCAGATACCAGTTTATTTATCAGCAGGACAAGAATCAATTCCAGTTGGGGTTCATTCAGTATATCCGGATGCTGCTATTTTTGCACAGCACAGATGTCATTCATGGTATCTTACTTATGGAGGTTCTCCTGAAAAATTACGTGATGAACTCTTGGGATTAGAAACCGGATGTGCAAAAGGAATGGGGGGATCTGCTTCTATTCACGATCCCGATATTCCTATGTTTGGACATAGTGGGCTAATGGGGGATCAAGTTCCTATTGCTGTTGGTTATGCTCTTGAATCTCAAAAAACAACTATAGCAGTTATTGGAGACGGGGCAGTAGAAGAAGATTATGTTCTTGCTTCATTAGGTTTTGCTGCAACTAAAAACTGTCCAATATTATTTGTAGTTGAAGATAATAATTTAGCTATTCTTACTGAAAAGAAAGTAAGAAGGTCTTGGAGTATCGTAGATGTTGCTAAAGGATTTGGATTGAATTCAGCTCATTGTTCAGATGATCCAACTGAAATAAAACATACTTTAGAAATTTTAAAATTACCTGCATTAATCAATGTTCATACACATAGACATTTATGGCATGCTGGATCTGGAAATGATGGTCCTCCTGAATTTAATAGATATGAAGATATTAAATCTAGATATAGATTGGGGTTTCTTGGTGATGAAATGGAACGTAATGTTATAAATGAAGTGAGGGAATTATGGCAAAAACAGTAGCTGAAACCATTAGGGATACCACAAGATCTCATTTGGAAAAAGGCGGAAAATTATTTGGGCAATGTGTAACTGCTGTTGGTTGGGTCGGAGGAACAATTCCTGAAATGACTGAAGAAGAAGGAATTGTAGAATTAGCCCTATCAGATTCTTCCAATCCGGGAATGCCAATTGGTTGTGCCTTAGCTGGTAATCGACCAATTTATGTAGTTCGATATCAGGGCTTTTTATGGTATAATGCTGTATCATTGATTAATTATGCAGGCAAGTCAAAAGAAATGTGGGATGTTCCTTGCCCGGTTTTTATTCGAGCAATTGGAATGGAAGGAAGCATAGGTCCAGTTGCAACTTCTTCTGAACATAGCATGATTATGAGAAAATCTGGTATACCTGTATTTGCTCCAATGACCCCAAAGGAATGGTTAAAAGTTTGGAATTATTATCTTGAGCATGATGATCCAGTATTTTGTTCAGAACATAGAAAAAGTTTTCAATTAACCGATGAGGGAGATTTATCATATATAAAGTTTTATAAGGATGCAGATATAACTTTATTTCCAATTTCTGCAGCTAGATTATCAACTAAAGAAGCTGTTGAAGCTTTATACAATGATAAAAAAATAAAATGTAATGTTTATCCAATTGTTCAATTAAAGCCTTTTGATATTGGTTATGCTAGCAGAGGATTAATTACCCAAAAAGCTTTAGTTATAGATTCTGACAATGAAATTTGTGGAGCATCAAAATCTATTGCACACGATATTATGCTTCATACAAGAATTCCAACTCATACTTTAGGGTTAGAAGATCGAACAGCAGGGTTTGCCAAACATTTAGACAATGGAACTCCGGATGCTAAAAAGATTTATGATAAGGTGGTTTCTCTTGTTAACTATTAACGATATACCAACGGGATTTGGTAATCCTGAAAAAATAATAGCAATAGATTTTGATGGAGTAATTCATGATTCATATAATGGATATGGTGATGGAACTTGTTATGGAGAACCCATTCCGGGAGCTATTGATGCTATAATTGAATTGTCTGAAAATTATGATATAGTTATTTTTACCGCTAAAGCAAAACCAGATCGGCCATTGGTTAATGGTAAAACTGGAACTGAGTTAGTTTGGGAATGGCTAAAGGAATATAATATTGATATGTTTATTGCAAAAGTTACCTCTGAAAAACCTAGAGCAAAATATTATATTGATGATAATGCAATAAGATTTGAAACGTGGAATCAAACAATGAAGGAATTAAAAAATGGAAATTAAATATCCTCTTGCTAAACAAACAATAACAAATGAAGAAATAGATGCTCTTATTGAATGGCTAAAAACATATCCCCGTTTAACAATGGGAGAAATTACCAAGGAGTTTGAAAGAAAATGGGCAGAATATATTGGAACAAAATATGCCGTATTTGTAAACTCTGGATCATCAGCAAACTTACTAATGATATATGCGTTACTGGTGACTGGGAGATTAAAGAAAGGTGATAAAGTTCTTGTTCCAGCAGTTGGCTGGGGAACAACAGTGGCACCACTGATTCAACTGGGTCTTGAACCAATTATGGTAGATGTGGATCCTTTTACATTTGGTATAGATGTTTATAAATGCGAAAGAGAATTAGAAAAAAATCCAGGAATTAAAGCAATATTATTTGTTGATGTTCTTGGAGTTCCTGCCAATATAAAAGAATTAAAAGAGTTGGCTTCTAATAGAAAATTATTATTGCTTGAAGATTCGTGTGCAGCATTAGGATCAAAATATGATAACAAAATGATTGGATCCTTTGGGGATATTTCTACATTTTCATTTTATTTTGGTCATCAACTTTCTACAATTGAGGGTGGAATGATCAATACAAACAATGAAGAAATTTTTGAAGCTTTAATTATGTCAAGAAGCCATGGATGGGGAAAAGAATTATCTCAAGAAACATATGATCATTTGATTTCTGAAAACGATATTGATGACTTTCATAAACCATTTACATTTTTTATTCCTGGATTTAATTTAAGAGGAACAGATCTTCAAGCAAAAATAGGATTAGGGCAAATAGAAAAAGCAGAATGGGTTGCAAATAGAAGACATGAAAATCATAAAAGATATATGAAAAATCTCGATAGATATTGTGATTTCCAATGTCCAGTTCTTGGCCCAGTTGAAGATAGAGTTTCAAGCATTTCATTTGGGTGTTTAGTAAGAGAAAATTCAACCAGAAAAGAAATAGTTAGAAGATTAGTGGACAATGGAATTGAAACAAGATTATTCAGTGCTGGAAATTTGGGGCTTCATCCATTCTGGAAACAGTATAATAAAGATTTTTCAAATTTTCAAGTAGCAAACTTAATTCATTCAAATGGATTTTTTCTACCGAATTATCCAGAGCTTACATTAGATGAGATTGATTTTATTTCATCAGTTGTTATAGAAGGGGTTACTCATGAGCATTAAACCAAAAACTTATCCATCAGAAATTATAGACATAGAATTATCAGGACATAAATTTAAATTTGTAGATTGGAAGCATCCATCACAAGGAGGGCCTCATTTTGACGTTGGAATGTTTGAATTTATAAAATCAATAGTTAAACCCGGAGATGTTGTAATAGACATTGGAACTCATGTTGGGGTAAAAACTCTAATGTATGGTTTAGCTGCTGGGAAAAAGGGCGCTGTTTATGGTTTTGAACCAAATCCATATGTTTTCGAGCCTTTTAAAAAATCTTGTGAATTAAATAGGGATATTATAAATGTTATTCCCGTTTGTGCAGCTATAACTGAAGAACCCGGGAACTTTATTTTTCATTATTCAGACGAAGGATATTATAATGGAGGATTTGCTTCTAAAACAGATTATGGAGTTGGAGGATGTGGCCATGTTGTCCCAATAGAAGTTGAAGGAATACGATTTGATGATTATTTTTTCGGGGTTGAAGGGAAAGAAAAAATTAAATTATTCAAGGTTGATACTGAGGGATATGATCTATCGGTTTTAAAATCCGTTAAATCTTTATTAGAAGAAGTCAAACCCATTATTCAATCAGAATTATTTTTAATGTTATCGGATGAAGAAATTCAGAATCATTTAAAATTCCTTGACGATTTGGGTTATGTTAATTACTTTTTCCCCGATGAAAAACAATCCGTCTATGGTAAAACCAATATTTATAATTTAAGGGATAAAAATTTCACTTGTAATGAATGGCAGCATGCAAAAAGGGTTTTCAAAGGCAAAAATTTAATTTCAGTTCATAAGAGTCAATTAGAAGCTTAAAAGCCCCTACTTAAAGTATATTTTTTTAACCTGTATTCAATTTAATATTGACTTTAATACTATAGTCCATAGGAGGAAAACAATGACGTCAGAAAATTTTTTTGATAGTTTAAATGAAGAACAAAAACTAAAAGTTGAACAGAAAGTAAAAGAGATCTTAAATAAAACCCCGGGAGAATCAACGATTCTTGAAATAAAGGAACTTCAGGAAAGTGTAGCAAAATCTATATACAGAATTCTTCACGATTAAATTATTTACAAACCAGGTTCTTTGTGATATAATCTGCATAGACCGAAAAATTATGGAGGTATGATAGTGCAGATTTTAAATGTCGGTTATGAATTGACAAAGCAATTAGAAGAAAAGTATTCAGTTTTACAAAATAGACCTCTTAAGATTAACATCCATCATCCAGAACACCAAATGATCTTGAAAAGATTCATAGGCCAATTAAATGAGGAATTGGTTGAATATCATCTTGGGGAGGATTTTGAAAGGATTGAAGAAATAGCAGATATTTTAAATTTTGCTATGAGTATTCTTCTAATGCTAGATTTTGAGTATTATGATATAGAATATTATGAAGAAGTTTGTATGTTTGAATTGTTTATTTCGTGGAATGATATTGCCCACAAGTTGAAAAATCGACCTTGGAAAAACGATCAAGTTCTAACTTGTATGGAAACAATAAAACCTTTAGTTAAAAAAGCTTTTGATCAAACCTATTGTTTTGCAGTAGATAATCATCCCAAAGAAGAAATAGTTGAAGCAATTAGACATAAGTTTCAGAAAAACCTTTTTAGATTAAAGTCAAATTATTAGGAGGAGCTATGAGGATATTCATGAATCTGGATGAAGCATATCCAGAGATTAAACGAGATTTAAATAAATTTGGGATCATTGTTCATCCGAATACAATGCAAGATAAATATGTTGCGGATGATGACGATTATTCTACTAAAGAACTTCAGCTATATAGCTTTTGTATTCTCAATACAGAAGATCATTTGAAATATGCTAAGGATAAAGAATGGTGTATTGCTGAATTTGCAGAAAGAATTGATACTAGCAAGGAAACTATTAATCCTGGATACGCATATAAAATTCGTCCGATGTGGGAAGAGTTTGTACACGATGGAAAATTTGGATACACTTATCATGATCGAATGGCTTTTCAAGTTCCAAAAATTATTGAAGAGTTAAAAAAGAATCCCGATAGTCGTCAGTTGATAGTTCAAATATTTGATCCTAATATTGACAATAATAATATTGGATCTGGCGATGGAGGAGCTAAAATCCGAATTCCATGTTCGATGTATTATCAATTAATGTATCGTGAAGAGAAATTAGATATTCTCTATCATATGAGAAGTGCAGATTTTAATGAACATTTTAGAAATGATGTTACTCTTGCAATGATGCTTCAGCACTATATTGCCAAAGAAGCGGGACTTGAACCTGGAAAAATGTTTTATACAGCGGGAAGTTTTCACATTTATAAAAAGGATTGGGAAGTTCTAGCCTAAGGAGCTTATATGTGCGGAATAGCAATTAGAAACATTAAGAACTCAAACTATTATACAAAGGAAATGATTCATCGAGGAATTCTTTCTTATGAAAAGGAATATGGGAATCTTCAAATTATTCATGAGCATCTTCCAATTCAAAGTTTGGATCTGGATTATCCTATAATTGAAACTGAAAAATATATTGTTCTTTTTAATGGAGAAATATTTGATCACGATAAAAAAGACGATTTAGAATATCTAAAAGAAGTTTTTGAAAATTCTAAAAATATATTCAATGCAATTGAAGAAATAAAATATAAAGATGGATTTTATTCGTTTATAGTTTTAGATAAAGAAGAAAATAAAGTTTATGCTTTTACAGATCCTCTAGGAAAAAAGCAACTATATTATTCTGAGGGAAGTGGAATTGCATCGGAAATCCGTGGATTGAACTCCATTAAAAAATTCGATCATACTTATTTTGGGACAATTCTTAAATGGGGATATAATACAGACGATAGAACTCCTTTTATTTCTGTAAAAAGAATTTTACCAAATAAAATCTATACGTTTAATATTGAAATTGAACTTCGGGGAATTAAGAATGATTATTTTGATTTCTTTACTGATAGAACTTTTTATGGCAGTCCAAGAGATATTATTTATTATACTCTAGAAAAAGCTACACAAAATAGATTAATTGGTCATAAGAAAATTGCTTTATTGCTTTCAGGAGGTTTAGATAGTAGCATTATTAATCACCATCTCAGTAATGCAGATGTAGTATCTTATACGGTCGAAAATCAAGAAGATATAGAATTTGCTCTTCAGCTTAGACCTGATGCTAAAAGAATTAAATTCGATCAATTTGATTTCAAAGATCCTATGTTAGCTATGGAAATGCCAGTAGATCTAGGAAGTATGATTCCACAATATAATCTCTGTAAAAATATTAGCGAAACTGTTATCATAACTGGGGATGGAGCTGATGAACTTTTTGGTGGATATAAAAGAATCGCAGAATATGATTCACAAGTTTCTGATGTTTTTGATGAACTGAGTTATTACCATCTTATTAGATTAGATCGAATGTCAATGTATTTTACAAAAGAACTTCGAAGCCCTTTTTTGAATTTAGATTTGGTTCGATTTGCTCTTTGCTTACCTCGTGAAGACAGAATGAATAAAAAAATTCTAAAGGAAACTTATAGCGGGATTCTTCCTGATGAAATTATTAATCGGAAAAAGACTGCTCTTAAAATTAATAGATGTGCTCAGGATCCTTATGGTTATCGTAAAGAAATGATTAATTGGTTTATGAAAGGAAAAATTAATGGTTGAATCAAAACATATAAATAAAATTACTGCTCAAGAAGCATTACTTTTTAGAAAAGAAATTCCTGAGGATTATCATTGCAATTGTGAATATTGTAGAGAAAATTTTATTGGAGAAATTTTTAATACTGATGTAGGAAAATATTATTCACAAAGATGTAGAAATTCTTATTATCCAAAAGATACAGAAAAGAAATTTAAACATCTCGATGTTGGTCATTGGCCTGGTTATAGATTTGCAGTTCACCATTATACTAATCCAGGGGATATTGTTTTTGATCCAACGGTAGGATCTGGAACTGCCATTGCTGAGGCAGAAAATAATCATCGAAGAGGTATTGGGGTAGAATTAGAGTTTCCGGAAGTAGCTGATTTTTTTTGTAATGGAAGAGGTACTGTTATTCATGGAAATGCTCTGAAAGTTAATCCTGATGATTTTTTAGAAAAAGAATCAATTCAACTTTTAATTAATGGTACTCCATATCCAACAGTAGGAGCAGTTTCTTCAGATGCTCCAGAAAGAAAAACTGAAGGGTCTTTAAAAGATTATATGCACAAAGAAAATTTAGGAAAACTTAAACTTGATGAATATTATGATATTATCCCCCATCTTTATCTTCGATGGATTCCTTATATTAAAAAAGAGGGATATCTCGGGATTATTATTAAAGACATGATGATGAATAAAGAGCCTTATTTACTTCACAAATATATTATAGATAGCATTTTGGAAAAAACAGATGAACTTGTTTATGATAGCTGTTTTATTCACAAACATACCCCTTCAACAATGTTTATGAACACTTATCCTAAAAGATTCCCCGGGATTAAAATCCCCCTTTATCAAACTGCTATTATACTAAGGAAAATTAAATGAATAAAAACGTAATAGCTCACGAATTAGGTCATGCCATTGTTGGGTATTTAATGGATAAGGATTTTTGGCCAACAAATATTGAATTATATTCAAATGATCATAAAGTAAAGGCGGCATGTATTTTTGAATCTAATAGAATGGAAAAACCTAAATTATCTGGTACAAAATATGTGTCAGATCTTGGTGGGCTTATTGGCGAAATGATATGGGAAGGAAGTTGGAGAGTTTGGGGAGCTTCGTATGATCTTGATTCAATTGCTGGTTCTGGAAATAATAAGATAGCAGTTGAAATTGATAATTGGATGTGGATGGAAAATGGACCAAAGTCTTATCATGGACTAATGGCAAATATGTCCAGAAGTAAACGGAAAAAAATATATGTTGATGAAAGCTTTACACAATATAAATTGCCAAATGTTTGGAAAGTCTATAAAAAGGTTTTAAAAAATATCAATTCTGAAGAATTTAGAAATATTGTAAATGAAATTTATAAAGAAAAATTAAATAAAATCTTATATAAGAGATTACATGGTTATATTCAAAGGATAGTTAAATGAAGGTTTTAGAAAATGGTTATATCAATCTGATTGATGTTATGGGTGACGATCTTAGGATTGTTAATGCCGCAAGAAAGTCTTTCGGATCCAGAACATATTCTTTTGGACCAAAGGAAAAGAAACTTCTCAAATATCTTTGGGATAATCAACACACTTCTCCATTCGAAATGGTTGAGTTCATGTTTGAAGTCAAGGCTCCATTGTTTGTGGTTCGCCAATGGCAACGTCATAGGACTTGGAGTTATAACGAAGTGAGCAGACGATATACTTCAGACGGTTTGGATTTTTACGTTCCAGAAAAAATAAGAACCCAAGCAAAGGATAATAAACAAGCATCAGATGGATTTTTGTATGAATCTGGAAGTAAATTTATTGTTGAAGCGATAAAAGAACACAATGAAGATTGTTTGTCTTTTTATGAAAATCTAATCAATGAAGGTTGTTGCCGTGAACAAGCAAGAATGGTTCTCCCTCAAAATATGATGGTGGAATTTGTGGCAAAGGTTGACCTTTCAAATCTGATAAAGTTTCTTAGACTTCGAAACCATCCTCATGCTCAATGGGAGATTCAAGAGTACGCAAGAGCAATTGAAAAGTTGATTGAACCAATCGTTCCTGAAACTATGAAATTATATAGGGAAACAATACCAGCAACGGTTGGTCCAGTTCAAGAGCGAAAAATTGTGCCACTAAATGAAGAAGAATTCAATCCAACTTTTGATGGAGATGGGAGTGAATAATGTTCGGATTAGAAGACGACCTTTATAGTAAAATTGAAAAGTTAACAACAAAGGGTGATGCATTGGCTCTTTGGATTTGTGATAATTATGATAAGATTCAAGAATTAAAAGATATGAATTCACATGAATCAAAGATGCTCCATAAACTTTTAAAAGATTGGGGCGATGCAAAAAGATTTAGTCCTTGGATGTATAAAGAGGGGCAACAAGAGAAGTTCAAAACTTTATAGGGGGGAATAATGTTAGAAATCATACTTTTTATAATAATTTTTATTTTAGTCTTATTGGTTTTAGTTGAGGGAATTATAATTCGGGGTTTTTTAAAAACTGATAAAATTGATTCCGAATATAAACCTGCAGCTTTAACCGGTAGGGAAATTGAAGCAATTAGGAGAAAATTAGAAAGCATAGGAATGAATGCTATTAGTAGGGCTGATGTAGCTAATTTAATAAGGACTTTTCAATTAATAGTTCTTGGTGTTTATGAGGACAAGGATCCTTATGTTCCAGCAGATCCCTATGAAGATATACCCCAATAAAATATATACTTATGGGAATAAGAGGAATGTCTCTGTTATAAAGTGATTATTTCCAATCATTTATCAGGGGCATTTTTTTGTGTTTTTTATTTACTTTTATCCGGGATTAATATATAATAGACCTATCAGTTAAACAAACACCTTTCAAGGAGTTCCCCAATGTTCAAGATCTATTACGCCGGCAAGCTTAGCAAAATGCCTCAAGGTCCCGTTCGGGACGACTTCACTAACAAGGTTATTGATTTGACGTTTGGCTGGGATTTCTACATCGAACGCCACGATGGCCTCGATCTTGATGAAACTCACACTTTTGTTGGTATCACTGATCTGACCGATCCTGAAGAGATCTTTTACAAATATAATATGGAAATCGATGAAGATTTCGCCGAATATATTTACAACTCTGATGCTACTCATACTAGCATGAGTGTTGGTGATGTTCTGGTCGATACAATGACGGGCAAGAGGTACTTCTGCGACCGAATTGGTTTTACAGAGGTTTAACAATGAATTCCTACGATCCAAATAAAACCTATGTTCTCGCTCATAATGATTGGTGTGTCAGTACACAGTATCCAGTTTATAATAATGAAACTCATGAGGTGATTAATAAACACGAACTTCACATTTTCAGTTGGCAAGGTCGTAAATTAATTAAACATAAATCCTATGGAATGTTGTTCGATAGTTCCGAAGAAGCTCGGGAATATGCTTTTAACCTTGGATTTTTGAAGGAGTACAATCATGGATAGCAGAAAGACAAACAGTCATCATGATCTTCGACATGGGGGTCCCTGGGATCGTGGAGCAGCCGATAGCTATTATCATCGGCCGAGATCTCCTCATTATTATGTCGGCAGTACTGGAACTTCACTTAGAATTGACGAGGAAAATATGACAGAAGAAGAGCTCCGGGATTACTACGAGGGCTATGAATGGAATGAAACCTTTGGAGACAAGAAAGATTGGGGATGGTAAAATGAACAAAATTATAGATGAATTATCAGTAGCTGGATATTGGGATGAGTTTTGCTTTGTTTGTCAAACTCACACATATCAGCCAGAAGGATTTTGTTCGGTTTGTGGATGGTGTGATTACCTTAATGATTATATGACTGAAAGGGAGTATAAGAATCGTGAAACTTTGGATGACGTTTTTGCTCGTGTGGACGCTAGGTTTGATAATAATAGGATTGCTGCCAAGAAAAAGTGAAGTAGTAATTCAAGAAATTGAAATAATTTCTGAACCTGACACTTTGAAATTTGAAGACCCAGATTGGGTTTATCCAGAATATATTGATGTCACTGTAACTGTATATCATGCTGTTGAATCACAAACGGATGATACACCACACATAACCGCAGATGGGACGGTAATTGATGTACGAAATGCTGGTGATTATAGGTTTTGTGCTTTGTCTCGCAATTTGCTTTCTCGTTGGGGTGGGAGTTTTGCGTATGGTGATACTGTTCTTGTCGAAGGTGCTGGACGCTTGTCAGGAGTGTGGATTGTTAAAGACACGATGCACAAAAGATGGAAAAACAGAGTAGACCTTTTGGTTGATGTTGACACAAGACCGTATAAATTTGAAACTGCAAAGTTAAGGAGTTTATGATGTTGGCAATTTCAATTATGAAATGCATGTCGGTAGTTGGAATTGTGACTTCACTAATGTCAATGACAAATGAAAAAACAATTTCTGGTGAAATGGTAGTTGGATTCATAATCTTTTTGGCTTTGTTTATCATTACAGATTATGTTTCAAATCTTAAGAGAAAGTAGGTCTGTGATGAATATGACACCGAAAGGTTATAAATGGGTAAAGAACACAATTACCACTGGATATCGGATGATAAAAGAAATCGATCCAAGTGGGAATATTCATGTTACACACGAACCAATTGAAGAATCAAACTGGGTTTTGGTTCCTATAAAAAATAGGAGTTTGTGATGGAATGGTCTTTGACTTCAGTTTTAATCGGTGCAGTTATCGCATTTATTATCACATTGCCAATTCGTATTGGTGAAGAATATAATAAGAATAGAGAATATTGGGAATTGAAAGTCACTTGGGAACCTTGGTTGATTTCACTTGGACTTTTGATAATTACATTAATGTCTTTGGAGGTATGGAGATGAACCATTATGACGATCATGGGGTTGGGGATTTAAAGGCTGAAATTAAACACCTTAATCTTGTTATTGAAAGATTAACAGAACAGAAGAAATTTCATAAAGAACGAAATGATGAATGGATAAAGCAAGCAAATTATTATAAAAACAAATGGGTTACTCTTAAACGTCTTGTTTTTGAATTCAATACTCAAGCAAGAGAAAAGGAATGTTTGTGATGAGACTTAAATTATGGAGAATTTTAATTTGTTGTGTTGACAGTTATAAAGAAAAATTTCCATACAATTTGTGTGACCATCATTATTTTGAAACACCGCAAGAAGTTGATGATGCTTATCATATGATGTATAAGCATTATGGGTATAGAAGGAGATTATTTAACAGAAATGAAATATTCAATATAAAAATTGAAAAATGGATTAACCCACAATCTACTTTACCAACTGGACGGTGGATTGAAGTAACACTTAAAGATTTATATAAATCAGATGAGGAATTATATTAACGATGATTTTAATTAAAGTTATTATTATGATAATAATTGTATACATTCTTTTAGCAATGTCGTATAATGAAGATTAGTGAAACGTGATAGTGGAAATAGGGATTTTACAGATTACGATATGGGATCATTAAGACTTCCTATTGATGTTGACTTCTCCGAAAAGTATTTGAAGGTTAAACAAATCATTGTTGTTTTTGAAGGGATTGAATAATGAACCATTATGATGACCACGGGGTTGGGGATTTAAAGGCCCGCATTTCAGAACTTGAAGATGAAATTAAACAGCAAGCTATTATCATTGGAAAGAGTATTGATGACAATGATAAGGTTGTGATGGAATTTCGTGGGAAAGAAATTGAATACGAAAAGCGTATTGCCGAACTTGAGGCCAGGGTGGCGCAGATAAAGGAGTTTTCCGATGGAAATATGTACTACATCCCCAGGCGTACAATGATGGGCCTGAAGGCCATCCT
>Ga0208795_1000001_pt1 | contig 153167 bp, 231 predicted proteins | sample CB_VirMetaG_6_FD_184541 | JGI IMG/M metagenome (GOLD analysis project Ga0208795, IMG submission 184541) | Freshwater to marine saline gradient viral communities from Chesapeake Bay - CB_1508_2 Viral MetaG (SPAdes) (version 4) | ecosystem: Environmental > Aquatic > Marine > Coastal | place... | reverse complement strand
TTTATTAGTGGCGTTGTTTGTACTTTAATTATTTCAAAATATACAGATTATCTTGAAGAAATAAATAAAGCAGATAGCGCAACATATATTATGGTAGGGTTTTATTTATTTATCTTTTTATTGTTTTTCCTGTTAAAAATTAGCATTAAAAACTTTAATTCAAAAAATTAATTATATGACATTTTGGTTATATTGTGAATATGTGAATGAGCAGGAGTATGAAGAAAGAAATCCTTATTTCTTACTCACCTTTACAGATTTTGACAAAATGAAAAGAGTTAGTGCAGAACGTAGCACTATTGAGAAAAAGGAAAACCCTACTTATTGTAGCATGTATTGGAAAATTGAAGAATAATAATTTAAAAACCCTGTTACAGTTGTAATTGTAACAGGGTTTTTAAATTATTATTCTGGGAAGAGTTGATTAAAACTTTCGTTTAATTCTTTTAATCGAGCCTGAAGATCAAGCATGAGATCAAAATCTTCCTTTAAAAAAACATTAGCCGCCTCAATAGATTGTTTTTCCATTAATTCTTTCTCGGTAAAATAAACTTTTTGTTCAGCATACTCAATCATTTTATCCTGTGATTGTTTGATAAAAGATTGTTTTTGGCCAATATCGTAAGTTAAATCTTTTATTTCTGATTCAACCTCTTTAACCTTTTGTGAAACTTTCTGTGGAGTATCCATAAATATTTTTATATAAATATTTGGAAAAATAAAATAAATAGATTATCTTTACATCGCAAACATATTTAATCAAAAAATTTAAAAATGAAAGAAGTAGCATTAAAGACTAAAATTGCTGTAACCACTGAAGGGTTCGTCCTTTTAGTGGATGGATATGAAATTTATCCGCTATCTATCTTACCGGAGGGAGTAGAAGATGGGGTGGAACTTAATGTTATGTTCAATGTTGAAACATACATTGACCCTCCTCATGGATGGAAATATGGTTTTCCCAAACCATATGATGGTAGTTTGTTTATAACTGATTTTTTGTTAGCCAATGGCTATCCAGAGGCTGAATTGCAAAATAACTTGGAACATACAAGTTTCTATGATCGAGTTATTAGCCCGGTATTAGTAAATGGTAAACTTGTTATTGTATCTAATAAAAAAGAATTAGAAATGAAAGCAATAACTGAAACGATGTCTATGTTGTATGATCTACCGGGATTTGAAGATATGTATCGTCGGTTTGTTAATACCCTGATTCAAGATCAAAAATAATTTTTAACTTTTTATATAACAAATTAAAATCAAAAAATCATGACTATTTTACTGTTAACCAGTATGATTACTATTGTTGGCGCAGGATTAATTTTTGGCCCTATAATTGCTTCTATGCTTTTTAGTAAAAGAAAGATAAAAGCAGTAGTGACAAAAGATGGAAAAATTAGGGTTCCCATTGATGGTGACTCTCACCAACGAAGAGAAGACATCAATGCTGTAACAAGAGTTGTTAAGGAGGTCAATGAAAAATATGGCCAAAACATAACTTTTGATGATGCCAAAAAAAGCCCACATCTTAACAAAGCTGAAAAAAAACGTCGGGCTGCAAATCGACGCAACAACGGAAAGAAATAAATTTAAAAAAAATAAAAAATAGACAAAGTCTCATTGGCATGGGTATCTTTTTCATTTGGTTTTTGTATGATCTTGTAAATGTTTTACTCTATGGATACTAAGACTAAGTACTTTACCCGTGAAGAGTTATCTAACTTAGTCGGGACAGAACTAGAGTATGTAGGGTTTGGGGGTGCCATTTTACGTGGCATTCTCACCTTTGATAACAACAAATATTGGCTTCCATTTAGTGGGCATGTCAATGCTGAAACAATTCTTATCGTAAATAAAAACTATAAGCAATGAAATTAATGACTAATGAAGATATGAAAAGTCTTCAGTATGGTGATCGAGTTTTTAAAGTAGAAGGGTTTAATTTGATTTCTTATCGTTATGTCGGGCTTATGCCTAGCAATGAAAGATACTTAATTTTTTCATTTGGCGAAAAATTAGAATGGCTTTACATTTCCTACCATCAAGGATTCACAGGTGAATGGTTTATGGGTGAATTCGACGAAGTTTTTGAAGCTAATTTTTTTATTGCTAAACATCAAGCCGCTATTGATTCAATTAAAGCTAGGTTAGCAACTAAATAAAAATTATGAATATTCTAGATTTTTTTATCATTAACGATAAAACAAAATTACTCTTTCCGAAACTCAATTTTATTAGATTATTTTCAGGTAACTTAGTTATCATTAAAGGTTTATATCTAATAATAATGGTGGGTATTTATGACTGGCCAAATTACCCTATATGGGGTGTTTCTAATTTACTTTTTGCACTAGTTTATATTTCGTGTGTTATTTTGATGAAGCACTTTGATAGCCAGATGTCACTAAAAGACAAAGATATTTTAGATCATTTAATTGAAGATCATCGAAAAAATTAGGATAAACAAAATATTTATTGTATCTTTACAATGTGTAAAAACGAACTCTGGACAAATTAGAATGTCAAGAGTTCGTTGCATTAAAAAACATAAATTATTTTTTACCAAGGAATTGGTTTCACATAAAATAAATAAAAAGTCATGTTACTAATAAAAGAAATTCAGACATATGGATTAACAGAAATTATACGCAAGTATAATTTGTTATCTAAATTTATGGATAACAAAGTACTGTTAAAGTATTCACAAATTGATTCTTATGAATTTCGGTTTCTGAAAGCTTGTCGTCAAGCAAGGGGAATTATCTTAGAGATTGATCCTAACAATAAAAACTCAGTACTGGACACACCTATTTCGTTCTCTTACGAACGATTTTTTAATCTTGGGGAATCTCAGGAAGAAATTGATAACTTTGATTGGGATAATTATTCAATTGAAGAAAAAAAGGATGGGTCTATTATTACAATGTATTGGGACACATACAATAACAAGTGGCAAGCAGCCACTTCTGGAACGATATATGGAAATGCCACATTACCTCAAGATTCTGCAAAAACATTCGCAGAATACTTCTGGGAATTAACGGATTTTTATACAACTGATCTTAATAAAGATTATGTTTATTCGTTCGAGTTGTGCTCTTTAGAGAATCAAGTAGTAGTGGCACATACAATTCCTCACGTTACTCTATTAAATGTCAGAGATCGAACTAAAATAGCTACAACTTCAAACTATGGTGAATTAACAAAAACTGAAATCAAGCAAATTGCTAATTCATTTAAAGTAGATACTGTAAAGGTATTTGTTGTTTCCAATCGAGAAGAAATTTTGGATGTGGTAAACTCACAACCGGGACACACCTTTGAAGGAGTTATTTTAGTAGACAAAAATGGGAACAGAATCAAAGTTAAAAACGCTGATTATGTTCAATGGCATCATAATATCTCTGATATAAATGATCTTGCACTAATTAAATTAATTTATACTAATGAGATAGATGAAGCAATTGTTTATTTCCCACATATCCAAGCACGTATTAATACTCTTGGACACATGATAGATAAGCATATACGTCTGTGTCTATTAGTGTATTTCTATTATAATAAACTGCATCAGACTATTCTGCAAGATAAAAGAATCTTTTTCGATTATTTTTTGCAAGATCGAAAAAAATTGGCTATCTTTAAGCATGAAATTGAATCAGCAATATTGAATCAATGTATTCCCCTATTCAACTCTATTGTTGAAGCAATTGAAAATGGGGAAAATGAGAAGCTTAAAAAATATATTAAGTTTCTTGATTCTGAATTTAATTAAATATCTTTTAAAAATTATTTATGATCAAAACAGTAACATTATCCAGAGAAGAATTTGAAGAAATAATTGGTGCAGACGAGTCCGAGAACTTCACATACAGTTTTCGTCGTGATGAAAAGTGGCAAGAATGGCAAGAAGTTGCAGGTAGTGACGCTCAGGTAACATTATATGGGCCAGACAATGATGAGGGGCAAACTATCACAGTTTCATGTGAGGTATGGGTTAAAAACTTAGAGCGTGGTTATCTTAACATTCAAGGCCAACCAGATGGCTGGGGAGTATGTGGTGAATACACTGTAAAAAACAGACAAAAAGAATTTCATCAATCTTTGCTTGAACTCATCAACAAAGAAGGATAACAGAACAATATTTCGTTAAGACCCTTAAAAGTTAAGATAAATTACATAAGGGTTTTAACGAATATTGTTTGGTTTATGTTCATTATCGAACACATAGATGCGATAGCAGCGTTAGGGATTGAAAGGGGGCGATAGTCCCGCAGGGATGAGCGAATAGCGAACCCCGAAAACCTGTAGGTCGCTGCGCTCCTACAAGGGCGCAAGCGCAGCCCGACCCTGCAAGGGTAACGCACAACTAAATAAAAATAGTTGCACAAATCATTTTTTATTCTTATCTTTGACTTATCATAGAGAGTTACTTTATGATGAAAACAAATTTTTATGAGTACTCCAATTCGGGTTTTGTTAATTATTGCAATGTTTGCAATGTTATGGGCTAACATAAATCTAATCTACCATTGGGTAGCTTATGAACTATTAATAGCAATTGGAATATTAATTTGTTCTATTGCATTATTAGTTTATATTAATCGTGAATTTTATTAACAAACAATTTTAAATATTACAATAATGGCAACACGGATTATTGCACAGCCTAATGGGAAGTATTGCATCTTCTCAACATATGTAGATAATATTACTCACTATGATATGTCTGTAGAAGAAATCATAGAAGAATGGACAAATGATGCAAAAAAGGAAATAGCTGAAAGAGTTAATTCTGTGGTTACATCATTCGAAACAGGAGAGCGATCTCCTTACCAATTTACTCAGTCATATGAGGACACACTAAAGTTAATTAAAGAATGTCATGGTAAAACAGAAAGTGAGAAAGTTAAATCTTTAATTGAAGGAAAGTCAAATTAACTAATAATATAAAATAATGAATAGCGAAAAAATTACAGGGTCTTATGGATACTATCAAAAAGGGAATAAGTACCATTGGAGAATAAATGATACTATCCACATCGAAATGGGCTTCAAATCAAAAAAGGAGTGTGATGAATGGATAGAAGAAAAAAGAGCCTCATATGGATTTGAATGGCGTGTTGGATTTATGGTTAAATTCAAGAGCGAACAAATCCAATGGTATCTTGTAGATAAAAAAAACAAAGAAGTAAAAGCATTTTAATATGAAACTTTACGATGAAAATGGAAAAGAAGTGCTAGTGGGAGATGTTATAAAAGACTACTTTCCTTTTGTGCTTGATAATATTATTACTTATTTAGATAACTGTGGATCAGATTATGATTCTTATGGTTATGGATTGCCCATCCATAATGAGGATGCTGAAGCAGAGATGAAACGAATAATCGTAAACGAATTAAATAAAATTAAATAATGGAAATAACTAAACAAGATTTCATCGTAGGTTCTTCGTACAATATTTCTTATAGCGAAGATAGTTATCTTCGAGGCCAAAAAGAAACAATATTAATCTCTCAAGTTGAGCCAGAGATTAAATATGTTATCTTGTATGCAGACGATGCTAACATGTATTGCAATGATTTACGTTCTAATACCATCACAGCAGGGCTAAAATCTTTTGAGAAAGATCAAATAAGAGAAGTCTTTCATGACAAAGATTTTATCAAGAAAAGTGAAGTTGTAAATATTGATGATGCCATTAATAGAGGACTAATAAAAGTTTCGCAGCTAAAAAGCATGTTTGAGAATCAATCTGATTGTTATATGATGGTATCACCAGTTATTACATTTGATGGTGGAAAGAGGTACATTAAGTTTAATGTTGAAGGAAAAGATAATACAAACCAATACCTCCAATCAATTTTTATTAAGTGGAATAATCAAAAAGAAATGGAAGCAGACATAAAAAGGTTTGTTCCTGATGCTTGGTTTATTTAAACTAATTAAAAAATTTAATTATGGAAAACTACAATGACACCAAGATGTAACTGCTGGAAGTGCTACTATCAGTTCGTTTGAAATTGATAAAGATAAAAATGAAATAAAAGCTTATACCTATATGGCTTATACCCATATTGATTTCCTTGTCAAAATAACGTAGTGGGAAATTAATCTTTTTTCCTTAGAAGAAAATACTTCGTACCGAATAATATTTCGTTAATTCTTTATTTAGTTCCTATAAATCACATAGGGGTTTTAACGAATATTATTTGGTTTATGTTCGTTATTGGACACATTGACGTGTTAACGGCGTTAGGGATGGTAATGGCTTGTCCCGTAGCGCAGCGAAGTGGATGAGCGAATAGCGAACCATGTACAGCCCGACCCTGAAAGGGTAACGCAGACAAAAAAATATTTATTAATTGGTGCTAATAGTTGCACAAACCAATAAAAAGGCTTATCTTTACATTGTTAAATAACTAAACAAAAATAAATAATACATTTATGGAAAACATACAAAACATATCAGAGAATAAAGAACTCCTAAAAAAGATAGGAGTTATTATTCATTTACCTGATATAGAACATTGTGCTAATTTGATAGCACAAGAATTACCAACAGAAAAATTAAAAGCCATAAAGCTATTAAAAGACCTTTATGGGGTTTCTCTCAGAGAAGCAAAATTTATTATAGATGTGGCATATAATCCTAATGAAAAGGAAAGTACGGATATTTGTAGATTGTAAAATATCCTTGGAATAAATTATGGAGATGCTTTAAAAATGTATAATTACCATAAAAAAAATAAATAACATGAACAGTTTAACCAGAAAAGAAGCAGTAAATTGGTGGCTTGCTCTTTCACCAGAAGAAAAGACCACACATATTGTTCAAAATCTTGGGGATAGAAATATCTCTTGGGACACACTATCCCCACGTCAAGTAGAACTACTTCATGCAGATGTTCTATTAAGAGAACGCGAAGAACAAGCATGGAAATTAATGGAAAATCATAATGTAGGAATGAATGACATCGGTAATATCAGTTCAACATTTAGTCAATTCTATAAAAATGATTATCCATTTGTTGGTATCAAATTCTCTAAAGGGGAAATAGAATACTATCACTCCACCATCAAAGAAATTGAATCATATAACTTCCTTACAAAGGAAGAAGTAATCTTGGCTAATGCCATATTCGAACAAACTCAAAATAATTTTAATCCAAATTCGTTTGTGCAACAAGTGAAATTTGTATTCAGAGTTCTAAATATTAAATCTGTTTGGTGCGAATAATATACAAAAATATTTGCACATACAAAATAAAATCATTATCTTTTTATTCTAAATAAAAAAAGATGTCAACTGGACACAACAACTTATAAAAACAGTTATTGTTCAGTTCTATGGCCAAGAAGGTTTAACTTGGATTGAAAAAAGTGAACAGTTGTAGGCTAAGGTCTGTTCTAAGAACACATAATAAGTTTTGTAACACCATCTACATTAAATTAATAATAACTCTTTAAAACGCTTTAAAATGGATTTAGGAATATTAGTTAGTGCCAAAGTTAGTAGTGGATAGTATAGATTGGCCGGGGGGAACAAACAGAGGTCATTACGATAGATGATTTCAGAGTATTTTTTTTCAGAGGAAAATTGTTTGTTCCCCCCTTATTAAAAAAATATTTTTTTTGTTCTAGTCACTTAAAGAACAAAAAAACCTAATTTGAAGCTTAGTAATTTTCAAGTTAGTAATTTTCAAGTTAGTAAATTTCAAGCTAAAGATGTAGAACAAAAAAACCTAATTTGAAGCTTAGTAATTTGAAGCTAAAGATGTAGCACAAAAAAACCTAATTTGAAGCTTAGTAATTTGAAGCTAAAAGATTCTACAAAGCACAAAAAAAATATTTCAACTAAAACCCTTAATTTCAAGCTAAAGATGTAGAACAACCAAGGGGTGTTAAAATTTTAAAATGATGAACAGAGAAAAATTAGTGGTAATATTGGGTTTGGTATCTGATGGTGAAATAACTATTGATGAGGGTTGTGATTATGTATTAGATTTATTTGAATTGGGTAAAAGGGGGTTGGAGCTTATAGAATGGATGTCTGATTGTCCTTATCGGGTTGATGATGCTACGATTCCTAGAGTTGGGATTGAAGTAATGCCTGATAGAGTTGTTGGCAATATGAGTTTAAGTTATGTTAAGTATTTGGAGTTGTGTGATATTGGTAAATGTTATAAAAACTAATTAATTATGAGAGGTCAAGTTGAGAAATATTTTGTGATTGAGGATGGGGAGTGTATATATATTTGTGTACGTGATTCTGGGGACAATAAGATGGTTTTGAATTTTTTAAAGGCAATTTGTTCGGATGTTGCGGATTCGATATTTTACCGTGACGTAAAATATTGTAAGTTTTGGATTGGTAAGGAATTGGTGTGGAGTGTTGGTGATATATTGAGAAGTCATTTTAATATGGTTGTTATTGATTATGTACCGGAGGTTAGAAATTCGGGTAGTGGGGTTAGTTTAGTAGATGCATTTGATAGGGCTGCTCAGAATTGGGGTCTTATGATTGAAGAGGGTTATGGTAAAGAGGTGGATAAAAGTGAGAAGAGGTATTATGATACTATGACTGATTTGATTGGATATATTTTAGAATTGGAACAAAAGGTTGAGAGTTATGAAGGCAAGTGAAATTAATTTTGGTGATTCTTATGGTATTGGTTATTGGTATTAGTATGATAAGGAAGTATTGTTTTAGTTATTGGAGTATTTTAATAGATTTAATAGAATGATGGCGTTCCCCCTTTCAGGGGTCAGGCTATTCGTGGTTCGCTGTTCGCTCATCCCTGCGGGACAAGCCACTACTATCCTTAACGCTGCTGACGCAAAAAAGCACAAACTAAAAACTTAATTTAGTTTGTGCTTTTTATTTCCTGTAAAATTTGCGTAATTCAAATATTTAGATGATCTTTGTTTTAACTAAATTAGGAAAAGTGAAATAAATATTTTATCTTTGTACAAACGAAAAAGCTTATAAAGATAAGTTAAACGGTCAAATGGCGAAATTGGTAGACGCTAAGGTTGGGTAATATTTACTTGACTTGATATTATAGGTTCGAGTCCTATTTTGACCGCAAAAAATGTTTTTTGTTAAAATAAAGTAAATTTATGAAGAATTATTATATTACTCTAAATAATAAAAAGACTGAAATTTTAGATCAAGTGGAAATTATCATCACTAATAAAAAAATAGTTGAAATTTTTATTAGTGAGCTTCCTAATTGTAAAAAATTAAATATATGTGATAATAAGCTTAAAACTTTTAATGCTGTACTGCCTAACTGTGAAGAATTAGATTTGCGTTATAATAAGCTTACTATTTTTAATGCTGAATTGCCAAATTGTGAAAAACTATATTTGAGCCATAATAAACTTACTACTTTTAATACTGAATTGCCAAATTGTAAAAAATTAGATTTAAGCCATAATAAACTTACAAGTTTTAACGCCCAACTTCTAAATTGTGAGAGATTAGATTTAGACAATAATAAGCTTACTATTTTTAATGCTGAATTACCTAATTGTGAAGAATTAGATTTATATAATAATAAGCTTACTACCTTTAATTATCTACTTCCAAAATGTAAAATGTTAGATTTATACAATAATAAACTAACTATTTTTAATGCTGAATTACCTAATTGTGAAAAACTAGATTTAAGCAATAATAAACTTACTACTTTTAATACCCTACTTCCAAAATGTAAAATGTTAGATTTATACAATAATGAGCTTACAACTATTAATAGTGAACTTTTTAATTGTAAAGTGTTATATTAGTACAGAAATCAATTTTTATCTATATCTTTGTTAAAATAAATAAATAAAATTATGTCTGAAGAACAATTAAAAGAAATGCTTAATATAACCATTGAACGAGCAAATGATTTTTCTAAAAAAAATCCTAATGTAAATTATGATGAATTGTTAACTTGCCTGTTCAATAAAGCAGAAGAAAAAATTCAAACAAATGATTATCCTTTAGGTATAATTCACAGTGATAAAGATATAAAGGAATTTTTAAATAAAAAAAATAACAAAATGAATACTAAAAAACAAACAATGGAAAACATAGAGGGTAATAATCCATTTGAGAAATGGGAAAATCTTAAAAAATATATTTTAACTCAGGTTGATATTATTGATAGAGAGGTTCCTTGGAGTAATACAGAACCTGAATGGTGGTTGGAGATGCAAGAAATAGATATGAAAATCAGAGCAATCACAAATATTGGGAACGCTTGTTAAAAAATAACGAACATAATTTAGCTAGTGTAGTTGATATTTTAAATTATGTAAGAACAAACTATTAAGAGTATGGAAAATCTTATTACTAAGATAAGAGAAAAAATAAATGCTGATGATCGTTTCACCTATCATGGGAGGGGTTCATATTACGGAATGTGGTCTACTAGAAAAAAAGATGAGTTGGGGTGTGGAACGCTAATTAATTTGAAAAAGAACTTAGCTAAAAAGGGGTATGGGGCATTTGAAATAATTATATATCAACAAAATGAGCAAGGTATAGAAATAAAAATACAAATGTATGTACCAAGTTTATGTGAGTGGAATACTTTCTTCGATGGATTCATAGAAACTGAAACTGATTTTGATAGGGTAATGATTATGTTAGGTTTAAATTAAACTTGCATAATTCAAATATTAATTAATCCATTAAAATTTTTAATCATGGGACAACAGCAACTTGTTGATTTAGAATTAGCTAAAAGATTGAAAGAAAAAGGATATTCAAAACCATGTGAATATTATTGGCAAGCATCTGATTTACCCTTTTCGGTTAGTGGTTTAAAGAAAACAAAAAAAGGTGAAAAGATGAACCACAATATATATGATGAATATATTTATTCAGCTCCATCTTTTAGTGAAGCAATCAGATGGTTAAAAAATGAGAATCTTTTTTAGAGGGAGAGTATCAATCTCCTGATAGTTGGAAAACTAAAAACACATTATAAAAACAAAAAATTATGGAAGTATTAACGAGAATTTATCTGGTAAAAGATAGCTTTGGCAAAAAAGTTTATGCAAGCTGTGAAGATTGTAGTGATACTATACAAATCAGTGGCCTTCAAAATAAAGATGGTAAACCAGTTTATTTTGAAAGTGAAGCTTATCACTTGAGCACCTTTTGTTGGGAACATAAATTGGAATTAAAAGTCATTAGACATACCTATGATTTTGATGATTTGTGGAATAAACATACTGATTAAATTAACATTGAAAGAACAAACTACCCATTACTAATTAAACGGTAAAAGTTTGTTCTTTTGCTATTTTAAAAACGTTTTATCTGGATTCACAGTATTTTTTAACGATTTTTTTAATAAGGTGAAATAATTTTATTTAATTCATATAAATGTCGCATAAATCAATTATTATTAATATCTTTGTTTAAATAAAAAATGAATAAAATTATGGAAGTAACAAATATAAATCAACTTATTCCTTTTCTAACTAATGGATTGTCTATCTCTGTGAATATAGGAGAAGAGATAGGGTGGTTAGATATGAATGTAAGGGGAATTAACTTATGGGAGAATTGTGTCTACTGCAATGATGCTGAGTGGGCTGGAACTCCCCAATGGTTTTTCCTCAAACGTACTAAAATTAAAATCTAATGAAAACAAAATTCACTTTTAAGGTAGAAAATGCTGATGAGATTGTAGCTAAATATGATCTCCATCACTTTGAAGATTAAGTTTGTTGAAGCTTATTTATATACAAAGTTTTTTATATGAAAAAAGATATGTCTAGGATTATAGCGACTAATATACGTCAATTTCTAAATGAACAGGAATCGTTTGATAAAATCAACTTTAATGATAATTTCATAAAGTGGTTTGGTAATAGCAAAGTTATTGATAAGAGTGGCAACCCAATGATTTGTTATCACGGTACGCCCAACGGAGGTTTTACAGAATTTAAACCTAAGATAGGATACAAGGGTAGTTCCAAACAGCAAGTAGATTTAGGTTCTCATTTTTCCATAGAAAAAGATTATGCTAAGGGTTATGCGGGTGATAAAAAAACATCTAAGATATACGAAACATTTTTACGCATAGAAAATCCACTTTATACAAATCAACTTTTTTACAGAGAGGATGATGAAAAAACATTTAGTAAGTATTTAGATTTTGTGGTGAAAACATATAAATTTAAAATAAATGGAGATTTTTACTATGATAAGAATGGTGACAAACAAAAAGATGTTCAGTGTATTCTTCTCAGTAATTTCGTTATTGATAAAATACCTTCAAATAAATTATACAATGCCTTACTAGAGTATGGGTTTGATGGAGTTTTTCATGAGCCATACAATAAAGTAGGAGTTAGCCATTATAATAAACATCCTAAAGCCTATATCGTTTTAAAAGCAAACCAAATAAAATCAGTTCAAAATGATGGTAGTTGGGATATAGATGATGATAATATTTATTCATAAAATGAGAGATAAAAATAAAGAAGTTTGCAAACTAATAATTGAAAGTATGCGCGGATTATTACTTGAAGAAAGAATCCCATCACAATCAAAATTCTTTTCTAATATTGGTTTGAAAAGTGAGGATGTATTTAATATGATTGAATATCATGACTCTTACAAAGATTTATATCCAAGCTACTCAGATTATGAAAATGAATATGAGGATGATTATTATTTCGAAACAAAAGAGGATGCTTATAATGATGTAAACAAAACGTTACACTTTTTTAACAACTTACCAAATCCTATTCCTATATATCGTTCTATCAAGGTTAAATCTATGCTTGATATTAATTTTGATAATTTAGGTGATTCTTGGAGTTTTGATAAACAATCTGCTGTGAACTTTGCCGAGAATCAGGCGGGAGGTAATGTTTTATTAATTGCAAAAACAAAATTTGATAATGTTGATTGGAACAATACTTTAAAACTCTGGTATCAATTCTCAAGAACTGATGATGGGTATGATGAAAATGAAATAAATATTATTGATTCAGATAAAATATTTTATCTTGAAAAAGAGAAAATATAAATTTGGAAAAGTGGAAAAAATAGTTTATCTTTGCTTTAAATAAATATATCTTATGGATGATTATGATAAAATAGATGACCGGGCAGTTCCTATCCCCAAAAATTTACAAAAGAAGGGTGGTACTCATGGATACCCTGTTAAAAAAAATGGTGAAACCGTGGCTTATTCTTCAGGGCATCCTAACCCTAACCAAAAAGTTTTTGCAATAAAAACTAACAATGAACTTATTTTATTGGAAGCTAAAAAAAAGAAATAATATGCCATACTGGATAGGAGTAAAAAATGAAAATGATCAAATACAATATTTCCCTGAACTTATTCAAGTAGGGGAATGGAAGGGTAAACGGAGTAATAGGGTACTAGTAGAAACCTCTAATGGCCGTTTTCACGTAGCTCGTTTTTATGAAACTTATGGGGGGGAAAATAGGGTTTATATAGAAGAGTACTATGAATCACCTTTATATAATGTTATTAGATTCATGCCCATAGAATAATTATTTTTCCCTTTCTCTTGGAAAAATAAAAAAAATAACTTATCTTTACATTATTAATTAATTAATAAAAACTAACATGCAAAACCTAAAAAATGCATTATTTTCTTTTTCTTCGGCATTTATTTTTTTTGTGATCTTTGCCTTAGATTATACCTATGACAAAGATTTATTTACATGGGTTCCTTTGTTAGTATCTATATGTTGGTGGACTATTGGTATGTTATGTTCTATTAAACATATGATTTATTCTAAACTTTAAAAAAATAAAAATGAAAAACATAAATGAAATGTCTAAAATAAACTCTTGGATTCAAGATGAATTGGGGTTTAAAAATTTCTCACTATTAAGTGATGGCAAAACTTATTTTATTTTTAAGACAAAGAAAGGTAAAATGAAAGAGATGGATCAATTTCCTCTTAAATCCATAAATGATGAAAACATGTTGAGGGGAATTGTTGAATCAATTATTCGGATTCAAACTAAAAATACAATTCCATTCAATGTTGTTAGTGCTGGTGATAAAGATGATTTTTTCAGGAGAATTGCAAAAAACCTTTATGGGGATAATCATTAAATATTATGGAAGAGAAATATATTAAGCAAATCAAAAAGATTTTTAAAGAAGTTATTTCTTTTTACAAAAGATATTATGACAATATTTCTTTGGGATTTTATGTTCCTTATGGAAATAATCTTTGTTTTATTGGGTGAAAAAAAATGTCAAATGGATTTAATTATATTGAAGCAATAGTTTTTTTGGAGTATAAACATTCAGAAAAAGTGGAAAAATTTCTCTCTAGTATAATTGAATCAAGTTTTATTTATAATTCAATTGAACTTGAGTTACATGGAAATAAATTACAATTAGTTGGTCGAAAGAAGATTTCACAAAAACCAGATATTGTAGAAATACTTATGAATGTAGAATCTATAAAAATTGAAGGAAAAAAATAAATACTGTAGAATATAATACTCATTTAATTAAATAAAAAAAAACATGAACATAAAATTTGAAGATGGTTGTTTAACCATAGATGGAAAAGAAGTAACTAATATTATCTTTAAGGATGGATCAAGTATTACTCCACCTTTTATAGATAATAACCTGCACATACAAAATTCTATTACTGATATTCCTAACGTCATTGGTGAGAAGAATATTATGATGGGTTCTGTAATAACTAGTGGGGGTAACTTTCATTTGGGAGATGGATAATTCCTAGAAGTGAATGATGGTGATTTTGAAACCTTCTATAATAAATCATAGAAGGTTTTTTTATTGGGAAAATTAGGATATTAGGATTAAATAGATTATCTTTGTATAGAGATCGTTTCAGAAATAGTTCGTAAACGTACTTAAATTAAATCGCTAATATTTATTGATCATATAAAAAAACTAATGTTTTATGATTACTGAGAGTTTTACTGTAAAAACAACAGCGCGAATGATTGAGTTACAAAACTTTATCAAAAATAATATGCCTACTGCTAGGTTTGTAGGCAATCCTTATTATTCTCAAATAAATGATATATATTATATTTATTTGACTTATGAAATAGAAGATATTAACAAACTATATATTTTATTTGATAAGTGGAAAGAATTAGATAATCTTGTAGAAACAAAAAAAGTTAAAGTATCTTTAATTAATCAAATTATTAATTACTTTAAAAAGTGAATTGAATTATGTCCTTAAAAAAAATAGATCAAAAAAAACGTAATAACTTGTCAATATCACGACGCAGGATTGTTTCTATGATTAATTTATATGAACAATATGTTGATGAACGTATTGTTCATATATGTCCAAGTGGTATTATCAAGGGTGAATACTATGAATATCGTGTTGATATTGATAAAAATAGAGTAGAGAAAATTTATCCTGATCATGTTTTTGATTAATCTTTATTAAAAAAACGAATAATTAAAATGACAAAAACAGAATTAAATTTCTTCTTGTTAGAAGATACTGGTGACAGGCATTTGGTTACCATAGAAAGTGCTATTTTACCTCAAATTGGAAGTACTATGTTTATAGATACAATAGTAGATGGGGATTGGTTTAATAATAATTTTCCCGATGCTAATTTGGAAACTAAGGTAAATTATCTTAATAGTAGATTTAGAGGCAAGGTGAGAATTTTATATATTAATAGTGGAATTAAATCCTTGGATGTTAGTTCAGAATTTAAAACCTCTGATGGAACTTATATTCTTCCTGCACAAGAATATACATACTATCATGATATTCAAGTGAAAAAAATTTAAAGAAAAGTTAGGATTTACGGGAAAACTATTGTACATTTGTTATGTAATAAAATTATTTAATTAAATAAACGTAAAAAATCATGTCAACAACTACTAAAGAAAAAGTAAAGCCTGTAATTCGTAGAGATGTAGAAATCATCAATGATCCCATTACGGGTATTGGTAAACTACTGCCTTCTAATAAACAAAAAAATGAAAAAAGAAATGGAGGGAGAAAATAATAAATTTAGTATACCCTATTTAGAAAATGCTTTTATTTTTTTAAACGAGTTGTATGGAGAGTATGATTCAATTTCTTTACAACTCTTACAGGGTGAGTTATGGTTTGTGGCCCATCGAGATATTCCTTATGAGGGTCAAGTTCATACGCAAACTATTACTCTCAGGCAGTATTTTATACTTACCGAAAATATAAACAAAACGGAAAATGTATAGAAAAGAAGAGTATATAGGTTGGCAATTTGTTATAGGTAAAAAAGTTATAGATTATCTAAATGATGATAATTTTGATTACTCTTACAATTATAGAGTTGAATCTATAATTGAAGATAAAGCTACAATAGTTTGGATAGAAGATGGAGAATTAATTAAAACTACTTATTCTTTCGATGATGTAAAAAAATATTTTGAAGATGGTAGTTGGGTTTTAACAGACATATAAAAAAAAAACATGAATTTATCTAAGATTATTTTTTATCCGTTGGCACTATCTAATATGATATTATTTATCATTAATATTAGTGATGGTGAAAATACGAAATTTTTAATGCCAATAATTTTTATTTCAATTGGCCTATCTACTTTATCATCTTTATTCAAAGGATATAAGGTTTATTTAGATTTTGGTTTTTTGATTATTGTTGCAGGGCTTGGCTTTCCTTTTTTATTGATGGAATTTTTTACTTACATTTTTTCCACTTTAGGATATTAAATATAAAAAAAAACATGAGTAAGTTTGAATTAACAAACTATTATTCGATACAGGTCGCGGTAGCGGTAAAGACGATGGAGCGATAGCCACCAGTTTCTTTAAATAGAGTAAAGCCAATGATCTAATAATGGAGAAATCCTACTCATATTTATAAAAAAATCAAACATGAAAACAATTATTGTTGAAGACGTTTTAATTTAAAAAAAATATTTTATGGAAAGTATGTCAGAATTATTAATAAAGTTAAAAAGATGTGCCAGTGGAGATATTAAGTCATCTATTCCTATGCTTGTTCAATTATTAGAAAATAGAAAAAATATTGCTGAAAGAATGTTAGAAAGTACAAGAGATGAAGAGTATTTTCACCAACTAAAAATTATTTATGATTACTATAATAGGCAAATATTGTTATTGTTGGAGATTTAATTTCTCAATAATTTGTTTTTTTAAAAATTAAATAGTATTTTTACAAAAAAAAAACATTAATTAATTTTTAAAAAATGTTAAAAGATTATGAAAAACAATAAAAAATCATTTTTATCTAATTTTATATTGATAAAAAACTTTCCTGACAGTGAAAGTTTCCTATATAATAGGGCTATTCTGATGTCGGATTGTACAAATATTTTTATTTTTCCAGTCGCTTATGACTCTAATGGAGAAATAATTACTAATTTTTCTGCTCTTTATTCCTCAAAAGATGGGAGGGATAGTAATTATAAATTTTGGGAAGTTTTAGACAAATTGATCCCCAATATCTAAAATAACATTATTTTTAGATATTAATTTGTTTCTTTACCATAGTAAATAATTAATCTAAACTCAAAAAATTATGCCTAAAAAAAGATATATAGATACTCTTATTCTTAAAGAAAGAATAGCAGCAGTTATTAGTGCCATTTCTTTTGTTAGTGGTGATTATCTCAATGAGAAAAAAAAGAATACATCTTTTAAGAAATATATGACTCAATATTTAGGCTCTAAATGGAAAGTATCTGATATAGAGCAAATAGAAAACATGACGTTGAAAGAAATTATAGAGTTGTATGAGAAGTGAATCATACAATTTTTTTTTAGTTTGGTGAAAATAAATTTGAGAATGTTAAAAAACATTTGTATCTTTGTTGTTCATCAAACAGTTAGAAATGAAAACAATAAATAACTTCAGTCCGTACCTCTTTCAAAGATTATCTGTTGAAAGAGGGTTAGATATTTACAATGAATTCAAAACATTGTTTTTATTGGACGAAACAGGTTTAGGGAAAACAATAACCTCATCTACCATTGTTCTTAATTCTATCAAATATGATGAAAAATTATTGGTTATTACAACCAACGCCAACAAAAAAAGTTGGGATAATGTTTTATCTAACTGTGATATAAATTATAAGATTACTGGTAATAGGAATATACCTAACTATCAGGAAAAATACGATCATATTATAATTGATGAGTGCCATCGAATTGGCCGATATGGAGGTAAAACTTTCATGGAGATTTTTAAATTATCAAGATACAACAAAAGTAGTGTAATACTTGTTAGTGCTACTCCATATAATAATGATATAGATTCATTGTTAGAATTATTTATGTTAACAAATCTTCCACAAGAGATTAAAACTGTTATAGATATTCAGTGTTCGGTCATAACATATTTGAACAAAGAAAATAAAAAGTTCAATCAATTTAATAAGAAAGATGGTAAGTATATCTCTTTCCAAGCAATAAACAAAGGTAGTGAATTAACCCATGAATTAAATAATAGAATAAGTGAATTTACAAAATTATTTTCTATTTTAACTATTAGGAATAAGCGTTCATCTATTGTTATTGATTCTAATGAAGAGTTATTAAAGAAGTTTCCCACCGTCGCAAAAAATCAAATTGAATATCAAATAACATCTAACGATGTAGAAACGAAAGCTGTTCGAGATATTTTGATTATTATCAATAAAATGTCTTTTGCTTGGCAAAATCAGGTAGCATATTTTTTACCAGAGATGAATGGTTCTTTTGGTTTTTTATATAAAAGTACGTTATTTAAAAGATTAGAAAGCTCTGTTGTTTCTTTTTCTAAAACTTTACAGAATACCAAAAATAACATTAATGAATGTTTATCAAATGGTGAAATTACGATTGGTGAAACTACTTATACCCTTACAAATCTCTTTATAGATGATCTATTAAAGGATATAGAGTATATAGATAATATTGCCTTAGAACTCCTTAAAATTGAAAATGATTATAAAGCTAATGAACTACTTAAATTTATTTCTTTTTTAGAAAAAGGTGAAAAAGTTGTTGTATTCACCGAGTATAGTGATACTTTAAATCATTTGAGTGAAATATTGACGGCCAATGAAATTAAGCATATCAGTTTTGATTCTAATAGCCCTGAAAAGTTATTAGATACTATTACAGATGAATTTGATGCTAACTTACATAAGACTGATAAATATAATGTTTTGTTATGTACTGATGTATTGGCAGAGGGTACAAACTTACATTATGCTAATAAGTTGTACCATTACGATGGTAAGTGGAACCCTTCTAGGATTATTCAACGTGAAGGTAGGATTAACAGAATATGTCAGAATCCAAAGGACATCGAAGTAGTAACTTTTCAAGCTCCTTTTTTTATTGATTCACTTATTTCACTTGTGGATAAAAATATAAACAAGATAGATGAATCTAATCTTGTATTAGATTATTTAACCGAAACAACTATTAATGATTTATTAATTAATATTGATAAATTTGAAGTGAAAGAAAATAAATCAAATGTTTTTTCCGCTAATGCCAATATAGTTATTTCTTATAAAGATAAATTTTTGGTATTGAATAATAATCAGCGAATTGTAAATAAAGATATGGAAGTATTAAATTTCTATTCATTTTTTATTTGCCCTGAAAATGAAACAGTTAATTATACAACCTACAATTCATTAAATGAAGTACTAAATGCAGTAGCTGATAATTACGGATTAAAGAATTATTTTAAAGTAGGTAAATCAAATTCTTTTTACTATAATAATATTCTTAATAAAGGACGTTATGAATCAGGGGCTTTTAATTATGAATTTGGTACATATCAGAAATATTCTTTATCGTTTTCTAATAGAACAAATTATCATTATTTAATGCCGCCAAAGGATAATAAGGTTTTAGTAGAAATATTAAAAAATTATGTTTCACATAGCTTTATTTATTTGGATAGAGGATTAATAAAATTACTAGATGAATCGGCTAAGGATAAAAATAAAACCAATTTCACAGAAGGGTTGCTTATGTTTATTAATCCTTTTTTGGATAAAGGTTCAGAACAACCAATTTTCGCAGCATATTTAAATTAAACATTATGACAAATATATTATCACCACAGGATATTGTTGCACTAACAGACAGATTAGTAGAACATTATCCACTTACATCAAAAACGGATATTACCAACATGTTATCTAAAATAGATACCTGTTCATTAAACCTTGCATTCCATTTTCATTGGATGTTTAATGTTCCTTATTTACCAGTAAGGGAAATAATTCAGGAATATAAATTACAAAATAATTTGGATGGTAACTGAAAAAAGGTTATCTTTACCTTATAAAAAAACTCATGAATTTGTTCCAAGAAAATTTGTTCCCAGTTTCATTGGGGTATTTTTCTAATAGTGATTTAGATTTATTTAAGATTGCAATAGAAATATATGCTGATCCTTCTTTATCTATAGTTGAAAATACATACGACAGTGATCGTTTTATGTTGCTGCGGGATTATAATCTAATAGTAGGGGGGAAAGATTTAAAAGATTTTTGGGAGCTAGTTTCTATATTAAGAGTAACATTTCATTCAATAAACAATTAAAAACATACATAAATATGAAGTATATTGCTATAGAGGAAGATGACCTCTTTAAATTTCAGTGTGACGATAATGGAGTTATCCATGAAGAAGAAATAGAATTTTTTTTCAATGGGTTTCAGGATGAAATACATCCTTATCATCAAAAACAACTAGATTTCGCTATAAAAGTATTAAAATCAAGCGGAATAATTCTTAATGTTACAACTGTAAATACAGTTGATGATATGTCAATTGGCGAATCATGCGGTGAATTAGATTTTTTTGATATTTCTGTTCCTAATGATTTAATTGTTTCGGATGATGGTATTTCTTATTGTTTACTGAGAGATAAAGAAATGGGCAGAGGATGGGCAGTTCTATATAAGATAGAAAACAATATAATTACAATCTTAGAACAAGATCACAGAGATAATGTTTTAGATACATTAATGAAAGGTGAATTTATTAGGTCATTTTGGATTGATTATAAATATGTAAATAACTAGATATATGAGTATTCTGGAATTTAATTATTATTTTATAGGATTAATAATCCTTTATATATATGGTTTCTCTATATGTGTGGGTAAAGGAGCATTATTTTTTTTTAAGCCAGAAAAAGATGATAAAATCTACTATGGTAAACTTTTTTTAGTTTTTATGATTCCACTCTGGTTTTTAACTGGATTATTCACATATAATGGTTATGTTTTTTTGTTTCACATGATTTTAGTGGGGGTAATCAGTAAAAAAATTCGGGTAAAATACGGCGATAGACATAAATTAAATTTTTTCACATATCTAATGCTATCAATACAAATATTATTCATATTATTTGTGTTTTTAAATAAATTTTTCTTTAGAATTAATTTCTCAATTTTTTAAAAAATCTGATCATGTTAGAATCAATTTATTATTTTATTGGATTACTTACTGCTACATTTTATTTCACTATGATTTTTGCTGGTAGTAAAGATTATCAAAATTAATTTTTGGAGCTATATTTTTTAATTATTTCTTAAACTTAAAAAAAAACATTATGAAAGTAATTATTTTTATTTTATCTGTTTGGCTTATCTTATCACATCTGTGGCATGACCTAATTTATGATAATTTGATTGAAGATAAAGAACTAGATCAAGCAAAAATACAAAAAGCAAGTCGATTTTTTCCTCCAACTACGTTGCTTGTTATTTTATTGACAGTGGCATTTTTCATAAAAATCATTAATTAAAAAATAGGTTTATTAGGATAATAAGCTTATCTTTGTCATATTAAATAAAAAAACAAATGATGGACTTTCTAAGATTTGGTTCGGGAGATTCACTAGACGATGACATAATGATTGTTCTTCCTGAATTGGGTAAATCTATTCGAGAGAATAAAGATATGGTTTTATCATACAAACCATTTTTCAACTCAGATGCAAATATAAATCTTTGTGTGATAGAAAATGGTATTGTGACCGATGTATTTAAAGGTACAATTGATGAAGTAAATAACAGTATTTTTTGTACCTTTGAATTACACAGTCAAAACTATGATGTTTGTCCAGTTTTACGCTTGGTTGAACGAAATGTGGAATTGAAACTAATTAGGGGGTGCAGAATAATTCTTTCTTTAATCTCACATAATCCGGATGGGCGCAAAGAAGTGAAAAAAGCATTGAAGGGAGACATCTACGAAAAAATTAAATGTTTAAAAGATTTTAATTTTTACAATTTATGTGAAGATGACTTTTCAAAAAAGAACATGAGTATGGTTGATGCTTTTAAAACAATTGCCTTTCAAGTTATACAAATGGAAGCTTTGTTGTATGGCCGTGAAGTCTATACAAAGGAACAAGCAAAGAATAGAACACCCAAACTTGCTGTTTTTATTAATCGAAAAAAAGCTGATGGTAAAATGTTTTATTGGGAAGATCGTGCTTTATTAGAATGGGAACTTAATAATTTGATGAATATTATTGAGGTAAAAAAATTTCATCAAACAAAAGAAAACTAACATGAGTAAGAATTGTGCTATTATGACCAGAATGAAAAAGAACTATGAGAATAGGAGTAAAACGTTTTTAACTAAACGAGTTCCTGTTATCATGCGACTTGATGGTAAAGCTTTTCACACGTATACTAATAAGTTAATTAAACCTTTTGATGAGGGTTTAATTGAAGATATGGCAGATACTGCAATATCTCTTTGTAGTAAAATTCAGGGGGCTAAATGTGCATATGTACAAAGCGATGAAATTTCTATTCTTATAACAGACTATGATAAATTAGCTTCGGAAGCTTGGTTTGATTATAATGTTCAAAAAATGACTTCTGTTAGTGCAAGTATGGCATCTGGAAAGTTCAATCAATTGCGAGTTAGACGTAATGTTTTTTTAGGTCTAAGAGAACAATTTTATAATGAATTTAATACTGATTGTGAGATAGCAAAAAGAGATATAGAAGATAAATTGAGATCATTTCAATTGTTAACTCAGTCATTTAATGATGAGCCATTGGCAGATTTTGATTCAAGAGTAGCTAATTACCCTAAAGAAGAGGTAGCTAATTATTTTTTAGCCCGTCAAAAAGATGCTGTAAAAAACAGTATTGCTATGATGGCACAATCATTGTATAGTCCTGATGAATTAAAGAATAAGAATCAATCTATGATGCAGGATATGATTCACGAAAAAGGATTAAATTGGAACGATTTACATTTTTCAAAAAAGAGAGGAACGTTTATTATTAAGAACAAATACATTAATGGTATTTCCATTGAAGCTAAAAACAAAAATGGAAATAATGTTATTGAGCGTTTTCCAGATACTGGTAACTATGCCTTATTTAATGAACAAACATTAGAGTGGGAAGATATTATCAATCCTATTATCAGAACAAAGTGGGAATCTGTTGAAACTCCCTTTTCATTTAATGAAACTAATTTTAAAAATTGGATATAATGAATATTAAAATAGATAATGAAGCATTTACATATTTGAATCATCGTGTTTATGAGCAATATATTTTTGGTTCAAATATGTACGGCACTGTTGGCGAACATTCAGATACTGATGTTTTATGTATTTATGCTCCTCCTAGTGCTTGGTTAGAGATAAATTATTACCCTAATAATCATATGTTTCAGTATGATGATGTAGAAGATAACACACAATATATTTTTACCACAATTGATCAGTTTTGGCGTAATCAGACAAGTGGTGATTCTGCTATAAATACAGAAATATTATTATTTACTGATATGATAGCAGAAAAAAATAAGTTAGATTATTGTAGAACATACAAAGTTATCAAGGCATTTTTGGGTTTTGCCAAAAGAGATATGAAAGATAAAAATAAAAACTTTCATGTTAATAGATGTCTTTATATAGCTGAAGAATTAATTAATAACCGTTTACCTGAATTAATTCACATAAAAACTCTAAAAGGTAATGAGGTAGATAAAGGAAAGGAAAAAGAACTAAGAGAAAAATTGAATAATATGTTTAATGCCGGGGAGATAGAATCATATTATATTAAACCTGTGAGAAATGAATTATTTCAATTATTGTTAAACAGTAATAATATAAAAGAATTCAAATATTAAAAACTTATGAAACATTTTTTTGAGGGTGCCAAAACAGGGTTTATCTTTATGGCTATTGGGTTTATTCTATTATTAATTTTATTAAACTTCGTTTAATGGATAATTTAAATAAACAACTTCAACAATTAACTAATAACTTTTTAGCTGAGTTTATTAAGTTATCTGGGGATAATATTAACTATGAATCTAAAGTGGTAGATTTCATCTCTAGATATGACGTGAATGAAATCAGTGAAATTCACTGTGAGGGAGTAGCTTTTCTAGGAGAAATATTAGAAGTGCTAGAAGATACTGTTATCATTAATTGTATTATAAGTAATGATCCAGAACCCTATTTTCAAAAAAGAAGTTTTGATATTGCTCTATTAAAAGATAGAGTGGATTTAAAAAATGGTAATTTCCTGAAAATTACCATTAGTAATCAGGTGGGTAAAAGAACTATTGAAATTCATCCGATATATGAAGATATTTCCCACAAATTTAAGCAGAGAGACTATTTTGCAGGATTAAAGCACTTGTCTTTTTTCCAAAAAGATTAGGTTAATAAGTTGCTTATTTGAAATATTAGTCATATCTTTGAGATATAATTTAACCATATAATTTTAAAAAAAGCATACTAATGATTATTTACGTAAAAGTAAGAGATGAGGATTTTTCTACAGATTGGGTATTGGAATACGATACTAAATCTTCTAAATTTATTGGTCAGGGACTGACAGTAGATGAATTTAGAGTGAAATGGATCAAAGAAAATGGAACAAAAAACTTGGCAGAGTTGGGTGCCATTTTGCAAGACATGAATTTATATGGTTCATCTACTGTTATAGATACCGGGCTGTTGGTCAATTATTTTTTCATTTATAATAAAAATGGGAAAAATGGTGAAGCACTAACAAAAGAACAAATTTTGGATAATTTGTGCCTTAATAAAAAACTACAGTTATACCCAAACGAACATGCTAAATCTGCTGTTCGGGGAGGATTAGCCCCATTTTTCACCTTAGTTGATCTGCTTGATCATAACATGAAATTTAATGAAGAGGATTATCAGAAAGTGTTTGAAACAACACTTCAGGCATGTCGCGATCAAATGGATGGTAGGTTAATTAAGTGGATTGAATCTATTAGAGTATAATAATGAATTTATGACAAAAGAAGAAATTATATTGATAAAAAAAGAGAACGCATTAAATGCAATCAGAAATTTGTATAATCCTCATATTAAACATAGTTATAGGTATTATGAGGGTGAGGGGAGTAGAATGGAACAAATTAGTTATGATGTGAAATATATAATTGAGAAACTTGAAAAAGAATTATCTAAATTAAAATAGAATATTATTTGCTTATTTAAAATATAAGCATTATATTTGTGATGTTAATTAATTATAACTAAAATACGAAAATCATGATGAATTGGCTTTTTAAAATTTCTTTACAAGATATTCAAGAAGATTCTTATGAGGAAGGTAAAAGTGATAACCCATGTATTTGTTGTGGAAAAAATATTAAAAATCCCACATATTTTGTTCATCTACTAACGTCAGGAGAATTAATTTCCTCTGATGGAGATATGGAAGATTCGCAGGGTTTATTTCCTATTGGGAATGCCTGTAAAAATAAATTACCCAACAACTTTTATTTTAAAAGTTGTTAAAGAAAAATCACGTTGATCTTTGGCTTTTCTGCATCTTGAAAAGCACAATCCTATAATAATCTATTAGATTTAGGAAGTATAAATTAGTCAGTTCGGATTTTAATTAAAACTAGCTTACGGATAATAGCGATTAATTTAAAAAAGATTTGATCTTTTAAAGATGCTTAAATAAAGCTATAATTGGGTGAGACAACCACATGACGTTTATTCAACAAAATTAACAGGGTGGTATTTTTCAATAAAAAACAATATATGAAAAAACTAACAATAACTTATTTATTTTTTCTTGCTACTATATCATGCTATGGTCAAAAAGTAGTTTCAGTCACAAATACAACCGACTGTTCTATTGTAAGAGTTGAAATGTTTTCTGTTGGAGCTTGTGGTTTGGTTGAGGTAAGACTAGAACAAATTTTAGAACCCAAACAAACCCTAAAATATACTCATATAAACGGGTATGAAATGTGGATAAAGTCTGATCATGTAGAAAGTTTTTGTTCTAAAAGTTTGCCCCAAGATACGGCTATGCCAATGATGCACGAACAAGACGGATACAGAATTTATCATCCTGATTGGGTTCCTTCAATCATTCATTTGACAGGTGATCCACAACCTTAAAAAAATATTAAAAAATTATGTTTTATAACAATATTTTCTTATCTTTGTAAAAATTTAAAATTATGCAGATTATTAATAAAAATGTTTCATTGGTTGATTTAGATGGAATGAATTGTTCCCACACAGGGGTTTGTGCCATTTCTCAGCTGGGCAAAACTCTAACCATTGGTGAAGTTACCTTTGATATTAAGGGTAATCTTGTGGCGGGAGAGTATAAATATTTTTCTGAACCTGTCGGGGATGGAAATTATAATTTATTTCTTTCGGATGTTGATTAAAGAAATTTGCCTTTTATAAAGAGCCATACTATAGCACTGTGGCAGCACTTAATTAGGCTTATATGTGATAAGGTGGAAGCTTTATTATATTACCGTGGTGGAGAAGTTGGTCTATCTCGTCGGGCGCGATCCCGAAGATCACAGGTTCAAATCCTGTTCACGGAACTAATATTTTTTTTAGAAACATTAGGATAAATGAAAAAAAATTAGTATCTTTGATATGTCAAAAGAACTAACCAAAGAGTTAACGTTAAAAGCGTTGTAAAATAAATTTCTTTTTTCAAGTTTTTTTCTTACCTTTGATTCACTAACAAATCGCTTTTTTAATTAAACCAACAATAACATGAAAACATTAATTCTTTATCCTGTTTATTCACATATTAATAGAGTAGTAAAACATTTTTGTGACTTTAGCCCTTCTGTCGATTCAATCAATGAATCTTTTATTGAAGATGGCAAATATTGCATTGAAAATACTGACCGGGATGGATATTATGGAGATACTATTTTAAAAATTGATGCTAAATACATTCATGATAAAGATTTGTTTGAAGAAGCTGTGAAAGAACGTAAAAATGAATTCAAGGCAAAAGAACTTATTTATTTGAAGCTACAAGAAGAAGCACAAAAAAGGCATAAAGAAGATGAAAATTTTTTTTTAGAACAAATCATCCCTATTTTTAATCTTTTTCTTAAGTTAGATGAAAACCTATATATTTTAGGTAAAACAGTAAGATACAGAGATAAAAAAAGCGTGAATACTGCAAATCAAGCAGTAAAAGTAGCATCTTACGAAAATGGGGAAATTGTTTTTTTCACAACTTGTGGTATCCCAATGGTGGCTGAACTAGCCACAGAAATGAAAGTAATGAATGTTAAATATTATAACTATGGATTATTTATATAATGGTTGTGACTATGATTATGAAAGTTATAGTTGTAACGATGAAAATTGTGGTTGTCAAACAGGTAATGATATGTGTCGAAGTTCAAGATTGTATGGATTATACGTAGATACAATAAATTATACGACCATATTTAACACTTATGTTAAAAAGTGCTATTTTGATAATATAGTTGATCTTTATTGTTTAGATCGTATTTTACGATTGAAAGGGATTTATAATAAAGATAATTATAATATTGAAACTTGTCATGGTTATTATGGAGAAGAAGTAGAAGGTATTTATTTTACAGGTCAGCATTTAATTAATGAATACCTCAACCATTTAAAATCTTTTACTAGTGATTTTGATAAAATTTTATATATTCTTCATTTAGAATATGGGTTTTTACAAAAAAACATTTGTAACTTTACTAAAGTAACGATTGAAAATGTGTCGAGTGAAATTTTATATCCTACAGAAAATATGAAGATACAACCAATATTGGATTATTGTCAAATTGAAAACATTCCTATTGGCATTTACTATAACCAAGGAAACGTATACAAATTGGTTGATGGTCGGCATCGGTGGTCACTGTTAAAAGAAAAAAAAGATGTGACAATTATTTGTTTATCTTAAATATTTAAAGTATCTTTGATATGTCAAAAGAAATAACCAAAGAGTTAACGTAAAAAGCGTTGTAAAATAAATTTCTTTTTTCAAGTTTTTTTATTACCTTTGTTTAATTAACAAATCACTTTTTTAACTAAAAAAATATGAAAACGATATATTTTAAGTTTATTGCACAAAAAACAGCAGAAGGTAAAACAATATTAGTTGCTGTTATTCCTGATGATATGTTAGGGGAAGATTTACCAACGATAATTGAAGGGCAAGCATTTTTAATGCCTTCCACAATTTACACTGGTACATATCCACAGATAAAAATAAACAGTGAGACTATTGTCGATAGAACAAAAGAATTGAGCGGTTTAGGTATTGCAGGAATAATTACTTCTGAGCAATGGTATATAAAATCTGATACTAAAAAAGATATGTTGGGGATTTCATTAGTACTTTAATCTTAAGCTTCTTTAAAGGTGGTGATAACAGTCCGTTGTTATCTTGCTCAAGAGGTAATATATTAGTGGAGAATTTTTTTTTTTATAATTGATAAAAAATTTGTTTTATAAGATATTTATTTTTATCTTTGTTACTAAGAAAATAAGACAAAAACGGTTCCTATAAAAAAAACCAAACGAAAAATACCGTTCGTCTTTTTAAACAATGGGAAGTTATAATACATGTATTTTTTACCCTAGATAAATTTTTCATGTTATTATGAAAACTATGGCTAATTAAAAAAGCTATTTAGCAGTTCAAAACTGTCATTGTTTAATTTTTAAAAATAGTAATTAAAAAAGTTTAATTACATTAAGATAAAAAATCAAAGCAGTAGGCTTAAGAGCAGCCATCTGATAATGAGTGACGAGTTAGTGTTAGGTGCTAATACAGGCATAGGCAATACCTAATGAAAAGTCTTAAATGGAGCCAAAAAGAAATCCATCAAAAGCTACTAACGGGGGAAAGACAAGTACAGTGTAATGATGTATTCAACTAAAGGCAAAGCTTTAGGCTAATTATCATAAGTTCTTTAAATGATAATTTAGCAGATCATTACGACCCTTAGAGTCTTTGGCGTAACAGCACAATTGATTTATTTTTAAAGATGGGAACATAGCTCAGTTGGTTAGAGCAGATGACTGTTAATCATCAGGTCGAAGGTTCGAGTCCTTCTGTTCCCGCAATAAAGTTTGTCCTAATGCTTTCAGGGACGTAGAATGAAAGCCACTTCTGGATATGGATGAAAGCCAGATTAAAAGTGATAGATGCAGCATTCCAGTAAAAATCTACTTGTAGATTTGCTGCGTTGGTAACGTTATAACCAATATGGGAGTATAGCACAAGGGATAGTGCATGGGTTTTCTAAACCCACGATGAAAGTTCGAATCTTTCTACTCTCACTAAATCAACTGATCCAGATAAGATTGTTTTACATGAGGTGAAATAATTAAGTGGGGAATCGTCAAACGAGAGGGTAGTGATTCTGTTATCTTTGTTGATTATGGATTAACAAAAGAAGTTTTTAACAAACATTATTCAAAATAAATATTTTTTATGTTTACTAGAGAAAATGCTGAACAAGTTTACGATATACTTGTTACTATGGGAGGTGCAAGTAACAATTTACGAAACTTATTTGTTCATGAACATGTTTATAGTGATCTAATGTGTGAAGAATGGAGGTTTCAAGGGTTCTTTGGGTTTGGTGGAAAATACAGATCAAAGACAAATAGCATTGATTACTATCGAGAGAATCATAGAACCGAGTTAGATGAACTAATGAATAATATTAATGAAGAACTAAAAAAAGTTTTCTAAAATATTAGGTTTTATGAAATAACTTTTTTATCTTTACAAAAAATATGATCGGTGAGTTTGACATCGAAATTAAAGAGAGGTAAAGCCTCTCACTCAAAAAAACCAGAAGTACCTTTATAGGTCGCAATCTTCCGGCATAATTACCAGAAACGTTAGGGTGATTTTTTTTACAAAAGATGAAAATAAATTTTGAAAAGTCATAAGTTATTTGTATCTTTACATCGAAGAAAAAAGTAGCCAAAGAGTTAACGTAACGAGCGTTGTAAAATACACTTTTTTTTAAAATACATAGGTGGTGCGGTTATCATCTAGTAGGCGAAAGCACAAAGAAAAATATAGTTTTTCAATAACAAAATAAGAAGTACTAATTAATTATAAGTCTTAGCCAATTAATTAGTCGTAATCTTCTTACATATTCACCAGAGACGTTAGGGTGGTGTTTATGCTGATGTACCAGCGGAAGCTTATACCTTCCAGAACTGTAGCGGTCGTTGAAAACGGGGGTTCAAATCCCTCCATCAGTACAATTTTTTATAAGAGATTAGCTCAGTTAGTAGAGCGTTTCGAACGCACAACATACGCCATGTGCAGTTATTAAATTAACAAGTATGTTTTGTTGTGCTACTAGAAAAGGTCAAAGGTTCAAGTCCTTTATTTCTTACGAAATTTTTTTAAAATTGCAATTTAAAAAAGTATTAATTATTCTGTTCTGTTGCAACTAAGGCAAATAAGTTAATGGAGAGCTATTCGTCTAGTGGACAGGACGCTTCTCATTCGAAGAGGAAACGCGGGTTTGAATCCCACATAGTTTTCAAATCAAAAATGTTAAAAAGCTATTCGTTTAACGGGAGGACGCTTTTCGCTGAGAAAAGTAATATAGGTTCAAATCCTATATAGTTTTTTAAATACCTAAAATCTATGAACAAAAATAACAATCCTTTGATAAACAAAAAGAAATACTTTGTTATATTTATATAAAAAATTATGACAATATTATTATCAGAGAATTTTTTATATGAAAAAGAACATGCAGAAATATATTTTAACTCTGAAAAAGAGGCACTAAATTATGTTTTTGAACAAATAACAGCTAAGGGGTATGAAATCAATGAAAGAGAATTTAATGAAGCATTAAATTTTATTGTCCCAATAGAAGAAACTCAAAGAATTTCATTTCAAATAACAAAAAATAATAAACCTTTAAAAGAACAATTACAAGTACAATTATACAAAATGAAAAGTGGTAGAGTTGAATTAAATTTCTACATTTTTTAAAAAAATATTAGATGCAACAGAAAGTGTAATAACAGTAGGGCTATAGATATTTTATCGTATAAATTAAAGCTAGAGGGAATAAATTTAATTATTAGGGAGGAAAGCTATACAAGTAAATGTTCATTTTTAGATGGTGAGTACCCAAAAAAGCGTGAATTTTATATTGGTAGGAGGATTAAACGTGGTCTTTTCAGGAGTGGTAAGGGGGTAATTATAAATGCTGACTTGAATGGAGCGTATAATATATTGCAAAAAGAAATCCCGAAAGCTTACGCTGACGGGATAGAGGGTTTAGCAGTGAACCCAAAGTTATTGGTTTTAAAAAGCCATTAAAAATAGCTTGAATTAGAAACATTGTAACGATTTACTATGTTTTTTGATACTGTTAATATGAAGATTTACTTATTTGCAGATAGGTATTTTTTTTTGTTGATGCTTCGCCCATTACTATAATTGGTCAATAGACCCCCGCTAAAGAGATAATAGGGGTTCAAGTCCCTTATGGGTAACAACAAAACTAGCGGTTAATCATATCCATTAAAAAATTTCACTGAAATAAATTTATATTTTAGTGAAATTTCATATCTTTGTTAAAATCATTAATAAATATTTAAATCTATATCAAGATGAATACGTTTAAAATTCTCCTGTGGCTTGACGATATGAGAAATCCGCATATTAATAGTGAGGGAAAAGTACCACAAGGATACAAGATTGTATGGGCGAAAAATTATTATGAATTTGTATCTTGGATGCAAAATAATCCCCCACCCGATCTTATTTCTTTTGATCATGATTTAGGTCAGGGGGAAACTGGATATGATTGTGCAAAGTGGTTGGTAGAACAATGCTTGGATAATAATATCCCTTCTCCAAGATTTTTTGTTCATTCGGCTAATCCAGTTGGTAGTGAGAACATTATGGGCTTATTAACTAATTTTAATAACATATTTTAAATAATAAAATGGAAGAATTACTCCCCTATAGTGAAAGTGAATTTCTAGTTAATTGGGAACAACTAAACAAAACTATTTTGTAACAATGGTATATGTAGGAACAAGAGAGTACAAGTTAGGGCGCATGAAAATGTCGCATATGATTGCAAGTACCATAGATGAACTACATGAAATGGCAGATCAATTAGGAATTGATCGAAAACATTTTCAAAATAAAAACGGTAAGCCACATTATGATATTTGCAAAACAAATAAAACAATGGCTTTTAAGTTAGGTGCCTTGGAAGTTAATGATAGAGAGATTATTTATCATTTAAATTTGTTAAAGTAATTTTTTTATTGTATCTTTACATCATTAGATAACCAAACATCTTACAATGATTAGTTTAAAAACCCTTAGTGGTATTTACAAAATTGAAAAAACTAATGGTCAATATCATTTCTATGATAAAAACCCTCAAAGTTGTACTAGATTTGAGCACAAATATCTTTTTACTGCTGAGAAAAAAAATAATTCTTTTCGAGTAAAAGGTTTTCAACAATGGACGAGAACATTATCTATTTTTTGTCATCAAATCCGAGGAAAAATGGATTCTTATAAATTTGACTCTTCTTATTATAATCCACTTTTAAGAACTGGAAGTTTTGAAGAATTAGTCATTACTGATTACATGACTTCTTTAGGGTTTAAGGCTTATGGAAATTTCTTCATCAAAGAAGATAAGAACTGTTATGGACAAGTGAATACTATTAAGATTACTTTTGAAGGTTTAGATAGTTTTGATTCACAGAATAACATTAATTTTATTTATGTTATTAGTTCTACGGCATCTGTCAGTAACAAAATGGAGCGTGATGTTGAAGTAATCATTAATTTCATTGACAGTTTTTTGGAATCTTTACATTCACATTAAATATATATATATATATATATATATATATATTATGCAAGCCAGAATCAAAGAAAGTTTCTCTTTGGAAGAAACAAGAAAAAATAACCAAACTTGACACTGGGTGAAAAAACTAGAAATTTTTTCACCTGATCCTAAATTAAAACAATTTAATTGGTTAAATTTAGCCTTTAATATTAACCCTTGGGAAGTTATTACTCTTTTTATTTTTTTTGGAGTGAAAAAAGGTGATGATCCTAAAATTATTATTGAAGTTAATGGAAAAGAAATGGTTTTCAATAATGAGAACGATTTCTTTAAAACTAATAATTCTTGTAAGAGTTTTATCATGGAAAATATTCAGCATGAAATTCTTGTATAAATTAGGATTGTATGAAAAAAATTACTATCTTTGTCATCTAAAAAAAAAATGATGAAAAATATTACTTATATTGTTGGTATCAGTGCGTCAGGTAAGTCTACTCTTACTGAGCAATTGGTCATTAACGATCCAAAATATATACGTTGTAACCGAGATGCGTTGCGAGAAGCATTTGTGCCTAATCATAATGAAAAATGGTATAGCGAAGAACACAAAGAATTTCGTGCAGATCGGGAGGATTTAATTTCTCACCTTTTGAAAGCAATTGAATTATCAAATGATTTTTTAATTGATGATAATACTAATTTATCATGGCACTTTTTGGAAAAAGCATTGAGAGGTAGAAATATGGTAGATGTTATCATCACTGGTGCATCGTTTGATCCTTATCTTTGTATTGACAGAGACGCAAAAAGAGATAGAATTGTTGGTGAGACAATAATCTTGAAACAATACCGGGAATTTATAACATTGTTAGTTTCTTTGCACGATTTTATTGAAGCTAACCCTGATTTTTCAAAAAACATTAAAATCTTAGAAAAAGATGGAAGATATAACGATTTTTTTAGCAAAGGCTCCTGAAGTTTATCAGGTTATGCTTACCACATTTTATGGCTCACCTGAGCGTTTAGACTATCACCCAGAGGGTATTTTAGGTGGACATATTGAAATTACAGTAGGTAGGGCTTTGGCGAATGCTAATAACGACTTAATTATGGTAGCCGCTCTTCATGATATTTGTAAGGGATTACAACCAGTTAAGTCAAGTGGAGGAACAAAAAACATTGTTATGGCCAATGGCCAAAGTTGCACATACCATAGTAACCCTGATCATCCATATCAAGCAATGCGTTTCATAGAAGATAATCCTGAAATTCAAAAATGGATTGTAGAAAATGGGGCAAATGTAAGTGTGGTTAAAAATGTTGTAGCTAATCACATGGTTCACAAATCATATCAAAAAGGATTATTGGGTGAAAAAGGTGGGATGAAACTAAGCAAACAAGAAAAATATGCGGCTTCACTAACACCATATGAACTTTTACTATTAGATGAATTTGCAGAAATTGATAACATGTTAAAACCATATAATTTATGAATTATATTTATATTATGTTGGCCATATTTTTTCTTCTAGGGTTGCTTCATCATATATTTTATGACAATGATTTTACAAATGATGAAGAAACAGACATTGAGGAAACATTTCGTAGAAATCAGAGTTGGAGAAGAAATCCACGAAACGATGACGATGATTATGAAGAAAATGAAGGTTACCTTTAAACAAAAAAACATGAGTGATTTGTATATTGATTTTGCAAGTTTTTAAATACTGTTGGCAACTTTAGTTTGACCAATAACCAGCGTCGATATTGTGAAATTATGTTGCAATGCAACTTAATGCCCAACGTTGATGAGGAAAAACAGATTGAAAATCTAGTAGGGGTATTTGAAGGATTAGATTTGTTGATACAAGAATATTTAACGGAAAAATATTTTTTATTTTTCTAGTGAAAAGCTTGCGTTATTAAAAAAAAGTTATTATATTTGTACTGTCAACTAAAAAGAAAAATAAAAGGTGAAAAAATATTTTTTATTTTTCTGATAAAAAGCTTGCATTATTAAAAAAAGTTTTTTATCTTTGTGACATCAATTAGTTAAAGAACTAATTAAGAATTAATGGGGGGGCTTCTTTTCCATTTGCTCTATGAGCAATAAACAATAAGTCAGGGCAACTTGATGAAAGCAAGAGTTAAATTTTGCGCTGTGTTATGCACAGTTGATATGAAAGCCATTGTGAGAATTATTAAATTGGGTATTTGTTCGTATTGAAAGATAAGGACAATGAAGATTTAATAACGAATCGTTTATGATAATTTCGACGGTTTGTTGAGCAGAAATGCAATAAGGAAAACAATGAGTATATGTGAGATTTTTTTGGCGAAAAAAATTGCATATACAATTTATGTTTAAAGTTTGTTGGTAGAAATACCGTGAATACAAAACATAGAAGTTATTAGGTTGCCAGCCGAAAGCAGAAGGGAGTTTGACCTAAACTTGTCAAAAGCAAGCAAGGTGGAAAGCTACTCCGCTTCCTTCACAGTGAATTTATCAAAAAAACTTTCTATTTAACAGAAAATAAAAAGCGAAAGTGAGTAGCACTAAAATGAGGAAAATAATCTTATCCATTTGAAATATAGTGGCAGTCGATGACTCGCAAGTTTGAAGCTGAGGGAAAATTTTCGTTCTAACCTAACAGTCGGCAGATTGTGAATCCTTGCAAGGATGGTGAACGAGAAAAGTACTTTATAACTCATTTAGTAGTAGGTTGATGAAAACCGTAATTTCATTGATTATGATAACTATCAATTAACTTGATGTTTGTAATATCTGGAAACGGATAAAAATGTTATCACTCAACTCTGATCAATCAGGAGTTTTTTAAAAAATGATGGGGTAGCTCAGTTGGTAGAGCAGGAGAACTCAAATAGTTTTCGAATTTATCAAAAAAACTTCCTTTAAAATATAATCTCTAGGTCGGTGGTTCGAATCCATCCCCCATCACACAAAGGCATAAACAGTTCCTATATAAAACTTGGATACATACTGTTCGCTTTTTTAAAATACACAAAGGACAAAAATAGTTCCTAAAAAATTTATTTCTAAAAAAATACTATTCGTTCTTATTTTAAACACAATAAAATAACTATCATGACTTACACAACTTTGAATCTTTTTAATGTAGTACTTAATGATAAAACTACATCTTCTAGTTTGAGTGAAACTATTGTTTCACAGACTTTACCTTTTGGTTATATTATTGATCCTTCTGCACTTCATTGTGCTAAAGAAATTATGGAATATTACCATCAAGAAATGTTGAACGGAAATCAGCTTAATGCCACTTTCCACAAGTCATGGTCAACTGTTATGGATTCCACAGAAGAAGAACTGTTGGTTCATCAGTTATTGCATTATTTTAGTACTTATGGCATGGATGCTCTGGGTATTCAAAATGGCTATATTTACCTTCCTAATGAAATTTTAGAAGTACCTGAACTAAGCAAGGTTCCTATTCGTGTGATCTGTGGAGTTTCAAAAGACGAACTAGTGCAACTATGTGTGTCTTTATTTGAATCAGGAATTGCACTGAAAGAACAAACAATTAAGGATGTTTTTGACATCTTGAATGCTTTGGATTATAAGTTTGCAAGTGTAGATAATATCAAAAATAAAGAAGCTGCTATTCGAGTAATGGATGACCAAAATGTATTTCCATCGAATCCGATGGAATTCGTTCGATATTTGGTTTACAAGGCAACTGATAGCACAACTCTTATTAAGAACCCTGCAATTATTGCAGCTATTCTTACTTCGAAAATTGATGTAGAACAATACATTAAGCAGTATAATCTTATTAAGTTAGCTGGGATTTTCAATCGGTATAAACCATTATTCCTAGCATTTAAAAAAGCTAATAAAAATAATGTTAGCATTATCAATAAGTTGTCTAAATTGTCTAAAGAACACCATGTTCCTATGTCTATTGACTTTTTGAATAGTGTTACTGCACTTAATGAGTTTCATGGTGAAGAGCTGACTAAAGCTTTGGAAAAAGCTAATAATTTTCGGAAAATCCGTCTTTTGTACGCTTTAAATACACGCATGAATAACCCACAAGATATGTTTTACCGCATCCGTAATGGAAAAAGTTACGTGACTAAGGGCAATAATACAAAAGAACACTACGAACGTTCTTTTATGCAGGTTTACTATTCATTTATTGAATCATTGAATGTAAAAGGTAAGAATATTCTTTATCCAACAAATATTGATTATGCTTTACCTAGTACAGAAAAAATGTTTATTGGAAATGTTCCGACTGGAACAAAAATTACAGTAGATGGTAACATGGCTGCTGGTGTTTATTGGGAAAACTCCGAAAATGGTAGAACAGATTTAGACTTAAGTGCAATTGGTCTTGGTAAGAAAGTTGGTTGGAATTCCACTTATAATAGTGGCAGTTTGACTTACAGTGGTGATATTACCGATGCTCCAAATGGAGCAACTGAACTACTGCACGTAGGTAAAGGTTTAAGTGAACCAACATTAGCCATGTTGAATGTTTTCACAGGTGATAAAAAAAGCAGCTATAAGATTGTAGTAGGCCGAGCTTCTTCAGTTAAAAAGAATCACATGTTTGATCCTAATGATCTTTTGTTTGAAGTGCGAACTGAAACAAAAGGAAAAGGTACAATCGTAGGTTTGTTTTTGCCTGAAAACGATGGAATTTCTTTTATTATTCTTGATGCAAACTTTGGTAATATCCCAGTAAGTATGCCGGGTGGAAAATCTGAGCAAGCACGAAATGCACTGTTTGCTCAGTGGTCAAAACCAATTTCTATGAAACAAGTTTTGATTGATGCAGGAGCCAACATCATTTATGATGAAAGTGAATTGATCAATGAAGAAAAGGTCGATATTGATTTGCGCTATGAAACGTTGCAAAAAAATACAATTATTGACCTTATGACATAATTTTTATATTTAATATATTTCATGATCCACCATCTATTAATTTAGATGGTGGTTTTTTTACTCATCGAAATTTAAATATTTTTTTATTATATCTATGTAATTTGAACCAAATAAATTTTCTAATATAAAATAAGGATTAGAATAGTTTTCATTGGCCATATTAAAAATTGGATGTTGCTCGTAAAATTCATCATCATATTCAATCAATTCATTATCCTCCATAAGTGGTTTGATTACAACATGCATAAAATCTGCTGAGTCAGAATCTTCACTAAAGTCAATAATAACGTAAACAATATCATTATAACTATATTTTTGCCAATCACTCATTGCTCCTTGGAAACCTGAACCGTAAGTAAAACACCAAAATGAATTACATCCTATTGCCTTTATACCCTGTGCTGAATTAACTTCTACTATCATGTGATTTCCACTTTCATATATTATATGAAAGTCATTAGATTCAGCCATTTTTATTATATCATTTTTTGTAAAATCTGCACCACCTAAAAGGTTTTCTTTATCTTCAACAAATTGCAGCAAATCACTTAAAGTAGTATTATTCCCATTAAACATTTTTTTTAATATACCAACCTGTATAGATTTATCTCTATTAGAGAGTAATTTATAATGTGCTATGAAATATTCAAATTGATCAAAATATTTTTTCAATTTAGATGGATTACGCATTTCACGTATATCATTTTTCATATTTCTTTTTGCAATAGATGGTAGACTATTAATAAAAGAAATAATTTTTTTCCTTTTTTCAATAGCATCAATTATTGATCCCACTGGAAAAGGATTTAAAATATCATATCCTTCAATTGGGTAAACATTTTTGTCATAATTTTTAACCTCAATGTAAAGTATTTCAAGATTTTTAATAATTTTATTAATACTTAAAAATGGTTTAGTCTCCTTATAATAATAAAAAAAATCTGTAATTATTTTAGTGAAATTATCACCTTTTGTAATACTTAATATTATATCTTTATCTTCACTGGTAAGTTTCCCAGCTTTAAAATATAACTTATCGGCTAATTGTACATTTTCCAGAATACGGGTATTTTCAAAGCTTTTAAAAAATATTGTTAATGGCATATGGGTTTTTATTTAATAATTTTTATTTGATTGGTATTAAAAACTACGTAATTATTAGCAGAATTATGAGAAGAAAATAACTCTCCTGAACTATCTTTTATATTTTCCATGACCATCCCATCTAAATCTCCTGAGAGGGCACTAAAGTCATGGCTTTCTAGCTCATCTATTAGATCATCGTCCAAACTATAAAATTTTTTCATGTCGTTATGAATCTCTCTCATGAAAAGTGCTAAAGCTGATGGAACAAACCAACGATCTTGAAAATAAAATGTTGACCCATTATTAAAGTCAAAATATATAGGATTATCCATTGTTAATATAGCTTTAATTATATATCTCCCATATGTTCGAGCTATTTCTATATCATCTACAAAAAATATGGGAGCATTATCATTAAATTTTTGAAATTGATTATTAGTTCCGTGATAAACAATTATTGAATCAGAAGAAATATTTTCATTTATATATATTATCAAAGGTATATATTATTTTGTTTTACCTTAATAAATAGTGAAAGAAGGTTGTTGTAATAACTATTTATTTATAAATGAAAAATATTATTTCTGAGATGTTTTCTTTTATAAAAGAAGAACAAACTAAAGATAGTTATTTAAGAAGTTTAGGTATAGATGGAGATGATTTACATTATATGGGATCAGGCGAGTTTGGAACTGCTTATACTATTGGTGAAACAGGAAAGGTTTTAAAAATAACATCGTCTAAATCAGAATACGATATAGCCAAATCCATTGTAGGGGAGGATATACCATCTGTTGCAAAAATATATCATGCAGATATTGTTAATGATGACTATTATATAATAGTTGAACTTTTAGATCAAGATTCTGAGATAGAAAATCTTTTTTCACAATTAATGGGGGCATTGGATGATATAGGTTATAGTATAGCTGATCTTCCGGGAACAGATTTAGAAGATGATTTAAAGATTACAAGTGATGACGAATTAACCAAATTTGCTGAAGAAATTACTGATATATATAGTACATTAATAAGAATGGGGGTTCAAGCCCCTGACATATCAGCAGAAAATTTAGGATATGATAATAAAGGTAATTTGAAAATATTCGATGTAGATGATATAGCAATGCATCGTTAAATGTTGTATTAATCTATAACTTAAAACATCATTTATTAATTTAAATGATGTTTTTTTATTTGTCTTTCCATTTAAATTTTCTTATTTTTAATCTAAAATACAACTAAAATGGATATTATTTTTCATAAGTGGGTAATTGATCCAAACGGATGGGGGAGGCACTTCACCATAGGATTATTTTTTTTTTGTGATCGGAATACATAATAACAAAATAAGTTATGCTTTTTTAGCCTGTTTTGTTATTGCCCTATTAAAAGAAGCTTATGACAGCATTATCGTAATGGGAGCTTTTTATCTTAAAAATTCAATCCCTGATATTTTATTCACAATATCTCCATTTTTAGTTTATTTTCTTTTTAAGAAAAATTTGTCAATAAATTGGTATTTTAAACGAAATTCACTATCTTTGTTGAGTACTAAAAAAACTACTATGGAATATAATCACAAATTATTATTAGAGGACTTTGACAAAGGTATCTCCATAATTAAAAATGCTGGGTTTAATCCTATTGCAGTAACACAGATGTACTGTGAAGAAACATTTGTGTTTGAAACTACTGATGAAGCAAATAGGGCATATCATGCTTTAGATGCAACAAAACCCGCTAAGATTAGTGCTTATTGGTATGGCAGAGAAGCATTTTCAGAAGCTAAAAAAGAGTATGAACAAGATGCTCAAAATAATCTCCTAGTTTACTGGTTGTAAACTTAAATGTTACAAACGTGAAATATAATCATCTTAAATGGTTGGGTGCAATATGTTGGGCACTAACATACATATTTTTTATATTGATTGCTGTCAATGAAAAATATGCGATGATCCCCCTAATTGTTTGTTGTTACAATATTTCTTACGAGCTTCTTTATTCCATAAAGGCAGATAGTAAAGGTCAACGTTTAAGGAATGGAATTTGGTTCATGCTAGATATTTTCATTGTATATTATCACCTTAATGAAGGTAGCCATTTAATATGGTTTTTAAGCTGTTTTGGGGTATTTTTGTTGATTCAGTTCATACTGACTCAACATGTGAATAAAAGTAGCGTGAAGGGCTTCGCATGGTTTGTAACATGCTTAATGGCCATTATTTTAATCAATCAAGAACTACCTAATTCTATTTTTGTGAATATGGCACTAACAAATAAATTACTGGGTGATTTGTTTTATGGAGTTGCCCATCTTTATTATGGATTGCCCGAAAAAGAACAAATAGATAAGAGTTATTATAAATGGATTCAGGGAGCTATTGTTAGTTCTTTTTTCCTGAATGTATTTTTACTGTTTTTCTAAATTAATTAGGAATTAACAAAATTTAATTGTATCTTTATGTCATAATAATAGTAATTCACTTGTTAAAAAAATTATTTAGTTATGAAAAATGAAATTCAACAAGAAAGTTTAATTAATGATCTTAAACAACAATGTGTAATTGTTGATGGTGAATTGTTTTTCTATGAAAATGAGGGAAATACTAGAATTGTTTATGCAAATGAAAATAAAACATTTGTAATTAAAATTCTAATAAATATTAATGATTTTAACCACAATCAGAAAGAATCAAAAATTGATGATCCACAATTTGCCAAAACGGAATTATTAAATAATGGGTGGTTAAAACAAGAATATGTAGAAAAAATTGAACAAATAGGTCGGCCATTAACCTTTGCTGAAATTAGATTTGTTAATTCATGCAATGGTGAGGTAGGTTTTATTAACAACGAAGTAAAATGTTACGATTATGACCAATTCAAAAAAAACTGATGCCAGCAATATCACTGAATTATTATCAGATAGCTTAAAACCTATCTTGAAAACTTTTAATGATGTTGAATTATTCATTATTTGAATGTTGGTGCAATGGCAAATAATGAATTATTAGCCAACTTTAAACAAGCTAAATTCATTGAAGAAGTTTTCACCTATAAGGCTTGGAATAATTATTTATATGATCATTTTTATAAACCTATTTTTTTAAAAACCAGCTTTAGCGATAAAGAAATAATTAGGGTTGTTAATCATCTTTTGTTGATTGAATCTTACTATCGGTTAGAACAAAAAAATAAAGGAAATAGATGCATTCTGCGAAAGCTCAGAATATGTTTATTTGAACGAAAAAGAAGTAATAAATATTAAAAGTGAAAATAATATATTAAAAACCATATTTTTAAAACTAAAGAACTTTTATGAAAGCTAAAAAATTAATTAATCTCAAACAAAAAGAGAATGTTTTACTCAAAGTAAAAAATTGTTCTGATTATGGTTTATATGATCAGGATATAGATGATGGTGTGGTTTTGCGTTTTATCTCCATAAAAAAAGATACCGAAGATAATAATGGGGAAATTTGCTATCAAGTACATCTTCAGTATCTGCCCAAATTTTATGAATATAATAAACAGTTCATGAATTGTTTATATTATGATAGCAGTGGAGTACCCCAGTTAGATTTCTACGGTTATAAGAAAATGAATCCTGATCAAATCATAGACCATTATATCTATGTGATGGGAGATATGGATTTTTTTGATTTTTATGACGAACAAAAAGAAAGTGATAATTTTCAACAGTACTTGGAGAAAAATTATCCACAATTTTATCACGTTTTTTTAACAGAATATAATGAAAGTAAATAATATAGAATTTCTGCATAATTTTTTAGATTTTACCAATGAACATACTTGTTATAGAATTCAAATTATTAAGCGTCGTAAAGATGCTGGTAATGAGGAAATGAAAACTGGTGAAAAACTCATTCGTTTTTATTACATTTTTTCTATGGCTGATTATGATAAATTAATTGGTAAAATTATAGATCAATGTGAAACTAAAAATGCTAGGGCTTATTTAGAAATTAATCCCAAGAGCTATGTAGCAGTAGCTAAGAAACTAATGGTTATTCTAGCACAATATGCTGAACAAAATAATTATAGAACCTATGAAGGTGCCTATCATAAAGCTTATGGTCAATGTAACTCATTATTTAAAAAATTTATTTTAGATGTAGATGAATTAAATAATGAAAAATTGCGCCTTGATCTTATTCAAATTTTATACGATAATCGAAAATTATATTGTAAAAATGAGGGTAGTGCTTTAATTATCAATAATACTTTAAATGGTTATCATATTATTTTTGACCCAGTAAGAATGGATAAACTATATGACTCTTTAAGAGAATTTGGTTTTAACGATAAAGATGTTAAAAAAAATGGTATGACATTATTGTATTTTTAATAGATAAAAAAGTCCCAATATTAATAATATTGGGACTTTTTTATCTATGCATTCTCATTACCATATTTAAAGGAATATTATAACCGTTTGGGTCAATTACAGGAATGGATTCTTGGTCACCTTCATCATCAACATCATCTATTTGAACATGTTCTATTTCAAGCCAATCAGTTACAACAGGTTGCCCACCATTAAAACTTCTCAATCTAGCGGCATCGCCACTAACATGTAATTCTATTTCATATCCTCCGCTATTACTTACTGTATAATAACCATGAGGTGTAAATTCGTCAGCATCGTTGTCATATCTTCCCTCACTAAGAATTTTTTTATTAGAAATTACACCTTCAAATATTTTTTCAAAGTTTTTATTTATCTTGTAAATATTCAACATAATATTTTTATTATAAATATTGATTTTTTATAATAAAAATATGCTAATGGCATATAAATTTTCTATTTATAATAAAAATGAAGCCAATCGCAATTACTGTCTGCGTTAACTATTCTGATTTTTTAGCGTGGAGTGCGCTAATAAACCAAAACCTTTTTAAAAAGTGGTATATCTGCACTGTTAAAGAAGATAAAGCTACAATTGATATATGCCACACATATGGATTAACACCTGTCTTTTGTGATTTCAATGATAACGGGAAATTTAATAAATTCAAGGGAATAAACAAAGCACTTGAACTAATAAAAGAAAATGACTGGGTATTATTTTTAGACTCTGATATTTTATTTCCTCCTATTACTAAAAGAGTTTTTTCCGAAATGAGTTGGAACAAACAAAATCTTTATGGGTGTGATAGAGTGAATTTTAATAATATGCCTGAACTCTTGAAATACATTGATAACCCTAATAAATTAATAAAGGATAATTGGCTTGTTGATTTAGATAATTTGTCTGTTGGTGCAAGGATATGTCATTATTATGGTCAGCAGGGAGATGGTGGTAAATTTGATGGTTGGAATCCACTAGGATTTTTTCAAATGGCTCACATGGATTATTTTGAAAAATATCCCTTCACAGAAAAAAATGGCTTCGATCATTGTGATTTATTGTTTTCAAAAATGTGGCACAGGAGCCGACGTATATTAATCCCCGAAATTATTGCAATACATATAGCATCGGAAAGAGTGTGGGGGCAAAACTGGGATGGTAGAAAATCAAAAGATTTTAAAGAGACATTAAAAGAAGATTATTAAAACATATCATTACTGAAGGGAAAAAGCTGCAAAGATTAATTTTTTTGCAGCTTTTCTTGTTTATATCATATTTTGTGATTATCTTTGTTCTATTCTTAACAACTAAAATAAAAAAAAGTTATAGGGAATTAGGAAATATTCCTACTATCTTTGACTTATCAAAATAACCAAAATTATTTATTTTTAAAACATTCTATTATGATTATTGTATTTAATAAAACTAATTTGAGTGTTCCAGCTCAGTTTGAAACATTCAACGATATTGATGATCTTAAATTTCTCATCCGAGATGAGGGTTTGGAAAATACAGATGTTATTTCTCTTCCTCATGGGGAAGATGGTACAACAATTGTAAAGTTTATTGCAAATCGCTTTATGAATGGGAAATCATGCCGGATTATGCCAGTGATTAACATTCATAGTGGTACACCTGCACAAAAACAGGAACTGGCTGATATGGTTGAATCTTATCGTAAGCTTTTTGACGATAAGAGTATGGCTACTCATTTTAATTCTCTACAAGACTTGGAGTATGAAAATACAATGATTGATTTGCATGATAATTAATTAGCAAACAAACTGGTGGGTTAAATTATTAGATTTAACCCACCATTATATTTTTTCCATGTTTGAACTAACAAAACCTCAAAACATTTATCAATATTTTACAAATTATATTGATAGCAATATAGTATTTCCATTTAAAATTTTTTGCTATGAAAAAATTGATGAAAAAATATCTTTGTATAAGACATTAGGTTATAATAAAATTATTAAGGTAAATAGTAATTCTATTAATTTTCCCAATCCTTACAAAACTTTTGTTCTTTATAATGATGATTTGTTTATAATTGCAGCAGGTGAAAAAATGTATATATTGGGTTTTTATATAGGGAATTATAAAATGTCATTATATTTTAGTCGTTATTATCCAGATGGGAAACCTGAAAAAACACTGAAAAAACGTATGAGCATCAGACTACCTCATCTTGACATACATGATACTGCGATAAAAAACGGATGTCAAATCAATACTCTTGCCAGTGCAATGAATATTCATTATGACATAGTTTTAGCTGAAATGAAATCATTGGGGTGGAATAATGATAAGCTTAAAAATATAGGTGATATTGATACCCTTATCCCAAATACGAAAATTTCTAGGTGGGATTATATTTTCAGTAAACATTGTTACTATATGAGTAAAATCTGGGTGAAAGACAGTTATAAAATAACTGGAACTAAACTAGATGATGTCAACGGTACAACAGTAAAATCAGTGGCAAAATACCTCAATAATGGAACATATATCATTGATATAAGTGGTCATGTACTTTGTTTAAAAGATGGTCAGCTTTATGATGGATCAGACCACTCTAATGGAAGAGTTTTAACAATTTATCAAATTTTCAAAAAATAGCTAATATGAATTATTTAAAAATTGTAAAAAAAATAAACGAATCAATAGAGGGCATTTATGATCCCAATTATAACGTTTATTGTTCTCTAGAAACTAATGGTGAGGAATATATCATAAATTTGGTAATTGATGATTCTATCTTACAATTATATTCCACCGTTCATGATAGGGCGTATGGTTTTAAGGAAGATGTTTATTATCACTGCCTTGGATCGTTACAAAAAATCATTAAATTACTAAACAATATTAATAAAAAATTTAAACAAAGCTACCATGAGTGAAGTAAAAAATAAACCAAAATTTTTAGATGCCAAGGGTAAAATTATAATGCCTGTACAACAGGTTGTAATTTTAAAAGGTCGTAATAATAATATAAAAGAAAAATTAACTCCAAAAGGTAAATAATCTTTTGGTTATTAATATAATAATGCTTATCTTTACATCGTAACAAACTATAATAATTATGATTGATATTGATGCAGTAATTAAAAAATCCAGAGATTTAAAAATCTCTGCTAAACCTTTGATGGATGCTGATCTTTATGAACAGTGTAGGGATATTTTTGCCCAAATTGCACGAAACAATGATGCCTTACAATCATTTGAAGATAGTTTTAAAGTAAACTATTCTGAAAATTTGATTTTAAATGATTTTCTTGAGGATCAAACAAAATTGTTTAAAGCTGCTGTTGTGGCTGAGGTTAAAGAGAAAAATGAAAAAATCAAAGATAAAGTTGTTATGAAAATCATAAATTTCTACAACTTAGAGAAATATTATCAATTCATTAGCAAAAGTGATTATTATTCCCGTATTGATAAAAAGAATCATTATCATTATAAAAATGATCTTGACGAAATTATCTTCTCATTAAAAGATCACTTAAAAATTACTACTTTTCACGTTGGTAGATATGAACAAATTTATGATGATGTAAAGTGTTATAAAGTAGAACTAAATGGAAAAATAGTAAAGTTTGTTAATGCATCACGGTATAATGATAATAGCCGTTTCGACTCTTCCGAAGAACGCAAGTTTGATAAATTAATAGAGTTTATGGGACATTTTTATACTCATTTTAAAGAAACCTTTGACAAAAATATTTTCATGGATAATAGAGGTCGATTCTACTATAATCATGATTTAATTCAGAATTATGAACAAGGTGAGATTTCAAAATTTCAATTGTTTCAAAATACAAATTTTAAAATAACTTTTGTTAATTCAGCAGAAGCTACCACATTTTTTAATTATTTCGACAAATGATTTATACATTTTATTTAGATTTCGATGGCACTTGCGTTGAACATGATTACCCTAGAATGGGGCGATGCAATTTTGGATGCATTGAAGTAATTAGAAAAATACAAGATGCTGGGCACGACGTATTTTTAAATTCTTATCGGGCTGACCTATCTATGGATGATCTTTTAAAAGCAACTAATTGGTTTCATTGGTCAGAAAGATTTTCTAAAAACAAAAATATAGAGTTATTGCCATTAACAGGAGTTTTAAATAAAAAGATCAATCCTTATATGAGGTGGGATTGGAGTGAAATGAAAGAAGAACAAACAATCTTTATTGATGACATTACTCCGTTAATTCCATTAAAGAAAGCTGCTATGGTTAATAATATGATGGTTGATTGGGATGCACTTGATAAAGAATTCACAGCGAATAAAATATATTAAAATGAAAGAAATTATTAAGCAAGAGGTTTGCGTAGATTGTTTAAGTCAGAGAATTATGGATATTAATTGTGTAATAACAGTTGCCAATATATACTATTGGTGATGAGCCAGTGAAAAGCGACTTTAATACTGAACAAATTCGAAAGCGTTTAAATGGAGAAAAATATGAATAAAAATTTTGTGCCTTCAATTGTAATATCAAATATTTTTTTAATAGTGGGGCTTATCTTTGAAATATATATTCAAGGTTCAGATCAATATAATGTTATTTTAAGATTTCAAGGTTCAGATTTCTTTTCAAGTGGAGGAATAATGGCACTTTTTTATCCCTTCACTAATGAAAAAAAGTATAATCTTTATCTTCATAGTTTCTTAACTTTATTATTATTAATTATTTACGAGATTTTACAAATATATATACCATCTAAAACTTATGACATAATGGATATATATGCCTATATTTTGGGAACAATATTTTATATTGGCGTTACCATTTCCAAATTACATGAAAAACCATGCAATTTAATTTATGCGACGTTAACGCGCACTGGGCATACGGCAATGCCCTCTATCCCCTCCATAAAAATATCGGGGAATGCTTTTCTCATTATATTGTAACTGCCATTAACGTCAGCATTTATTACACCATATTCATAGCTCTTATAAATGCCTCTGCTCTTTCGGTAGCCACAATACTTTTCCTTCTTTTTTATATCCTCCAAATCCAAAAAACTACATTTTGAAGTATAACTCTCTTCTCTTAATATTAATTCTACTCCTTTAATATCAAGCTTATACTGAAGTTGATCTGTCAATTTTTTGAACGGTATATTAACAAAATTCTGATTATTTTTCTTCCCTATATTTATGCCTTGTTTCCATTCCGGGTTATAACCAATTACTAATTTGCTTACTCCCCTTGAAACTATTTGGTTCACTATATAAGAACTTATTTTGTGTATCTGATTGTTAATTTTGTTGTTTCTCTTTAATGCTATTTTTCTTAATTGTTTACTTGTTTTTTCTTTTTTAAGTTTACTTTGTAATTCCGCTTTGCGCTTATTGTAAAATTGATTAATGCTCTTTAATCCGTTTCCGTTAATGATTATCGGTTGACAGCCTTTTTCGTTAAAAGTTATTGTGCATAAATTTGATAATCCTAAATCAATAGCTGCATACTTTCTATTATCTGATACTCTATCTTTCAATAATACTTCATAAACAAGTTCAATAATAAAATAACCTTTTTTAGGGATTATTCTCACTTGACAGATATTATCAAATGTAGCTTTATAAGGATTAATTTTTATATTAGTTTGAGATAATCCTATCTTTCCTTCTTTAATCCATACTTTTTTACTAATTGAACCTCTTTCATAAGCACAAACAAACCGACCTTCTGTTTTATGTTTATATTTTGGAAGTTTAGGGCGACCTTTATACTTAGAGGGATTTTTAGTAAAATCTTTAATAGCTCTAATGAAAGCAGATTTATTTCCTTCAAGCATTCTAAGTGTTTGTTTGCTAACTTTATCAGGCAATGCTTGATAAGCTTCACTAGTTCTTAATTCGTAATAAGTTTCATAATAGTTTTTATAATCGTTATTATGGATAAAATTTTGTCTAAAATAATAAAGACTGCTATTATAGACGTTTTTACTTTTGAAACATAGTTCATCGCATTCTTTAAAGAAAGAATGATTAGCTTTGATTATATGTTTTTCAGTTAACTTCAAAGGATATTAGTTATTTCTTTAATTTTATTTTTACCACTTCTTTTACCGTAAATTTTAGCGCAGAAAGAAGTAATAATAGATACAAAATCCTCTATTAAATTTTCTTCTTTTTCGGTTTGATCAATAATTTCAATTTCAATGTTTAGTCTTTTGGTTAAAAGTTTAATAAAGTTAAACCCAAATCTAGTGAGTCTATCTTTAGAGACTACTACTATTTTATTGACATCTTTATCATTGAGCATAGCATTAAACTGTTTACGATTATCGTTTAACCCACTGGCAATTTCAGAATAAACTTTAGAGATGATATAACCTTTAGCAGCGCAATAAGATTTTAATCTTTCAATTTGCCTATTAAGATCATCTTTTTGATCGTTAGAAGATACTCTTGCGTATACTACTATTTTAGGGTTAATAAATTCTTCTATTTCATTTATTTCAATGTAAATATGATTATTAACTTTATAGGAATTAGGTATTTTACCATTATAGTACCAATTTTGAGCAGTACGATAAGTAATACTCTGCCTTTTAGCAAATTCTGATAATTTTATTGAGTTTTTCATTATCCATAAATAGCATTAAATTTCATAAAAAAACATTATTAATCATTTATTATAAAAACTGTTGGCAACCCTAATTATAAGAAAAACCTATGAAGCTTTTAAATATAATTAGTTTTTTAATCTTAACCATAAATCTTCTTCCGGCACAAACATATGAATGTATTTATTATGAATATTATTCTAATTGGGTGCTTACAACATCACCGATAAAACCAGAACTAACAAAAATATCTGAGTCTCTTACTCATTCTCATAAATGGATTTATGACAAATATGACTATGAAGATAGGTGCAGAGAAAAAATATGTGGTGAAAAATATGAGCGAGAAGAGCAAAGAATTTGTTCATTATGCTCCACAATAACATCCAGAACAAAACACTATGGTTTTTCAAAAAGTAATAAAAATTCACTCTTTTTATATTATTTTAACCTCTATTACTTGGAATAATCATTTTTTTATTTTATCTTTGTTAAAAGATAAAGATTTTTATGGAAACATTATTGAATAGTCTAATAAACAAGTATGCTATAACAAAAAAAGATTTTGTATCTTTATGTTTGGCACTTGATATAAGTTATGAGCCATACTGTTCATATTTTGATATTTATGAAAATCTTGGGAAAGAAATCATTGGGAAATGTCAAGAAAAATATCCACTAGTTGATTTTCATTACTTAGAAGATGAAAATACACACATTATATATCTTTCAGATGAAGAGTATCAAAATATATAGAAATATATTTTGTTTGTGGGTTGAAGATAAAATTTATCGTTTTATCTTCAACACCACTGGGCTAACTCCGTAGCCCTCTGTCCCGTCCGAATAAACATTCGGGATTGCCTTTCGCATTATATTATACGCTCCATTTAAATCGGCATTTATTAAGCCTTTCTCACGGCTCTTAAACATGCCACGACTCTTCCGATAACCAGCGTATTTTTCATGCTTTTTTATTGGTTCCAAATCCAAAAAGCTACACTTTGATGTATAAGCTTCTTCCTGTTCAACCATCTCAATACCGCGAAGCTTTAACTTATATTCCAACATGCTTCGCATTTTATCCATCGGGATACTGACAAAATTCTGATTATTTTTCTTACCTATATTAACGTCTTGCTTCCATTCTTTGTTGCGTCCGTAAATTACACGGCAAACACCTTGAAGCTCTATTTGATTCGCTAACTCGGTCGTAACCTTATGCAAATAATCGTTTATCTTATTAGTTCTTTTTAGATTTAATAAAGAAATCCTTTTTGAAGTTTTAACTTTATTCTTAACCTCTAACTCACTTTTAAAACTTGCTAGTTTCTTATTGAAATACTGGTTATAACTCTTTAAAGGACGACCATTAACAATTAAAGGCTTTATACTTTTATTGTTAAAAGCGACAGTCATTAAGTTATTAATTCCAACATCTATTGAAGCATAGTTTCCATTATCAGGCTTTAACTCCTTTTCAAGTTTAAAATATACTACTTCAACTATATAGTATTTTTTCCTTGGTACTATTCTTACCTCTTTTATATCATTCCAATTACTAACTTTAGTGGTTAACTTTATATTAGTCTTACTAAGTTGTATTTTGCCTTCTTTTTTAAAAGTTCTAAGCGTTAAAGCTTGTTTTGGATAAACTACTAAAAACCGTTCTAGCTGACCGTACTTTTCTTTTTTATATTTTGGAATTGATGGAAAGTTTTCAATTTTCTTATCATTAAAAGCCTTTACTAGTTTAAAAAAAGAATTATAATTTTCAGCTAACTTTTTAATGGTTTGACAGCTAACTTTAGCAGGTAGTGCTTTATAGTCAACGCTAGTTTTAACTTTATGATAGACTTCTGGATAGCTTAAATGTTTTTTAGTTTCCTTATAGTGCTGTCGGATTTTATACAGACTGGCATTATATAAATTCTTGGATAAATATGATAACTTATCACATTCATCGTAATATTTATGGCTTTGCCCGACTATATGTTTTTCGACTAAATACACTAATTTTCTAAAAAATTTATTATTTCTTCTTTATTTTTTTTACGTCTTAATCCATACATTCTTGCTGAGAAGCTGTAAATAACACTGATTAAGTCTGCCATTAAATCTTGTTTATCATCCTCAGCTTGATTTACTACCTCTATGGTTTTACCTTGTTTTTCTAAAAGTAATTTTAAGTAATTAAAACCGAATCTGGTTAATCTATCTTTATTTTCTACTACTAAAACATTCCAATCATCTTGATTAAGTAACTTAGAAAGTTTCTGTCGGTTATCATTCATACCGCTACCAATTTCTTTTACAGAATGTACGACTTGATAACCACTATTAACAGAATAATTATTAAGTCGTTCTAATTGTTCAATCAAAGATTGCTTTCGATCATTAGAGGAAACTCTAGCATATACCGCTGCTTTATTATTAGTTAATTCAGGTTTTTTTTCAATAACAGGAACAAGAATTGTTCCCATATCGTTTTTAAAAGCTCCATTGATTAGCCCTTTATTAAAATAATTCCATGCTGTGCGATAATTAATCCCATTATCTCTTGCATATTTAGAAAGTTTTTTGTATCTTTGTTCCATAATAATAAATAGCATAAAAAATAATAAAATTAAACATTTTTCTATTTTTTATTATTAAAAGTTGTAAGACTTGTATTATAGTGGGGAGTGGATGGAATTTGAATCGGAAATTTATATTGGTTGGTACAATAGTATTCCCAACAAATATAATGAATTAATTTTTAAACTACAAAAATAAAACAAATGAAAACATATATAAAAACAGAAGGCTATTTAAATATTATTAACACTGTAAAACATAAAACTTGGTTCAAAGGTGTAGAAAATGGTTTTGTCATTTATGATGAAACAATCCCTCTTCCAGTTATTACTTTTATGTGTACCGTAAAGGCACATGGCACAAACGCAGGTCTTGGTTATAACCCTCTCACAAAAGAAATTAAAACACTTAGCAAAAATGCTGTGTTAGATGGATGGACTGGGCACATGGGGTTCAGTGAGTGGGTTTATGCAAACCTTGAATATTTTACAGAATATTTTGAATCTATCCAAAACGATAATCAATTTTCTGAAATAGAGTATGATGAAATTGTGTTATATGGTGAATGGGCTGGTGGAAATATCCAAGCAAAAGTTGCAATCAATGGGTTGCCTAAATTCTTTATGGCTTATTCCATTTGTCTTATAAAAGACGGTAAAACAGTCGGAGAACCTTATAAAAGAATTTGGGTGACAGATGAAATTGAAACTCTTCTACCCTTTAATGAGTCAATTAGATGTTTTAATACATATTGTTTTGATACCTATAAAGTCACTATTGACTTTAATGATGCTAAAGCAGGTCAAATTGCATTAGATACTATTGTTGAAGATGTTGAAAATGAATGCCCCATTGGAAGGTATTTTGGAATTAGTGGTATTGGTGAAGGAATTGTTTGTACGGCAATGTATAAGGATGAATTTTTAATCTTTAAATCTAAGGGTGAAGAACACAAAAATACCAAAGGAAAAGAAAAGACTTTTAATCCAATTGAAATTGAAAAACTAAATTCAATAAAAGAATTTGTTGAGTATGCAGTTACTAAAAATAGGGTAATTCAAGCGATTACAACAATTTGTGAAGATCGTCAACCAACTATGAAAGATACTGGTGACATTGTAAAATGGGTTATACAAGATGTCTTTAAAGAGGAAATGGATGCTTTAGTTGCAAATAAATTAGAGGGTGGTGATGTAAAAAATCAAATTGGAAAGGAAACTGTTGCAATTTTTAAGGCATACCTACATGAAAATATCTGATGAGGAGATAATAATCTGGTTGAAAAATAATGGTTTTTTCAATGCATGGATGTATCAAGAATTTAGTGATGGCACTAAAGAAGATATACTTCTAAGTGATATTCTAAAGATGTTTTTTATTGATAAAATAGAGGAGTAATCTTTTGTTTTATTAGCAATTCGAGAGCTTGACTCTTTCATTGAAAGAGATCAGAAAGCATTAGATGAATTTGCTCAAAAACACAATATTGAACGACCTAAACAATATTTTTTTAAAGACGAAAAAGAAATGGTAGATTCTCTGAAAAACGTAAAATATGGTGACGTAAATTTTGAAGGATATGTCATCATTGATGAGAATTTTAATAGGTTAAAAGTAAAGTCTAATAGTTATATTATTTTTTCTCAATTTAATGGAGATATTGCTTCAAAATGGCGGTTAGTTGTTGTTATTCTTAATAATGAAATTGAAGAGGTAGTAGCATCTTTTCCAGATTTAAAGGTACAATTAGATAAACTTGCACGAAATTATGAAACCATTATTACTCCTGTCAGAGAGAAGTTTGAATTCTTAAAAGAAAATATAAGCAAGTAAATCAATAAACTTTGATAAAAATAAAAAACCTTTGTTAACTATTTTTTCTTATCTAAATGATAACAATGAAATAACTTTTGATGAAGCTATTTCTAACATAAATAAGAAAAGTCTATATAAGCTTATTAGTTAAAATGTTTCATATTTACCTGTCAGCAAATCTGCTTCTTGTAAATATTGTTTCATGGTTTTTCCAGTATTAAACATTATCGTGGCAACAATCCTTGAATTTCTATATTTATGTTTATAAACAATAGTAAAGGGGATTGTTGTCAACAAATGTTCAGCATATTTTTTAGCTAATTTTGCTTTTACCAGTCGTTGATCATGTTCCTGATCTGTTTCTCTTCTTTTTAAATCTTTATTGTAAAGGGTCATGGTTGTTTTTTCATAAGCATCACAGTTATAGAGTCTTACTTTTAATCTAGTTGTCTTAAAACGCCCCTGTGACGTTGGTACTAGTATATTCATCCAATAAGTGTCCCCATCTATTACGCGATTTAAAGAACCATTAAATATGTTCCTATCCAAACGTTCTAAGTAATTATCATTATTAAAATGATAAAATGAATAGCCTCTTTCATCATAAGTACCTACTATTTTTTCCCTACTAGAATTAGTTGAATAATCAAAAGTTTCTCCCTCTACTTCATAGTAGAGAAAATTCTGATAGCTATTTTCAAAATTAGCCATTTTTATTTCATATAGAGAAATAGAATCATTTATTGGTTCTAAATATGTTGCATCAAAAAGATAGGTCTGTTGGGCAAACAAAATAAAAGGTAAAAGCCCCACCCCTATTAAAATATACTTTATGTAGTTCATATTTTTTTATATAAATATTGCTAAAAAATTAGATAAAGTTGTGAATATCTTGTATCTTTGCTATTATCAAATAACAAAATGAGATTCCATGAGATATAACATATCAACCCAAACAATCCCTCAAGAACAACGGGCATTATTAAATGCAGCTTGTATTAAACAAGCAAGGTACAATCTTAGAGGTGATGAAAAACTTCTAACTAAAGCCAATATTTTCAGTGTATATAGTGGTCATGGGGCAATTTCAGGGGTTGAGCGGAAAAAGCATTCATCCTTTTCTGATTTTATTAGGGCAAAACGTGATGAAGAGCAAGGACAGTTTTTTACTTCTATTGATAGTGCCAACACTATTACTAGTATTTTAGGAGTAGAAAAACACGCTACGTTATTTGATCCTACTTGTGGAATTGGAGTTTTTGCCAATAACGTGGAGTCAGGTAATTTTACTGGGGTAGAGAAAGATGAGGAAGTATTTACTATTGCTTCATATCTTTTTAACAATCAAAAAATCATAAACTGTGATATATTAAACTTCAATCAAGAAAAGAAGTTTGATTATGTTGTGGCCAACCCACCCTTCAATTTGAAGTTCGGAAATAAAACAGCACAAAACTACATATTGGAAAAATCTGTTATCTGGACAAAAAAATATGGTTTTATTGTATTGATTGTTCCCGATACATATTTGATGGATGATTTTTATTACTCTGCACAAATTAAATTTATTAATGAAAATTTAAATTTTTTAGGGGCTTATAAGATGAAAAATGCGTTTGCAGCTTATGATTTAAAGTATCCCGTAAAAGTATTGTTTTTCCAAAACTGTCAAGGTCGTGAATTTGATAATAATACCATGAGTGATGATTATACCAATCACTTAGATATTAAAAACGAAATCGCTGCACTAAAAATTGATCGCAAAAAATATACGGTTAGTACTTTGTCCGACAGTTTAAATGAAAATGATTTTTCTTTTAAGTTGGGCCAAATCACTGAAGAATTAGCCTTCCCCTTTGTTGTAAAAAAATTACTGTTTGAAATTAAAACACACCAAGGAGAAGAAAAATATACAAAGGCAATTTATATCCTCAACGAATTTGCTAACCAACAACAACCCCCAACGGTATCTTCAGAAGAATGGCAAAAAATCAAATTAACAAAACCCAAAGTTATTTTTAGGTTGAAGCAAATTATAGGTCTAAAGAAAAAACGTAAGGGTGAGCGTTTTAGAACTATTGTTGATCCTAATCAATTAACAAAGTATAAGGATATTGTTGTTTCTGAGGAAGTAAAAAATTATGTTAACAATTGTACTTTAAAAAATCACGGTGGAAAATCAATCAACCCTCTTTGGTATCAAAGTGAAGATATTGTTAAAATTTTGTCTAAACCTTATAGTTTAGTTGGACACCAACAAGGTTTAGGAAAAACTATAACTTCATTTGTATGGGCAGAATATACACATAGAAAAAAATGTTTGGTTTTTCCTAAAGTAGTCGAAAAAGATTGGTTGTCTTTTCTTAAAGCTAATAAAAAATCATTTGTTATTGTTAAGACACCATCTGACATTAAAAAAGATGTTGATTATTATATTTTTACAACAGAGCTTTTGGCACGAACAATAAAGCGCAATAAAGCAGGTGATAATACTAGTAAATTTGGTTTTCGCCAGATTAAAAAATATATGAAATCATTTGATTTTGATGTTATTGTTGATGAATGTCAAGACATGAATGATTATACTTCCAATACCTATAAAGCTGTGCGAAATTTGTTTGTTTCAGCTAAAAGAAAGCTATGTATGTCAGGAACTGTAATAAGTAACAATGTTGCAGAATATTTCCCATTAATAGATTTTCTTTATAATGGAACATACATAAATAATTGCGAAAATTGGTATATTGAGCAAAAAGTAAAAGGAGAACCAAACAAAATTATTAAAACTAAAAATGATAAAATAGGCCAGCCTTTCAAATCATATAAGGGATTTAGTGATTTTAAGAGATGTTTTTGCCCAGCTAAAAAGTCAGTATTTGGGATTAGTAAACAAAACCAAGACATCTACAATGAAACTGAATTAATTAATTTGTTGGACACTGTATTGCTTATTCGAAAATTTAAGGACATTGCAGCAGATAAGTACAATATCAACCATATATTGATTAATCCGACATTTGACGAAAAAATGTTACACGAAGATATTTTGGAACAAACTGGTAACTATATTCGTGCATATTATGACAGCACTGGCAATTCCCGTAAAGATTCTGCGCTTAGAATTATTCGCCAACTAAATCTTTTGATTGAAACAACAATTTATCCAGAACGATTTGAAGAATTAAAGGGGGAATTAATACCAAATTATTGAAATGTGTTGATATTTGTAGAAGCCACCCTAATGAAAAAATAGCCATTGGTTGTACAAGGTTAGACGTTGTAGATTTTTATGAGACTCAATTTAATAAAATGTTTGATCGGCCAATTTTTGTCTATACGGGATCAATTGATAAAAAAAGCCGAGAAAAAGTATTAAAAGAATATGAAGCAAGTGAAAATGGTATCTTAATCTGTACTCAACAAAGCTTGAAAGCTGGTAAAAATATGGGCTATGTTGACGTGGCAATAGTACAGGGATTACGTTGGAATATGCCAGCTATTTCACAATGGTATTTTCGGTTCATTAGAATTGATCAAACAAATACTACTGAGGTATATTTTGTTAATTATATTGATACAATAGAATCAAATGTATTCGCTCTAATTAATGCGAAAGACAATATTGTTAATATTACCGAACAAAGAGAAGATTGTTCTCTGGCTGCTGAAGGATTTGATGAAAACATCTTAAACGATCTTTTGTCATATACCTTTAACGATGAGGGAAAGATTAACGTCGGATGGGGTAAACAAAAAATTGAAAAATAATTAGGAGTTGTCATAATATATTTATATATTTACAAAAAATAAAAATATGAAGTTATATAATTGGTTTTGCAGGGTTTTTGTTAAAGTAGAGGAAATTCCACCGATGATAAAAACTAAAATAACCCCTGATATGTTAAACATAGATAAGTTTAACGAGTGGTTTGTTGATCCTGAAAATGGGGCAACATATGCTCATGCGGGTATTTTTCTAAGAAGTGATAAACTAAGTAGGTCACAAATAGGTGAGTTTTTAGAGCATATATATGGGCCAATAGAAATAGATGAAACTGATGTCATGAATTTTCGCGATGAAATTCTTAAAGATTGGAAAATTAAAATAAGTAAACTATGAACTTTATGAAAAATTTTTTTGAAAAAATATTTAAAAAGAAACCACCTATAGTATTAACTCCTGAAATGTTAAACATTGATGAGTTTAATAAATGGTTTGTTGATCCCAATAATGGGGCTACTAACATAGCAAATAGTAAACTATTTTTACATGGTACTAAAATATCACCGTATACTATTGTGATGTTTTTGAAAAATAGGTATAATGTTATTGACTTGACTAAGAATGATAAGGATGCCATTATAACATTCTATTCATCAGTTGTTTTTAATTGGATAGAAGCATGTGAACAACTTAATCGGAAATATATATTGATAGAAAAAGATATTATATCATATAACAAAATTTTACCAAGATTATCAATTTATTAATTTATGAAATTATACATACAAACAAACGACAAAAATCCAATATGGGATTTCACTACATCTGCACAAATTGGGGCAATAAATAACGATATTGAAGTAAAACATTTTAATACAATTGATACTGTGCCTATTAATGATGAAAACATTATTTGTGGATCAGTTGAATCAGCAAGTCAATATTTAGAAGAGTTAGGAGTTAATGTTCCAGCTCCTATAGATATGTTGAAATTTCAAGAACTAAATAGTTTTCTTTTAGGCCGTAAATTATGGTTAGATAAAATATCTAATTGTAATTTACATGAAAAACCTATATTTGTTAAACCTTATGGTAAACATAAAGAATTTTATCCCTTTGTACAAAAAAAAGAGGATGATTATCTAATGTATACTCAAGATGTGGAAAATAAAGATATAATTGCTTTATTTCAAGATGTTATAAATATAAAAAGTGAATGGAGAGTTTATATACTCAATGCAGAAATATTAAAAGCTTGTAATTATAGTGGTGCTGTTATGTTATTTCCTAATGTTGATACTATAAACGATATTTTATATATCAGTGAAAAGATAATGAATATTGGAATTAAAGCTTATAGTATTGATGTTGCTGTAACTGATAAAAACGAAACCGTATTAGTTGAATTGCAGGATGGATGGTCAATAGGAAATTATGGTCTTAATCCTGATGATTATTTTAAATTTATTAAAACTCGCTGGCTACAAATAGTCAAGCAATAAACAATTTTTATGAAAAACATTATTATTATTTTGGCAGTTTTTTGTTCTTTCTCTTTAAAAGGACAAACCGATAATTTTCGTTATACTTCATACTTTAACGTAGGGGTAAATAACATCATCGTAAATAATGAACCAGAGGTAGGAGCTAATGGAGTTAGTTTTGAAATTGGCTTTCGAAAATTGACACCTCTTAATTTTTGGAAATAACGATCATTGGCCTATGGTATCCAAATTGGTTATCAAAGTTTTTATGATTTACTTAAAAAAGATCAGGAACGCGCCAATACTATGACGATTGATATAGGTCTAATGCGAAATCAGTTATTGGGATGGATTGAAGGTAATGCTTTTACAAGATATAATTTTCAACATCAACGGGTTACCGTGGGAGCACAAATAGAGGTAACTCTTTACAAGAATTTTTTCTATAAAAATACAGAGTTATACGTTGGCTGTGAAATTTCTCATGGGAAAAGATATAATAGTAATTCTCTATTTAGCGACGGAAAATATATAAATCCCATTATTTTTGAAATGGGTGTAAAAAACTTTTTTCAATAAACATGAATAATAAAAAACTTATAATAAATGATCGGCAATTCTATATTTTATCTGGGTTTAACGAATTCATGGATGAAATACTTTTTGTTGAACCTAGCCATGATGGTCTTTCTATAAGTGTTATGGTTGTATTAGGTATACCCATACAAGATATACGTAAAATTAACTTAGAATCAAAAAAATATAAAGTACTAAATATAGATGATCTTACACAAGAGGAAATTAAAGAAATATATTTATATGAAGGTTTCTATAAAGCGGTGGAGGAGTTTTCTATCAAAGAATTTTCAGAGGCCAGATACTTAGTAGGCAACTATTTTGAAAGATTTTCAAGGGAATTATATTTCGTCGATTAAATATATCATTTTATCTATATAGTTTGCATAGTTACAAAAAATGATATATCTTTGTGAAAATTATTATTTAACCTATCAATTTACAAAGTAAATATGAACATTAATCAAATTATTACTATATTTGCGGGAGTAGTTTCTTGCTATGAATATAATGGTGCTGCAACATCACTTAGAATCTTACAGGATTTTAATATTCTAAGTGATGAAATTGATTTGGAAGAATTAGAACTTTTAAATGAAGCAGGAATAATCGACTCATCAAAATTTTATACTCTGTTAATTGAAAATTTAAATCAATTGACTTTACAAAAAAATGAACTAACTGTTAATATTAAACAGTTAGTTTAACTTCCAAATAACATTTTTTTTTAATATTATCTCTAATAAATTTGTTATTGAGGTATAAATAACTTATCTTTGTATCATGAAAAATATACAAGAAGGAACAATCATTTACAGTGTATTGGTAGGTTCAAGGGCTTACGGTACAAACCACAAAGGTTCAGACTATGATTATAAACACGTTTATTGTCAAAGCGCACAGTCTGTACTCACGGATGGCTATATGCCCCAAATAGAATTTTCTAAGGATGATGTAGCGTTTGAACTTAAAAGGTTCGTAGAGCTACTTAAAACAAGTAATTCTACTATTCTAGAGATGGTTTTTGCTAATGAAAAGGATATTATGTATATCCATGATGATTTTAAACCATTCATCGAAAATAGAGCTGCATTTCTCAGTAAAAAATGTGGTAATAGTTTCTTAGGTTTTGCGTTTTCTAATATGTCTAAAGCTAAAGGTACTAACAAAAAGATGAACTGGGATAAAGAAAAAATTAAACGTAAAACGATTGAGGATTTTTGTTTTGTTCTCTTGGACAGTGGTAAATCTACCTCTCTTAAAAAATATATTAAAAAATATGGCCTTAATCAAGATAATTTTGGTTTGGTGAAAATTCCTAATATCATGGATGGATATGCTGTTTTTTATAATCCTTCTTTCAAGGGATTATGCGGCCCTGAATCTAATGAGGTTAAGCTTTCATCTATACCAAAAGAAAAGGTTTATACATTCATTTGCAATCTTTTCTTTAATAAAAATTCTTATTCTCAACATTGCAAAGATTATAGAGAATATCAACAATGGTTAAAAGAAAGAAATACAGACCGATATGTTGATGTAAAAAATCACAACCAGCAAATTGATGGAAAAAATCTTATGCATTGTGTGAGATTACTCACTATGGCAAAAGAAATTGCTTTAGGGCAAGGATTAATTGTTAAACGTCCAGATGCTAATTATCTACTTTCAATTCGCAGAGGCGATCTCACCCTTGAGAAATTATTAGAAGAATCAGAGCAAAGCGTTAATGAAATTAAACTTCTTTATGCTAATAGTAATTTACGTGAAAATATAGATGAAGAAATAATTAAAATCATTTTTCTTACAATTCGACAAAACTTTATAAAATATGAGAGAGAAAATAACTAACGAACAAATATTAGATTTAATAGATGTAAAAGTAATCATAAAGTATATTACAGATACTTCTTTTATAAGTCAAGTATTAGATAATATAGATGATGACGTATTAACAAAATATGTTACAAATAATTCTGATAGTAGTGATATATTATCTAGGTTAGATGATGATGATATTTTAACTTATGTTAAATATACCTGTGACATAGAATCACTAAGAAATAAACTTTCTTTAATAGATAATATTGAAGACTCAGATATATACAATTTCGACAAAGAAGATGTTGTGGATAAAATTAACGAATTAAGTGAAAAACATGGATTTCTTTACATTTTAAATAAATTAACATTGTAATATATGTGTAGTTCAAGTAATAAATTTAAAATCAAAATAGGTCAAAAAATTATTGATTATTCAAATCATGTAGAATTTAAAGGTGGGGCATGGACTTATAAAGATGGATCACGACCTGCAATGGTTAAAAAACATTTCCCCGACTTATTTGGGCAGTTTAATACCCAATGTAGTCAACTAGACCAAAAATTTGAATGTGAGAAAAAACTTTTAGAACAACAAAATAAAACAAAAAGAAAATGACTGATTTACAAAAAAAATCACATGAAAATCAGCAAACAGTTAAACGCGAAGCTTGTCAATATATTCTCAGCGAAAGAGAAGATATTGTAATTATTGGCCCTGCTGGACATGGTAAATCTCATGTATGTGGACAAATTGTTGAGTCTGTCGCAAAGCCAGATGATAAAATATTGGTGTGTGCATTAGCACATGAAGCGTTGGGGGTAGCAAAGAATTTCTTAGGTAATTTTAAATATGAATATTCTGCTGAAACAATTGCTGCTGCACTACAATGTAGACCAGTTACAAATGAGGATGGAGTTACTGATTTTGTTCCAGTTCCTAAATATACATATAGTAAAAAGGGTAAAAGAACATTGGTAAAGCCACCCTTGGCACTTGCTAAATATATTATCATTGACGAATGTTCACAAGTAAGTCATCGACAATTAATGATTATCGAAAAAATAAGAAGAGCAGACTCTATTATAATTTTTGTTGGAGATATTTGTCAATTACCTCCCATCGAACGGAAAAACGGCGAATTGTTTTCACCTGTTTTTAAATTGAAAACATTTGAGTTATTATATCCTTATCGCTATGGTGGTGAAATTTCAGAGATTGGTAAATTATTTCGTACTGAAATCTACAAAGGTTTGGAGGGAAAAGAATTTGATCCTTTAATCTGGAAACAACTCGAAAACCAAAAATTAAAACATTTAAGAATAACTTATGATAAGTATCAGTTTGCTGAAGAAATGATTGAAGAATTTAAGAAAAACCCTTTAGGTTGTAAGTTTATTTCTTATACACAGTACTCTTATAAAGAAGCTGGCCGGTATATTAGATCAAAACTAAATCCTCAACCTTTTCATTTTGAGCCGGGTGATTTTGTTGTTTCAAAAACAAATTATTATGAAAATAATATTTTAAAATTAAATAATGGTGAATTAGGAGAAATTAGAGGGAAACGTAAAATGAGATTTGCCATAGTGTGGATTACCAATCTAAAAGGAGTTTGGCAATTTCAAGACATGGCAGTAAAATATAATTCTAAAGCTAATTTGAGATTATTATATTCAGAAACTTTAAATATTGATGTTTCTAAAATAAAAGTTGAAGAACTAGAATATTGGTGTCACGATATTAACGAAAAAACTTTTATTCCTACATCTGTTGTGGACAATAAAAGATTTAAAGAAATCTTAAATTATTTGAGTGATCATGATTCTTTACATGCATTATCACCATATGAAAAATTTTGGGATGCTAAAAATGCATTAATAGATTTTTTTTGTGAAATACAATACACTTATGGTGGAACATCACACACTTCACAGGGAAAGTCGTATGATACAGTTTTTCCATCGTTTAAAGATATTTTCAGTGTGAAAAACCAACATACTTCACAATTAGAAAGATTACAATCAGCCTATGTTGCAGTAACACGAGCAAGAAACAAAATATTATGTCTAGCAGAATAATTACAGAAGTAAAAATAACCCCCGAACAAATAAAACGTTCTAAAAAACTTTATAATTTTTCTAAAATAAAAAATAGTTTCACAGAGGGTAAGTCACAAATATATGGTGCCCTTGGTGAAATTATTGTTTTAGATTTTTTGGGTCTAAACGAAACAGATAATTATATTGGAACAAAAGATGCTGACTTACTTATTAATGGTGTGAAAATAGATGTTAAAACTAAAAAGGTTTCTGGAATACCCCAGTTACATTATTATAATAGCATTTCAATTCATAGCTTGCATCAAAAATGTGATCAGTATTATTTTGTTAGGATATTAAAAGACATGACTACCGCTTGGATATGTGGTAAAATCTCTAAAAAAGATTTTATGACACATGGTAAATATTTTTTAGCTGGTGAACTTGATCCATCATCTTCCGGTTTTAAATTTAAAGAAGATTGTATGAATTTAGAAATCAAATTGTGTGAAGTATTAGAAGCTCCACTTAATTGCTTGTCATTACTTGATGAGTTTTTTATTTTAAGTAAAACCAACAATGGGTATATTATATCAGATAAATGTCTAAAAGAAAATTGCAATTATAGTGCATTTTATTTGCCCAGCAGACAAAGATTAATAATAAAAGATGGAGAAAATACTATTTTTGATGATATTTTATTCGAAAAACAACAAATAATTAATATTTTTGTATAATTGTGTTCTTTTTATGTATCTTTTTCATATTTATTTATTATATTTAAAAGATATATGAAAAAATTATATTTAACATGAAACAAATTATACAAAAAAGAATCTTTGGGTTAAACCTTTTATTATTAGTAATAATATTCACCACTAGTACACAGAATATTGAATGTGTTGATATTGTAAACTATAATGTGACAAATGAACATATAGTTCAGATGTTAAACAAACCACTAGCAGTCGAAAAAACAGTTATTCGTAGCAAAGGATTTAATCTTTCTGAGAGGTATGCCAATATAACTCAGTATGCTAAATCTGAATATATACAAAATGTTATTAACGAATTACATCCTATTATCAAAACGTTATGTAAAAAATATGGTAATTTGAATAGTTCTGTAATAACTGGGATGATAGTCATTGAAAATATCAATGCAAAAGAAGAAAGATTGGGCACATTAGCTGCAAAATATTATAACTTTTTGAATTTGAAAGAAAAAACGGGGAGTTACTACAGCGCAGATTTTTTAGCGTTCATAAATGCTAATACAAAAGCACCAGTCATGTATAAAGATGACTGTGGTGATGAAAAATGTTCTTTCTATGCATTTAAAAGTAAAAGTGCGGGTTTAGAGGCTGGGGTTAGATTTATATATGATAGAATCAATTCTGATCACCCTAACTATAAGGGTAAGTTTAACTTTAATTTAAATGATGCTGAAAAATTAGCCTACGCAATTTATGATGCTGGATATGCCAACAAAAATGCTGCTTATCCATATGATAAAAAAATCATGCGAATTGTACAGGGATATAACTTTAATTAAAAAAATATAATTTTATATTTAACATAGAAAACGTTAAATGTGGATTATAGTCATAAAAAGGCGGTGGAATTAACAAATCTTCTTGATACTATTAATCAGGAAGATTTGTTAATTTTCGGCACATCTGTTAATTACCAATTCCTAGAGCACTTTTCACCCATAATTGTGGATAATTCTGTGTGGGGGGATTGGACAAACATATTGGTTATATCTAATTCGATTATAAATATTCTTTATTCTTTAGATTTATTAAAAGAATATTCAAAAGAAAATGATTGGTCTTACGATGTAAACTATGATCCAACCGAAAGATGTTTTATTGATCAGACATCTAAAATTACATTTATCCATTATAATGGTTCCTCAATAAAAATAAATCTTGAAGAGAATTTTTATGACTTAATCATTTTAGAAAAAATAGACCATAAAATCAGTCTTGATGTTTTTTCTAAGTTATTGTATACATCAAAAAAAATGGTTGTAAATACTATTGATACCCCTAAATCAATAGTATACACTCAAGATTTATATGATTTTTTTTATAAAATAAATGATAAGTGTGAAGATACAAATATTCCTGATTTCTATGAGTATAGAGAAGTCTTAGGAAGTTTTAATGATTTTAAAATTAAATAATAATATATATGTTTATTTTCGATAATGTTAGTGGAGGGATACAGAAATATAGAATACAAGACCCGCATATTTTCCTATATGAAAATTTAGATTATGATATAGAGTTTGGTGGTGTAGAAGATGCTATAAATTCAGACCAAGAAAAATTCTTTTTACATTTTTCTTCTTTACAAAATCCAGCAATAAGAAATTTCATTGATAATACCCTCACCAGCGGTAAAAAAATTATCTTGGATATAGATGATTTTTGGGAAGTACCCATGACACACTATCTATACCAATATAACAAATTTAATAAAACTACTGAAACTTTATTTAATTATGTGGGGAAGGTAACAGCAGTTATTTGTTCTACTGAACAAATATATAAAGCATTAAAGAAATATAATAATAATATATTTATTGTACCTAATTCTCTAAATTATGAATATGAATCTAAGCATGTTAGCGAATTAGAGAATAATAAGTTTACCATAGGTTGGGCTGGTAGTAGCTCTCACGTAGATGATATGAAGCTTATGTCAAAGATCGGCATACTTAGTAAAATGAAAAATATACAGTTTATTTTAGCTGGATTTGATAATAGACAAATAAATCCTAATGGTGGAGTCACAATAAATAATAATGGAGTTTGGAGTGAATATGAACACATAATCACAAATAATTATAATTTAGTTGATCCAGCCTATAAGAATTATTTAATGGGATACAACAAACAAAATGAATATCTAAAAGTCGATGAACAAAACTACAGAAGATTGTGGTCTATGGACATTAGAGCATATTTAAAAATCATGAATCAATTTGATGTGTTTATCGTACCTCTTGTCAATAATGCATTTAATAAATATAAATCTGAGTTGAAACTAATTGAAAGTGCTTTACATAAAATTCCTGTTGTAGCTTCCGATTTACCCCAGTATAGTGCAGTTTTAAAGGCTTGTGGTGGAGGCTTTATAGTAGATAATAGCAAAGCGCACCGGGACTTCATAAAGTCGCTTAAAATGCTGCAAAATGAAAAAGAACTTCGGGAAGATATGGGAGAAAGACTATATGAGTATTGCAGCGAACACTTTGATTATAAAAAAACTGGAAAACAAAGATTGGACATTTACAATCTTATTTAAAGATAGGGATATTTTGTGACATTGGGTTAAAAGATTCCATTTGGCAATAATGGTGTTTCAGTGAACCATTATTGCCAAATTTTTTTTCATCGTAATTTATAAGGGGGACATTATAACGTAAACACTCCTTTTGTAAATTACTTATTATCTCAGGATTAGTTACTGGACACCAGTTAACCACATGATTTTGTATGATATAATATTTCCCCCTAAAGGAAAAAACATCTATGATTTTATTTATATAGTCAGTAGTTTCCCCTTTTAAAATATTAGCTGTAAATGCTTCATTAATGTTGTCTGTAATAACAATCATTTTTTCATTACCAATTTCATAATATGAGTCTTTAATTTTAGATATTGGACGATAGATTGTATTAAACTTAAGATTGTAAATTCTTAAAGCTAACACTAATTCTATTAATTTGCCACTTGCTAAAAAATTCATTATTATTAGGTTGGTCGCTGTATAACTATTTTTCTAAATTCTGCATCACCGTTGGGGTTATACTCAGGTCTATTTTCTGCCTGATCTAATTCTAATACTTTTAAATTAGACATTTTATCGGTCAAGAAAATCTTCCATTCATTATTTTGAGTGGAAGTAGCACCATTAATTTGATAAGCTCTAATAGCAGTATTATTTTTTTTAGTTTTACCTATTAAAACTGGTTCAACTTTCCTTATACCCTCCTTACCCTCATAGTTAAATTGAATAACTTTTTGACTTAAAATAGCATCTTTTAAATCAGTTAATTTTACAGCCTCTGTAATTATTCGTTTGACCTCAGTTATTAAACGCATTCAAATGTATCGTAAGAATTATTAGGGTTATAAAAATTGGTATAAACTGCTTGTCTTCCACTGTTATAAACTTCTGGTCTACCAAACTTATCAGTATAATTACCAGCATTAAAAGAGGTGTCAAAAGTTCCCCCTGTTCCACGTCCCTTTTTGTTAAGAGGATCATCAGAACCTACTTCCTGATTTGCATTAGGATGTGATGGGCCATAAACATTATCTGCACTATATATGTTTTGATTTAATATAGCTGCACGTTGAGCAGCAGCAATTGCTTCTATTTTACAAGGCATAGCTTTGTTTTTATATAAATATCAAAATAAATAAAAAAGAGGTTATGAAAATTAATCCATAACCCCTTTTTTTTATACAAGTTCTTCTAACTCTTTCTTAAACTTGGCAGCATCCATATAGCGTTTTTCTTTGACTGCTAAGTTTATCTTATCTCTAAGAGTAATTCGTTTTTCATTCCTGACTTCATAATTTTCCCTTAAATCAGTAATTTCATTTTGGATTTTAGCACAATCTTCATATCGCTCTTCTTTTTCAGCCAAATTAAGATCATGTTCTTTTTCCTTTAAAAGATCACCCAAAGTTTTTTCTTTTTTAACCCCGTTATTAAAATCAGATTTATATGAAGGATCATTACCCCCAGTATAAATTACCTTAAAATTAACCGGATAAAAACCTGAACCTTTAAAAAGTTGCTCTAACATTTTTTCAAAATCTTCCATAATATTTGTTTTAGTTTTTTATTGTTCTTATTCAATTAATGTGCCAACCCATTTAAATTGTCACTTTGTCATTAATATATTCATTTACTATGCCAAATTGTCATGCTCTTGATGACATGGCCTACATCGTAATTTTATATTATCAATATCCCAAGCTAATTCAACTTGGCCAATTTCTTTTGCTTGTTTAACACTTATTTCATGTGAACAATCAAACTTAAATGCATTAGAGGTTTTACAATCTTCACAAAAAATATAACCATACTCATTTAAGAAAGAATCTATTTTTTGTGCTTTTGCCTTATTTACTTTTAACTCAATTTCTTGACTTGTCCATCTTTTTCCTTTACTGTCTTGATAAGTATTAGTCTTACTAACTTGTTTTATTTTTGTTAGTTTTTCCATTAATTCAATTGGAAGAATTATAGGCTGCTCTATTTCAACCTGACCATTTAACTTAAAAATATAGGCACAATTCTTACACCGACCATGTGAAAAAACATATTGTTCGGTATTACAATCCTTGCAAATCTTCTTTTTCTGTTGAATCATTTATACTGAAAGTTTATCTAATACCTTTATCATTTTAGGATTATAAATTACTGTTACTATAGGTTTATCATTTGACATTTCATCATAATCTATTGTATCCTGTTTATATCTTACTCCATCTATTCCCATTTTAACAAAATATTCGGATACTTTTTTAGTAGTATTAAACCTGAGATAAAGATAAGTATAAAGATTGTGGTAAGAAGCAAAAACAGTATTGGTATTTATTTTTTTTATTTTATTGCCGTAAAAATATTGATTGCCTATATTAATTTCAGCCATAGTATCTTTTATATTTAATCCGTTAATAAACATTTTTATTTTTTCATTTATTTCTTTTTCAGAGTATCCATATTCTTGATTTATCTCTTGACCATTTATTTTTCCACTTATAAAATATCCCGGTTTACCGTTATCATCTTTAGCCCAATCTGGCAGGTCATTTTCTAAAAAATCCCACTCTAAATAATTATTTAAATCAATTTCATAAATACCATCTTCAAAATTATATTTATTATCTTCCATGAAATAGTTATAAAAAGATGAATCAGACTTTATGATTTTTTCTTTCTCCTGCACAATATCTAACCAATTAACAATATTACCGCTTATTAATACTTTATAAACATATCCTACTTCATTACCTTTTACTTTAGAATAATGTGATGCCTCTTTTTTTGAAGATGTGAGATATAATCCGTATCCTAACAAATTGTAATCTACATGTTCATTTCTATCATAAAAAATAAGGGAATCTCGCTTTGATCCATGATACCCCACACTGTTATTATCACTTCCCTCAAAAAAAATATACATATTTATTTTTCATTATAGTATTTCATTAAACTCTCCTCTATTAATTCATCTGCATATGTGGCACCATCATAATATGACAGAAATATTATATGATCTGCATCTTCTTCCATGCCACTAATCATATAATTACAATCATCAACTTCGAAATCTATTATTTCTTTTTGAAAGAAATATATTTGCGTTTCAATTCTAAGTAAAAAATGAGTTTCACGATTTTCTTCAATAAACTCAAGTAATGATAAGGGGTGGCAATAATCACTTATATTATTATGAATTTTGTCTACTCTTTTTAATTTTACTATTTGTATCGTACTTTCTGACATAACTAATTATAAATATTATTTAATTTAAATGGCATGGTTTCATCATCAAGATCAGCCCATGCTACATAATGTGCCCCTAAACTAAAAATAAATTCTTTTTTGTGGAATAAAGAAGTATATACTTCTATTTGTGAAGTCTTACTGTTGAGTGCTACTAAACTATATGAAAATTCACACTCTCCATTAATAAAACCTATTAAATATGCCATAACCATCTTATCTATGGGGATAGTTTCAATGGGGTTCCAATTTATATTTATATCATTCATATTTTATAAAAATTTTTTAAAAGGCATTTAATAAAATGTATTTTAAGGTTGGGTCTGTTGCCTGAGTAGCTAAGTTTTTAAGCGAGTCCGTACTAATATAATCATTTAATATCTTATATTGATTATCATAAGCTTCTTTTTCCCATTCTAGATTTTTATAAGTATCAAAATCATAATTTTTAATAATTATGTTATATTCAGCTATGGAAATATTTCTCTCATTATTCCAAATAAAAAACCCCTCTTTTATTTGTAATTCTTTATTGATAATTTGTTTTATATGTGTTAATTCATGTGCTATGTATTTTAATAAAAAGGGATAACTTGCGTTTTTATCTATAATAATTTTATTTTCCCCATTCAAAACATTCGAAAAATTAACAAACCCTATTTCATTATTTTTAACTTGTTTAAAATTTAAATTTATTGTGGTATTATCTATACCTATTTTATTTCTACAATAGTTAACAAAATCATAAAATAAGGGATAAAGATATTTAGGGATAGTTCCGGTTAATTTTAAATTATTATGACCTATATTTTTGGATTCAAGGAAAATTATCATGCTTTATAGCTATTTCTAATAAATAGTGGAATTTAAGCTACTCCCCCTTAACATTTAAATAATAAAACAACCCACCACCATAATAAAACAGTAGTGGGTTGTTTTTATCCTACGCATCTAACCACTTCATCTGCTACTTGAGCATAGCAACATGGTTTACCAGAAACCTTTACACCTTTTGCTTTAAACCAGCCCATAGAGGCTAACAATACGTTATTTGAAAAATAAAGAGGATCATTATTGAAATCTAAATTAACATCAATTAATGGAGAAAAATCTTCTAATATTTCGACGACTTGTTGTGACAAAATCGTTTCATAGTAAAGTTTTTCAAAGTTTTTACCTGATGCTTTACCATATAGTTTACGTTCTTTGAATTCACGGCGATAAAGCACGTGACCACCTTTACCTTTACGATAAAGCACAACAACTGTGGCGTAAACTATTTTATTACTCTTGCATAGAGAATCTGTTGAAATTCCAATGACTGTATCATTATGTAAAGTGATGTAGTCCTTTACGTAAGAATAAAGTTCTATTGATTCCTGAGTAATTAATTTTTTAAATTTCATGTTTACTTTTTTAAAAAATGTTATAATTGCCGCCCCTTACCAATAAATAGGTAAACTTTGACGGGATTAATTTTTGCAATGGCATCACAAAAGCCTAGACTTCTGTAAATTATTGCTGCTGCTTTCGCCTGACCTTCAGTATAATTTTTATCTATATAATAAGAGAAAAATCCTCCATCATCATCCATAAAGAAATAAGCAAAAGTATCTTCTCGTGGTTGAACAAATTGTCGATAAACACCTACTTGAACTAACCACCCATCATAGGTATCTGAATGCCCCTCAATGGAGCAAGGTGCCGGAGTAATGGGGTTTATTATTTTTTCTACGCAAAAACTTTGACCAGTTAATGTGGAACTAATAAACAATGCAAAAATAAAATAAAAAGTTTTCATAATTTGTTTTTTGTTTTAAAGATTAATAAAGAACAAAGATAAAACATATATTTAATAAGTCCTAATATTTTTCAATCTTTTTTTAATCAATGTATCCTTTATTGCTTTCTCGCCACTGTTCCTCAGTTACTTCTATTAATATTTGTCGATGCAATAATTTATGTAGAGGTGACCAACTATACAATTTTTCATCTATAATCCTAAATTGAACTGACCAATCACCTCCCCCCCTATAATAAACATTTTGATATTCATTATATTTTAAACACTGTTGGAACCCATAAGTCCTATGACAAATAATAATAACCATGTAATATAAAAATATGGGTAGTTTTCTTCAACCCAATTTTCAAAAATTTTTTTAGCTAAATTCATAACGTTATGTTTTTATGATTTTAAAAAATTAGTTAAATGCTTATCAAGCATTACTCTATAATAGATATAAGTAACTACTATCATAGTGCCAGATAATACTGTTAGTTCTTCATCGTAATATGTCCAATGAGAAAATAACAGCATATAACCCATCCACAAAAAACTAAAAATGAAAAAAATCATTGCTAGTTTTACTGATGGATAAAAATAGGGATGATTTTTTACCATCCACTCTTGAAATAGTTCTTCTCCTGATTTCCAGTCCATAATTTTATTTTTTAATTATTAATTTGTTTTATTTCAACCGTAATTCCTAAATATTTTTTTATGAGTTTAATTGTTAATTCTTCCGTTATTTCATTTTCTGTTGTGAAAATATCATAAAAAATACTGTTCATTGTAGAATTAACATAATCCCATTCACCTGTTTCTTCTAGCTCTCCTCCACTAATCGTTATAGTAGGCATATCAGGTTTTTCAAAATAAAAGTCACCCCATGAACATGGAAAAGAATGTGGACATAATAAAGTATATGTTTTTGCTGGGGTAAATTTAAATTCAAAAGGTTGAATAATTTCGTAACCCAATTCTCGTAATTTAAAGAAAAAACTAGAGCTATTAAAATTTCCCTCTTGGTATATTTGCTCTAACTTCTTACGAAGTTCAAAGTGGGATAACCCATCCTCTTTTATATCATCTGCTATAAATTTCATATTTTCTTTTTTTTTTACAAAGATAATGATATTATTCCAATATAACAAACTAATTTTACTATTATTCAGCTAATAATGAATAAATAACTATTATTCATTATTCATTTTTTTATATGTATTTTTTAAAATTGATCCCAATTGATCTGAAAGATTGTATTTTTCCTTATTTTCTTTAAGAAGTTTAAATATATCATTTGGAGAATCACCAACATCAACTAACCAATCCATAGCCATTTCAATGATATCAAATAATGTCATGTCATTTACCCCATTCTTATAATGTTCTGGATGATGTCGATTATTTTTATAATGATGGTCAATGGCGATTTTATATTGCTTTGATAGGTCTTTATATTCATCGCTATTGGAAGAGGCTTTTTTAAGGAGAGGAGTAAGCTTATCATATAAATCTTTTTCAGGCTGTTCTAGCTTTGATTTGTCATGGACAATTGCCCTATCAAGTAACTCAACAGCAGCTTTATTTAAAAGCTCATTTAATCTTTTTATTTGAAGCAAAGTTTCAACTCTGCTGTCATAGACATCCATTGTTTTTGATTCTAGGTAAATTTTCATAATACATTGTTATACATATAAATATAACTTTATGCAGTATAAATACAATCAAAAATTTCGTACATTAATTTGATTGCCTGTTCTGGAATTTTTATGTTTAATTTGTTTTTTTCATAATAATCCTTTGCTGTATCACCAAATTCAAAACCCATAGCAACCCAGTCCACTACATTCATTACAATGAAAACATCACAGTAAGGATTAGATTCATATTTTTTCGTCCAATTTTCCCAATGATGTTCATTATGCTCTTTGTGATGTTCCCATGCGGCCAAAAAACTAGAGCCGTCTTTTTCTTCACCAAATGCAGGAAAAAAATAATTCCGATACTGCGTAAATTCATGAACAGATAACTTACTGTCATCATGTGACTTCACTTCCATATCTATGATATTCCACATAAAATCATCATACATAAATTTAAACCCTTTGTTGTCACATTTTTCATTAATTAACGCCCATGCTTTTTGAACGTTATCATAATGTCGCTCAAAATAATCAAGGTACTCACGAAACTTTGCGATTTTATCTTTTACTGTTGGTTGTATTTCTTGCATTTTTTTTTACAAAGATAATAATAAATTTGTTATAAAGCAATAAGATTTATTTATAATTCAGAAAATTTAATGGTACAAATAGGAGTTGTTTGAGTTACAGGATTTAAAAAATATTGTTCTTTCATTAATTCTGTTGTATTCTTATAAGCAAAATCAAACTCTTGAATATAACCTTTGCTGAATTTACCATCCCTTCCCAATAACTCAGGAAAATCTAATTCATATTGGCGACGTTCTTTTTTCTTTAAAGACGCATACCAATATTTAAGAGTTTTAGTTCTACTCAAAGCTCTGCCAGCCCCGTGAGAGCACGAATTTAAGTTTCCAGCATCATAGGTCGATTTAACCAAAAGACTTCCTCTGGTCATTGATAACGGCACAACAATAATGTCATTATTAAGTTCTGTGCTTCCTTTTCGATGAATCCAATAATCCCCTTCCTTTTTGATGTGATTGTGAATACTGTCATTTGTATAATAATCGTCGTCTTCTACATAATGATTCCTAATCAAAAAATCTAAAGTACTGTAAAGAAATTGCTTTCTTCGATTAACACCATAGAATAGAACATCATTATATTCATCATACTACTCTGGATGTTTTTCATCTATTTCATTAACAGAGATAGAATTACTACCATTCAACATAGCATAATGTTTTTGATACATGTAAATCCCTCTGTTTCTGGTTCCGGTATGAACGATAATATAAAGATTATCTTTCTCTTCTTCTAAAGATAAAAAATGATTACCTCCACCTAAGCCTTCATCAGTCATTTTTAAATGAGCGTTATGAAATGCATTATAATGTTTGTCTTTATCAAAAGTTTTTAAAACATATTGCTTTGGAATTTTCATATAAGCTACCCCACACCCAACATCTTTACCCGTAATTAAAGGATAAATGTGAGCGTTAGTAGAAAATGCTAATCCAACTGGAATAGCTTTCTCGTCACAATAATGTATATCAGAGAAAACAGCTATTTGATTGATATTTTCATCTAATGCAAGATTGTTTATTTAATCTAAAGCATTTTGCTCAATATCAACCAAAGGTGTAAAATAATTTATTTTATTGTTAGTCATAAGTTATTTTTTAATTTTTATTTTATATGATTTTGAAAATTGTGGATGTGTGTAATCACTTAGCTCTATTCTACCTAATAAAATATTATTTCTGACTATATCTTTCTTTTCTCTAAGTTTTTTATAAGTTGAATGTAGTTCATTAACAGTATCATTTTTTAATCTCTTTAAATCAAAATAGTCAGGAATCAATAAATGATTTATTCCAACGCTATATGTTTCTTTATTAAGAAATCTGCCATCTTCTAATCTATCATAATTATCTGGATTGTTTGTTCCTATTGAGTCATAGGGGTGATGTTTTACATTACTAAACAAATCTTGATTTTTAGATTCTTGTTCAGCATAGATTAGAACCAATTTATATGTTTCTGCTATATGACTATTTGGAACAAACTTATTTATCTGTTCATCTATTTTTATAACAGATTTTATATATGTTCTTATTACTTTATCAATAGTTTCAAAACTTGTCATCATATTTTTTTATATAGGTTAACGATGCAAATATAAGGGAATATATTGGTTTGTGCAAGTTTAATATTATAATAATAAAATTTATTTTGTGGGCGTTCTCCTGCGGGTCAGGCTGTACATGGTTCACTATCGTTCATCCCTGCGCTTGCGCCCTTTCAGGAGCGTAAGCGACCTAAAGGTTTGGGACAAGCCATTTCCATCCTTAACGCTGCTATCGCAATTTTGTTATCAATTATAACTTGATGCTGTCACATAATTGTTAAGACTTATATTGTAAAAAGGTTTCTAAATAATTACTTAATAGCCGAACAAACAATTTTTTCACAACACAATTAATTGATAATCAATATTATAACTTTCAATTAAAAAGATTTTTAACATATGTTAAGAAACTTTCAATAAAAAGTGAAAAGGAGATATATTGTGTTTTTTTGCGGAAGGCAGAGGTATCGAACCCCCCTCCCTTTCAGGAGCGCACAGATTAGCAGTCTGGCGTAAGCAACCAAGCTTACATTACCTCCCTAAATTGCGGTAGGTCAGGGATTTGAACCTTGGAACTCAAATGAGAGGAATGTTACAGATTCCCGTAATTGCCGCTATACGATACGCCCATTTTAATAATAATATGTGGTGAGAGGGGGTAACGATCCCGACCATCTCAGGTTTTTCAGACCTGCGCTTCTACCATATAAGCTATCTCACCATTTTACCTTCTCTTTTGAAGATATCGTATTGCCGACGGGGTTCGAACCCGTAACCTTGATATTGAAAATATCACGACTTAACCACTTCGTCCACGGCAACAAAAAAAAATCTCCTAACTCAAAAACATTGAACTAGGAGATTTTTATAAATCTTTGTTTGTAACATTATATTACATAACCCCTAGTGTCTTTTCAGATTCCTCCGAAAAAAAGCACCAACTAAAGTTATAATAATATACAGTTACATTTTTCATCTCCTATAAATAGTTTAAAAAAATTCTTTTTTTGTTTTACAATACAAATATATGTCTTTTTATTTGTATTTGCAAGCTTTTTCTAATTTTTTATTTAAATATTTTAAATAGTCCATTATATTGCATATAGTTTTTACTATTCTTTCTAAAAAACATTGTTCTTTAATTATCATAAAGTATTTTTTATATAAATGCTTGTTATACTTTCACCATTATAATAATCATGAAATATTCTTCTTGCTTCTCCTTCACTATTTGCTATAACAATTGATCCATGAAATGTTCCAGTTACTGCATAAGTATTAACAAAATTTTTATTCATAAAAATATTTTATTGTTCCCCCGGTGAGATTCGAACTCACTATACCACCGTTAAAAGCGGCGTACCCTACCATACGAGTATCGGGGGAATGTATATATTTAACGCTACAAAGATAATGCATAAAAATATATCATGCAACTATTTGAGAAAATATTTTTTACTTATATTTTAACTCCTCAAATACAACTGTTAATTCTTGCTCAGATAATTTATCACATTTTAAAATGTGACACATTATCTTTATTAATCCGATTGGTAATAAAAATTCTTTTCCCTATAACCCTTATAGATATGCTTTTTTAAATTCCCCCCAACTAATATTAGAATTATATTGTTCTTCAGTGACAAAAAACATAATACCTTTTTCTTCTACCAGAAGATCATTTTCGGCCTTAGAAAAACTCATATCTTCTAAAATTAAATATAGAAATTTTACATTAAAGACAGTGATAAATTCATCTATTGAAGATGAAAAAACAATATTATCATCTTGAGAATTAATTATGGCGTAATGCATAAGATTAAACCAATCTTTTACATAGTCCCCACTTTGGAATAATTTTTTTTCTTTGCCATCTATTGATAGTTGACAATTATTGTATTTTTGATCAAAATCAATTGATGAGTACATAGTGAGTTATTTTTTTAAAAAATATTTCAACAAAAAAAACAATTCTTCTATTATTTTGCATCTTATTTTTTTCTTATAACATTAATAAATGAATAAAATAACTTATTTACTAATGTTGCAGGAGAAAAAATAATCTTTTTTGTAAAGCTACCATCCTAAAGATTAAGCAAAGACCCATTAATAATGATTTCTTCATCATCTATGACTAAATCTTTTATATGTTTGTTTTTAACTTCATCTGGAAAAGTATATGTTTTCCCGTCAATTACAACATGATCATCATATTGATAAATGCGTCTCCCTCCTTGATTAATTTGATTCATAATAATTCCTATTTTGTTTCTGTAAAGTTAATCTTTTTTTTCTTCTAATCAAAGTATTTCACTATCTTATCTAAAAATTTTATTTTCCTTGATAAGAAAACTACTTCACCTATATGAACAGTAGCAAAGGAATGTTTTGCAAATTTCACAATAACTTCACTTTTATTTTTGAAAGCAATAATCTCTCCTATTTTATTTTCCGCTAATACTTTATCACCAATATTAGGTAAAAATTCATCACTATATCCCTCACTATTTTTGATAGTGGTTTTATTAATAATACATCCAGTAATTATCGTTTGCCCCTTATCTGCACTAATATGTAATTCTTGTGTATCTTCATCGTTAGATGAGGATATAATAATTTCAAGGGCTTCTTTTAATGGCATTTTTAATGTTGTACCATCTTCAAGGATTATAACGTCAATACCTTTGTTATTTATTAAAATGTCGTTCATGATTATAATTTGTTGTTTCTCTCTGTTATTCTTTTTCAGATGCCATTATTTCAATAGCTAACATTAATATGTTACCAAGAAAGGTGATTCCCCACTCAGAGTTTTCTTTTATTTCATTTGCTATTTCTCTTCTGGTGAATGATTTTTTACCCTGAACTAAACAAAGTTCACCTACTAATTGTTCATTCTTCATTAATTTATTAACAACCTCATATTTTAACTTTTCTGCAAGATCATTCATCGTTTATTTTTTAATTAGTGATAAAAATCAGTTGATAAAAATATAAATAAAAAAAAAAGAACCATATATTGATTATAATATAATATTCTCCCCATAAAAAAACTTATTGTTCCTATAAAAAAATAATCAAAGAACCCAAAAAACTTTACATCTTGAATCATTTTTTTTAAAGCTATGAAAACATCCATAGGATTTTTACAATTGTTTTTTAAAAAGATAATTGTTTTACCCATAAAATATTTTCGATATAAATATATTAATTGTTTTTTCATGTTCGCTAGTTTTCATCAAACTCTACAACTGTTAAATCATAATCTTTCATGTGATTATCTATAATTGCTGCAATAACATCCCAATTACCTCCACCTAATTTTGATCCTATCTTAGGTATAATTATTTTTTTATCAGTTATGTTGTGTTTTATGAAATAATTCTTCAATTTCTCAAAAACTTGATCTATTGCATCATACGAAACATATCGCTTGCCATCGTTGCCATAGTATAACTGAGTATATGCATTAATGATAACTTTTCTGGTATTGTTTATATCTACTACTGCATATGAATAATCCCCCAATCTTTCAAAAGGTTTCTTATCGGGATTATAATTTAGGTCAGCATCATAGATTTGTGGCCATTTGTTTTTTAATGCCTTAGCCACGCCATTACCCATCTTTTGTTGACAATTAGCTCCATGTATAAGAATCCTATAATTACCTTCGTTAAAAAGCTTTACAATATCACCTTTTATGTATTTCATAATTTAATTAGAGTTTAATATGAAATGGCAAATTATTTATTGGCCAATAATCAAGAGAAGATTCATCTAAAATGTTTTTAATCCTTGCTAAATCAAGGCTACTAATTTCAGCTAGTCCATCTCCATTACGCTTAGTTAATAATTGTAACATACAATGTTTTGAAAAATTAGACATGTAGTGTTTACTATATTTTTAAACTACTTTTCTTTCTAGATAATCATCTATATATTTACCCATTTTTACATTTTTGCAAATAGAAACAAATTCTTCTAAACAATCAGGGTAACATTCTTTTAAACAATCATACATTTCATGTAGGAAAAATAAATCATATTTCCCTTTATCTATTTTAGGCCATGCCATCCATCCACCAAAATAAAAATGATTAGCCACATATTGACCATCTAATGAATAACCATCTGAGTCATCGTCTATTGCTTCTTGTTCTATAATTCTAAAATGCTGCCCATTAGAAAAAACAAAAGTTCTTGTTCCCCATATTTCATGTTCATCCCAATATTCTGAAAATCCTAGTCCATCTAATACCTCACTTGTGATATTTAAATTTCTGCCCATAGTTGTACTTTATTTATATCTCCCCCAGTTCTATAACCTCCCCATTTATCATCAAATTGGCCACTATCTACCATAGAGGCATTATCTTCATCTGATCTAAATTCACTAAGCATTCCATCAGGAATAACATACCAATGGCCACTATCATCTTTAGTAGCACTGACTTTTTGCAATGTTTTATTATTTTTCATAAGTTATTTTTATATTTTTCTTCTGCTAAAATAAGCATTCTAAATAAAAGAACTTTCGATGCACAGTAAGGAACCACCCTTAATAATTCTTTTATATCTATAATATCTTCTACGCATTTTACAGTTTTTAATTTCTCTAAAACTATTTGTTTATAATGATTATAGAGATTTGCTTCGGGTTGTTCAAATTCATTTTTTTTCTGAAGAAATTCTTCTATAAGAGCAGTTTCCATAAAAAATGTTTTAATTAAATTAAAAAATGGGGGAAGCTTTCAGGGCACTAGCCCGCTGTTTGCCCTTCACCAACCGACGTGCGGGTGTCTTTGGTGCTTTCCCCCTTTTATTATTCCCCTACTACCATATTTAAGTTGAATAACCATTTATCAACATCTCCATCGAAAGTAGTATATATGTCATAAGCATTGTCATCATCGAAAAATGACATATTAATTTTTTTTGCCATTTGCATCATCATAGTCAACAATTGAATTTGTCGTTGAAGTTCTTTTTGTACAGGGTTCTTTAAGCTATTCTGATACAATAGGGTTTCTACTTGTAAGTGAATACAACTTTTAAAGTCATAGATACTCAATGATGTTCTATCTACTTGTTCAGTTGCGGCATCAATTAATGTTTCAACATTTCTCTGTGATGATAAATCTCGATTTTGCGTTACTGCAACTATAAAAGTATTATAATTACTTGTTACCAATTCTAATTTACGCTTAGTATTTTCAAGTTCTTTTTGGATTGAAGAACAAAACAAATTTTTTAAAATGTTCATATAGTTATTTTTTTTACAAAGATAAGTTAAATATGTTAATAATACAAGCAATTTAATTATTCTTTTGGTTATAGTAATAAATGAGCATTGCCTGTGCTCTAATTCCATGTTTTCTTGTAAGTGAATTATAGTTGATTGGTGAAAAATTAAGGCATTCTTGTGCCATCACCTCTGCATTATGAGAATATGATTTCCCCTTGATGGCACCCGTATTATCTGATAATTCTAAGATAATATCAGATAACTCTTTTTATGTTTTACATTTATTAACTTTTTCCCAAATATTCAATTGATCTTCTAAGCTAATTTCCAAGTTTGGATATGAATTCATTTTTACAAGTTTTTATTAAATTATTAATTGTTTCTAAATGTTGTTCATAATCAATTGGTTTTGAAAGTTTTTTTTCTTCCAACTGTTATAACACAGTTATAATATCTGATTTTATTAGTTCTAAAATCTGATGCTGTACATCAGAAGTTAACTAATTAAATAATTCAATCATGGGTGGCAATAATATTACCCTTGTCAAAATTGTCAAAAAATGTATTACATTTTAATTCTCTTTTTATTTTTTCATTTAAAATAACCAAAAATGCTTTTGCGTATTTTGATCTTTTTTTATATTTATAAAAAGCTGATTCTTTTATTATGGAATAGTTATAATCAGCTAAATTAATATTAGTTTCTTCATGCAACTCTCTTTTCGCAGTAACCCAATCTGTTTCACCATCTTCCTGTATTCCTTTAGGAATATTCCAAAAATTCGCCCCAGTGGGATGTACTAATAACATTTTGTTATTTTCCGCTAATATAATTCCTACTGTGAGTTCCATATGAAATATTGCTTTAAAAAAAACAAAAATATGTAAAAATATTTAGAAATACAAATTTTTTCTTTAAATATTATGATTTATCACTTTTTTCGGACAAAAATTACATTCCTTCTCTATAAAAGAAATATATATTTTTGAAATTTAAAAAATATAAAAACTCCCAATAAAAACAATTTACTGGGAGTTTTTTATTAAGAAAAAAGAAATTTACTCAATAGTAAAATTCTTTTCTGTGACAAGACCGTAATTTGTTACAACAAACTTATATTCTCCTTGTTGATATTCGTTTAAATCAACTTTAAAGTTTTCACTGTTAACAACACCTGTTTCAGTAATATAATTCTTTTCGTCAAAGATTGTATATAAAATATCATGTTGTAAATTAGAAAAACTTACAGTCATAATTTTAGAATCAATTGTTATTGCCACTTTATTTTCTACAATGTTAGATGTAGGGTTAGCAACATTGCAGTCACCCGCTTCGTATAGTCGGACATTTTTGAAATATGAATTACCATTTCTTGTCCCACCATCTTGATCAGCTACAAAAAACAATTTTGAAGCATTCAATACATAATATTTCCCGATGGGAATTTCATAATAACGATATTCTTGATTGAGTACATAATTATCAAAATTTAAAATACCCCAATTTTGTGTACCAAATACTTTAAATGTTAAATTAGATGAAATAATATCGTTGTCATCTAGTCCAATACCGTGAATTTCTCCTTCTATGCTAGATTTAAATTCAAAACTAAGCATAGTGTTATTTGTCATGTTATATTTTGAATCAATTGCTTTCCAAGCATTATCTTTCAACATAATGCCATATCCATTTTCAATAATTTCAACTGTACCTGCATCTTGGTTAGTACCATAAGAAAAAAGCTTATTTTCATTAAAATTAATTAAACATTCTTCTTTAGCCCCTTCAAGACAAAAACTTGTCTCAGAAGTTTTACCAAATTCATTACCAAAAGCTAAAACTTTATCATCTAAGCTTTTCAGAGAATAAAAACCACTCCCATACTTACAGCAAAGTCCATCACCATATGAATCCAAAACAATTAAAGAATAACATCCACTAGGTAAAAAGAAAGTATCTAAAACATAAAGATTTGCCTGTGTTTTATTATAGTTTTTTCCTTCGTAGAAAACCTTTTTATCTGTACCAACTAACTGCCATGAAATTTCTGGACTATAAGTATCTAATTTAAGTGTAAATCTTAACTCATTAAGCCCAGAGGTGTCTTGTGGTGGATTATCGCCACCTCCACCGTTATCACACACGGTTAAACAATTAGCACTGGCTACACGGCTTCTCATAAGGTTAGAGGGTTGTTCACCAAAACCTAATCTAAAATTAATCCCTACACTGTTTAAATGGCAATAACTCATTATTGTTCCACCTGCTGAAGGAATGCCATTTGATGCACAGTTTGTTTGAACACAATTATCTATCGCTGTATTATTTCCGTTCCATGCACAATCATGTGTATGGGGTGATCCAAAATTATGTCCTAACTCGTGTGCCATAACCATAACTGACCATGAATATGTTGGAACATTTAAGTATGTAGATTGAATAGAACAAAAAGAAGTTTTTACCTTTTTATTGGTATTGCATAAAACATCAACAAACGCAATACCTCCACTAGATTTATAAGAAAGTAATTGTGCCACGTCACCATTATAATCTGTTCGATAATTATAAAATTGTGTCAACATTTCACCACTACCCCCTGTAACATAAGGGCTGGGAGTATCCCAGATAAACATTTCAGATATGGCAATTTTCAAGCCATCATTTGCATAAAGTTGTTTTACTTGATCAAACAAACTTGTAATATATTTAGCTGTATTGGCTACACTACCTTTTTGCTTGAAAATATCATTATCAACCTCAAGATATACTTTTGTACATACATCACTTACTGCAAACTCTGTTATTAAATTTTGAACTGTTATACCATCAGTGTTGGTGCCACAAGTAAAAGGTTCATTTTTAAAAACATTCTTATCTTCAAAAACAATATAATTTGCATCCTGTTTTTGAAGAACAATTCTTTCTTCTCCTCTTGTAACAATCCCCATAACTTCACCATCCAGAAAATAAATATTTGCAGCCGACAATGGATCATTTGCAACAATACCTGAATATGCCTGTAAATCATCAACTAACACTGACTTACCAGAAGAAGTTTTTATCATTGGTAATTCAATGTCGTCTTTAGTAAGAATTAAATCTAAATAGTAATTATCAAATGGGATAACCATTGCTAAATCATCTTTAGATTGTTCCTTAATCTGATCTAAAACACTATTATTTATAGCTAAAACTTCGTACTTTGTTAAATCAAGTACTTTGACTGTTGGTATTTTTGTAAATAAATTCTGTGAAAACAAACTAACAGAAAATAAAATACACAACAATGATAATAATAAATTTTTCATTATTTTTTATTTAAATATAAATATAGTGAAACGTTTATTAAACTAGGACTTCTCTACTATCACATCATTTAGATCAATATCAAAAGATATAATATCCCTATTTTTATTACCAATTATATATCCACTTAAATGATATTTTTTACCATTTCGTTTAGGTAAATAATCAATATGAATTTTTGTCCCTCTTGGTAGTTTTACTTTTTTAAATATGTCTGTCCCCAGATCATCATAATCTGTATACTTATATTTTTTATATTCATTTGTTGCAGTATAATAAATTACCTCTTGTTCTTTTTTTAATTGAATAATATCTCCCTTAGAAATATCATAATCTGCTTTTTCTATAATCTTTACTCGTTCGCATAAAATTTCAACATCGGAGCGATTATTTATTTTACCTTCCCAGTAAGCTCTTATTATATCTAAATTATCAACTGCTAATTCCCTTGCTTTATCTAAATCAACAGTATCTGATATATTATCCATTAAATCATCGACTAACATAGAATCAACATAATTACGTTCTCCTAATATTTCAACGACATACGTTTTAGATGCTATTCTGCTAAATCTATTTTTTTTTGTGGGATTAACAAATATACATTTTAATCTACTATTTTTTTTAGGGAACATCCCTGATCTAACTAATTCAAAACATTTTTCCAATATCTTTTTTCTTAATGGCCAATGTTTGTGATTTTCAATATTTCTCTCAATTGTTACAATATCACCCGCCTTATATTCTTTATCAGTAGAATAATAACCTATAACTCTTTTTTCTAATGCTTCGTCTATAAAAAATAACATATTAAGATAATATAAATTTATTTGTTTTATTCCAAATGATATATACGTTTGCTAATATTTCACCTCCATCTTCTGCACGAACATAATTTCTATTAAGCACTCTAACTTTATAACAAAATTCACCATATTGTTTCAATGGTGAATCATTTGTAAAAATAATATTTAAACTTAAATTATCAAAAATAGCTGCTATAACATCATATGCTTCTTGTTCATATTCATAAATAGGTAATTCATCTATTAAATGATCTATATCTATTATTTTTTCATTTTGATCCTCCTCTTCGTAGAAATCATTCTCCTCTTTTAATAAATTTTTAAACTCATTATATAGATGATTACTTTTAATAATATCTATAAATGATCTTAAAAATCGGGCGGTATACTCACCGCTTATATCGCCTTGGAAATCACCGTTGAGTTCTCTTTTTGTGCAATGATAACCAAGCATTTCTAATTCACTTTCTAATATAATAACCATTTTAAAAAAAATAGGGTTTTTTATGATAAATTACATATCATTTTTATAAGTAAAATCCTGCCCATCATAACTATAGGTTAAACCCCATTGATGAGCCATGAAACATTCTTTATGAGGATAACATAAAGATGAACTTTCCCAGTCAATCTCTGAATCTTCTATGTTTTTCATAAATTGAGTCAGATAAAATATATCTAAATCTATCTTATCCGCTACCTGTTCACTATTAAAATAGATTTCTACTTGCTTGTCTATCATATTAAGGTTTGTTTTGTTTGTAAATTATGTTGAATGAATAGTAATCTGTTTAATTTGTTCTATTCCTTCAAAATTTCTTTTTGCTTCTACAACAAGTTCATTCATTGTGCAACCACCTTCTCTTCTTTTTAAATTTTCAATCATCCAAATAAGCGGAACTAAATCCCCATTATTATCTTGCTGTGATTCACAATTACTATCAGTTATAACTAATAATGTTTTTTTACTGAGTCTAGCCATAATCTTTCCTATTAACTTTTTCATTTATTTTATTTTTTTATAAAGAAACTTAAAAACATAAGTAATAAAATTTTTCACAACAAATTTAGACTATCATTAATAGCTTTTTCTTTTGATGAGTTAATCTTAATATAAATCTTCACTATATAATTCTGTCTTACTATAATTAAGAACATCTATTTGTTTCGCAGCTAAAGCTATTATGGCAGCTTCTTTTCTATTAACAAACCTATTATTAGAAGTCATAAATCCTTGAATAGAACACCCCGTAACTATTTCATTGGGGTCATTAGACCTCTCTACTGAACGTATACCTCTTAAAACAAGCATTGTGTTTATACAATTAGAGTGTCGATGTCCAGTAACTACAATGCCTTGTTGAATATTGCTTGGATAACTAATTGAACTTCTAACATCACTTAAATCTATCTCTGGATAATAGATAGCCGCACAAGTAATATATTCTTTTCTATTTTTAATAATATCAGTTAACTCATCTACTTTGGCAAAATTATACTCTGCCAACATCGGACAAATATTCTCAATGTCATTTGTACCTCCCTTAGATAAAGGGATTATGTGATCAATAGTAAATAACAGTTCATCTTCACTATAAAAATTATAATGCAAACTTCCAGATTCTTTTTGATCATAACTACAGTAAGATACCTTTACTCTACTGACAGGACATACAAGTTTACTTGAATTAATTAATTTTATCCAATTATATTTTCTAGATGAAGCTTTTTCATCCTCAAACATCTTAACAAAATCGTCAAGTGAAATTCTTTTTAATTTTTTGTACATGTTAAATTTTTTTATCGGTTAAATAAATAAAATAAGTTTTTCGATACTGTAAAGATACTGATAAACTTTTAAAATAACAAATAATTATTGGTTTAATTTTATTCCTTTTATACTATTTTAATATCTGCCAAATCATTGCCAAATCTATCTAATAAAATAGGGAATTTATTTTTTTCTCCCCACAGTATACAATCTTGTTTATATTTTTCGCATAACTCTAAAGAATACTGTTTAGAGATATTAAATACAATAAATGAATCCTCTCTATGTTTATAATTTATTATTTTATCTGCTCCATAGCATTTAAAATATTTATAAGTTTTTATATCTTTTTTTAATAATTTATTCTTTTTTTTATTTTCTTCTATCTTATTTATTTCATTCGAAACATAAGCAGTTATAATCATAAAGTTATCATATGAATTATTTATCAAATATCTATTCATATTTTGATTTTTCAAATAAGGAGATAAAATTACTGATAATTTATTTATTATAAAATATGCATTAAAATACTGTTCCATTACACTATTTATTTTAAAGTTTTATATTATGATAATATATATAAATGAAAATCTATTAGGTGAAAAAATGATGTTAAGTGACTATTCTCAATATCTAGAATTAATTGCAAAAGCTTATGAGGAAGCCCCCGAATTAGAACCCGGAGCTAAAAAACATTGGGATTCATTAAAAAATTCAAATTATACGTTATTTAAAAGATTATTATCAAAAGTTAATGTTTTATTTGTCAGTGAACATAAATCATATGAGGGTAAAACATTTAATATCTTAGGTCGAAAATTTGATGTCAAATATATAAAGGGAGGTCAACCCTATCAAACACAGCCTGAAATGAAATCAGAGGTACAAAAAACAGGTATACTTAAAATAAATATAGATTATTCTGAGCATCCGATATTTTCCGTTGAGGATAATATTGTTATGCGAACAATCCATGATTATTTAACTCACATACAAGCAAACGTTGGTTTTGGGGGTAAAGGTGAAATTGCAGCATTTAATGTTCATGCTAAATTAGCCCCTAACTTAGCAATCCCCGCACTTTTTACAGAAGTGGTGGGGCAAGCAGCATATGCAACAGTTTATGGTAAATTCCCCGTACAAAAAATAGCAATTCTACATGGTTTTGATTATACCAATTTAGGCGAAATAGACGATGATAATTATCATATAGTAAACAAAAAATTAGTCCCCAAAACAGGTGAAGATAAATATAAAAATGTAGAAAGAGAAACAAAAGATTTTAAAGCTATAAGTAATAATTAAAATGATAATATATCTTTCAGAACATACAAACATAGGTTTATTAAAAGAAGATTTTGAAATAACTGATTCAACTTATTCCTTGTATACTAATCTTTCCGCAGATTACACCCCATTATTATTTGATGATGGAACGGTCGGGCTGAAAAAATAATAATAACCGCTTTGTCAATTTATGTACAGAAGCATTTTAAAGAGTTAAATCTTTTACACTTTTTATAAAAAGCTTATAATCACTAAAGTATTCCATATTATTTTACTTATTATCAATGAACAAATCATCTATTTTATTATCAATCATGAAATTATAGGTTATCATGTAACCTATTTTTCCATTTCGCGGATTATTGTTATATAATTCTTTTATTAATGCGCCATCAATTTTTGTGCCTACTTCAATGTCAAATTGATCTATTAAACAATAACGATCATATTCATTGAATGAACCATAATCAAGAACGCCACCAAAAAATATGTCATTACATGGATTCCACCCAATACCATATTGTTCTCTTGCATAGTAAAATAATGCGTCAAATGTTATTCTCATAATTTTTAAATTTTTACTAAAAAATGTTATTTGGTTTTAGTAAAGGTAAATATTTAGTAGTTGAATCACCTTTTATCCAAACATTCCAATTAACATCCATTGTTGGAGAACCTTTTGCTCCATTTTTTCGTTCTTGATATAAGAAGTCTGGCCTCCAAGTTAAAGGTAAAATGTATGATGGTGAATGTTTTTTAAAAAGCTTATATCTTTTTTTTGCGTGCCAATATTGTGTTTTTAACAAAAATGCAACAATTGAGCATTCATTAACTGCTTTTTCTATAAACTTATCTGATATATTAAATGGTGGATTAGTGATAATAATATCAGCATCTCTTTTTATGAGAAGATAATCTTCCCCATTTATTATATCTGTAGCTATTACATCGTGACCATATTGTTTTAACACATCTACCATTGCTCCATTTCCAGAAGCACACTCCCATACTGTAGTAGGTTTTAATTTAAGAAAGTCCAATAAAGCTATAGTCGCTTCAGGTGGAGTAGGATAAAAATCTAACGCTCTGCGTGATTGTTTATCATTCCCTGTTGTAAGTTGTAATTTTATTTGTTCCATAATACAAAGATACAGAGATAAATGCATAAAAGCAAATACCTATAAAAAATTTTTTAACCTTCTCCTACATTCATATATCCTATAAAAACTCCTATCACAGGAACAAATGTACCAACACCATAGATAATTTCTGACTTATAACTTGTTTTTGTACTGTCAAAGTCACATTGGATAAACTTGTGAATACAGCTCCCCCAACCAAAAAGTGCAAAAGCTATAGTAGCAAAATAAAGAATAAAAATTGTTTTCATAATTATTGTGTTTTAATTTTTGTAAAGATAAGATTAATTAATGACAATTGCAAGTTTATTTTAGAAAAAATGATCTGAGGACAGGATTCGAACCTGCAAAACCGTTTTTACAAGAAACGTGCCTTAACCAATTCAGCCACCTCAGAATAAATAAAAGCGGGGGCGGTAGGATTCGAACCCACTTTATTTCAATATTTTCAATCAGAGATTAACAGTCTCCCGCTAAAACCACATCAGCTACACCCCCTTTAATAAAATTTGTACCCCTACTTGGACTCGAACCAAGGACTCTCGCATTAAAAGTACGATACTCTAACCAACTGAGTTATAGGGGTTTATAAAAATATAATTTACTAATATCACCTGTCTGCCAAGCTTCTGTCTTTCTATTTTTATAATCTTTTATTTTTAATTAAAATTCTAAAGTATGGGCATTTGCCATTTATTGATAAATCTTTTTCATCATTTCCCTTTCTAAATTTAATTATTTCAAATTGATCTGGATTAAATTTATGCAGAAATGTTATTGGTACACCCATAGCTCCCCTGTAATCCCTTGGTATATCTTTTGTTTTATTTACATTGATACCATCATAATTATTATATATTGGATATTCACTTTCACATCCATAATATGTTTTTGAAAGAACGATGTCTTCGTGTCGTTTAGATGTATCTAAGTTTGTCAACCAAAAACAATTATTAGGTGAGACTATTCTATTTCCTTCATCGTCTATTTTAGTCTCTGTCCCATAAAGCTCATAATGTTCTGGAACGATAAACCCTGAGATTCCTCTTCCCATGTTAATACCCATCCAAGCGTTATTATTTTTAATAAGCTTAAAAATGTCTTTATAGGTAAGAGCATTTATATTGCCAATAATGAGAAAATTTTTTTTGTATTCTATTAATTGTCCTACATATTCACGAAACAAAGAAAATGGAGGATTAGTAACTACAATATCTGATTCTTTTAACAATTCAATACATTCTTCACTTCTAAAATCTCCATTACCTTCTAGACGAATAATTTTATTTTGATCTTTTTTATAAAGATTTCCAACTCCTCTACCTTCTTTCTTATACCCAGTAGAAATTAATTTTCTTAGTTTTAATCTTTCAAAGTTTAAAATAAAATATTTTGAAAAATTACTAACATTAGGATCGTCACAATTACAATAAACTATTTTATCTTTAAAATGATGTTCATAATGTTTTAATTCACCCTCTATGTCTTTAAATTGTGTATAAAATTCATCTTTTTTATTAGCCTTAGCTTTTCCCAATAAAGAATGTTGTACGTTTCTTGACATATTTAGCTTTTATGTTCTCCGGGTGGGACTCGAACCCACGATCCTCCCATTAATCTTGGCCTTTAAAAAACTAAAACGGATTAGTCTTAATAAATGGACAGGAAAGTGGGATGCTTTAACCAACTAAGCCACCGGAGAATTTGATGATAGTACTAAATAACATAACCTCTGTGCTGAACTGAACGATTAATATTATTTACATGTACTACCATCTGATTTCTTATGTAATATTATCGACTTTCTTTAAATACAACTTTTCCTTCCATCATTCCAAATGAAGATTGTTCTCTAAACGTTTTAGTATTAGGCACATAATCTTCTTTCATCGGTTCAGTTAAATACCATAGTTGTGTATCTTTCCAAGTAGCTTCAATAAGACGTTCTCCCTTTTCCAGTTCAATCGTCATAGTTCCTCCAAAGGCTTTTGTTCTAGCTTGTTCGGTACAATTAGTAAAGCTCAATACAGTAATCAATAATAAAACATAAAATAATTTCATGATTTTTTTGTTTTTGTTGACACAAAGATAAATAAAATAACTGATTAATCCTAATGTTAATTAAAATTTCTAGCAGAATTTTTGTTACGTGAACCAAAGTTTGCTGTTAATGAATGACAGTTGGGACATAATATTCTCAAATTTTCTATTTTATTGTTAGATGCATCACCGTCAATGTGATCTATATGGTTACATGTAGCTCCATCTATAGGGTGTTTTTTATCCCACCCGCATTGACAGCACTTTGTGCCTCTGATTTTTCTCAGATGATATTTTACAAAACCACATAATTGTAAAGTTTTTCCTTTATGTCCACTGTGCTTTCCATTTAACCATAATCCAATCTTAATGTCTCTCTTATGTTCACTAGAGCATGTTACACTACAGTAAGTTGAATAGATATTATGTTTAGCAGCCTTACAGTATAAACAAAAACTATGTGTTATTATTTTTTGTTTATTTATTTTTGGAGGTAAATCTATTTTTTTTTGTTTATTTCTTTGAACATTTAAATTGTTTACTTGGGCAGCACATGAACTACTACAATATTTCGGGTTAGCTATAACGTATCCTTCAAATGTTTTTACACATTTTGTATTTTGACAAATGTATAAACTTCGATAAATTCTTTTTTTAGGATTATATGTTAAATTTAATTTTCTAGCTTTATTACCAACCGAACTAAAAGTCCTATTCATTTTTAAACAAATTTCTTCATAGCTCATTCTTTGAGCTATATATAGTTTTAATTTATTTGTTTCCTCTAAATTCCATTTTTTCATTTTAAAGTAAAGTTACATAAAATAAACTACAAATGCAACATATTAAGAAAAAAAATAAACCTATCCAGATTTGAACTGGAATTTCCTGACTCAAAATCAGGGGTAATAGCCATTATACGATAGGTCTTTAAAAATTTGTACTTCTAGTTAGAGTCGAACTAACAACCTATTCCTTCGTAGGGAATTGCTCTATCCAGTTGAGCTATAGAAGCATGTAAAAATCAGAGCAGGTGACAAGGAACGATCTTGCGACTTAATCTTGGAAGGATTGTATGTTACCAATTACACCACACCTGCTAGTAAAAAAAGTACTGAGAATGGGGGTCGAATCCATATTTTCACCCAATTACCTTTATTTTGAATATCAGTCAAGGGGGGTATCTCAGTATTAAAGTAAAAGATTAACTGACATAACATAAAACACTGATAGTCAATTAATTGGGTGGAGCATACGGGGTTTGAACCCGTAAAATAACATTGCAGGTGTTATATGATAGCCAGTTTCATCAATGCCCCATAAATAATAAAAGCGGTCTATACGGGATTCAAACCCGTCTGATCTCTCCCGCGACAAGGGAGTGGCCACATCCAGCAGCCCCATAGACCATAATTAAAATGACAAGAGTAATGGGATCGAACCATTGACATTCACCATGTAAAGATGACGCTCTAACCAACTGAGCTAACTCCTGTGGAGCTTTTTATGAAATTAATCAATGGCAGCTAACCTAACGTTATTATTGACAGTTTTAATAAACTGATCTTTGTAGCCTGTTTATGATTTTTTACTAAAAATCAAGGGTTCAGTGCAACCACTAAAAACGTGTTTAGTAAACAAGATTACATTTTCATATGCAATCATTGGTTTCCAACAGTATGAAAATTAATAGTTATATATTAATTTCTTTATGCGTTTAAAAAAACGTATAAAAGTTATTTTTAAACTGCAATAGGCTAACTGCCAGCCCTATATCTCTTTCGACATACGTTAGAGATTCCTTTTTCAAAAAAAGTCCAGATGGTCAAACTCAAATTGACATCTTCCATGTCCCAAACATGGTGCTTTATTCATTTAAGCTACATCTAGATATATTAATAATCTTCATTAAAAAGATCAAATCACTATTTGTCTTTAAGTAAGCACTTTTACTTGAAACTTATTAAATTGTACTCCCAGTGGGACTTGAACCCACAAATAAATCACCACATCCTAAGTGTGGCCGCTTTGCCTATTTTGCGTACAGGAGCATGTTGCAGTCTATATGGGATTTGAACCCATCTGATATTCGGATAGACAATCCGACGGCCAACCCAAGCAGCCCCATAGACCTTTATGTATCAACTGGTGGCAATAATGTTTGCACTCCAAAGGACTGACTACCTTTTTCAGTTAATATTTTCTAAAATAATCCAACTATGTCAATGAACATAAAAAAAACCCTTTAATTTGCACTAAAGGGTTTTTTTGAAGTAAAACTTTTTTTCTGTCAAAAATGAACCTTTAGTGCGTAGATACAACGATCCCCATGAAGCGGTTGCGCTGCATTATTAATCTTTGTATTTTTTAGCATTGTATTCATTTCTATTAAATTATGTTTTTAAAAAAGTTTTTGTAGTTGCACATATAGGGATTTGAACCAATGACCTCTTGGTTATGAGCCAAGCAAGCTACCAGACTGCTCTAATCTCCGATTTAAAAATTTATAGTCTTTCGACTTTCAACAGTGCAAAGATAAAAACTTTTTTCTTATAATGCAACTATTTCTTAAAATAAATAGTAAAAAAATATTCTTTCTATTAATTACTATGCAAATATACAGATTTATTTTATCATGTGCAAGTATTTCTTCAATAATTCATGATCTTTTATTAAATCATATAAACTATCAAGGAGGCCATTATCAAATTCCCAGTGATGATTGGGGCAAAGCCATAATAAATTATCTGGGTGATTAATTATATTTAATGGTGTTTCATCTGAAAATTTAGAAACATCAATAATATGACAACATTGAACATGTTTTATATAATTGCATTAATGACATGTTATTCCTGCTTCAAAAATTACCTCAGCATTTTCATTCCAACAAGTCATTTTTAACGCAGTATATAATACTTTGTCTTTTGTCCCCTTAGGACAAATTGTTTCTACCAAATGAACTGTGCTATCACTAACGTCAATTTGCATAATATTTTTTTTAGATGAAAAAATTGTTTTTTATAACTACGTTGCAAACGTAGGTTGTTTTTTGTTAACTGGCAAGGATTTTAGCAAAAAAAACTTTTATAAAGATAACTAATTACCTTAAATAATTGATTATCAACTAAATAAAACTGTTAATGTTTATCTGATATGTTGGGGAATAATGCCATAAACGCTTGATCCCACAATAAAGAACTATTATCGCTGCTTGATAATATATTATTTAAAACTCCTATTTTGTAAGCTCTTTCCCCCAACTGCTTTTCTAATTTAGTATTGATGTTGTAATTAGGAACCACCAATATTCTTGTATTATCATTAGTGAGCAAAACATCATTAAATTGCCGAAATTGCAATCTATCTACTTCGGGTAAATTAATTATCATGTAATCGGGTAATCTATATTTTGGCACGGTATTATTTAATACAATGTACTCTTTATCAAATGATGAATAAACATATATGTTCTCTAACTGGGGGAAAAGAATAGAAATTACGCCATCTTTGACTGGGGATGATAAATATTCATCAAATATAATATTTTTTCCCCATATCTGGCATCCATGTATTTATTTCTATTAGCATTAAGCGAGAAAACTTTTTTACTTAAAAATCCGGGATTTAGATGAGGGTAATTAAGAAGGATTGTTTCAATTGTTGATCTAGTTGACTCATTATTAGGATTGATAAATATAGATTTATCATAGTTCATAACAAATCTTTCAATTGCCCTCATTGTTTTTCCAACTTGTCGTGCCATAAAATAAACTTCTATGTTAATATCCTCTTTCAATTTTATTTTAAATATAAGGGTTGCCAACGGTGAAAGAAAATATTTAAACTGTTTTTTCTTCCTTATTATTATTTAACCCTATTTTTACCCCTAAGACACTGCTGACTATTGTAAGTAAACCAGTTAGTAAGATATTGTATATATTAAACACATTGCCTATAATTTGATCAGTTTCTAAATTTTTATACAGAAAAGCAGTTTGAATAAGAGTAACACTAACAATAATAGTAAATATAGCTATCATACTAAAAAGTAACCCTCTATTTAATATGTCTAATTTTTTACTGGTTTTGAGTATCTCTACTTGCTGTTCAGCAGAAACTTTATCTCTTTCGGTTAAAACTAATATTTCTTTAGTTCTATTTTTTTCTTCTTTTACTGCTTCACTTTCAATTCTTAATTGTTCTAACGTTTCTAATAAAATAGTTTCCTTTTTTACTAGTTGTAAATTTTGTTTTAAAACTAGTTGTGAAGTACTTAAACGATTTCTTATAGAATTTTTATATAAAGTAATACATTCAAACAAATATACTTTTTGTAATTCATCTTGAGGCTCTATAAATTTTATTATATCTCCACTCAAAAAAATCTCCTGTGTTTCTTTTAATTCATATAGAGCCTCAAATGTTTTTTCATCAATAATCATTATTTATAGGTTTTAAATGGTAATAATCTGTTTTGAAAACCTATAAAATCATCTTTAAAATCAATTAATACTTTTTCTAAATCTAACGTGTCTTTCAAAATCCAGAATTGTGCCCCATTTTTTACTGCTGTTGCTTTTTCTTGATCATCATTAGATGTTGATATAACACCAATAACAACGTTATTTCCATGTTCAAAATTAATTTTTCTTATAAGTTCTAACCCAGAAAAAGAAGACCCTTTAAGATTTACATCCACAAAAATACAATCAGGAACATCCCCCCGCTTTCTTGATTTAATAAACCATTCTTCTGCTTCATCAGAAGAATGAATGGCTTTTACTTTTATTGCTAAATCTACACTTTCTGCTGCATCTTGAAAAAGATATGAATAAAATATATCATCTTCAACACATAAAAGTGTTTTTATTTTATAGTTGCTAAACATCAAAACTTTTTTTTCATATAAATATAAAAATATATTATATGAATATATTTTTTATTACTAAAATAGTACCGTTTTCTTTAGGTAAAGCAGATAAATTTAAATTATGGTATTTTAAAATTAGGTTTGTTATTGATAATCCTAACCCTAATCCCTCACCATTATCATTTGCTTGTGAATATGGCTTTATAAATTTAGAAAGTTGTTCATCTGTTATACCATACCCATTATCTTCTATAAGTAGATCATTCTCACATTTATAAATTTTTACTTTTTTATTTTGTGAATTATTGTGCTTAATTCCATTTTTTATTAAATTGATAAGAGCCGTTATCATCAATGATTTATTTGCTGTAATTATTCCCATTTCTTCATCTATATCTACATATGAATAATAAGCGGTTTTTTTTAAAAAATCATTTAATATTACACTTAAGTAAAAACTTTCAACAGGTAATTTTTTATGATCATCCAACATTATACTAAAATCACAAATCCCTTGAAAGGTTTCTTTTAAAGTAAAAATACATTGTTTTAAAGCTTTAAAAGCTCCAATTATTTTATGCTCTTCTAAATATTCTATTTCAATTTTTTTTTCGATTTTAATAAAAAACTGATTAACTAAATTTATTGAGTTATATAAATCATGTCTTATTATGTAATTTATATGAGTTAAAAAATTATTCGTTTCTTGTACCTTTTCACTTTTTTTAATTTCATTAGTTATATCTATGCTTACACCACACATGTTTTCGTTATCAATCATAAATTTAGATGAATTATAATATAAAACATTATCTCCTAATTCTAATGCATCAATAATATTTAACCTTTCATGTGTTGACCTCACATGTAAGTCTCCCTCTCTAAATTTATCAGCAATGTCTTTAGGGAAAAAATCATAATCTGTAAATCCAAACACGTTATATAATGGTGCAAATTCTTCAAAATTATCAGTTACAAAATTAAATCTATGATTTTTATCTTTAACGTATATGCAAACCTGACTGTTTTTTTGTATTCCATCTATAATTTTTATTTTATAATAATTACGCTTATAAAATAAAAAATTAAAAAAAATGCATATTATGTTTATAAAACATAATATGCATAATAATGTGTATAACATATACAGTAAATTTATCGACTTTCAAATGTATTAAATGTAGGTATATTATCTACGTAAATTTTCCCATACATCTTGCTATTAGTAAATTTCTTTGCATATCTAGTCATTAACATCTGATTTATAGAGAAATTATTTGGATTCATAACAGGAACACTTGGTTGTGCTAAAACATATGGTGCATAAATATACCCCACATTTGTCAATGATTCTGGTTTAAACCCAATAAGTATATCATTAGGTTTAGCAAAAGCATCAATAAATACGTCATATCTCCCTCCTAAGGTTCCTACTCTCTTTAGACCTATGTTGTACCTATCTTTTTCTGTAAGTGTCTCTCCCTCTCTTAAAATGCTTAAATTAGGGAACAGAGCAGAAGCTTCAGGACTAAGAACAACCCAATTTGCTCCACCACAATTAGTCGTTTTATGTATTTGTGCTGAAACCTCATTAATCTTGTCGAATAATTTTTTGTTCCATAACTCTTGATTGTAAGTTTGAGTGGTATTTTGCCATCCTAAATAATCAAATCTTAATGCCCAAGGCGCAGCGTTTTTTAAATCAAGTAAAATCTCTCTATCAATTTCTAAGGCAATTTGCTGCGACATAGAATTAATAAATTCTTTATTAGCGTTAATATTTTGATATGCTTGTAAATCCATTTGAAGTTGTGGTGACCATATCGCTCTAGTCATTCGATCAACAACTTGTAAATCTATACCACGTAAATCAAAACCATATTCACTAATTTGTCCATTATTTTCTAGGGTATCATATCGTTTCCAAGTAAATGTAAAATTTGAAGAAATATTAACGTTAGGTAAAACTCCAACATATCCATCATATGTTGTTGGATTGCCAGAACTAACAGGATGTTTTAAATCAATTTCATATAAAATATACCCATTTTCATCGCATAAATCATCAACATGTACAATACTATCCCCATATTTTTGTGCGAAAAATCTTCCCTTAACTTCATCACCTGTTTGATATATTACATTATCAGATGAATCAACAATAGGAGCACCAGAGTTTATAACTCTAAAAGATGTAATAAATTCTTCAACAGCTATTTCATTTCCTCTGCCATTACTAAAGACTGGCTTGTTATTTAATCCAGTTATTTTAAAACCAATGGCTCTAATAGTATTATCTTGTGAGGTGACATCTGTATAAGGTACTATACAACTATCTGCATCAAATGAAAAAGGAGTCCCAGTAGCAACTATAACTTCATACGCTCCTTTAGATTGATCATAAAAAGAATCATTATAAAGCTGATCGTAAAATGATTTACAGCTTTCCACAAAAGGCTCAGGGCAATTTAATCCTAAACATTTATAATCACTTGTATTTTCTATGTGAATTTGCTTACCACCGCTTTCTCTGCGAGATGATACTTTAGGATAAAAAAAGAAAATTTTACTTGATGCTTTATCAATTGGGTAAAATGTAACTAGGCTTTTTGATATGATATTATCAAAAGTACGCTTAATAAGTGGAAATGCAATAGAAGCGAAAACACCTGACACATTTCCTGACACATTCTCTAAAAGCAAACTTAATTGTTCCTTTTCAGGTTCAGTCTTTTCTAATAAGAAGTTATAATTATCATACTGCCCAAATTTATCATGTTCAGAATAATTACTGTATTTTTCTACTAAAAGATTATCGGTCGGTATAAAAGATTTGTTTAATCCTGTTAAATGATTAACCATTTATATTTTTTATATAAATAGGTAATTAATCAAAGATTATGTTGTTCTGACCAATTTACTCCATCGTGGGTGAATAAGATAATAACATCAGCCATTTTAGACAAATGAATAGATGCTTGGAATTTATCTTTCCAATCTTCTCGTTTTTCACGGATAGTTAAATCACAAAGAATTTTTTCTGGTTTTTGATATAAAATCGCTCTCATACAATCTGGACAAGGAATCCAATTGAGATAACAGGTTGACCCCTCTAAAGAAATACCATTCTGCTGTGCTAAATAAATCGCATTTCTTTCAGCATGTTCAAAATAAAAATATTTTTGTGGAGCTTTATGATAATATTCATTTTTATCATTTAAATAGCTTGGCAAACCATTATAACCTTCTACTAAGGTTTTTTTATTCTTCACAAATAAACAGCCAACTTTAGTAGAATTATCTTTTGACCAGCTTGCCACTTCATCAACTCGCTTGATAAATCTTAAATCCCATTTAGATAAATTCATATTTTCTATAAAATATAAAAAAATTATCTGATATTACAAAGAGATTTAAAAATAATTTGATTTAGATCATTTTCACTTTTAGACATCAAATCATATAGCTGGGTTGTTAATACCTCTAAATCTGGATTTATCCTTGAAACTTTTTCAAAAATAATATCACCTAAAAGCTCTAATTCCAATGAATTAATATTTGGAAGATTTAAATTCTTTAACATTAATAACTTTACCCCCGTTCTTAATATGATAATAGTATTTAATCCACTAATAGATAATCCATTCTTATATTGCATGTATGAATCATTGGGTATATACTTACCTGTATTGATAAATTTATAACAATCATTAAAGGAATAATACTTTATCCATTTAGAATAACTCTTATTGAATTGATTATATATAGACTCAGTGAAAAAAAACTTAGATATGTTGTTTACATAACCAACTAATATTAAATACTTTATGAGTTGTTCCATGTTAATATCTGATGATTGTTCGGAAATTTTAACATATGTTAAAATTTTTTTCTCAGACTCTGGTTCAAGTGATGAATTTCCTCTTTTAACATCATTTCTGATATAATTTAAGATATTATCAGAAATATATTTTTCCTTATTATTATTCTTTACTTTATGTAGTAAGCTAAATAAATCATCTTTTTCTAGGTGGATAGTAACTTTTGACTTAGAAAAAATGGAGAAAAAAGAAAGTATGGCACTTTTTATTTGCTCCTCATTATTATCTTCAAAAATTTCTATATCTTGGATATTAAGTTCATAGGCTTGTTTTATTTGTTGGAAATCAGATGTTTTATAAATTTGATTTAATACCTGTTTTTTTTTATTAAAAACATAGGTATAATCTTTTTTATAATCTTCTAAACTATAAAATTCTGAAATATTAAATATTTCATCTAATATGGAATATGTTCTTTGTACCTGTTCCTTCATTATATCACTTCAATACCCTCAACTATATAACCTTTTTTCTTTGCACTTATTAGTGCCATGACCTGATTTTTAGTATAAGTTTCATTGATTTGTGAGTCTCCTTGACCGTCAATATCTGTTACTTTAATACCTAAATCCCATTTTGTTTCCATATTTGAAAAGAAATCAAAAACTTGTTTTTTATCATTAGCGTAAAACTTTGAAAAATTAACCGTAACGTTATATTTTTGACTTCCTTGTGGCTGATAAAATTGAGTAGGTTTAACACTGCCCTCGGATTCAGTAAGTGTAATACTATTTTCATTTCCTTTATCAGTAATTTTTTTTATATCTTGGTCAGGCATATCTGTATAAGTCTTGACATCCATCTTGACATCTTCTTCAACAGGTTTAGTGTCTTCAATATTTAATAAACTGGCAAGAACAGTAGCTGCACCCTTTAAAATAGCTTGTTGATCTCCTGAGATATGAGGTTTTGCTTTTTGTAAAAATGTTTTTATTTTACCTAAAAGTGTATATGCCTCATTTTCTACATCAGAAGGGGTTAATTGTGTTTCTTCGGCTTCTGTAACCAACTTGCCGTATTTTTCTAAAATGTTTTTCATAATTATTATACTTTTAAAAAATTATCACTTAATAAATCATCGTAATCTGCATAATTGTCAAACCCGTGAAACCAATGGCCCTTATTATGACTATCGTCGTCGTCAAAATCGTCGTCGTCGTCGTCATCAAGACTATCATCTACTAAATCTTCTTTACTATTCATATAATAAGGAAGACCTGTTTGATCTTTATCATATTGTACTTGCTTATCGGTCAAAGAATAATCATCCCAAGGAGAATCCTCTTCTCCATATTCTTTTAAGAGTGTTTTATCTTTAAATACAGATTCAACAACATATCCTTTTTTCTTAGCCATTTCATGAACATACTGCTCTACAACTTCATCTGTTGGTTCTTCGGGTGTATCTTCATTTTTTGTTAGCTTTTCTTTAATGCTATCTAACAATTCAGGGCTAACTGTATCAATTTTTAAAGATGCTAACAAAGTATTAAAAACATATTTTACAGTAGCATCATAATCATCTAGTTCATCAGCTTCATCTTTTAAGATATAAGCCAATTTTCCTGCCAGCTCTTGATATTCAGATAAATCTGTTTCAATGGCTTCACCTTGATCTTCTTCTGCTGACATTTCATCGTCATCTAGTGAAACTTCTTCACTATCACTGTCCATATCAAAATCATCAGCTCCACCCATATCATCAACAGATGATGCTGGGATGGGTTCTTTAATAACATATTTTTCAGCTTCTGTTATAAGAAGATTAATATTATTAATTGCGCCATTTAATGATTTGAAATTATGTTTGCTATATCGCTCATAACCAACTGGGTTATTTGCCTCTTTTACTAAGATATAATTACCTTTCTCCTTTATGACATAGATTTGCGTCTCATCAATTTTTTTAGAGAAATATGAATTAAAAACTTTCTTTTCTTTGGTAAGCTTTATCATGGCTTCTAGTAAATTGCCACTTCTTGCTTTTGTATTCTTATCCATTAAACAAATATATTTTTTTTTGGTTTTTATAGCAAGATGTTTCAATTTCTAATTCAATAGTAAAACATCCGCTTTCTATAAATATGTTATTATCTGTTAATAATTGTTTTAACAGTAAAAAACTTTTACCTACATTTAATTCACCATAAATTCCAAGAGCAGGGTCAATTGAAATAACATCATTATATTGCCCACTCCCCAATGATAATTCTAACTTATATTGAGAATATATATTCCATGTATAAGTAGCACCTACTATTTCAGTTGCATATAATACATTTTCTTCTAAGAAATGCAATGCATCAAATAATTCACATGATCTAATACATATTTTTGCACAATTAATGGTATAATCAGAGGTTATTACGTCTCTACAATTAAACATATTAAGTTAATTTTTTATATCCCTTCCACTTATCTGATTCTGAATTTACTCTATATTCTATGGTAGATTTTGCCACACCTAGTTTTTCCTCTGCTTGTCGCAGTGAATTAAATTTACGGCCATTAATAACATAATTAATACCATCGGTGTAGCCATCAGTATCCTCTTCCTCTTCAGCTCCACCATTTTTTTGATCGCTAGTTTCATCATTGGGTAATTCGGCTTTTTTCTGGGGGGTTATTTCTCCATTATCTAATTTCTCTTTATTGGTTGTATCTATGGAAACTTTTTTATCAAATGCAAGAATATCTAATCTATTAAGTTTATCCATCGTGCCATCACGTCTTAATGACTTATATGCAATATTTTTATCTGAAAATTCACCTCCCTCGGCTAAACCTTCTTTTCGAAGATTCATAACATCTTCTAAAATATCAGAATTTAATGATCTAGCTTCATCATAGTTTCCTAATCTAAATTGTTTTATGGCTTCTTCCATTCTTTTTTCTATCATCCCCACATAATAACTAACCCTTTTTTGGTTAGTATTTATATGTTCTAATTTCACAGGTTTTTTAATCCATGTTTGTTTTAAGATAGAAAAAATACCATTGCTTTCTATCTTTTCATTTATATCTTGCATGTACAACTCAACATTATAATTTTTGACTGTTAAATCATGTTCATCGTTATATAATGTTTTTGATGCCCACAAATCACTTTTAAGGAGATCAATATGATTAGAAATTAAAGATAAATCCATGATTAGATGAACATCAATATCAGAGTATTTTTCAGACCAATTATAAGAAGCCATTGAACCAACTAACCATACATCTGAATATTTTTCAGCTAACCAATCAAATTGTAAAAAATCATAAAAGTTTTCTGCCATTTCAAGTAGACTTTTTCGTACTTCCTTTTTCATTTTACTATTATCATTAAAAATTTCTGGGTTAAGAGAGTCTTTAATTTGAAAAGATTTAAAATCTATAGACTCTTTTAATATACCTTGACGAATAAAAAAATTCATTGTATTTTATTATAAATAGTTTAAACTGCAACAGGTGCTTTTATTACTCCACTATGTGTGTAATTTTGTATGAATATTTCACTAATATTAATATCATTAATATTTTCATAATTTGGCAAAATTAACTGTGGAGTTAGAGTATTGTTTAAATTATTATAATTCGATAATTGTTGTTTGATAGCGTCATAGTGATTGTGATATATATGTACGTCACCTCCATTATAAATTAATAAGTTAACCCCCATCCCACAATGTTTTGCTATTATCTCTAATAACAGTGCATAAGATGCGATATTATATGGTAATCCTAAAAAAACATCTGTCGAACGCATATTAAAAATACAGCTTAACTCATTTTGATCATTTACTAAAAATTGAAACATATTATGGCAAGGTGGTAATAACATATCACCTAATTCATCAACATTCCAAGCAGAAACTATATGCCTTGAGGAAAAAGGATTATTTTTAATAGAGGCAATAACTTTTTCTATTTGATTTGTGCCATTCCAATTCAACCACTGTTTTCCATATACATTTCCTAAATTACCCCATTTATTCGCAAAGTCAAAATCCTCTTTGATATTATCTTTAAAAGTTTTTAATGATATGAAATTACCCGTCTGTTTAAGATAATTTTGGTGAGGCCATTCATTCCAAATATTTACATTATTATCAACCAAATATTTTATATTTGTAAGGTTAAGAGACTTATACTCAGGTAAATTCATGTGATAACCTAAGAACCAAAATAATTCATATTTAATATTATTAAAATTAACATACTTTGAAGATAACATGGGGAATGATTTTTTCATATCAATGGTCATCTGATAACCCTGTATAGATTTTCTTCCAATGCTTGTACGGTCATCATGATCATACCCATCTTCCATTATTGTTTCTAATAGTTTTATATAACTATTTTCATAATTTATTACTTTTCTCATTTATAAAATTTTTTATTTTTGCAATATCTTCAGGTGAAATTATTCCACTCAATGTTTCATTATATAATTTTTTACCAACTTGTTTTTTTACCAATAATTCGTTAATTTTACTTCCTTGGCTATCAGCCATTCTAATTCTAATAAAGAAATCTCTGGGTATTTCATGATAGGTATACAATCTTCCAGAATTAAATAACACTTCCATTATTTTTTCAACTTCTAAATAACGGATACATAGGACATTAGATGATGAAAAGTAACTTTCTTCTAAAATACCTTCATCTCTATTAGTATATACTAGCATTTTTTTATATCTTTGTGATAAATATAATAAAATATTTATGATACTAAACGGAAAAAATTTATTGGAAGATTCTGAAAGATGGGCTTTTTCAATCTTTGAAAGTAATGTGGTTACCACGGAGATTTTCTTGTATTCTATATTAGCAGAAGGCTATAGTACTATTATTCATACATTAGAGGGATTGGATAGTAAAATACCTATGGTAACTTCTAAAATAGAGGCAAATGTAAAAAAATATCCAATTACTGATCAAAAATATTCAGATGAACTGATTAGATTCATGGCATCATTTGAATGTTTTAATGAAGCAACAGTATATGATATTTTTATACAACTATTTGATATGAGATGGCTTGCTTACGGAGCAATTAATTATCTTAACGTTTCGCAAAAAACATTTATTGAAACGTATGAACAAGATTTTAATCTTAGCGGGTCAGAAGTGTTTTTTGAAAATGAATTTGTCAACGATGGAGAAGATTTTTTATCAGAAGAAGATGAAATTGTTCAGAAAGTTAGCCCCCAAAAAGATTATCTTTCTGAATTGAACCCTAATAATAATATTTTATATGGTAGAGATAGAGAAATAAAACTATGCATAGAAATATTAAATAAAATTACTAAACGTAATATACTATTAGTAGGTCAGGCTGGGGTTGGTAAAACTAAAATAGTGGAAAGTTTACCAAACTACATAGATAAAAAAATTCTCCACATTGATGTTAATAAATTAGTAAGCGGAACTAAATTTAGAGGTGATTTGGAGAAAAAACTTGAATTTTTAATAAAAGATTTTCAGGATAATGAAAACATAGTTTTATTTTTCGATGAAGCTCATGTATTGATTAATGGAGCAGGTGGAGAAGATGGTTTATCTATTTTAAATGTTTTAAAAGAACCAATGGCAAGGGGTAAATTACAGGTGATTCTTGCAACTACTAATGATGAATTTAACAGACATTTAAAAAAAGACAAAGCTTTTGTGAGAAGAGTTAGTAAGATTCAAATCAATCAAACTGATGAACACACTACAATAAAAATTATGCAAAATTTTGCAGCCTCAAACAATTTTTCATGTAATGAAAAAGCATTGAAATCTATATATGACAATGGAGTAAAATACCTTAATGATCTATATATGCCTGATGCTGCTTTAGAAATTTTAGACTGTGCCTACTCAAAAGTAAAAATTAAAACTGCCCCCACTGAAAATGTTATTGTCACCTTGAAAGATATAGAAACAACTTTTACAGATAATTATGATATTTCTATTGTGAAAAATAGTAAAAGATTTTATAAGGACTGTTATAATAATATTATGAAGAAATATGCAGGTAATGAACTTGGTGTACAAAAAATCATTTCTTCTCTATATAATAATGGAAATGAATCAGGAGTTATATCATTCCTGTTAAATGGCGAGAAAGGAATGGGTAAAAAATATTTAGCCACGTTAATTGCCAATGAATTATGTAACAAAAAGAAATTGATAATTAATGCAAGTGAATACACAGATAAGATTAGTATAAACAAATTAATTGGTGCAAGCGCAGGGTATGTTGGGTATTCAGAGGGTGGGTTATTAACTAATTATATACATAATAATCCTAATACTGTTATCATAGTTGAAAACATAGAATTGGCACACCCAAGTTTTATTGATCTATTTTCTAGTATTCTTGAAAATGGTGTATTATTAGATGGTAAAGGAGATGAGTTTTCATTTGAAAACGCTTTTATATTTTTCATTAGTAGTCTTAATAAGAATAATCTTATTTCATATGTACAAAACGAAAATGTAATAAATCTTGAAAAATATTTTACTAAAAGTTTTTCTGATGCAATAACAAATATAATTAACTTTGATGGGCTATTATTAAATGATTATAAAAAATTTGCTAAGATATATAGTCTTAAAATTACTAGTGCTATTATTCAAAAAGCATTTAATGAAAAAATGACGGCTAGAAATTTTAAGAACCTTTTAAAAGAAAACAAAAAATTATATGTTAAATCCCTATTTTAGGGATTTAACATATTCCATCATATCATCTTCATTCACGAAAGCTTTAACGTCATAACCTTCTGACTTAATTTTTAATACGTCAGATTCACTAAGTTTTTTTCTAGCTATTTTCATTTTTTTAACAGATTCATTATATGCTGCCCAAAAACTTGGTGTTTGATCTTCTTCATCACTTGATTCTCCTAAGGCCATATCTCGATTAAAATCATGCTGGGCATCTCCCCTTGATTCTTCTTCACTTCTGATATAATCGTGGAATATATCACTATCCATAAAATCTTCTAACTCTTCATCTGTTGGTTCTCTGTCATAAATAATACGAAAAACATCCCTTGTTTTTTCTATATTATCGTCTACCGAGCTATAATCATCATCATAATACTCATCTCCATATTGTTCATTGACATCATCATCATATAGCATAGTTTCCTCAGGTGGATAATTTAACTTAGGTGCAACATCATCATATCTGCTGCTACAATTACATTCTTCTAAAAGGTATGTATATAATCTTTTAGCATTGTTTGTACTTCTCTCTCTAATAATATGCTTGATGTTATCTATATGTATATCAAATGAATTAAAAATCTCATCAACAAATGTTAAATTTTTATAGTTTTTTTTCTGAAGTAATACTGCTTCATTTAGTGCAGCAGCCAACTTTTTCTTATTAATCCTATACATCTTTACATATAAATAGATAATGAAAAATTGTTGTTATAAAAATATATAAAACTATTTATATAAAAAGTGGATTTCTACATACGACAAAATAGTGATTTACCTCATATGCAATTGGTATTCAATAGATATACCGAAAATGATTATTTAAATATTTTAAAAGCATCTGAAATATCATCTATAATTAAAACATATGATAATTGTAAAACATTGGTTAAATGTGGAAAGGTCAAATTAATAGAAGTACCTAATTGTAATGATTGCCCAGATAAGTTTTTTCTTAGTTACAAAATTCCATTAATACTAACAAAAAAAATAGGGAAATATCGAATGAAAATTATTATCATAAATGAAGAAGGTCAATATATTTTACCTTTAAAAGAAGAAATTATCATAAACGTTATACAATAAAATGCAAATATTAGTAGAAGCTGGAATTATAGATTCATTGATGGATAGATTATCTACAAGCGAACAGCGTAATTTAAATAAAAACATAATAAAAAAAATTGCGGAAATCTTTGGTGGTGATTTCTCAAATTATATAAAGAAAAAAATGCCTACCTTAGCAAGTAGAATAAGCTTATTACAAGTATTAAATGATTATGAGAATGGTAAAACACAAGATTTTTATAAACTTTTCGCAAGATTATTTATAGATTATTACATATATGCTTCTCAACCTTCTTTTTTTAAAAATATTAGTGGGGAGAAAAAAATAGATATTGCTTACCAAGGAGCCATTGAAAAATATTTGTCTCAACCTAAAGTTAAGGCAGACATTATTAATAATATGCAATTTTTCATGGTTAATGAAATCCCTGAAATTTTAGATTTAGCAACAATAAATGAAAAAAGCTATGGTAATAAAACTAAAGATCAAATAAAACAGGTAAAAAAAGGAATTAATTGGTTACGAGCTAAAGGTAACAAAGAACAACGAGCAAGATATGAATTAATGGATGGCATATTAGATTATTTTCCATTAATAACAACTAAATTAAAAAGAGAGCTTAAATCTCAAATAGAAGATGCAGATATTACTATTCTTACTAAAGTATTAAAGAACGGAGTTTCTTTAAATGAGGCCATTGATGTTAGTGCAGAAATAATGATACCCCACATGGGAAGAGCCTTATATCAATTAAAATTTACAGATACTAAACTAAAGAAGTTTGGAATACATGTTTATAAAATTTTAGATAGTGATGCCTTTGAAGAAATTTTTAAAAAATATATGAAATTCCAATATACAAAATAATTAATAATAACTATTTATATAAAAAATAATATATGGCTGATTTACTATTTCAAGCCCCTATACAAGCTGAACCAAAACAAAAGCATAGATTTGTAGCTAGATTTCCTAATGATATAGGAATATTGCCTTTTATGATAAAAAGTTTTCAAGCCCCTAAAGTTACAAATAATAAAGTGGTAATGGGGTACTTAAATACTGAGACTTATGTTATTGGTAAAAGTGTTTGGGGTTCACTGTCAGTGGTTACTCGTGACTTTATTGCACCATCTACTACTCAGGCACTAATAGAATGGCAAAGATTACACCATGAAGCTGTAACAGGTCGATCAGGTTATGCAGTTGGATATGCTAAAGATATTGATTTTGAAATTCTCGATCCCGCAGGTACTGCTATATCAGTATGGAGATATGAGAATTGTATTCTTGTAGATGAAATCAGTTTTGGTGACTATGAGATGGAAGGAGAAGGTGTAATAGAACTTAGTTTTACTATACAACCACAGCGTTGTATATTACTCTATTAAAATATGGGGGAAAGAACAATAATAGCTTCTTTCCCCCCAACGTAATATTAAATAAGCACTTCTTTAACCTTTTGGTCAATTGTGATAGAAAATTTATTATTTTCCTTTGTTACTTCATACTGATCATTGTCAATTTTTTGTTTACTCAGCAAAGCTACGAAAATTGATTTTGATAAATTATAAAGGATATTACGCTTTACTTTTCGGATAGACTTTTGTTCTGTTTCCAAATAACTGATTAATAATGCTTTTTGATCAGCAGAATTAACATAATGTGGCATAGAGATAAATGTTAGGTATTCTTTATAAATTCCATAAAGAATTGTTTCACCCGGAGTTAATTTTGCTTCTCCTTTTTCATTTACTTTTTTAATCACATTATCCAAACTTGGGACTGATTGTATCCCAGCTACCTTAGTAGTAATTTCAGGAGCATAGTACATATCTTGACCGCTCACACTAACTACTTTAGGAGAAAAACCATTATTACCAATTCCAAGTTCTGATAATTGATTTGCCACTTCTTCACCATATTTTTCAACAAAAGGATTAGAATATGATTTTACTTCATTTTCTTTTGATAGTGAATTAAAAACACGTTGGCGATAAGCTAACATTTTATCATCCAAGACTTGTTCTGCAAATGCTTCCATGTCAACACTAGCAATCATATCACGATTGGTAAGCGATAACTTATCTAAAAACAAAACTACTCTACCATTAACAATTTCATACAAATCAGTAGGAATGATTTTTAGTGTTTCTTCAGATGTAGTTACAACCATTTGTTTTAGATTTAAAATTAAATCAGCTACAATAGTATAATTTCTAAAAATAATTGTTTCCACTTTTTCAGGCAACCCTACTAATTTTTTAGCATTAATAACAGGTGTTAGATCAACACTAACTTTATGATTAACTTGAAATGAAATGTTTGCACGAGATGAGTTATATACTAATTCCAAGGGATTACCTTTTTCAATGAGGTCAACATATTCATAATCCAACTTATAAGGATTCTCTTCATCTAATGTTGATGTTTGAACCTTAGATGAACCAATCTTACTATAGTTAAAACGATCATCTCTTGTGTAAACTTTTGTTTCTTCATCTTCACTCAATAATTGTAACAAATCAATAAGATTGAATTCATTAGATGGTGGTAAATAATTTAAGTCAAACCCGCCTTCAAATAGTTCTGTTTCAGCTACAATATAAGAAAGAAGTTTTTGTTGAAACTCATTTAATTTTTGATTGCCAATGGCCCCAGAATATTGGTCAATTAATGATATACTACCCAATTGTCCCAAATATTCCCATACTTTACTAGGCTTAGATTCATTGATGTAACATAATCCCAGTAACCCTTGATTTAGTTGACTTATCTCTTTTGCTGGTACATAATTAGAATTAAATGAAACAACATAATACACCAAGTCAATAGGAATAATATACTCGTTATCTACCAACTTAGGAACAACTGTTAATCCATCCTGTACAAAGAAAATTTGCTCAATATCTGTACTAGGAATTTTAATAGTATTAGAAGAATATGTTCCTTTAACAATGGTGTCTAGTTGAATATTATAGGTCTGAACATTTTTTGCATATATTGTTGTTCCTAAAATATCACCCATCTTTAGCAACAAATCGTGGTTAGCGTAATCTCCATACTCAATAACAATACCATAATCAACAACAGATGCTAAATCAGATGTTGCATTCAATACTGAGGTAATTGAATTCTGATTTTCATACCCGTCACTCATGAAAATAAAAATATTGGTTTCAGATTGAGTAAAAGTTTTCTTTGCCAATTTCAAAGGATCACAAAAGCCAGTTAAATTACGTGATTTAAGCATTTTGACGGCATTTTTAGCCGACATAAGAGAATCTATCCCCTTATAGATAAAACGGTCTAAGATAAGTCCAAAATCACCATTAGAAGAATAATAGATAATAGACAACAAATCATTTTCAGCCAATGACGTTGCAATCTGATTTCCTAAATGTTCTCGAATAGATTCAAGCGAATAATGCATCGACCCACTAACATCTATTGCAATGCAATAATGTTTTTGTTTTTCTTCTTTAACAACCTGAGTATTTAACTCACTAGTCATTTGGTATAAGAAAGAACCATCATTTAAATTAAGTTTGTTCATAAAAATTAAAGTTTTGATTAATTTAGTTAAAAAAATTAGTTAAGTTAGCTTCGTTGTAATTTATTGATTTTAAAATTTTATTATCTTCACTACGCAAAATCAAATATTTGCCATACTCTTCCTTATATAAGGAATAGGTTTCTACTCCTTTTTGCTTATAAGACAAAATAGATAAGTTAGCCTCATCTAACGTATCACAGGCTTTACTCATATTAGAAGAATGTACTTCATCAAACAGAATTTCATTATAATCACCAAACCCCATTTCTAATGTTGTACCATGCAAAATATATTCAATATCAATAAGCGCATCCGCAATTTCTATTAAATCATTTGCTTCATAAGCATCTTCTAATTCTTGTAATTCTTCTTTTAGAAGTTTAACCCTCAACTCAAATTCTGGTTTTGAAATTAATGTAGGTTTTTTTCTTACTGGTTTACCAAAGAATAATTGAAATTCTTCTACTTTTTTTAAGTTATTGTTCATAAAAAATATTTATAGGATAAGGGATAATTCCCTCTATTTCACATATACTGGCATAATGTGCATACGCAATATTTGTTTTAAATTTATCGGTTTGCATTTTATTTCTTTCTTTCTCATTGGAGAAAAAACCGTTTTCTGTTAAAATCGCATAGCACTTTGTTCTTTTTAAAATGCCGCAATCTTCTGGCCTTAATTCTGATAATTTATATTCCTTACCCCTAGACTTTCTTAATGGTAGTCCACTATAATGAGCTAGGTTATTAGCAAAAAGTATGGCTGCATTTGTCATTGCTTCATTATATAAACTTGCATCTAAAATATTTTTTTGCTTTTCTAAGTTTATATAAACTTCAACTCCTGTTGCATCAGGGTTTTTACTAGTATAATTTGCATGTAAGCTAATCACTAATGTTGTAATATTTGCTCTATTAACTTTTCTTACTATATTATTAACCTCTCTTACTCTTGTATTAATAGGCATGTTTTGCACTAAAACATTAGTATCTAATAAAATGGAAAAAATATTAGATTTTTTTAACATAATGTCTATCTTTTTATAAAGATCATAGCAATATTGATATTCGTAAAAACAACTACCATCCTCCAATTTTACATGATTACCCTTACATTCACCTGTATATCCATGTCCAACATCAATAATATACAGGTTTTTTTGTTTACTATTCATGAGAATTTCATTTATTTCTGTTTTATCAGGTAAGTGATGAAATCCACGATAAATAACTAATAATAATAACAATAATAATACTATCTGAAAAAACAATACTTTATCGTTTTTTATGATAAATTTTATTTTATTTAAATATTTATTTAAAACGATTTTCATAATGTGTAATTGTACAAGAGGTTCAAGAAATACTGCAACTAATACCGCAGCAACTTTTAATAATATTGTTAGACAGCAGCCTTTAACAACAGAAGAAAAAATTGCTGCGATAAAAAAAGTTATGGGTATTACTCGTTAACCCCCATTTTTTTGTTCTTTTCTCTTTTGCTCTATTTGATCAATAGCAGCTCTATAGACTTCTGTTACTACAACAGGATCATATGATGTTAATATGCCAGTATATTCTTGTACTGTTGGTTTATCGTACATGACCTTATCTTTTTCTTGATCATACCAAATCCCCTCCAATATACGGTCAACAGCCAATTTAGGTAGGTTAGGATCACCTTCATTTATAGACATGGATCGTAATTCATCTATAGCATTGCTATCAAAAAAGATTCTTACATCGACAGGTTCTTTAATACCTTCAGCAATAAGAATTTCTTTTTCATCTTCTTTTAAGACAACCACTTTTCCAATATCTCGTTGTTTATTGAACCTCATTTCAAATGAAAAAACGTGATATGACATATAGTTGTCATTTCCTGTGCGGTCAAAAAAATCATCAACTAATTTTTTGACATCATTGCCATCTTCTAATAATTCTATCATAAAATATTTATTTATTATTTAGTGCAAAGATAATATATTTTATCCAGATAACCAAATTTATTTATGAAATATTTTTATAAAATTATTAAAATAGAGAATAGCGTAGAAAAAACTACAATTGCATTAAATAAAAAATATGTAATTATAAAAAACAAATATGATAAAATTTTAAAAGAAAATAAAAATATAGAATTTTATAAAACCTATAAGAATGGAAAAGCAATAAAACATCAATTACTGTTAATAACTAATAACCCGTATACTAAAGGGTTAGGATATACAACAAGTAATGGCTATAAAGTTTTAGAAATTAAAAACATATATGAAGAGAGATTATTTTATTCATATCCAGAAAAAGCATATGTAAGATATAACGAAGTTTCTTCATTAGAGGGTTATGTCTTTTATATTTTTCTTAATAAGATTATATTTGAAGCAGAGGATAAGAAAAATTATCTTATAGTTTGTACAAATAAAAGAGAGGCTTCATTTTTTGCTCAGAATATATTACTTAGTAAAAAAAATATTTATTTAGGTATTTTAAATAAAAGAATGAGAAGTTTATATAATGAAAATATCATTAAAAAATTTGACATAAAATATGAAACTCTTTATAAACCATATATATTATGAAAAAAGCTTTTAAAAAAGAAGCTACTCCCGTTATACCACCTGAATATGCTGTTTTAGCAGTTGGTGATGAAATAGTAGAGCCTTTAACAACCGATGAAAGAAATGTTTTTTTAAATAGAATAATGACCCATACTCAAAATATAGAGGATAGGTTAAATAAAAAAAAGACTGACTCATCTACTTATAATAATAAAAGCGAAATATTTAATGTTAATGCGTTAGAAATATTAATAACGAAAATAGTTAAAGAACAAATTAAAATACATTTAGATGCAACCAAATCATGATACCAGTAAACTTTTAGAAAGAGTTTCAACAAAAAATGAAAGTCTTTTTGAGTACATGGATAAAAACAAAAAAACTTTTGATGAGCCAAATACACTAGAAGAAAAAATAAATTTTCTTATGAATGAAATGAAACTTTTAAAAGAAAATTATCACATTATTGATAAAAATTCAGAGGAAGTTACTATTATTATAGGAGAAACAAGATTTCAAGGTGCAATAAATTTAGTACAATGATATTATTAATTTGTTATGCTATTACTATCATAATAACAAATAGCTCTATTTTTCAAGGATTCAGAGATTTTTTTAAAAAAATATCACCTAATTTTTTTGGGTTATTATTTATTTGTCCACTATGTACTGGTTTTTGGGTAGGAATTTTTCTGCATTTCACTGGAACACCTATTCATAATATTGAATTTCAATATACATTATTATCCTATATAGCTAGTGGTAGCTTATCGGGAGCAGTATCTTTATTCATAAACAGTTTACAGCAAATGATTTATTACAAATCAGATAATTGGAAAAATGAAATGGCAGCGGTTCTTTTAAATGAACTCTCTGCCATTAACAACGATGAAAAAAAATCTTAATTTCCTACTATTGGATCACCCCCATTTGTAACCAAGCAAAAGGCAGCATTTGTTAATAATGCTCCATCTACACAATCAATCTCAAAAGTAAGACATATAGATGCACAATCTATTATTAGATCATCTAAAACTAAATTTCTAATAGAAGGACTATTACTGCTTATGATTTCCTTACGAGTAGCATCAAAATAATAAAAAGTACCATTTTCATTAAAAATTTGTAAAATTAAACCTCCATTGTATGACCTGACATTATATACATCCATGTTAAAATAATTTAAATAATCTTTCTTGTAACGCTATTTGTTTGGCGTAATGATTTATATCGTGTTTTTCAAGTATTTCAGCTTTATTTTGCGACCAGTCTATCTTGTAGACATTATCATGCCCATCTTGGATGATAAACACACTCCCCTTCATTTTAGATTGATATTTTTCTAAAATACGCTCTAAAGATTCTTCATTTAAATAGCTCTTATCTTTTAAAACATATTTTTTTATGTTTTCAGAAAGTTTAATTGGGTTGTCTCCAACTTGTGTAACATCATCTTTTGAAGTTTCTTTTGCTCGGTTATCATTGTCTTTAACCAATTCTTTTCCAACCCCTTCCACTGAATTACCAGTTTCTTTATCAGTGGCCAATATCTGTTCTTTTTTTGATTCTCCTATGGCATCACCATCAACTGCGGATTCCATAGAATCAAGACCATTATTCCCTCTTTCAACTTCCATATCCTCAGTATTGTGAGGATTACTGCTATCTGACTTAGGAAAGAAATAACCACTTTTAGCTGGTTTTTTAGCCTTAGTTTTACTAGACTTTATGTATTTATTTGTTAAATCAGCAGCAACTGAATAGACTTGTGATTCCATTAATTTCTCGATCACCATTTTTTCAAATTGCTCTGTGGTCAATTCTATATAGTCATCTTCTAGTACCAATGGAGTTTCATAAGCACCTGAATCATTTTCAGACATCTCTGCCTTAATTTCCAATATTTCTGGGCTTGTGTTATTATTATTCATATGTTTTTTATTAAAAATCTTTTTTTGCTAGTTTTTCATTTACAGCTTTAGTGAATCCAACATTAAAATATCCTTGTAGTTTTAATAAAGCTTGTAATACAGTAGGTTCTAATCTTAACATGGAAGCATTTTCTAAATAAAACCCACTGTTGCCTTTTCCCATAGTAAATAACCACTTAATTTTATCACCAAACGAACCTGACCATTGAAACATATTATTTTCATAATCGTAAGTAATATCGTCAAAGCTTACTGACAAAGAACCTGCTAACTCAATAATATTTGTTTTAGCATCATTTAAAAAATCATTATCATTAGGTAATGTTAATACCTCTTCAGATATGAAAAACGTCATATATTTTTATGTTAAAAGCAAGAACAACCCATTTTTTTACCTATAGCCAATTTTCCCGTCTGCACAAATGATAAGTATAAAAAACAGAAATTGTTCTTGCATTATCTATAAATAGTAAAATTAATATTTTATTCTCTAATAGTTCTTTTTCCTTTTTTAACAGAACTATCTGTATCTTTTAATATTATCTTGTTTTCATATGTCACATCGCTAATTTCAGTATTAGACAAATCTTCGGATAGTATAGGTAATAAAACTTCTTTTGTTAAATCAGCTTTATTATCAGATATTAGAATCTCCTCTTCTTTTTCTTCAAGTGGGATAATAACTTTTTGATTTTCAATAATCACTTCATCTAAAGATATGGTTTTATCTTCTACAATAGGTTCATCATTTTTAATAATCTCGTCTTGATTAGAATTAACATCTACATCAGATTGTTCACTTTCATTAAAAACGTCTACTTCTTTAATTATGCTCATAAGACCCCAAAATACTCCTAAGTGAACAATCGGTATCCATAATCCAAATATAACTGCTGTCATACTTTTTAAATAAGAGCTAAATTCAGCATCTTCCATTATTTTAAAAAAGTTAAGTAATGGAGTCATAAGTTCTAAATATGCCTGATAATCTAAAGAAGCAATATCAATTTTTATATATTGATAAAAAACATTCCCACATATTTCTGCAAATAAGGTGGGAAAGAAGATCATTGCTTTGGTAAAATTAGTACCTATTTTCAAGAACGTTAGTAGCAATACCGATGCAATTCCTAAAAAAACACCTATGGCTAGTAAATAAGCATAAAACTGTTCATTAAAAATATGCCAAAAATAAATACTGTGAAAAACACTTGTAATACCTAATCCCAAATAAAATAGAACTAAACAAGCAACTGTTACTGCAATTAATGTGCCTCTAGTTATTTTCATTTAACCTTTTTTTTAATTCTTCTAGAGTTGTATTTGGATTATCAAATTCCTTTTCTAGTAAAAGAATTTCTTTTTTTTCATTTAAGAAAAGAGAATCAATATTAGATAATTTTAACATGAATTCTTTTTTATCAGCTTCTCTAGATTTTTTTTCTAACATGAGCTGTGTTTTTAAACTACATTTATTAGATAATACCAAAAGTAATAGTAAAGCAAGCCCAATCATAATATATGAACTATACTTTTGTAAATTTGTCTGCATAATCTGTTATATTTTTTATTTTATTTTTAATTAAAAAATTTCGAAGTTTTGTCAATGCTTCATTATATATAATTCCTGCACTCATTCCACTTATTGAATAACCTTCATTATCAAGTTTTATATTATATAAATATTTAGAATTAATAAATCTTGGTTTTACATCTTTCCCATTATAAATAACTTCTGTGAGTTCTGAGGAAGAAAATACATATGTACCATTTTTAACAGATTCTTTTTCTCCCTTGTAAAACTTACTCCATATTACTTCTATTAATTTATTATTTATAATAATCTCGTTTTTTCCTCGGTTTTCAAGTTTTTCAAGTTCTTGACTGTTCAAAGGTGGAATTTCATATATAATATCTTTTTTTGTACGTATACCTAAAGCTATATTTTTAAAAATTAAAAATTCGCGCTTAGAAAGAATGTCTTTTATAATTTCTAATAATTCATTATTCAATTCTGTTTCTACGTCCGTATTATCACATAAATCAAAATGTTCTAACTCATCAATAGAAAAAAAAGATATGTCATTAGTACCCCTATAAACAAGCTCTTCTCCTCCCACATTGTATTTTATATTTTTTATGGGGACTTCATTTGTTTTTATGACTTGATTATAAATTTTCCTATCATTAATTATGTTATCCTTATAGGAAGGGCTTACATCAATTATATTTAAATTACCTCTTTCGGTATAACTTCTTTTTAATAAGGCATAAAGATCATTCATTACGCAAGTATTTATCCAACTAGGAACAGTTGTAGTGCCTCTTCCAATAGTGTACCTGTCTAACGATTTTAATGCGCTCTCAACAGCATAAAAAAACATGTCATGTTGTTGATCATCTTTTAAATTCCAGTTACGTGAAATATTAATTACACATTTTTTTATTAATTTATAATTTGCAAAAACCAGATCATTTCTATATTTTAAATTTTTAGTATTTAAATACATGATTAAGTGATCCATTTGCTCTGATAATTTCATAGGTTTGTAATACTGCCCTACGTGGTCATATAAAAATCTGTTTTCCTCTAACATAATTTACTTATTTTTCCTTCTTTTTTAATAGTTAAAACTTCGGCATTTAAAAAAGCATCTTTTATATCTTCACGATGTGAAATTATAAAACATTTTTCAAAAACTGATTTATATCTCTCTAAGATTTTTAAGATAATTTCGATATTTTCTCCTCCAATTGGCCCAAAAATTTCGTCAATTCTTATGTAATTAGGTATATTTATTTTAGAAAAATTAATTTGAACTAAATTTAATGCTAACATAGATGCACATTTTTCCATACCAGACCCATTTTTTAAATTATATTTAGTTTCATTATTTTCTATAATATAATCTATTATGCCCTTCTCAAGTACCACATAACATTTAAATGGTAAATCACCCATGATCACATCTAACTCTTCATTAATAACACCTATATAGTTAAGCATTAAATTATTTATGATTCCATCTTTATCATGTGCCTCGACATATAATTTAAATGCCTTATCAATTATAATATCACCTTTTATTTGTTCTAATATTGCTTTTTGGTGAGCAATTTGATCTCTTTTAATTTGTTGAGTACTTTTTAATACATCATAATTTCTTGTTATAAGAACTAAATTAGATTTTTCCAAAGATTCTTTTTCTTTTAATAAGCTAATTTGTGCTTGAACATTTTCATTATGTTTTATATCAGCTATATGAGTATTAAATAAAACAATTTTCTCGGTTACATTAGAAATTTTTAAATCAACAGTTTCAATTTGTGCAATTATTGTTTCATTAAATTGAAAGATTTCTTTTTGCGATTCTAGTGAAATAATTTCTTGCTCTAATTCTTTTTTATTTATATCATGTAATGATTTGTTTTCACTCTCATTTTTTTTATATTGAATTAATGCATTATTTTTTCTTGCGTTGAAATTACTCTCAAGAATTTTAAGTTTATTTAATAGGGGGTTTGTATCACATGATTCTAGTTCCTCTATTATTTCCTGCAATCTTTTATTTAATGTATTTTTTTCTTCGTTCCTATTTTTTACAGGTTGACCACATTTCCCACAAATTAAATTTGTTCCTATATTATCTAATTCTTTTAAAATAACCTCCTTCTCTTTAATAAAATTTTCTATTAATGAAGATTTTGTTTTATATGTATCGTGTAAATCGACATAGGCTTTATAGTTGGATAAACCTGTTCCTTCCACTTCTATGATTTTTACCCTCAATTCAATAAGTTCCTCATTATATTTATGGTTTAACTCTGAAAGCTGAGTTTTTATAGTGCTAATTTTTTCTTCAAAACTTAAATCATATGTACATTCTTTAATTTTTCCTGCATAATTTACTTTTATTTTTTCTAAGCTTTCAAGTTCAGACTTTAAATAAAAAATATCAGTCGGGCTTTGAGGTATTTTTTTTAAACTTTCTTTTAAAGTTTCGGTATTAATATTAAGTTGATTAATTGTTTGTTCAACTCGCTCTTTTTCAATTAATATTAAATCTAAATTACTATTTAACTCTACCATTTCTATACCTAAATCATCAATAGATTGTAAAATAACTGATGGATCATATGTTTTAATTTTAGAATTAGTGAGAAATGACTTATGTAAAACTTTTGCTTCTTCCTTTTTCTTAGTGAAAAAATCACCACCAAACAAGTTAAAGAAATTTCTAGTTCTTTCAGATGGTTTTGTCATTAATAATTCATAGATGTTTTCAGCATTAAAATGTGAAATTTTTAAATTTTCCTCTATATCTCCTATTTCCCTCTGATAAACTTTAAGTGATTCATGGGCAGTTTCCTCAGTGAGATTAATTGCCCAATGTCCATCCATAGAGCGATTATGATTATCTTTGTTATGAAAATAAACATTATCATTTTCTATTTCAATAAAAGAATTAGCTGTTTTTTCATCCGTTATGAGATACAATTTAAATTTATGAGATACTGTTCCCGCCTTATTAACAAAATAGTCTCTTCTTAAAAAATAACTTTTGTCACATACCTCAACAATACCTTCAATAAAATATGTGTCATTTTTATTAGCAAAAATATTAACTGTTTCATCTAATTTTGCCCATTCATCTGTTTTTCGACATTTACCCCATAAAAGTATATCAAATAACTTGAAAAAATTAGTTTTACCTCCATAGTTTTGCGGAGTAGAATTAATTAATAATAAATCACTGTATTCAAAGAAATTAAATTGAAACTCACCAAATGATCTTATATTTTTACCCCTTACATATAAAATTTTATAATTTGACTTATTTGTTTTTTCTTCAAATTTAATATTTACTTTTTGGTCAATTTTATAAAATTCTTCTTTTTCTACATCAGTACATTTATTTAACCACTCTTCATATAAATTATGTAAGCCCGTTACACTAGAAAGTTTATCTTCTATAACTTCACTTATAATTTCCATTTCATTGCCAGTAGAAAAAATTTGGATGTTTTCAATAGGGACACCTAGAATTTTAGCCGACTCGTGTAATTGTATATTTAACTCATTTTTTGTTAACGTACCATTAACATATAATTTAAAACGGTCTTCTTTATTAAATTTCTTCATTTAAAACTTTTAGTTTATTATTTATGAAATTTGCTTTTATAAATCGTTGTCTTGGTTCGATGTCTATAAAGTGAGGGGTAATTTCGTTATCTATATCCCAAACAACTAAGCCATGATTATTTATACTCTCACCATAATGGTGCTGATATGGTGATCCACTATACACCGCTTTTGCACCATTAGATAATAATAATATTTGTCTTTTGTGTATATCACCCATTATAAGCGCATCTAAGCCATTAAATTTCTTTAATGATAGAGAGTTCTTAAAAAACTTTGAACTACCAGCGTCACCATAATTAGATGCCTCTACTAGCGTATCATGATATATACCGATGTTAAATTTATCTTTCTTCTCTATATCTGTAGAGTAATTATCTGGAAACTTATTGTCATCATAGTTAGATATAATAAAAAATCTTAAATTTTCATACTCTATAATCTCACTGTTTAAATAATAATTGACATTTGGTATCAAAAAATTATTAAAAACTAATGACAACATATCACCTCTTTGTTTATTTTTCATGTCATAATCATGATTCCCCACCGTTACAATAACCTCTGATATTTCACCACATTTTCGTAGAAAATCTTTTATTGCTAGAAAATCTTGTACAGAAGATTTCATTTTATTATGAAAAATATCACCTGCAATGACTTGTAAAACTTCTTTATTATCTAAACCATATTTTTTTATATCTTCTACTATTAATTTAAAATATTGAGAAGCTGCATTGTCAAAATTTTCAGTACGACTGACACAATATTGCCAATCAGCACTATGATATATTTTTTTTATCATAAACTATTGTGGTTATTATTAAAATTTTGTATGAAAATTGAAGTTGTATAAAATTCCGATAATGTTCTCGCATTACAATAAGAAAAAGCTGATCTTAACGAGTTATTAATTTCTATCAAAAGTTCATCTAACATATATTCAACTTTTATATTTTCAATAAAACCTTCTTCGTAAGTTGGTGCAGCTTTTCCCTCTTTTATTTGTACATCTTTAGTTGACATACCTCTATATTCACTATATATTGTTTGTCCACTACGGTATCTTTCCACCATATCAATATCAATACCATCAATTTTGGCATCCATTACTGGTAAAATATATTTATCTTCATCAGTAAAAAATTTTTTACCAGCAGACTCTAAAGTCTTTGCAAATACACTTCCCATCATAACTTTATCAGCACCTGCACAAAAACACTTAATTATATCAGATGAATTTTTTATTCCACCATCCGCTATAATATCAACTTTATAATTATATTTATCTTTAATATCCTTGATTGTACTTAATAGTGAAATAATTGGATAGTGAATAGCAGTTTTAGATGATGTATGACATCTTGAACCACCTCCAATTCCCACTCTTACTGCATCTGCTATTTCCATGTCACATATATGTTTATATGTATTAGGATTTGCAATATTACCAATTATAAGATATAGATAATCCTTATAATAAGACTTTATCTGCGAACAAACAGACCATAATTCGGTTAAATGGCCATTTGCTATATCAATTAGTAAATTAACTTTTTTATTATTTTTTAATTGATTGCTCATATATTCAAACTCATCTGATTCTTTATGGTCAATTAAATTCTTAGCTTCTGACAATGAAAAAGTAACATAGCCCGAATTAGCTAATTTATCATTTTTCCACATATTACGTACTTGTGGTACTATGATACCTCTGTTCCTGAAGAAATCTATGTTGGCATCATTAATGATGCTATCCATAGGAGATACATAAATTAACTCATTAAAATTGATCCCTATCTCACCTCTTGATTTAATACTGTTTTCAGCATAAGGGATAATTGTTACATCATCAAACCCATACCCCTTTAACATTTTTTCTGTTTTGTTCATAATTAAATTAAATTAAATTTTTCTTTTATTCTTTTTTCACCAATATTAAAATTCGTGTTGTCTTTTTCAAAACCCAAAAATCGTCTATTTTTATTAATACAGGCTATGCCTGTTGTACAAGAACCAAAAACATTATCTAAAACAATGTCATTTTCTTTGCTATAGGTCTCTATGAAATATTCTACTAATGCTACTGGTTTTTGAGTAGCTAAATATTTACCCTCTGATTCAGCAGTTTTAAAATATTGTACTGATCTTGGATAACGCAAGCCTTTTTTATTTACAACCAAAAAATCACTATCCATTTTACCATAGACATCTGTTGCATAACCATTTTCTGTTTTCCGCTTTCCTTTATTATAGGGTTTACCTTCTATTTTTAAAGGATAATAATTAACTTTTTTCTTTCCAAAGATAAGAATATTTTCATGAGCCTTCAACGGATTTTTCTTAGCATTTAAAAAATTACTAGCTTTTGATTTTTCCCATATCCATTCATATTTAAACATTTTAGGGTTGCTCATAACTAAAGCACTTGTAAATGGTTGAGAAGCTGTGAATACTAGTGCTCCATTAGGTTTAATAATTCGCTCATATTGTTCCCATAATGGTTCAAATGGAATAACAACGTCCCATCTACATTTAGTTGTTCCATATGGTAAATCTGCAAATACCATATCAATGCTAGAATCTTCTATATCTTTCATTAATTCAAGACAATCTCCTTGTTTTAAAACTATTCTATCCATGATAAGTTACATTTTTATATTTATGCTCATATTGAAAAATAAAATCTTTAAATACCTTTACATCAGTATCACCCTTTTCTTTACTACTTTTAACAAAGTAGTAAAAAGACTTAGCAAAATGATCCATCCATATAGGTTTAATTGTTGCTTCAATTAAACCACCTAACGATGAACAAAGGAATCGTTTCTTTCTTTCTTCTATCCAATCAGTATTTAACTGAATTAATACTTCTGCCTCATCCTTTAAATAAGGAATCTCAAATTTCTTAAATGCTCCATATTTACGATTATAATAGGTAATATATTGCCCATTTAATTTTTTATTATATACTTGCTCTACCATAAAGCTATATATTGATAATTGCAAAGTATAAAGATTAAATTCACTTTGTACTAAATGGTTAAAGGGTGCTAATAATCTTTGATTATACTCTGACGTAAAAGAAAAATCCTTATTTGTTTTATGGTCACCTGTATTAAAAAGATAACCATCTATATCTTCATGAATGTCTTTTGTACCAGTTAAATTTTTATATAATAATCTCTTTTCAGGTACAATACATCTTCCTACAAATTGGTGTACTTTGTAAAACTCAATAATAATATGAGTCATTAATTCTCCTAAAGTGCAATTTAATTCATATTCTTCAAAAGAATGATTTGAGTTTGGATATTTTTCATAAAAAAGTGGAAGATGTTTTTTAATCCAAAAAAAATGGTCTTGTATGGCTTGTAATAAAACATCATTTTTTAAATCAAGTAGCCCTTGTTTTTCCAAGATTTCTCTCTCTAAAGTAACGTGTACTATGTTACCATAATGATTAGCTATATCAGTCATGTCTTTCCACATTTCCAATATACTAGCCTTATTCATTAATTTACCATCTTGTCCTATATATATATTTTTTTTACGCTTAATTTCTTGAGTTTCTTTTAAAAAAGAATATTCAATATAAAATTCTGATGGGGTAACATAATCTTTTAATTGCATGGCATAACCCGAATATTTACGACCTTCAAATTCTTTTTCTTCTCTTACTGTAAACTGCCTATAATTTATATAAAGAGAAAGATATTCAATTAAATGTTCTGATGGAATTTTACTAAAATTAAACCAACTAAGAAAAGTTTGGTATTGACGAGTTATGCCTTTTATAGCCTCATCTTGGTTAAATTCATTTTTTATCAATGAAAGTAACCCTGTCACTGAATTGTAAAATTTTCCAGTGACTTTATTTATGTAGATGTGATTATCCTCTTCTAAAAAAACTTCTGAATATGATAATTCTTCAAATAAATTATTCCCTATTTTCAACCTATTTTAGTTTATAGGGCAAATATAAGAACAATATTTTAATTAACCTAATTAAAAATCAAAAATTATTTCAATTTCTGTTGTACTATTTTCTCTTATTTGAACAGGTCTTGATAATTTAGATACTGCAATTTGCTCATAATCAGAATTATAAAATGAAATCTCACTTAAAAACTTGTTCCCAATTTCATAACTATTATTATCAGTTTTTTTCAAATCTGGTGATTTTATAATAATATTTATTACTTTTTTATAGACAGCCGCTCCTATATAGGTTTCAACATTCCCAATAAACAGTCTTTCATCCCCCATTGTTAAGTTAGATGAGTCACATGCTATACAGAAATAAGTATTATCATATAAACCTAAACCATGCATTTCTACACGAGCCTCATTTAAGATAAAATTATTATCTGATGCAAGTTGTCGTTCTAGGATCAACGGTTCAATGGTTCCCAAAGGCTCATTGTTCAAAATAATATTATTCGTAAAATCAACAATTTGCCATTCATCTGATTTTGGGTATACCCCTACATCCTGTATTTGATACAATACTTTAAATTTATTTGCAAAAAACCCTAATCCATCATAGTTTCCATCATTTAAGTTTCTCATATAAGGAAATTTATTTACATCTTCAATAGTAAAATCCACATCCCGGTCAATATTGCCCACATTATCTAAGTAACTAATAACTCCTTGAGGTAATACGTTTAAAATACCATTGTTTGATTCTAAGTAATATGTTAGATATATTCTTTTACCCCTTTTTAAAATACCTGTATTAACGCCACCAGTTGGTGAAATTTGTCTGGCCTTTAATTTAGGTAAAGAGTAGCTTCTATTAGATTTGTATGAAAGAACAGTCTGTAATTCTTCATTTTCGATAATAGCCATTTTCAAAGATGGGAAAACTTTTCCTACTACTAGAGGAGTAACACCACTTTGAACATAAAACCCATCTTCAATTAGGTCAAAATATTCTAAATTTAATGTTTCAGGGTAGAAATATTTTTTTGTTACATCGCTAACAAATCTCATCCCCATAATATCACCTAATTTGGAGCCGCCAAAATCTCTATTATGCCACATTAATTCTGGTAAACATAAATAAAATTTATTTACAGAGTCAATGTATAGGTATTCTCCATATTCATTCCTTGTGTTAAAATTAGAAAAATGAATAATAGATAATGAGGTATTTGGTAATTCACTGGATTCTAGGTTATCATTACAATTAGTAGAAGAGATGTCAGAACATGCCTTACATGCATTTAGGTAAACTAATAAAGAACTATAATTCTGTGAGCCATAATTCTGATAGTCTTCTTCACATTCAATAGTACCTATTACACTATCACAAAATACCCTATTAAAATTCCAAACTTTAGTGTCGCCACTTTCACAATTTTCATAAAACTCCAATAATTCTGAATTCCACTCTATTGTTTGTCCACTAGGCGAGTAATATGTGATGGCATCTTCCTTTCTAGGTAAAACCCAAAACGCAACATCAATTAGTGATCCATTACTCACATAGTTATATGATGGTAAAAATCTATCTACACTTAAAACAGGACTCATACTATTTTTCTCCAATGCAAAATATAAATACGGTTGAGGATCAACAGTAGTTGTATAACCACTTGTAGGTATAGCTAAATTAGGTATTTTAATTTTTATAATATCACCATCATTTAAAAGATTAAACTCTGTATTATCAATAACACCAGATAAATCCAATATTTTAGTACCATTTAATTTATCTAGTTTGAATGTTCCTTGTATTTTAGTACATTCTTCTAAAAAAGTGGCATTATCAATAAAACATTCATCAAAAAAACCTCTAGTTTTTGCCTTATTTTTAATAGAAAATTTAACTACATTAGAATTTAATGTAGTTAATGGGATATATTTTTCTTCATCTGCCAATGAAAGAAAAGAAACTTGAGTAGGGTGATTATCTTTAGGTTTTATTAAAGCTAATCCATCAGTATTTTTATAATCTATTTCGCTATCACCTAAACTATAAAAAGAAAAATTAAAGTTACCTCTTGCGATAGCTCTTCTTCCTCTTTCAGTTACTTTTGTTAGGATTAATTTTTCTCCTCTTTCAACTATATATGACATAATCTTTGTTTATATTAAAATGTAGGAATACCTACTAATTCATCTGAGTCAGTTCCACAGTTATTTTCTACTATAATAAGTATATCAATTGCAAATTGATGGTTTGTATAAGTATAGTTTCCCGCTTGGGTATTAAAGTCAAAATTAATATTTGTATTTATACCCGTTTGTAATACTCCATCAACATAAGCTTTTATTTCACTAACATCATTAACTCCACTTGTTATAAATTCAACAAATAATACATTCTTGGAAGGAATAGAATATGCTGTAATTTCTATATTAACAGGAACACACTCACAATCTGAAAAAATATTTGTATCAAAATTAATAACTTCAGTTATACCTGTAAAGGTATCTCCTGTATATTGTATTAACCTCCCCGATTCACTTATGCCATCATCAAAGAAAGAATAAGTAATACCAGTACCCTCACAAGGTACGCATAAATCATTAATTGCTGATATTAGTTCAAATCTTGATTTATATTCACTATTTGCAATACATATATCATCATTGATAATTTCAACAGTATTATCGACATCTGCATCACATCCCTTATCTAACGTATATTTGCGATAAACATATTTATCACAGTGGAATATGTTATTTCCATAAATATAGGTGCTATTATTTCTAATTAAAGTGGGATCAATAAATGGTTCAATAACAGTATTCCAGTTATTGGGAATAATCCCATATATAGCATCTAAATAATCATATTCTAATTGATTATTTGGTAAAGAACATGATTCTTGATTACTTAAATATATGTCATATATATCGTGTTTATGAAAATATTTACTGTCTGTCTTTCTCGATCTTACATTTATTAGTTCGTATTTTACTTCGTCTAATGTAAGTGCAAATAATCTATCTCGTTTACCATAGAAACCATATTTATTAAAATATTTAATAACATCATTATTAATATGATAAAGAGGACTAACTTTTAAATCAATTTCTTTTGAATTAAGTAAATACTCGCGTTCATCGTTAACTTTAATTGAAATAGATTTATATAAATTAAAACCAAAAGTATCAGGAATTAATCTACAAACATTTACTGTTTCATTGCAAAAAACAGTAATTTCTACCTCATCTATATGAACTCTATGGTCAAAATCAAAATTTGAAATATTTAACCCTACTCTAATATCAGGTTCACTTAAAAGAAAAACCTTTTCAGCTTTCAAATATTGAGGTATAAATCTTCTCAAAACATCATCATCACAATTTAACCCATTTTCAAATGAATATAAATCATAAACTGAATTGCATAATCCTTCATCTCCATATAATGAAAGATTTTCATCATATGTGTATATCCGCTGTGACATAATAACATCACCAGAAATATTATACAGATTTAAATCAATTTGTAAATCATTTAATTTATCAGTAAGTCTAATATTATTTTCTAAGATTCTATCAGTGATACTATCGCAGTTTATTTCTACTGCATATTTAAATTTTACTGAAATCATGCAAGTTTCACCGCTAGATGGAGTAATATTTATTACATCATTAATTTCATCTAATCTAAAATAAACATCATAGTTTGAACATTCACACGATCCATCATCTATTGCAGCTAAGGGATTATAATTATCAGCTAAAGGAATTGTACACCCAGATATAAAATAACATGATCCATCGTTAAAATTAGCAAATGGATTATAATTAGAAGCATTTGGGTTGGTACAACCAGATATAACATTTAATCTGCCGTTTAAATTATTACAAGTAACAACATAAGTTTGATTTGTTGGTGAAATTTCTTCAACTAAATTAGTAGGAGATACATCACACGTATAAATTGTATCTCCACAAATAATGGTATATTCGATATTAGTACCCTCATTAACAAGAGATATAACAGTCTGGGGAAAAGTTAACTCTCTTGTTATATCAACATCTAACATTTTATAGTAGCCAATCAAATTAGGACTAGTAGTACCATCAAAAGACAAATCTACAGTTAAATTCAGTGTTAGATCACTTGAAGATAAAACATTTAAAGTACTAACTATTGTTAAATTTCCACACATATTTAATTATCTAATATAAATTGTTGTTCCTGCCTACTCATTAATGTTGAACCATCTACTGATAACTCATGAACACTACTATATATACATCCATTCTCTAATTTTACAACCATAAAAATTTTAACATATGTTAAAATGGGTGAAAATGGATTGTAATTAAAGAAAATTTGTTTTGCTCCAAAGTCAGTACTAAATGTTTGTATAACTGGATTGCCTAACATATATAGCTCAGAACCATTTATTCCTTGAACTGTTAACCCTACCTCATCTATTCGGTCACTAATATTAGTAAAATCAACTCTATATGAGTATGTTAAAGTAGAAGTATTGTTTTCATCATCAGAAGAAGTGGTTTCTAACGCAGATATAAGAGTTATAGGGCTACAATTAACCTCAGTGATACAATCTATTAAAACTTCTATAACATCTGATTTACAGCCATTAGAATCTTCTACATAGACAGAATAGATACCATTTTCTGTTATTTCTTGTCCATCTATCAATCCATAATAATTAAAAGGTGCAGTACCTCCACTTACTGTTAAATTAACAGTGGCTACATTATCAGCACAAGAAATATTTGAAGACAATATTGGTGTTCCTCCTATTAATTCATAAACTGTTTCTGTTACAATTGTGGATACCTCGTTAGTTATAACTATATTTTCTTTTGTAATTAATGCATTCCCTACTGCCGAATCGTCAAAAGGTAGGGATATTAATACTTCATAATCATAAACCCCACATTTACCATTAATATAAACTTTTAAATTTAATAAAAAATCCACCGTTTGAGTATTAAAAACGGTTGCACTTATACTGTGGTAAGTTTGTATTATATTGCCTGTAAATAATATAGGTTCATTGAGAGGATATGATGGAAAAGTTATAATACCATCAAAATAATCAATATTATCAGCAACAAAATTTTCAAATCTTAAACTTAATGAGTAAGTACTAGGAGAACCATCATTTGGTAATTCTACTGGGTCTAATGCCCATGTTAATGCTATATCAGGACAACTTAGAGTTTCAGTTGTTTCAGTTATACTTGTTGTAACTCTAATAGTTTCAACCACCTCTTGAAAAAGACATGGATCGGGAGGGCACAACACTACCCCTGAAACTAAATTAGACTGGCATCCATTTTCATCTGTAAAATATGAAAAAAATGTTTCACCTGAACTTAAAAATTGATGGGGTTGATTACCATTAAATGTTAAATTGCCAATGCCGCCATACGTTGTATAATTTAAAAAAGCCCCGCTTATCACATCTTCTGATGTAATTGGCATAGTAGTCAATCCTGTTAGAACTCCATTATTACTTACATTAATCAATGATAATGTTTCAGTTACAGACGAAATAAAGTTATAATTGCCATTAATGTTAGATAATTCACCATCGTTTACCATTCCACTAAATGTTAAATTACCTAAAATGGTGGGAACAGTATCTATTAAATCATTAATAATATATTTTAATTTACTGTTAGTGATAAATTGAGAATTGACACCATCAAAATATGTTATAAGTGGGTCATTTTCATTTATGCCTATGTTATATTGCGGTAATAACACATTATTTTTACAGAGAAAACATATTTCTATATTACCATCTAAAAAATCATTGACATCTAAAACATATGACACTCCATCTTCGGCACCATAAATATCATATAGTGCATTTCTAATTAGCTTTTTAATATTACCTACCCAATTAATACTTGAATATAATAATTGACTTGTTGTTACACTGCCATAAAATCCTGTTAGGTGTGGGCTACTATATGGATTTAAATTAATATCTAATGGAATATTACCTAAAGTATCATATAATCTTATAGACGTTACATAACCAGATGCACCAAAAAAGGCATCATTGGTATAACGTCTAAATACCTCACAAGATATTAGGCTATCTCTTTCGATAACTCTATTACCCTGACAAGTATCGGCAATTAATATTTTATACTTCATGTCAACATTTAAAGTGTTAATATTAATTGTTGCTTTATTTAATTGGTCATCTGATGATACAATAATACCTGAAATAGAACATTCTGTATCACCTGTAAATCCGCTGCTCACATAACTAGTACACTCGGTAACAATATCCAAAAGCAATTTTGGGCAAGAAAGTGAATATGGATCATTATGAGTAGTTTCAAGTTGATATGATAAATCATCTAGGTCAAGTGGGCAACCACACTCATCAACAATTATTTTAGGAAGAAAACTAGTAGTACCTCCACTTATAATAAAACAAGTATCTTCTGTTACAACATCAAAAAAAGTTTCATCAGTATTAAAGTCGGTCTTATAAGTTAAATAAAGATTGGTTTTAAATTGCTCTTCATTAAATAAACCACTGTTTTCTGCATTGACTATTTTTTCTAAATTAGAAATATAAGTACTAGATTGAAAATGCGTGTTAATTCTCTCTAAATTTACACTACCATCTGCATTTAATGGTAAATCTATTAACTCATATTTTTTTAATAATACATTGTTTAAATAATCTATGTTAATAGGTTCATAAATATATACGTACTCATTATATTCTATTAGTTCATCTGGAATACCCATAATGTTGAGTATTTCCTGTATGGTAAAAAAACTATCTTTATTAAACTGTAAATAAAAACGGTTTAGGTATAAAAAGAAAATACTAAATAAACCTACGTTAGTACTATTAATCTTTATTCCAAATTTATTCAGTTCATATAAGATAGAATATCTATCTTGTTCTGATAAAAAGTCATAAGTTATTTCTTTTTCTTGTAAAGAAACTGATTCTATATATTTTCTATCAAAAAATGCTGCTATAACATCTAATAATACATTAATTTTACCTAGTGTAGACGTTCCATTAGAACTTAAAGTAATTTCTTGTAAAATTGAGGGTATATATTTCCTAGAAACTAAATTAGTATAATTTTCATCATAGTATATCGCTATATCTAAAAGACTATTTAAAAATGTTAAATATAGCTCACTTTTAATATCTAAATTATACTTATCTATTAATGGAAACTTAAATTCTTCATTATAAGTATATGTATATTGTTCTTCTAACTGACGCTGGAATAAAAAGCTTTCCCTTAGTAAATAATTTTCAAAATCTGTGAATAATCTTTCATCCCTAGTTTTAAAAATATAGCCATTAATATTAATTGCAGAAAGACTATTAAAAGGTTTACCCTCAACCGTTAAAGATATACTTGAATTTCGTAGAGAATTTGGCAATGAATATGATAAAATCTTATATACGTTATTATCATATTCAAAATAATAATTAAGTAAAGAATCGTTAACCCTGTAATCTAATTCTAAAGGATTACTTATGTAATTTGTATTAATTTTAAAACTTTGATTATTTCCTAAGTTTGAAATATTATATATGTTAACATCACTAATTGATCTACCTATAACATTAGTTTCTATCTTAAGAGATTTAGGATAATTAATTATTATAGATTCAATACCAAGCTTTAATAAATTGGATAATGACCCATATTTTATATAGGTATTAGGTTGTGAGAAATCTATTTTTTGTGTTGTTACATTATTATAGTCAAGCCCTGTAACTTGATTATTGTATGAAACTTCTTGGCTAAGAATATTTGAACTTCTGATCAAAGTATATTCTAGGTCACTAAAAACTCTTTCACTATTAATAAAATTATTCTCCATTATATGCTTTCACTAGTATCTATTGCATCTGTATTTTTTGCAAATTTTCTTATATCATCACCTACATTATTTTTTACAGTGCTTTCTATTCTTTGGTGAATAATAGCACCATTGTCATCATAAAAAGTACGCAGCCCTTTTTCATAATTGAATGTCTGATTACCATATATCCCATCAAATAAAGTTTGTAAGTCAACATCTGTAAAATCAACTGTTATTAACTGAGGTTCAAAATATGTATTTGATAAAACTATTTTTTGCCCAGTTATACCTATAAATAACTCATCTGCAAAACTATTGATTCCACTTACTGTTGGATTGACTACTAATAACACGTTATCAGATGTATTATTAATTCTATATCTAAGCCCGTATTGATTAATGTTAGAGTTTAAAGATGCAGTAATAGCCTCAACTCTATAATTGTAAGAGACTATACGCTCAAGAGAACTGACAATACTATCCTCTTCATTTTCGTCATTAATATAACGAATTAAATAACCTGAAACATTATTTACATTTAAAAGCTTGTTTTTTATATATGAATCTAAGTTGCTTGTATTAATTACCAGACCCTTGATGTTTGTTCCATCTAAAAAACTAACGTCACTTATTGTTAGCTCGAAACTTCTTGGAATTACGTAAAAACTATATGTTCCATTACCTTGATTAAGGTAAAAACTAGATGGTATATTTAATTTATATAATCCACTAATAGACCTTCCCAAACTATTAGGAATATATGTTTTATTAATATATGTAGTAGCATCTAATTTTATGGGATCAGTTATTATACCATTTCTGCTTTGTTTGGTATACCATAATTCTATATCCTGTATGTTTACATTAGCAGGTATAACACTTCCATAATTTATTGCTCCCATAGTTCTTCTGTATTTTGACTAGTATATAAAAGATGAAAGTTATTATTTATATCAACGTCATCACCCCTATAAATATAAAGTTGTTTTTTATCTATAAAACTAACACGTATACTAATATCTCTCATAAGTAAAAATCTTGTTAAGTCACTAAAATAATATCTATCAAAAATAATAGTTGTTGTTTTAGCATTTTTATCAATTCTGTATTTTATTCCTGAATTTAAGTTTCCAATATCTGCATTAACAATATAAATTAAGTATTGATCATCATTTGAAATAACACCAGTAAATTTACCTATTTCACTACTTAAATTTATATTTAAATACCTATTATATGCCTTGTTATAAATAGGGATATTAACCATTTCGCCTATTACATTTATTTTTATTATTTCATGTGTTTTACTAACATTTCTAGTAAATATCTCTGAATAATAATTTATATGGTTTAAATTGTTGTTTAAATTAAAAAAAAGTGTTATATCATTATAAGATGTACTAATTAAATTAACATAACTGGTTTCTGATATATTGATACAATCAGCAGAGTTTAATGTTACAGATATTGGATTAACAAATGTTTGTTTGTTAATTATACTTTTTATATTATATATTTGCATACAAATTTATATATCTATTATTTCCTATTGTGGTTGTTATAAAGGAATTTTCATAATTTAATGTTAATAAATCTGAAAGGAAAATCTTTACGTCTTTTTCTTCTCTTGAAAACATAATATCCTGATTTAATGTTATTAAACTACCGTTTTTAGCATTAAAAAACATAAAATCACAATATAAAACATCATAGGTATTTCTCGGCAATCTTACTACATGCCCTTTTTTATTAATGTTACTAGTTTGAAAAAGAACCTTTATATCAAACACATCTTTTAATACATTATCTATGAAAAAATCAGATGAATATTGTATGGGAATTTTAACATCATTTAAAATCTCAGAGTTTATATTATTTTTTTCGGTTTTATATCTAATGTAAAAATAAGATTTAATAAATCCATTTAATCTTTTATCTATATCTTCTTTGATAAAACCTAAATCCCCGTAGCTTAAATCTGCTACCCCATTTTTTAACTGATATATTATTTCATCATGTAAAAACACATAGGTAGAATAAATAATATCGTTATCAATTATAATATTACTATCAACACTTTTAGATAAAAAACTTCGATAAAGCCTTTCATCTATATTATAACTAAATTTGTTTTTTATATTTAACATGTCAATGATTCTACTAAGTTATAATTTTCAGGTAACTCATGAATAAAATTATAAGTATTACCTTTTTCATAAATGTTATATAAATCCTGCCTATATAAGTAAAAACTATAATCAACTTCTACTATATGTTTTTGATTTAAAAATGGATATAAATTACTTAAGCGGTTATTATTAACATTTTTATAGAATAAACGCCCATTTTCATAATATCCATTTCGATCTATATTTTCACTAGTAACTTTTACTGGGGTAAGAGTTCTCAGTGGAATAACATAATATGGCTTATAATAATAGCTTTCATAGAACCCATTATCTTCTCTATTAACAGTATTGAAAATATGATATATTTCACTAATAGTAGAATAGACTTGGCTTCTTTGATCATATTCAACTATCCTAAGTGGATTATCTTTATTAATCTGCAACGAAAAGCTATTTGAATTATTTACTTTATTTTTATTTGAAAAATCAACATCCATGTAAGTATCAAGACCATACTGGATTTGATTAAGATTAATATTATTGTTTTTCTTAAAAAAAAGAATTGCTTCTGAAAAAGAGTTAGGGACATTTAATAAACAATCTTTTATGTGTGTACCCTTGTCATATAAAAGATTGTCATCATACTGTAACTCTAGATGTGAATTAACAACCTTATTTTCTATACATGACTCTAAAAAATATTCTACATCTAACCCAAGAATATTTTTTTTAAAAGAAATGCCGTTATTTAATATATAATCTTTAGATATGTAAAATGTGTACTTATCTTGCACATCATAAATTGATATAATACCAATAGTATCCCCACTAGAAAATAGTGTTATAAGTGAAGTATCATCTAAATTATGTGGAATTTCACTTACACATTTATATAAATCCTTAGATTTATATGTTTCACCTGTTATTAAAAATAATTTCAATCCATCAGATAAATTAACACCATTAATTTTTAAATCACTATACGATTTTTCATAACTCAATGCCATATGGTAATTAGAAGTATTTAATTTTAGCTGATCCTTTAATGGAAAAAAACTATTGACATCACATATATTTTCACTGAGAGTAGTACGATAGCCCCAAAATTTAACACTTGTTAAAACTTCATCTAGAGAATATTGAAAAACTTCTTCAGCTTCACTATAAGCCCTTGATTCTATTAAGGTTGCATAAGAATTTTGTCCAGTAATGTTAAATAAAACATTGTCAACAATATTTTTTATGCCTATATTAAATAAAAAAGAAATAGATTTATCCCTTTCACTAATACCCAGATCATTAAGATTTAATAAATAATTTTCATATACATCATAATTCTTTTCTATGGATTGATTCATAGAAAAATTAAGGTTAACTAGTGAGGTATTGTTAAAGGTATTTATTAACATAAAAAATTATTTTTTAATACATCTAATGAAGTTTTACTATTCTTCAATCCAAAAAAATGGAAATAAGGGCTAACTGCTCGAATAATACTATTTCCTTCTAAGTTATTTATGGAGTTTGTCAATATTACAATATCATCACCTACACTAGGAGACACAATTAAATCTGGTGCTTCAATAAAATAGTTAAATAAACCATATGTATTAAATGCCTGAGATAACTCTCTGCGCTGACTTACTAACTGATGATCTAAATAATAATTACCATCTAAATCATCTTCTTCTCCTCCTATCACCTCAGTACCAAATTGTGATATTTTATATATTAATAATTCCTCTATATTGTTAGGTCTGAAACAAGAGCTAAAATTGCCAATATTATATAGGAAATTATTGCCTTCTTCTTCTTCAAACGTAGTAGATTCTAAAAAATCTAGAATGAAAAATCCTTCATTTGTGGCACACTGTTCTGTTATTCCTAAATTAATAAAATCAGTCCCAAATAGTAACTTGTTTTTTTCGGTAACAGATGCATTTAAATTAAGAGGTTGAGTACTAGGAGAATTTATGTTTACATCATTACGGGCCGCATAAAAAAAATCATTATTATATTCTACAATTAAACCTCTGTTAAAAGTTCTAGTGGCTTCATCTGATATAAAATAATCTGCTCCGTTATTATAATCTCTCCTATCCACTACATTTAATTCTCTACACCTGTTAATTGCGGATGGATCATTAGAACTAACATAATCCCTACAATTATATGCACTATATTTATAAAATATGGCATCTTTATTAGACTTATATTTAGCTTTAAATCTCCATTTAAAATGATAAAGTGAACCTGTTAGAAAATCATTATAAAATTCATATTCTATAACACCAAAAAAATCAGCAATTTTAGGCATTACGCATTCATCCCTCCAATCTTTAGCATCATCATAAGTAACACCATCACATTCAAAAGTTAACCCCTCGCCAGTAAACGGAACTAACTCTACTATTGTATCTATTATATCTGCTATAAGCACAAAAGTATTAATTATCAAACACAGTATAGAATATAATATGTTAAATTCGCTCTGTACCCTATTAAATGGCATAGAAAGATTATCCTCACATTCACCTATTCTTTTTATACCTATGTAGTTTTCATTAGTTTGTTGTTTAGTTTTTTGGATTCTAGGTATATAGTTAGTAACAGTATAAATATTATTGCGTTTTACCTCAAAAAAATCTCTTTCAGGTGTATTATTATCAAATGTAAAATCATTGTATAAATTGGGAACTAAATAACTTGCTGTTCTTTTTTTAACATTGTCATAATCATCTAATGTTACTTTAAGTCTTATTTTAGCAGTAGTAGCAATACCGTTTTTAAGATCATTTGAAGGCACTAAATTACCTGTGTTATCAGTAACCATCTTATTAAGATTCATTGGCACTGGAATCACCGCATTACCTAAACTGTCTATTTTAAATGTCTGACTATTTAAAATTTCTACTTCATTTGAATCGTCAGAAATTTTTCTTAAAATAGTAACTGTCCCCCCCCTTGATTCTAATTCACAATTACGACCCGTTTTTCTTCTAGCTCTTCCACTTTTTGCCACTGCACCCTTTAAAGAATCTGTAAAATTACCAAATACTATAAATGCTGTTGGAACAATATTTAATGGTAAATCTATATCTAATCTGGTAATCCCCTTTTCTTCTACCTGACTCCAAGTTGGTAAAACATCTGTTGTTGTGTCAAATGAAAAAATTTGGGGGAGCGTATCTAAATTTTGTGATTTTTTAAAAACACTTAAACTTTCAAATAAATTTTCTGATGCACCACTTGCTATTAAATCATAAGGTTTTTGACTTAGAAATCCTATATCAGAAATATCTATATCTACGTGAACTTGTGTTAATCCAAGGGGTAAATCAGTTATAACATAATCTCCATTATTGTTTGTTACAGCAGTAAACTTATAATATTTACTATGAATGTAATTTATAAAAGGGTCAGATAATATTTCAGATTTTGTGAAAAATGAGCCAGTTGGATTATAACATTTTTTAGAGCCAAAGTTCTTCTTTTTATTTAATAAATTATATCTAAAACCATCTTGATTTTTATCAAAAATGTTTTGATAAGGATATAAAGTAGTATAGGGTTCTTCATTTTCTTCGGTTGATAAAAAAATTGATATTTTTGCATTAGGTATTGCAACACCTCCATTAGATGTAACTTTACCAGATATAATTCCTTTTTGGCTAGTAGAAAGAGGATATTCATCTACTTGATTTATGTCTATAGATGGTTCACTTATCTGTTTTACATTATTGGATAAATGAAAAATTTTAGATTTTACGTTATTATCATTTTCTTGAATTATCATTTTTTATTTTTATATTAGTTCCCCAAAATAACCAAGTGATAATAAAAGGATAAAATGGTATACACAAAATCGCCCCCATGAAAATCATAATTTGCCTAAATGGAATAAATTCAATTTTTTTATTTTCTTTATTGCAACACATTATACAAAAGTAATTTTTATATCTGTTTGTGGGTTTCTTATCTCATATATTTCATCAAAATTAGCATATAAAACTTTATTTAAAACATTAATGTTTAAATTAGAATCAACTCCTATTTGAGGTACACTTAAACTATAATTTGAACCTGTTTTATATTTAACCTGTAATGATTGTAATGAAATTACACCAGTAGTCGAACCTATTAAAGATTCTACTTCTGTAATATTAATATTTTCGCCTATATTTTTATTTTCGACATTACTCCATGTAATAATCTTATTATAGATTGTATTTTCTATATCTAATCTGCTTATATTGTTATCTATATATAAAACAATATCTAAACCATAATTTATTACATTAGTTGGTCTTATCTCTATATAAGTCGAAGGATTTTTTTTCCCCTTTAAAAAATTACTTACATTTTGTGATAAAATTGTTGGAATAGATAGTGATAATTTATTATTGCTATCTAATGTTAAAATATTAATAATATTTTTATTATCAATAATTGTACTATTAATTTTATAAGGTCTTCCAAACTCTGGTTCCATCGTAAATAATAAAGATTCATAATCAGCAGTAGTAATATATGTATTCGATGGATTTCCTACTCTTTTTACCAAATTACGTAAATCTTCCAAGGAAGGTTGATCATTACCTCCAAAAGCTGGGATAGGATTAGTTACAGTTATTGATTGCCTTACAGAAGTATTTATTTGATTAGAAGCTCCATTTATAAATATATTAGCAGTACCAATACTATTTATTGTTCCTGCACCAACATTAGATTTTTTACCACCTCCAATTCTATATTTTACAAATAAAGTATGATTAGGTTCTAATGTTGAACCCATAGATTGAACATTAGAACGATCTAACATTTCATTAATTAATGATTGGTATTTACCCTCAATTTGAGTTTCTACTAATTTACCACCTCCAAATTTTATTTTTAAGAAAAATTTATCAGTATATTCAGTAACATACCTTTTTGTTACTGTTTTCCAATCACCTAAAAACCTGATTGCTCCTCCACTAGTTACTTGGTTTTTATAGGTAAAAACTCGTTGTTGAGCTAAGTTATCAACTTTATACCATCTTAAATTATCATCATATAGGTCTTCTAAAGATGGTGTTCTGTTAAGCCCTCTTCCCGGCTTTGTAATTATATCAGTAACTTGTAATATATCACTATCAGGTAATATTAATTCATAAAATGGTTTACTTTCATTAATAGTTATTTCTTTAGTGTAAAATTTACTCAATCCATTGACAACTATTTCAGTTTTAGTAACTTTATAATATTGAATAACATTATTTACATATATAGGAGTTATAGTTCTATTGGGAGAACCATTTTTAGAAAATGGATTGCTAAAATCTACATCGTAAATTGTTTCAAAAAATTGCCCCCCACCCGTAAACTGAGCACCCCTTACAATAATGGGAGCATAAGTTAAATCTGGGGCATCTCCCCTTACAGGTAAATTAACACTAATTTCTAATAAAGTAGTAGAGGCAGATTTACCATATACATTTATACCGTGTTTTTTAGCTATATTACTTAATGAAGAATATAATTGGGCTTCATCAACATTATTTTCTTGTAAATGACTAGAATAAGAACTAGACAATCTAGAATTTAGGTATGATATTAAATCAATAAACATTGTACCAACAGACATATCATTAAAATCATTATATACGTCTGGGTAAAATCTTTTTATATAATCAAATAACTCTAGTCTAGTTTCATTAAAACTTTGCATTTAATAATTTATTTATAAATAGAATTAATTAAAATTGTCAAAGGGGTTATATATAGAATTAATATAATCAGCTTTCCATGTTTTATAAGCACCTTTAAACACTTTTAAAGAACAGGAAATTTCAGGAGTACTCATTCCTGTATAATTTCTTAAAACATTAAAAACATATTTTTTTTGAAACCTATTAGTTATGGTTATAGAATTTTCACCATCAAATATATTTTCCCAATCTTTCATAATTTGCAATATCCCTTGTCCAACAGTAATATCTTTATCAGATAAAAAATCTACTTTTAAAGGATCATTAATATAATATTCCATTATTGTTAACAACTCATTGAAAAAATCATTATTTATATTTTCTTCCTCTAATCTTTCAATATATGAATATTGAACATCATCTATTAAGTGTGATCTTAGAGCATCGAAAGAATCTTCTAATTTAATAGTTTTTGCTTCTTTCTTTCGTTCATTTATTAAATAACGTTTAATAATAGTCCCAAAATATGAATATGCTTTTTTTTCTAAGGTAGGTTTAAACTTATTTATTTTTTCATGGACATATGCCATTGTTGCTACATGTTGATCTTCATATGACATTTTTTCCAATCGAAGTTTATAAGTATTAATTATATTTTCCACTAATTTTGTAAGCGGATAATATAAAAATTTGTTATATATTATTTCTTTTCTTCTTTCAGTTTTGGCAAAGATATATTCCCTAAATGCGTGTTCTTCTTTTTCTGAAAAATATCTCCTATGATTATGCATTTTATAATGTAACTCTAATGCATATTTGATGAAATAATAATAATTTATTTCATCTTCTTTCCTGTAAGTGCGGGTATATGAAAGAAATAGATTGGTAAATGATTCTTTGGTAGGGGTAAAACCAATTATGTTTTCTATGTAAAAATCATATATTGATATAGCTATTTTTGTTAATAAATTTTTATCTCCTTTCTCTACTATGTCTTCAAAATCAATAGGAAATAAATCTATATATTCATTCCTATTGATTTTTGAACGCCTCTTTTTTTTAATGTCCATTTACTTTTTATTTAACATGTGAATTTTCATCATTTTAGTATGAAATTCACCTATATCATCTCTAGAATATTTTTGTGAACAAACATCTAAATATGAACCATCTCTATTCATCATGTGATGAACTCCCATTTTAGGTATTACATATATAGTTTCACCCTTATATGCAAATCTTAAAATTAATTCCTGATTAAAGAAAATCTCAATATCTTCTCTATATCCCTTATATTCAATAAATTTTTCTCTGTTTATAAATGCACCATCTAATGAAAGGTTATTAACATTTCTTTTTGCAATTTCATGAGAAACGTTACCTATTTGATTGTTTACGTTTACAGACCAAAAAATTTCATTTCTAATCCCCATGACTTCATTACCATTAGATAGTTCCAATGATAAGTTTAGATACATGGCACATTTTTCCTGTGAATTTTTATAAAAATTTTGAAAGTGTTTTGATTGAAAAACATCATCTTGCTCTAAAATGATAAAATAATCATTTTTTAACATAGAAGATGCATAATTAATTAATTCAGTATATGAATAATCTTCATCATAAATATGAATTAAAGGAGGATTATTCAAAGAAGTTACCAAATCAGTTAATACGCCACTTTCTGCATTATTAATAAAAAGGTTGACTGTAAAATCTCGGTTTACTTGGCTGTTTAACGATTGAAATGCTTTTATAAGTAATTCCTTATCTTTGGCACTAACAATGTTTTTTACTGGTACTATAACGTCTATCATGATTTATTTACTATTTTTTCTAAAAAATCAATACGGTTTTCCATAAGTTTATCCATAATGTCACTATCGTAAACAGAAAATGAGACGGGTTCTTGTTGTCTATTATTATCACTAATCCAAGCATCAAAATGCATTGCTAGTAAATCAATTAAACGATAAGGGTTATTTGTCCACTCTCCATATTTAATTGCACCCTCTTCGTTGATAAACCAACTAGGAGCAAGTTTTGGTATCAATCCTATTGTATTTACACCTCTTGTTAGTGCCATTTTCAATAAATCATACTCAGAAGACAAGTCATCCATAAATACAGCCACACTGCAATTATCAAATTGCTCATATATGTTCTGATATTCACTTAACTCAAGTGTTTTAATGGGAACGAAACTATATTGAGGATAGGCAAGAAAAAATCCTTTTACAATATCTTCGATTTTTGTGACTGATCCATTTACCATCAAGATAGTAGGATTATCTAAAGTTGTTTTATCTTTTAGTGGCAATTCTAAGTTAGAATTATAAACATGGTAGTTTATAGTAGGAAAAAACTTACTGCAAAATGATCTAGTAAAATCATTTGTAACCACAACATTTTTAATGCCATAATTATACCAATTATCACCCATATCAAGTGAGGGTAAAATTGCACTAAAATTGGCAACCACTAAAACTATTTCAGCAGGAATTTTAGTTTCTCTTAATTGTTTTACCACATCAAGGTAATATTCCATGACGAAAATAAAATCAGCAGCCGAAATTTTTATTTCTTTCGCTTGTAACTCCTCAAACGATAAATGTTCTAATCCATCAAATCGAGTAGTATAATAAGGTTTGACGTAATCTTTCTTATCATGTAAAATAATTACTTTATGAGTCTGAGAAACCTTTAAAGCAATTTGATAAAAATAGTCAACAATTTCACTATATTGTCCCTTGTGGTCAACATCAATGAAGTATACTGTTGATCCCCTATTTTTTATTTTTTCCAAAAAATCCATGTATTCTCTTTTTTTTAAATATAATTGCATAATGAAAATATTAAATTTTAGAGAAAACCGCCAAAATTTAACATATGTTAAAATTTTATGACTGTGAATTATAAAATGCTTATAGTTAACTAGTTAGATGCATTAAAAAGTGTGCTTCCCCCTATATAGTTAATTATACTATGATAAAAAACAACTATGGGTTAATATTAATGTTATCATATTGCCAATTGATCCTTTCATCGTTAAAACAATATTGTCCTTTTATAATTTCAACTTCATCATATTCATAAGAATAATGCAAAGCCCCTATCCCAGCATGACTGCCTTTCATTACTTGATTACGATGAGTTCTGTTTAAATGGACAGTAACTCTTGCAGGATTTAAAGATAAAATGCTTCCTCTCCCATCAGGCGTTATCACTTCGACTCCTAAAATATCAGGTACATTCATAATAATTATATTTTCATAATAATATAATTATTTAAATTTCTTATTAATACAGCCATTTAAATTTTAACATATGTTAAAATTTTTTTTCAATCTAGTTTAATACAATGTATATCAGTTATTTAGTGCAATTAAAAATACTGAATCACTCTTATTAGATAAAACATTATAAACTTTTTACAATAAAAGTTATACTATTAGTTATAAATAACAAAAATATATATGTGAGATTTTTCATCAAAAGAGTTGCATAGTAAAAACATTTCTCTTATCTTTGTGGAAACCAATAGATATATATGACTGAGATAAAATTTTCAAGGTTTGAAGCCTTGAACAAAAGTGGGACTAGCAATGAATCTGTAACTCTTGAACAGGGATACGAATTTATAAAAAATAATCCCTTGAAAAAGGATATTATTCAAGCACGTATATCTGGAAAAAAGAATACTGAAAAAATATATAACCTTTTTCAATATGGCAAAAATGTCAAGGTTAATTACTATGACTATGTAAAAAATAGCACTGGTGCTATTACGTGGTCTATTGATTTAAAAGGTAAAAAAAGAAAAAAGTCAGAACTTTCTGACGATAATCTGACATCATATATCTATTATGATATAGATGAAACAGATAATTTAGATTATGTCATACGTTTTTTGGTTTCAGAAGCCTATGTCGTTGCCGCATGGAGATCATTCGGATTAAACGGCATGGGCTTTCTTTTAAAAATTAATGGTCTAACACTAAAAAATTACCTTACTACATGGGAACATTATAAGGTTTTAATAGAAGAAAGATTTACTCAATATACTGATGGGCAGCATTTTCTTAAGCTAGATAAAGCAACTAAAGATTTTACTAGATTAAATGCATTATCCTATGACCCGGATATGTATATTAGTACATATTCATATGAAATTGATGCTATTGAGCCTGTAGCAAAAGAAATTGTTAATAATTTTAATCTCAATAAAGATTTATACGGGTTAAATGAAGTAAGTACACTTGAGTATGTACTTAACAAATGGTATTCAAACGATGATAGCATCAATAATAGTGAAGGGAGACTAAACTATTATTTTTATAGACAGTATTTTTCAGAAACAAACATATTAGGAATTGAAATGGAAATTGCTTTATCTTACTTAGAAGATAAAGCTAATGAAGATAAATATAATCTTTTATTGGGTTATAGAAATATTGGCACCGTTTCAGGGTTTGCCAGTCAAATCTATAATTCTTATGGTGGACAATTTGGCACTTTTTACGAAAATTGTATAAATGAAATCGAAGGAACAATTGTTGATTTTAACGTTTTATTTGTCGGTACTCTGAAAAAACAGTTAGACTATATCTCATTTTTAGAGGCAAAATTAAACATTAATAATTTTACTCGGAAAAACATCAAGGAACTAACAATTGCAGTAAAAGAAAAAGGTATAGCAAAGGAAACTTTTATAGAATATTTGTTAAATCATTCTAGTAATAATACATACATATATCTAGTCCATAAGATATATAGTAATCCATATTTTATTTATGGAGTAGTAGTTGATAATGATAAAAAAAAACGTCTTGAACAACAGATTGCCCTTATAAATGAGAAAAAAGAAGCTGGATATAATGTCCATGAAAATGTATCTGGTAAGGTAGGTGATTACCTGATATTAGATGAAAGTAATCAATATAAAATGCTTTATAAGTATTTTGTTAATACTATGCAAAATGGTATTAGTAAAAATTATGCACTAACATATATTCAAGAAAATAAAGTCAATGAAAATAACATTGATTTAAATGATTATTATGATTGGACTTTTGAAGTTAATGCATATTTGTTTGGTATAAAGTGGGAGAAAAAAATAATTGCTGAAAAAACAATTGCTAAAAATACTTATGTTCTTAAAGATGATCAATATTTAAGCGATCTTAATTTACAATATTGTGATAAAACTATCATGTGGGCTTATACGGGCACTGGTAAAACTACTAATATTTGTTCTAATATTTCAGGAAAAAGAATTGTGTTAGTCCCAGTTATTCCATTGTTAGAATCAATGGAAAATGCTCATAAAGCAAGTGTGTTTTATGGTGTAAAGAAGAATATTAACCCAAAAAGGGATTTAATTATTTGCACGTATAGTTCTTTTCCTGCATTATTTCACATATTAAGCACTAGTCCACAGTACAATATTGATGATTATTCATTACATGTTGATGAAGCTCAGAATTTCATAACTTCATCATCTGAAAAATTTAGGGCTGAGGACATGTTGTTTATTTTAAATCACTTAAATTATTTTAAAAAGGTTGTTATGTGGACAGGAACATATATAAAAAATATTATTCCTGAATTTCAAGACTATGAAATTATAAAAGTTATAAAAGAAAGATTAAAATATTTCTCCAATGTATTATATTCTGACAAGCCAGCAGCTACTGAATCTTTATGTAATAAAGATGGGTTAAATATTATTTATTTACAATCCAAAAAAATGGAGCGTGAATTAGGTACATTTAAGAACTACTTTATTGAAAAAGGTTGGGAAGAAGAAAAAATGTTATTTCTAAATAATGATAATAAAACCCATCCATCTTTTGAACACATTATTAAAAAAGAATTAATAGAGGAAAAATATAATTTAGTTTTCTGTACTTCTTTAGTAGCAGAAGGATTAAATATTAATAACTTAAATGTATCAACATTACATTTTTGCACAGCAGAGTCTGTCTATATTATGGAACAAGTGGTAAATAGATTTAGAAAGACAGTACCTGAAAATATCTATACCTATCAAAAATACTCTGATGAGGTTCCAGATTTCTATTTTGATGGTATATTACAATATCAGAAAGAATTAGTTGAATTAACGAATGAAATTAAGAAAATTACTTATAAGACTCAATCTAAGGTGCTTTTAGACACTTTAAATAATCAGGTGCACATGTACCTTAAAAGTCATAACAACTATGAAATAAACTACCTTACAATCGCCCATGAAGCTTATTTAAAAGAATTACAATACTGTAACCGAGATAAGGAATATATGGCAGAACTTTTAAAGGAATATTCTTGGATATATAGGGGTAATATTGTTGTTGAAGAAACAATTGATAATGCCACTAAAAAAAGATTAAAAAACCTGAGAAGAAATATAAAAAATGATATTTTTGAAAAACAGGTTGCAATTAAAACAAATATCATTGAGAATGAAACAATAGATCAAATAAAAGATTCTATTAAAGATGAAAATATTAATGTTTTAGCACTTAAAAGTGATTTACCAGATTTTGAATTTCAGATTAGAAAAAATATTGTTTATTTATATCGCCATATGACATTAAATGATGTGTGGAATGTAATGGAAGAATGGCAAAATAATATTTTCAATAATCTTTGGTATAAAAAATTCTCTAATCAGTTACGTATAGAAAAGCAAGAGCGTGAAAAATACTTTGACAATAGAGTTGACTATCATAGTTTATTTGCAAAAGAACTTAAAAATAGATATGAAAGATGGTTTAAAGAAGATAAAAAACCTTCTTATTTGAAGCAAGGATTAATTGCTTTAGTTAATGATATTAAAACTAAGGTTGGTGATTCTCCTATTGATTCTTTTGGAGATGCTAAGACTTTATTAAGTCAATTTTTCTGTATAGAACAAGTATTAGATGCTAATAAAAATATTAGATATAAATTAAGTTGTATTAATGGTCAATCAGAAGAAATTGAACATTATCACATGTATAAATCATTAATAAATTCTGCTTTAAATGGTAATATTCCAAATAATATAACTAAAGAATTTATTAATAGATATACCATTAACTTTAGAAAAAATCTATTTGCTTGTTCTAAAATTGATTTTCTGAGTCCGGTGAGTGAAGCACAGACATTTAAAATGCTCCAATATTATTGTAACTTAGAGCATAAAGGTAGAGGTATGTATGAAATTCAGGATGTATCTACATACATTAACGAAGAAAAAAAAGAATTAAAGAGAAAAAAGGTTGTTTCTTTGGAAATAAATGATTAATTTTATCACTTAAAAAAAATAAATTATGAGTACAACATTTGGAATTTTAAAAGACAGTGGATACATCAAACTAATTGATGATGAATTACCTATTCAGTATTTAGAAAATATAGAAGATAATTTTCTAAAAGTCGCATTAAGAAATAATAATGGTGAACTATCTTGGACAAATGAAATTGCGCCCTTATTAAATAAGGATACAATTGTTTATCCATTGGACAATACAGCTCAAGGGATACATTCGATAGGCGACATTAAAAAAGTGATGAAAATATCAAAAATTGAGATAGGATTTTCTTTTTCTGAGTTTGGAAGCTAATTTAGAATGACTAATTTTGTAATAGCAAGATCACGACCTGATGAAAAATGGAGAATTCCAGTAGTAATTGATCAATGGTTTGAATCTTATCGACAAAATAAAATTTACATAAAACCTATACCTTTGGGTCATGGTTGGTTTGAAAATTTTAATTTTAACTTTAAGGGTGGTTTTTATACAAAAGAAGACTTTTGTTTTAGTATTAGTTATAAACGCGATAGAAAATATTATGTTTATCCATTATCCAGTATGTCACATATTAAAACAATAGAATACGTCCATGAACTTCAAAATCTTTATTTTGAAATAACAGGTATTGAATTAAATTATAAAGGTCAATCTTATTAAAAAATAATTATGGGAAACAAGTTAAAAGAAATTAAAACGCAAATTAAAGAGGTTATGAATAATGATAACCTTTAAAATGATTTACGAGATCGGTTAAATAGAGTAGTTTTTTATCTTGAAGATATTATTAATAACTATTTATATCTAAAGTTATAAATGGAAACCAATTGTTCAGAAGAATTAAAATGTCTATATCAAGATATTAAAATCTTGTTAACTGGGGGTAGATTTGAGTTAGAAATTAATTATGAGGATTGGTGTTCATTATTAAGATTGACAATTGATGATTTTTATGCTTATTTGCACATGTGGATAATTAATAATAAATTTTCATCATTTTTTGGTAAAAATGTTACATCAAATGATGTGTGTCTGTCGTTGACGACTGCTTCTTTTGATTATGAACTAACATTAGCTCAAGCATATAGTGAAGATATTGGTTTATCTTCAAGAGGTGGCCGATTTGAATTACAAAAAGGATTTGTAGATATAGTTGAAGGTAATCAAGTATATCAAATTCCGGCTGGTAGAGAAGTAAAAAAGGTTTTATTTATGACCCCCTCACAGATTGATGCAGCTATATTTTCTTCATGGGGCTATGGTAATATGGGTCTTAGTGGGAGTGGGTTAGCTCCCTATGGTAGTTTTGGATTTGGTGGGGCAGGTGTAGGTGGAGTTTTCCCATTGTTCCCAGCTCATGATGTTATTTTACGAGCTGCACACCTTAGTATAACTGATAGAATGTTAAATTCTGATTTAACATATCGTATTACAAAAGGGCCGAATGGGACTAGATTGTTACACTTATTTTCATTACCTGAAAATAATAGAACAAGAAGTTTTAACAGAGATATGTATAGGTGTAAAGTTTGGTATGAGTATTATGATACCAACATTTTAAATGATTCAGATGCAGCAGAGTGTAGAAAAGACTGTGAAAAAATTTATTCACCAACACAAATTGATTTACCAAAACAAGATTACTGTGATTTAAATCATTTCTCTAAGACTTGGATAAGAAAATGGTTGACTGCTTATACCAAACAAGTCTTAGGAAGAGCAAGAGGTAAGTTTAAAGGTAAGCTTGTTAACATGGGGGGTGATTCATTAGAACTTGATTGGGATATTTTATTAGCCGAAGCTAAGGAAGAATTTAGTGAATTAAAAACTGAATTACAAGATTTTCTGACAGATTTAAGAAGTGATAAACAACTTGAAAGAAAAGCAGGTGAGGCTGAAAATTTAAATAAAATTTTAAGTTATAGTCCAATGCCTTTTAAAGTAATCTAATTATATCATTAAAATAAAAACCTTTAAAACTATAATTGTCAGGTGCTTCAAAAAAACATCTGGCATCTAAAACAGCTATTTTTTTACCATCACCAGTTATTTGATTATTCCATATCCAAGCTAATGAATTGGGGTTAATAGTAATAAAATGTTCTTGCCCAGCATCTCTTTTTATTTCACCATCTTTAATGATGTTATTAGTGATATAGGTATTTTTAAAGTTCCCTACTTGAATTAAATCCCACCCTGTTGTAGATATATTGTTTCCTGCAATAAGAATCAAATTGCAAGGGTTAGTAGTAGCTTTTGAGATGCCGCAATATATGCCCTCATGTGATGCACCAATAATAGTGTTGTTAATAATTGAAACTTTCTGATGAAAATGATCTTGTGTAAATCTAATTCCCGTATGAGGAAATAGTATTGTAAAATTAGCAATTCCAACGTTTTCCAGTTTACCCCAAAAGGTTAGGCCACCATATTGAATGTGGCAATTGCTACCAGTGATCTTGCAGTCTGTCAATGTATCAGCAAACACCAGCGCATCACCGTCGGGTTCTGTGCGTGTGCAATGAATGTGAACATCAACAAAGTCAATCAGCTTTTTGGATGCGTTTTTGAAGACAATCCTGTCGCCTTTGTAGGTTCCGGTGACAGTCACAGCCGTTGCGAATCCAGCTAAATCAATGTACCTGCTATTATCTGTGATTTCGTCAAGAACGATCTTATTTTTCATCAACAGGTTGTTTTGGGGCTTCGCTTGGCAGGTCACAAAGCTTTCTGCCAACCAAATAGATTTTGGGATCATTCCATTGTCCAATCAGGAACCCTTTTGGTGCTTTGACTGATCGAAGTATTTCATCCCTGGTTAGGTTGGCCGTTTCGCTGGTGACATAGGCTGTGAACGTTGGTAGCCACTGAGGAATTGCCGCTTCACAGTTACATGGTGCAGCAGAATTGGCTTGCTGAAGCTGGACCAGGTGCGACAAAAATACGTTGGTGTCTTCAATCTTGAACTTCCATTCACAGACCTTGCCAGGCTTTGCAGCAAGTTCGGAAAGATCGGTTGACGACAGGTAAGTTGGTTCTGATCCTTCATTGATTGCGTCAACAGCTACGTTGGCAGCAGGTATTCCCAACAGGGTTCCGATCAGCGCAAACAACAACGCTTTGATATTGAGTTTTGAAATAATGTCCTTCAGTTTCATCTTGATAGAAATTTTGGTTTTAAAAAATCATTTGCTTATTCAACAGACAGCAACCTTCGGTATATCATCCAGTCATGTGGTGCCGTTCTGTTGCCGCCAAACCAAGGCGAAATCTCCTTGGTCCGATTGAAGTCTTCACTCCACCACTTGTCAAAAAACAAAATACCGTTGGCTGTGATTATTGTCATTGCAGTATAATCAATGTCTTCATTGATAGTCCAATGCACCTGGAATGATTCACCGATTTCAACAGTAATCACGTTGTCACCCCATTCTGGTTCGCTTTCTTCGTCACCTAGTTCTGTACACAATGCGCTGACCCAAACCGTTGACCCATTTTCATGGTAGTATGGCGACAGAAGGATTTTGCCTGATCGGTCATACCTTTCACCAATCATGATGCTATTCTTCCGGCTGTTCAGCAGGTGCATCGAATACCCACCAAGTTTATTCCAATCGCATTGATCCACGTCACCCAATTCATAGGCCCATGTTGCGTTGGTGCTGTATTCGTAGATAATGTTTGTGTCAGTGTTCCATGTCAGGTCATAAGGTGTTGACCTGTGGCGACCTTCTTTGACTGTAATTAGCTGAAAAGTCTGTTCCACCTCGCGTTGATTGCACGAAAAAGACAGGACAAGAACAATCAGCAGCAGGTATTTTAATGATTTCATTTGGTTTTTTAGGTTAATCCAGCCGAATAAGCCTGGTTGGGTTCAGCGTTGCCATAACATTAGGCAACCCAAATGTAGGGTGTCGCCACACCTGGCGGTTCTCGTTGTCGCCATCCCAGATTAGATTGGTTGCTGATCCTGATATAGTGATTGCAAGCCACCAGCGGCCACGAATTTGGACGTTGAAGTTACCTTCGTTATTAGTGCCAACAGCGCGCAATACGTCGGCCCTGGTTGGATGGTCGCCAATAATTACCTGGAAATCTTGGGTAGCTGTTACAAGTCGGTAGCGGCCTTTAATTCGTGCGCCATACTGCAATACCAGGGTTTCATCAAGGTCCGCGCCAAGTGCATTAAGCTGGGTATCGTAGCCGTTGTTGTCCTGGATGGCCCGGCGAAAAACCAGTGAACGCCGCAGGAATGCCACCCGTTCGTTTGCTGTGTTGATGGCTTTGGTCTTTATCAAGTCAATCAATCCAGCCGTGTCTACCGCTGGCGGGATATACCGGATAATTGTGTCGTTGCGGCCATCTAAGCCAGCATTGGTGATCTGTACCGTTCGCAGAATGAACAGCGAATCCTGATACTGTACGTATGTGTCGGCATCAACAATAATTTCCTGCGCGTTTGCAAATAGGCTGCACACCAGCAGCAGGGAGAAAAGGAAATACTTTTTCATTTGGTTGTTATTTTTCGATTATCAAATTCATCATTAGTCCGTTCGGGCTTCCTGTTATGCTATTTACGTCTGGCCTTATTCGTTGGCCTGTCGTAATCG